>ERZ1645192.4163-NODE-4163-length-11567-cov-6.205612_pt1 | contig 11567 bp, 12 predicted proteins | sample MGYA00575354_ERZ1645192 | MGnify/ENA primary metagenome ERZ1645192 (study PRJEB40844, sample SAMN11349763) | freshwater sediment metagenome | isolation source: river sediment | host: Sediment | place: India: Faizupur Khadar , New Delhi | collected 2017-02-21 ... | reverse complement strand
ATCCGCAAGGCGATCACGCCGAAAACCAGGCTCGTGTTCGTCAGCAATCCGAACAATCCGACCGGGACCATGGTGGACGAGGCGGCGCTGGACGGGTTCATGGCCAGGGTTCCGGAGTACGTGGTGGTGGTCCTGGACGAGGCCTACATCGAGCTTCTCCCGGAGGACAGGCAGCCGGACACGCTGAAATACGTGAAGCAGGGGCGGCATGTGTTCGTGCTGCGGACGTTCTCGAAGACCTACGGGCTGGCGGGTCTGCGCGTCGGGTACGCGGTCGCGCCGAAGGAAGGCATTGATTTGCTGCACCGGGTGCGGCAGCCGTTCAACGTCAACGCCATGGGACAGATCGCGGCCCTGGCGGCCCTGGACGACGACGAGTTTGTCGAGCGCACCCGGAAAATGGTTACGGACGGGCTGGAGTACCTGGGCGGCAGTTTCGAGAAGATGGGGCTCTCGTATGTGCCCTCCGTCACGAACTTCATCCTCGTGAAGGTGGGTCGCGGGCGCCACGTCTTCCAGGAGCTGCAGCGCCGGAAAGTCATTGTGCGGCCGATGGACGGCTATGGCCTGCCCGAGTACGTGCGCGTGACCGTCGGGCTGAAGCACGAAAACGAACATTTTGTCCACGCCCTGGGCGCCGTTTTGAAGGGGAGCGAGAGATCATGATCATCGTACTGAAGAGAGAAGCCACCGAACAACAGATCCAGCATATCCTCGACAGCATCCGCGAGTGGGGGCTGACACCGAATCTGAGCCGCGGTTCGGAACGGTCCATTGTCGGCGTGATCGGTGACGAGCGGACCATCCGTTCCAAACCGCTGGAGGTTTTCCCCGGCGTCGATTCCGTGATGTCCGTGCTGAAGCCGTACAAGCTGGCCAGCAAGGAGTTTCACGCCGAGCGGACGCGCATCACGCTGCCCGCGGTGAAGGCGGGCGAAAAGCCGGTGGTCATCGGCGGGCCGGAGGTGGTCGTGGTGGCGGGCCCGTGCTCGGTTGAAACCCGCGACATGCTTTTCGAGCAGGCGGCGTTCATCAAGAAGGCCGGGGCCCGGCTTCTGCGCGCGGGCGCCTTCAAGCCGCGGACTTCGCCCTATGCGTTCCAGGGGCTCGGCGTGGAGGGGCTGCGTTACCTGGCCGAGGTCCGCGAGGAAGTCGGGATGCCGATCATCACGGAGGTCATGGACACGCGGGACGTGGAACTGGTTGCCGAGGTGGCGGACGTTCTGCAGATCGGCGCGCGAAACACGCAGAACTTCAATCTGCTGCGCGCCGTTGGCCGCTGCAACAAGCCCGTCCTGATCAAGCGCGGCATATCCGGCACGATCGAGGAATTGCTGATGAGCGCGGAATACGTTTTGAGCGAGGGCAACTCGCAGGTCATTCTTTGCGAGCGCGGCATACGGACGTTCGAGCGCGCCACGCGGAACACGCTGGATATCAGCGCCGTGCCCGTGCTCAAGCGGGAGAGCCATCTGCCGGTCATGGTGGACCCCAGCCACGGGACGGGGCATTGGGACCTCGTGGCGCCGATGGCGAAAGCCGCGCTGGCGGCCGGCGCCGACGGATTGATGGTGGAGGTGCATCCGAATCCCGAATCCGCGCTTTCCGACGGCGGCCAGGCCTTGTTGCCCAAGACGTTTTCGGCCATGATGAAAGACCTCGATCTCATCGCCAGGGCGATCGGCCGTTCGATATAAGCATCCAATGAACCGGGTTGCCATACTGGGACTGGGATTGATGGGTGGGTCTCTCGGGCTCGCGCTCAAACGAGGGAAATCCGCACCCGTCGCGGTTCATGGCTATGCGCGGCGGCCTGAAACACGAAAACTCGCGCTGGAGTTGAACGTGGCTGACCGGGTGTTCGACGACCCGGCGAAGGCTGTCCAGGACGCCGATGTGGTTGTCCTCTGCGTGCCCATCCTGGCGATTCCGGACTTGGTCGCGAAATGCAGGGGCGCGCTGAAGCCCGGCTGTCTTGTGACGGATGTCGGAAGCACGAAGGCCCGCTTGGCCGCGGAGATCGTGCCGCTCCTGCAGGGAACCGGCGCGGTGTTCGTCGGGAGCCATCCCCTGGCGGGCTCCGAGCAGCAGGGGCTCGATGCCGCGCGCGCGGATTTGTACGAGCAGGCCGTGGTGTTTGAAACGCCGGAGGGCGGTGAGGCCGGGCCGGCCGTTGAAAATCTCGGGCGATTCTGGGAGAATGTCGGCGCGATTGTCCAGGTGATGAAACCTGACGAGCATGATCGGATTGCCGCCCGAACGAGCCATCTGCCGCATGTCGTGGCCGCGCTCCTGTCCGGGACGGTGGGGCGGGACGGCGACTTGGGGCAGATCGGCAAATGCTGTGGGCAGGGTTTTCGCGATGCGACGAGGATTGCCGAGGGATCGCCGGAAGTATGGCACGACATCATTCAGAGTAATCGGGTGTGCATGCTGGGCGAGTTACGGGAGTTCAAGGCCGCGCTTGAGCACGTGATGTCCGTGGTGGAAAAAGGCGATTCAGACCTGCTGCGAAAGTTCCTGGAGGACGGGCGGTTGAAGCGGAAACAGTTGATGCAGGGCAAGCTCGGTGATCACCAGAGAGGCGATTTATGACACAGACCCCACAGTCCGCCATTGTATACCCCGCCAAGACCGTGGGCGGCACTCTTGAAGTTCAGGGTGACAAGAGCATTTCGCACCGTGTGGCCATGCTTTCCGCTTTGGCGTCGGGTTCTTCCACCGTGAAGCATTTCCTGCAGTCCGAGGATTGCGTGAACACCCTGCACGCCATGGAAGCGCTGGGCGCGCGCACCTTCTTTTCGGAAGACGGTGAACTCACCATCCAGGGGACCGGCGGGAAAATACTGGAGCCGGTCGCCCCTCTCGACCTGGGCAACTCCGGGACCGGGATGCGGCTCCTGGCCGGTCTGATCGCGGGCCTTCCGATCAAGGCGGAACTTACGGGCGATGCCTCTCTGTGTTCGCGGCCCATGAGCCGGATCAAGGAACCGCTGGAACTGATGGGTGCGAAAGTGGAGCTTCTGGGGGAGAATAACTGTGCGCCGATCAGGATTCAGGGCGGCAACTTGAAGGGCATCGAATACGCGGTCCCCGTGGCATCGGCGCAGGTGAAGTCCTGCATCCTGCTGGCGACCCTGTTTGCGAAGGGAAGAACCACGGTCATCGAAACCATGCCGACGCGCGATCATACGGAGCGGCTTCTCCAGACCATGGGTGTGCCGGTCGAGATCGATGGGCTGAAGATTCATCTCGAGGGGTATGGACCGAAGGGGCCGTCTTTCAAGGCTCGCGAGTGGTATATCCCCGGCGATTTCTCTTCGGCGGCGTATGCCCTGGTGGCGGTGGCCGCGCGCGAGGGCTCGACGGTTACTGTGAAAAACGTCGGCCTGAACTCCAAGCGCACCGCGCTTCTGGATGTGCTGAAACGCATGGGCGCCCGCGTGAAAGTGGCGGTCAGAAGCGCGGCCGGCGAAGCGGAGCCGTACGGGGATGTGACGATCACGGGTGGTGAGCTGAAGGGGACGAAGGTGGGTGGCCCTGAAATTCCGAAGCTGATCGACGAACTTCCTCTTGTCGCCGTGGCCGGCGCGTTGGCGCACGGGAAGACGGTCATCAGCGACGCGCGCGAACTTCGCGTCAAGGAGTCGGACCGCATTTCGTGCATGGTGACGAATCTTCGCGCGATGGGTGTTGACGTGATCGAACTGGACGATGGAATGGAGATCACGGGTCCGGCAGAACTCAAGGCCTCTTCCGCGGTGCAGAGCTCGGGGGATCACCGGATTGCCATGTCCATGGCCGTGCTCGCGCTGTATGGAAAAGACCCCGTCTGCGTAAATAACATAGCGTGCATTGACACGTCGTATCCCGCCTTCTGGGATGACCTCAAGAAGTTAGGTGCCCATGTTGAGTGATTCGATCATCGTGGTGGCGATTGACGGCCCTTCCGCCTCCGGCAAATCCACGGTCTCCAAGCGGGCGGCCATTGAACTCGGGTTCACGTACGTGGACTCGGGATCTCTGTATCGCGGGATGACGTGGAAGTGCATCCGCGAGGGCGTGGACGTCAGGAAGCCCGAGCTCGTCATCGAACTGATGAGCCGGATGAAGCTGGAGTTCTTCGTGGAGAACAAGGTCGTGCTTTTCACGATCGACGGCGAGGAACCTGGTCTGCAGCTCCGTTCGGAGCCCGTCCGGGAAAGCGTGAGCGACATCGCCGCCATTCCGGAAGTCCGGGCGTTCATGGTGGAACATCTGCGCGAGATGGTTCGATTCGGAAATATCGTGATGGAGGGCCGGGATATCGGCACGGTGGTTTTCCCGACCACGCCGTTCAAGTTCTACCTGGATGCCGACCCCGACGAGCGCGCCCGCCGCCGGTTCGAGGAGCTTGTCCGGATGGAAAGCGTCACGGATGTGAACGAAGTCCGCGATTCCCTCACGCGCCGTGACCGCAAGGACAGCACGCGGAAGACGGCGCCTCTGCAGATCGCGCTGGGCGCCCGCGTCGTCAATACCACGACCATGAGCATTGACGAGGTCGTCGCGCAGGTCGTCGCGGAAGTGAGGTCGGCTGGAGTTGGATCATGAGGAAGAGCGAGTGGACGTTCTTCTATTGGCTGGTCTGTTCATCTGTACGATTGGCTCTCCGCATCTGGAATCGCTTTCAGATTCACAACCCTGAGAACGTGCCGTCGGAAGGCGGCTGTATCATCGCATCGAATCACGTCAGTTACATCGATCCTCCGGCCGTCGCGGTAGGCATCAAGCATCGTGTGGTTCACTTCATGGCCAGGGACACACTTTTCGTGAAGCCTTTGGCGAACTGGTTTCTGACGAACGTCGCTGTTCTTCCGATGGATCGGACAAAAGGCGATTTGGGGGCTCTTCGAAAAGGGATCAGCCTGCTGAAATCAGGCCAGGTTCTTGGTCTTTTCCCCGAGGGAACACGTTCCCCGACGGGCGAGATTCAGAAGGCAAAAGGGGGCATAGGGTTTCTGATTTCGAAAGCCGGAGTCCCGGTTGTCCCTGCCTACGTCGACGGTTCGTTTCAGGCTTTTCCCAAGGGAGCCTCACGGATCAAACGGGGCCGCGTTCGCGTCTTCTATGGAAAACCGATTGATCCAGCGGAGTTTGCAGCCTTGGGATCAGATCGGGACTCCTACGAGCGTATCGGCGAGCTGGTCATGGCTCGTATCGCCGCACTCAAACCTTCCTGCTAGGTATTCCAGTCCCTTTTTACACGTCATTTTCCCCTCCAGTTGAAACGATTTACCTGTCCGGCTCGTAATCTATCTCTTGACACAATAAATGTCGTAAATTCCTTATTACAAGGGTGATGCGATATATCGCTTTGGTAAAAACAGCTTGAGAAACAAGCTGTTTTTCTTTGGTAACACCTTGCACCGCAAGTAGTTCTTGACGATTCGGGGGTTTTCCGCGAGCATGGACCACCACAAAGGGAAGATCATGGTACACATAACTTGGGGCATCATCATAGCTTGTGGGAAGGGCGAACAGATTGCTCCCGAAGTGGACACCCCGTTTCTCAACCTCGGCAGCAAGCCCGTTCTGGCGTATTCGTTGGCCGTTTACGAGCAATGTCAGGACGTGTCAGGCGTTGTCGTGGTGGTCAACAAGGATCGCATCGAAAGCGTTCTGGGAATGGCTCAGATGTTCGGTTTTTCAAAGGTCCAGAAGGTGGTTGCCGGGGGAAGTTCCCGCCAGACCTCTGTTGCCAATGGATTGAAGGCTCTGCCGGAAGATGTCTCCATCGTTTCCGTTCATGATGCTTCCCGTCCGTGTGTCACGGTGGAACTGCTCTCCGAAACCATCAAGACCGCGAAACGGTATGGCTCGGGTGTTGCGGCCACTGAAGTGGACGATGCAGTCAAGGAAGTGGAGAAGGGATTCTTCGTCAGGAAAACCGTTTCGGGCGGGTCCCTCTGGCTGGCTCAGTCGCCGCAGACGTTCCGGCGAGATCTGCTGCAGAAAGGTTACCACACCGCCGGCAAGAAGAAGGTGTCCGTGCAGGACGATTCCTCCGCGGTCGAACTGGTTTCGGAAGATGTGCGCCTTGTGCCGGCGGGCCTCGTCAACATCAAGGTCAAGTCGGCCGGCGATTTCAACATGGCGATGTCGCTTCTGAAACTATAGCGGCCGGTCCTCTACAGCCCGGTGCTTTCCAGTCCGTCAGGCCGTCGAATCGTTTCCTTGAGTTCCACCTTGGAAATCAACCATTGGCCCTCGTTCTTGACCCATCGCAGACGGAATTCCCGTATATCCTGAAGGCTCCCGCCGCTCAGCGTGACCGCCGCCTCGGCGGCAAGGTCCATCGTTGCCGATTGATGGTCCGGGCTGATGTTGAGGGTTCTGTTCCGGATGGTTACCTGAATGGTTTGCGCGATGCTCCGGCCGTGGTGCACTGCCGCGGCGAGGCTGTCGCGGTCCTTGAAATCGGGCCACGGATCGCCCAGGCAGACGTCCACCGGCGTGGCAAAACAGTTCGAGATCTCCTTCGCGCGGATCAGGCCGCCAATGGCCTTTTCCTCCTGCGACTTGGAGACAAGGTCCCTCAGCCGGTTCACGGTCCTGTTGATCTGGCGCTGGTCGCGCGTGAACCAGGCGGCCGCGGCCCCGAGGGTCAGCGCGCCGATCAAAAAAAGTTTCAGCAACTGCCGCGTGTTCATCAGAACAATATCCTGCCAAGAATGTTCTTTCGATGTACGGAACCGAGCGTATGGCGGTCGATCTCCACCGCCCGGTTGTCTCCGGCGACGAAGTACTCATCGGACTGTAACAAGAGCTCCGGCATCGTCCACGATCCGCAGCCCGCCAGGTAATCCTCGGCGGCCGGCTGGCCATTGATCCGCAGGCGCCCCGCCTCGAAGGAGATGCGCTCTCCCGGCAGTCCAAGCACGCGCTTCATGTACATCGTGCGGCGGCCGGACATGGAGATCACGACAATGTCGCCGCGCTTCGGATCCTTCATCATGTACGCGATCATGCAGGCGAAATGCAACGAGCCGTTTCGGCATGTCGGTTCCATGCTGGCGCCTTGGACTCGGACCGGAAGGAGGAGAAAGCGGAAGACCACCAGCGCCAGCAGTCCGATCCCGAGAGCCGCCCGGAGTGTCCGGCGCGGATTTTCCCCGATGACGATGCGGCGGAGCCATGACGGTTTGGGGGTCATTGCGCGTTTCCTGAAAAGCCGGCGGCGGTCTTTCTGAATGCAGTCATAAGTTCGTTGAGCGACGATCTTCGATTGGCGGCCAGCCAGGCTTTCTTATAGCGGCCTGCAAATGCTTCCAGCTTCTTTGAGAACTCGCGCCGGTGCGAACCGGAGGCTCGCACCCGGTTTTCGAGCGAGATTTTCTGAGCGTTCAGGCCAATGGCTTCGCAGGCCAGAGCGAGTTGCTCCAGGTCCGTCTTGTCGATCCATGCGGCGGTTTTCATGGCCTTGAAATCGGAGGCCCACCGGGCGGCCTCCTGTGCGATCCGGGGCGCCTTGCGAATGGCGGACCTGTCGAAGGGGATCCGTCCTTCGGTGTCCGCGATCAGGTAAGGCCATGCCGCCATTCCCGTCGTGCCGGCCTTGCGATAGAGACGGCCGGCGGCGCCGGATTTGTCCCCGAAGAACTGCAGCGAAAAGGCGCGATCGAAATCGTCCCGCTCGTTCGCGCCTGGATTCCAGGCCATGGCCGCGCCGAGGGCCATGCCGTGGTACGAACAGGGCAACAAGTTGAAGTGCCCCATGTCGCCCCAGTCCGTGGTCAAAAGTCCTGTCGCGCCCAGCCTGTGCGCGGTGCGCGCATAGCCGCAGATATTGCCGCGCGCTTCCTCTACCTCGTTGAACACGACCTTGTACCCTCGGGTGGAGGGGCATGCGTAGGCGTCGAGGCCGCAACGGAGGAACTCGCCGATTTTTTCGAAACAGGTGGCGGGCGAGTACCCCCAGTCGAGGGCAATGCAGTCTTTCGGAAGGGTGCGGATCGCCCGCCGGTGCTGGAGCATGACATCCCCCCAGAACATCAGCCGCTTTCCGTGCCGGGCGGCCAGCTTCCTGATGAACGAGAGATGGTCGAGATAGAGGCGGGCGACGTCGTCCGGATTCCCTCCCGCGCTGCTCCGCCCCAGATCGTAGGTCTCATCGCCGCACATGTTGAAAAAGGGCGCGGAAAAACACGGCAGGAAATCGTTAAGCATGTGTTCGAGGAGCTTCCGGGATCCGGGCAGGCGAGGGTTGATCGTCGCGCCGCGAAGCCGTTGAATCCAGGTTGCGCTTTTCCAATCGCGCGCGGGCCATTTGACCTCAGCCAGTTTGCGGTACTTGGGCAGGCTGAGCACCTTGCCCATGTGTCCGAAGCAGGCGAGGCTGGGAACCAGTGTCACAAAATGCTCTTGGCAATACAGATCCAGTTCGCGGATATCCCGGGCCGTCAGCGGATCTGAACCGGCCCCGATATTCGGGTCGAACGCAAAATCGAATACATGTTCCACGTAAAGTTGAAGCTGATTGATCTTGAGGGCGGAAAGCCGGTCCACGAGGCGTTTGAGTGTCTCGATCCTCGGGACCTTGCCCCGGGTGATGTCGAGGTATATCCCCCTGTTTTGGAAAGCGGGGCGGTCCTCGATATCGAGGCATGGGAGCCTCGATCCGTATTGTTGAAGGATTTGGGTCAGTGTCCGGATCCCGTGGTAAAGTCCGCGGTCTCCGTGTCCGGCAAGTCGAATACCGCGCGGTCGGATGGAGAGCTTGTAGGATTCATCATCCCCGCGGCTTGTCAGGTCGAGCGCGATGTTGCCCTTGGGGGCGAGGGAGCAGGGGAGTTCGGTCGCGCCTTGGATGAACCGCGACAATCGTTCAGCGGCTTGCCGGCTGACGGATCCCGGGTCCATTCGCAGGGGGAGGGCAAGGGCGTACCAGCCGCCGGTCAGGAGCACATTCTGCGGTTGCGGCAACAGATGGAGTTTCATGGTGATTGCCCGCCCGGCGATTATTCAGATTTCGGAAGCACAATGCAACGGATTGTGATAGAAAATCGGCGAATGAATGCGAGAAAAGGGAACTCAGTTCCGGGCCGGCGCATGACGGCGCGGTTCGAGGGCCGCGTGCAGGGGGTTGGGTTTCGCTTCACCACCCTGCATCTCGCGGCTGGCCTGGATATCCGGGGCTTTGTTCGGAACGAAGAAGACGGTTCCGTGACCGTGGTGGCCGAAGGCCAGGAGGATCAATTGCTTGCCTTGGTTCACCGGGTAAAGATGTCGAATCTCGGCCGGTATATCGTGAATGCTGCCATTTGCTGGTCCATGCCGACGGGCGAGTTCCGGGATTTTTCGATTCAGACGGATGGGTGGTAGGACGGTCTGCCGAGAAACAAGTTTGCGCAAACTACTATGCAAATGGGCACAAACAGAGTATGGTTACGCCAGCCTTGCCCCAGCATGTGAGAGAATCTGCTCGATGAAATACGCAATAGTCGGTGATGTTCACGGAAACCTGGAAGCCTTTACGGCTGTTCTCGCTGACGCCAAAGAGCAGGGGGTTACGCATTACGCCTGCGTGGGAGATGTCGTCGGCTACAACGCGAACCCGGTGGAATGCCTGCAGCTTGTGCAGGATCTCCACTGCGTAACCGTGCGGGGCAACCACGACCACTACTGTTCCCACGATGAGAATCTGAACGGCTTTCACCCGTTGGCGGCGGACGCGGTGGACTGGACGCGGCAGCAGCTGTCGGACGACATGCGCAAGTACTTGAGGAACCTGCGGATGGTGGCGATGGTCGAGTCCTTCACGATTGTCCACAGCACGCTCGATATGCCCGAAATGTGGGGCTATGTTTTCGACAAGCTCGAGGCGGAAGCCAATTTCAACTACCAGACGACGTCCGTTTGCTTTTTCGGCCATACCCATGTGCCGCTCGCCTTTGAGAAAGCCGACACGGTTCGCGGCGGGCTCTACACGAGAATCAAGGTCACCATGGGCAAGAAGTACTTCATCAATGTCGGCAGTGTCGGTCAGCCGAGGGACGGCGACCCCCGCGCGGCGTATGCGATTTACGACCTGGTCAACAACCAGATCGAGTTGCGCCGAATTGCCTACGACTTCCGAATCACACAGCAGAAGATCCTGGATGTGGGTTTGCCCGGACGCGTAGCCGCGCGTCTTGCCGTGGGCCGGTAGGAAACCTCAGGGAGGAACCCGATGAAAGAACTGGTGCTCTCCGTTGCCGTGTGCGCACTCGCCGCGCTCCCTGCCTCCGCTCAGGTGGACATGCGGTGCAGGCTTGAAAACAGCAGGACCGTCCTTTTTGAGCCCGCGATCCTCAACCTGGACATCATCAACAACACGGGGAATGTTCTGGATTTTTCCGGAGCGATGCCCAATGCGCATCTTGCCTTCGATATTGAGCAGAGCCCGGGCGTCGTGGTTCCGCCGACGGGGAAGCCCTTGTTTGCGCAGGGCATTGTCATCAAAGCCGGCGACACCTTCACCGGGAAAGTGAATCTGCAGGCCGCCTACAAAGTCACCGACACGGGGCCGTACACAATCACCACGCGGGTGGAGTGGGGCGGGAAAGTCTTCATTTCCCCGAAACTGTTTCTCGATGTCCTGCCCGGCCTTGAAATCGCCAGGCTGTCGGCGGGGGTTCCCGGGGAACCGGATGCCACTCGGATCTATACCTTGCGAACGCTGAACCGAGACCGTGTCGAGGTGATGTTCCTCCGGATTGATGACGACGATCGGGGGGTGTGCTACGGGGTGTTTGAATTGGGACGGATTGTCCGGCTGTATGAGCCGAAACTCCAGGTGGATGAAGCGGGGAACGTCCATGTTCTTCATCAGTCCGGTCCCTGGCAGTTCACGCACAGCGTTTTCTCGCCGCGCGGAGAACCGGTGGTTCAGGAGGTGTATTCCGGCGAGGGATCCGCGATGGGTTTGAAACGGGGTGAAGGCGGGCAACTGGCTGTGGAAGGCGGCCAATTGTATGTCCCGGGCGAAGAGGAGGATCTGGAGGAATCGGACGATGACGTTTCCATACCGGACTCTTCGGAGCCTGACGACCGAGTGTCAAAATAGCCGCAAGACAATCCCTTCAGTTGACTCTGCGCCTCGCGATTGCTATGGATAGTTGCAGTTCGGTTCCTTGACGCACCCGTGGTGGAATTGGCAGACACGTAAGATTCAGGTTCTTATGCCCTAAAGGCGTGGGGGTTCAAGTCCCTCCGGGTGCACCAGTTTGCTGACAAATCAAAAGGCCTCCTCCCGCAAGGGAGGAGGCCTTCTTGTTGTTTGAACCTGGTTCCGATCAGGGTGCAGCCGGGGCAGGCTGAGGTGCCGCCGGGGCCGGCTGGGGCGCTGCCGTGGGCTGCCTGCCCGGAGGAGGCGCCCTCATACCCATGGGCGGCTGGCCGCCGGGGAACTGGATCGAGGCCTTCTCGCGGAGACCCTTGACATACTCGCGCACGACTTCCTGCTGCTTCTGGCGGTGCAGGGCGGTGGAGAGGCGCTCTTTGACCTCTTCGAGTGGGGCGAGGTGGGGTTCCTTGTGATCGGTGAC
>ERZ1645192.4161-NODE-4161-length-11571-cov-13.963268_pt1 | contig 11571 bp, 12 predicted proteins | sample MGYA00575354_ERZ1645192 | MGnify/ENA primary metagenome ERZ1645192 (study PRJEB40844, sample SAMN11349763) | freshwater sediment metagenome | isolation source: river sediment | host: Sediment | place: India: Faizupur Khadar , New Delhi | collected 2017-02-21 ... | reverse complement strand
GCGATGCCATCAATTAAACACTTCAATCTTGATAAATATATAAAACATTACTCTTTTTTAGGCAGTGTCAAGGAACATAAACCCAGTCCCGAACCAATCTATCATGTACTTAATAAATTGAATAATGTTTGCTTAGCCTTGATGGTTGGTGACAATCCCGGAGACATCATGGCTGGCAAAAATGCTGGAATTTATACATGTGGCATCGAATGGTCGTTGGTAAAGGAAAAATTATTAGCCACAAACCCTGATTTTTGGATCAAAGATTACCGAGAATTAATTTCCATAATAGAAAAGGAGATATAAAATGGACTGTATTTTTTGTCGCATCGTCAATGGCGAAATCCCTAGTTACAAAGTTTTTGAAAATAATAATTTAATTGCTATTTTAGACATTTCTCAAGCAACAAAAGGTCACACTCTTATTATCCCAAAAACTCATGCCAAAAATTTGTATGAGTTAGATGATTTATCAGCTGCAGAGATTTTCAAAGTCGTTCCCTCTATTGCCAAAGGTATAAAAAGAGCCTTTAATCCAATCGGTTTAAACGTCGTAATAAATACCGAAAAACCATTGCAATCAGTAAATCACTTCCACATCCATTTGGTTCCGCGTTATGATAATGATGGTTTTGATATCAACTTTATCAATCATCAAGCGGATATGAGTCAAGATAAATACAACCAGATAAAACAAGCTATTAAAGATAATTTATAAAAAAGTGCGATATCTTAATCGCTCTTAATCATTCTTCTACAAATATTATTCCTACTTCCTTGAATGCAGCTTTGGCAACTTCATAATCAAACTTCCGAAAATCGCAGCCTTTTTTCAAAGTCATGATTCTTCCTGCCGTTTGTAGCATTCCTGGTTTGACAATATCTTCAAAACCTAGTTTTTTCATCACATCCAAGGTTTGTTCACATTCCTGCGACAATTTGTAGATTGAAATTTTACTTGACAATTCTTTCATTTTCTTCACCGTATAAATTATACAATTATTCTTTCTCGTTATGCAAATGATACGCTATAAAAACAAAGCTCCCTTAGTCAAAAGGGAGCTTATTTCTATTTGAATAATGTTGAATTTAAATTTAATACTTTAACGAAAGCCTTCATATCATCAAACTCATCTTTATATGATGCAATCAAATTGTCATCAACGTTCTTGAAGGCTTTGATATCAAAATAGTCTTTACGATCATCGATGGCGATAAATAACTTGTTGTTCTTAAAAGAATATCCGATTTTATCATGATATTTATTGTCAAAATATCTTAATTTTTCCATAAAGTCTGGAGTCAGGATGTAGAAAGCTTCAAGCGGGTTATTTGAATATATTTTTAATTCATTATTGAAATCAATGCTTTCTGTCTTGACCTTCTCAAATCCGCTAAAAGGTCGAAAACTCATAGGTTGCAGAACAAGCAACTCATATTTAAATGGTTTATGAAAATCAAATTCATAAAATCTGCCTTGGAATACTGTGACTACTTTTCGATCTTTCCCCGACCCTCTAACTTCTTCTTGTTTGACATCACTGGATCTGAAACTGACGCCATCGATTTCACCACTAATCAGATCTTCGCTATAATACCTATCGCTTTCAAACAGGAGATTGGAATAAACGACTTCATTTTCCTTAAAACCATCATATGGCTTATATTTGCTTTCAGGAATAGCTTTCAATAATTCTTCTTCAACATATTTTTTCTTGAACTCAACGCTAATTTCTTTAATCTTTTGCGAGTTCTTATTGGCATAAATCGCCCCTCCAAAAAATGGAAATACGATAATGAAAAATGCTAAAGGCCCTATGGCCAAAGACAACGGAATAAAAGACACAAAAGCTCCCAACGTCATAAATAAGCCTAACTTTATTCCTCTTTCATACTGTGCTTTTTCTTTATTTACATTGTCAAACATAAATTCCTCCCAGAAAAGAAAAAGCCATGAAGCTTAAAATCTCGCTACACAGCTTCTTTGTCATTTGAACTGTTATATTTGTTCATGATTTCTTCAAATCTTAAACCCTTAATAAAATCATCGATGATATTGTTTACCAAAATCATTGTGTCATCAATGATTTTCATCTCCGATTTGGAAAAATCGCTTAGAACATAATCTTTCATTTCTTTATTTTCGGATTTGTCGATGCCAATTCGCAAACGATTGAAATTTTCAGAGCTTAAATGGGCTAAAATTGATTTTATCCCGTTGTGACCGCCTGATCCACCTTTAAACCTTAATCTAAGTTTGGCAAGCGGTAAGGCGACGTCATCATAAATTACCAATATGTCATTGATGTCAATTTTATAATAATCCGCTGCTTTGAAAACGGCATATCCAGAGTTGTTCATGTAAGTTTTTGGTTTAAGCAAGACAGCATCCTCAAACTCCAAAATCTCGGAGTTGAATCTAACGGACGCTTTAAATTTTAATCTGTTGATTTCCGCAAATTTGTCTAATGCCAAAAATCCAACATTATGCTTTGACTGAGCATATTTTTTCCCCGGATTCCCCAAACCTACAACTAATCTTTTCATTATTTTTTTGACGGTGAAATTACAATATATCGATTAGGCTCTTCCCCTTCAGATACGGTTGTAACATCTCTCCAATCTGATAATTTTGTGTGAATTACCCTTCTTTCATATGCATTCATTTTACCAAGCTTTGTCGGAACCTTTGTTTTTACAACTTCCATAGCGGTTTTGGTAGCCAATATTTCCAGTTGTTTCTTTCTTTGTTCCTTATAACCACCGATATCTATGATTACAACATAATATTCATCGGTATATAAATTGATGTAATTTTTAACTAAACTTTGCATTGCTTCCAGTGTTTTTCCGTTTTTGCCAATCAAAATCGGATTTTCTTTGGCTTGAATTGAGAATGAAACATGTCTTTCTCCACTTAGTTTACCTTCAATTACAGCTTCAATGCCCATATTTTCCAGGATTTTTTTCAAATATTCAATCCCGTCGTTGATAACATTAAAATCGACCACAGCTTCTACCAAATAAGATTTGTTCAACCCTAACAAAGATTTCTTTTCTTCGATAATGTTAAGTTCGATAAAATCTTTATTGACTCTTAATTCTTGAGCTGCATAAGCTAAAGTTTGATCATTTAATGCTTTAGTTTCAAATTGTATTTTTTTCATTAAATTTCAAATCTCCCTTTATAAATTACACTTTTGCTTGAATCTGTGTTTTTCTTTTATCAGTATTTCTGTGTCCAACATAACTTTGGAACAATTGATATGCTGTACCTATAATCCAGTAGAATGCGATTCCGGCATTACCAATAGAGATATAAGCCATCATTACCACCATGAAGTACATCATATATTTCATTGTTTTTTGTGTTTGCTGAGCTTTTGGATTTTGATATTGACTTCCATGTTTTTGTGAAGCTGCTGTACGTTTAGTAGTAAGCCACTGACTTAAAAACATCAATACAGCTACCAATAAAGCCAACGGCAAGTTAGGTAACCAACTGGTGTTTCCTAAATCTGTCCATAAAAACCCTGTGTTGACATCATTAAATCTTTCGGTCAAAGGGAATCTTTGAACGACTTGATACATCGCGATGAAAATCGGCATTTGTGCCAAAGGCATCAAACAGCCAAACAGATTGATTTTATATTTTTTATAAATTTCCATCGTTTCCATCTGCATTCTTTGTTGAGAAGCCTGATCTTTTTTGTTACGATATTTTTCTTGAATTTTGTTCAATTCTGGTTGTGCTAAGTTCATCTTCAAGGACATATCATTTGTTTTGGCATATATTGGCCAACCTAAAGTTCTGATAACCAACGTCATGATTAACAATCCTAACCAATAAAAATTTGTGTTCAACAAACCAAAAAGATTACCGGCGTGATATGTAAAATACCCCAGTTGCAACATTATCCACTCCCAAACGCCTTCTTTTTCGCCTAGAGGTGTTCTATATGTTGATTCATATAACCCCTCAGATACTTTTTCGCTGACTTTTCCATCAACAAATGTTATGGTAACTGTAGCTCCTTCATCTTCATTTTCCCAAACAACTACTCCAGCTCCATTTTCATAGGTAGAACTTACAAAACCACCACCAAACAAAATGATGACGTCTTCATAGGTATCTGCCGGAGATGATTCTGTAGCCTCGGTTACAGTGACAATTGCTTCAAAATTTTGAAAAGTCACTCCCTCTTTACTTCCACCACAAGATACAACTCCCAAAACCAATAATGCCATTACGAAAAATGCAATAATTTTACTTTTTGTTTTCATTTGACCCTCTCTTTTAATAAGTTTGCCTTTTTAAATAAATCTTCAATATTCATCTTTACTCCAGAAAAATCCAATTCTTTAGATTTGATTTTAGCTACAACAAAAAATTCACTGTCATCTGAAAAATCATTGACTTTTACAACTTCCCTGATTCTTCTCTTCATTAAATTTCTTTCAAAAGCCTTACCATATTTTTTAGATACACTTATGGCAAATCTAAAATTTTTACTATCATGGTTTTTTTGATGGTATAAAACAAAATAACTATTGCCAACAGTATTCTTCTTAATCATCAACTGTTGGATTTCGTCACTTTTTTTTATTCGAAATTTCTTTTTCAAAATAACCTCCTATAAAAATCAAAAAATCACCATTTTTATATATTGTTCAGGTGATTTCAGGTATAAATATATATATGGTGTAATTTTATTAATTTTTAGCGGTCTGATACAGTTAAAGATTTACGGCCTCTTGCTCTTCTTCTAGCTAAAACTTTACGGCCATTAGCAGTTTCCATTCTTGCTCTGAAGCCATGAGTTCTAGCTCTTTTGATCTTACTTGGTTGATATGTTTTAAGCATATTCAACACCTCCTTGTTTATTTTCAAAAACCATGCTATCTAATTATACTTAATTTTATATTTGATGTCAACACATTTTATCTTGTGTTTTTTTTAATATTTTTTCCACTGTGGAAATGCCAGTTTTCCACCGTCAATTCGTCTAAAACTATCATCCACCCCTAAATTTAGGTATAAGTTTTCCACAAATAGGTTGTTTATAACCCTTTAATAAAAAAGTTTTCCACATTTTTTGTTGAAAAATATTTTACCTACCTCCATTCTTTTATGATATATTTATATGTAAGAAAACGGGGGTGAGTTATATGTATGATTTTGAAGACATTTGGAAGAAGATAAAATCCAATCTACAATCTGATTTTGATAATGATATATATAACGAACATTTCGCCTCGATAAACAATGTTTTTAAGATCAACAACAATTTTGTTTACTTGATAGCTCCTAATTCATACATAAAAAATAAAATTGAAAATTTCTACATCAACCGTCTTAATTATTTATTAAACAATTACGTCCAAGAGAAGTATCTTTTTAAGATAATTACCAAAGAACAAGCTACTATTGAAGTAAAAAAAGAACAACCTTATGAAATAAATACCCCAGAAGAAAACTTGGAAAACAAATACAAGACCGGTTTAAACAACACCTATACATTCGATAATTTCGTTGTTGGACCTAGTAATAGATTAGCTTACACCTCAGCTATAAAAGTTGCGGATCAACCTGTTACTTTCGCAAATCCTTTATATATTTTCGGTGATGTTGGTTTAGGTAAAACCCATTTGATGGAGTGCATAGGCAATTACGCTCTGGAAAATAACTTGAATCAAAAAGTTCTTTACGTCAAAACCGACCAATTTATCGAAGATTATGCCTCAGCGGCTCAAAACAAAACTTTTGACCAGTTTTCTCAAAAATATGAAGACGTCGATATGTTATTGGTTGATGATATCCAATTTTTATCAGGAAAAACAAAAACTCAATTAGAATTTTTCAAGATTTTTGAAAAATTAAAAGACAATAACAAGCAAATTGTCATAACTTCCGACCGCCCAGCTTCAGAATTGTTCGACATCATGTCTCGATTGACCTCTCGGTTCGAATGGGGGTTATCAGTAGATATTGACAAACCAAATCTTGAACATCGTATTTTGATTTTAAAGAAAAAACTCAGCGTTGAAACTTCAGATCCTAATCTTATTTCCGATGAAATATTAGAATATATCGCCAGTATATTCGATAACAACATCAGAGAACTTGAAGGAGCTTTGAAAAGAGTTTTGTTTTACTGTACCGCTTTCAATTATAAATTTACAATTGAAAACACCAAAGAAGCTCTCAAAAACTTAATTAATTCAAAAAACGCCAGCAGTAAAGAGATAGATAGAACCAATTACAATAATATTCTTGATGTTGTAAGTAATTACTATAATATCAATACTTCTGACTTATTATCCTCTAAAAGGCAAAAAAAGTATGTTTTTGCCAGACAAGTTTCAATGTATATATTAAAAGATTTATATGACCTTACTTTTAAAAGAATCGGCCAAATATTCAACGGTCGTGATCATTCAACGGTTATATACAGTATAGAACAAATATCCAACTATATTCAAACCGATAAATCCGTTAGGAACGATGTCGAAAAATTGTTGGTCAAATGTGGAAAAAAATAAGTTATAAACACGATATCTTATATACTTAATACGCTAAATATGGTATAATATTTATGTTAATCACGCATATTTTTCCACTTATCAACAATACTAATAACAATAACTTTAAAAGAAAAAGATTTATATATTAATAGGAGGTTCATATGAATTTTTCAATTCAAACCGAAGTTTTATTAAACAACTTGCTAATTTCCCAGAAAGCTTTATCTACCAAGACACCTGCTCCCTATCTCCAAGGCATTAAAATGGAAGTTTATGAAAACGAACTGGTTCTTTTAACCAGCAATTCTGATATTTCCATTAAACTATCCATTAAAGATGAAAGTTTAAATGTCGAGAATACCGGGGAACTATTGATTCCAGGTAGAGTTTTTGTGGATTTTATCAGAAAGTTGGATAAAGGTATTGTCGAATTTTCTGTTATAGACAATAACGTTTTAAAGATTCATTCACATAATACTGATCTTTCTTTAAATTTATTGAACGTTGAAGATTATCCAGAAATTTCTTTCCATTTGAATGATTTGCCAATTAAATTAGAATCCAAAATAATGAGAGCGGTTATTAGACAAACCACATTTGCAGCTTCTTCCGTAGAAAATAGACCAATTTTAACCGGAGTCAACATCAGGGTTGAAGATGATAAATTAATCGCGATAGCTACCGACTCTTTTAGATTGAGCCAAAAGAAAATTGACATTCAAAAAAATTATGAAAACATGAATGTTGTCATTCCTAGCAAGAGTCTTGATGAATTATCAAAAGTTTTGGAAATGGATTTGGATGAAATATTAATTCATTTGAATTCAAAATCGATTGTTTTTGAATATGGCAATATTTTATTCCAATCAAGATTATTGGAAGGTAATTATCCAGAAACTTCAAGATTGGTTCCTGTCGAATTTCCGATTATACTAAAATTTAAATTAAATGATTTGGCAATAGCAATTGAAAGAGCATCCTTACTATCAATCAAAGATAACTATAATAGCATCGTCAAATTAAGCTTGAAACCAAATAATGAAGTTGAAATAACATCCAACTCTCCTGAGATAGGAAAAGTTGTTGAAGAAATAGATCCAATCGAAAAAGTTGCGATTACACCAATAAAAATAGCTTTTAGTTCAAAATACATCCTTGATGCATTAAAAACCTTTAATTCTCAAGAAGTATATGTAAAGTTTACCGGAGAAATCAGACCATTTATTATTGAAGGAACTGAAGATCCAGGATTAATTCAATTGATATTACCTGTTAGAACCGAATAATAAAAATAACTTAAATTAGTGGTATTTTTGCAAAAAAAATATCACTTTTTTTATGGTAATAATCTGGTTTTACATATTTTTTTAATGTATTGATTTTAAATGGTTTAAATGTTAAAATTTTATTGTGCCTGAAAGGGAGTTTTTTATGGAAAATTATTATGACGTTATTATTGTAGGTGCTGGTCCCGCTGGAGCTATGTGTGCTTACGAGTTAGCTGAAAAAGGAAAAAATTTTAAAATATTGTTAGTAGACAAAGGACATGACATCTATATGAGAAAATGTCCTATTATGGATAAAAAAATTGATAAATGCCCCGTTCAAAAGAACGGGTTTGTTGCTTGCAACCCATATTGTTCAATAACCAATGGGTTTGGTGGTGCAGGAGCTTATTCTGATGGCAAATTCAACATAACCAGTGAGTTCGGCGGTTGGATGGATGAATATTTGAATCAAGACGTAATCTTGGAATTAATTCGTTACGCCGACAGCATCAATTTAAAGTTTGGAGCGCCTTTAAATTTAACAAATCCAAATACAGAAAAAGTAAGAGATATTGAAAAAAGAGGATTGGCAGTAGGGCTCAAACTTTTAAGGTCTGAACTGCGCCATCTCGGTACCGAAGTTAATCTAAAAGTTTTAAAAAACATGTATGAGTATCTAAAAACAAGAATTGACATGTCTTTTAAGACTGAAGTTAAAAACATAATTGTTGAGAACAATCAAATTAAGGGCATAATTTTGCTCAATGATCAAAAAATATATGCGAAAAGTGTTGTTATAGTTCCTGGCAGAGACGGTTCTTATTGGCTAAGCAACTTGGCAAATGAACACAATATTCAAATGACATCCAATCACGTTGATATTGGAGTTAGGGTTGAAACCAACAATGAAATAATGGAAGAAATCAATGAACATCTCTATGAAGGAAAATTTATTTATAGAACTCAAGTGGGATCTACTGTCAGAACCTTCTGTTCTAACCCTAAAGGACATGTGGTAATTGAAAATCATAGTGGAACCATGCTTGCAAATGGGCATGCTTATAGCGACAATGCTTTAGGTTCAAAAAACACTAATTTTGCTTTATTGGTATCTCACAAATTTACAGAACCTTTCAATCAGCCAAACGAATTTGCCCACGGCGTATCAAGGTTGGCAAATATGTTGAGCAACGGATCAATTATCTTGCAAAGATATGGAGACCTGCAAAAAGGTCGCAGATCAACTCACAAAAGAATTAGCGAAGGTTTTGTCACACCGACTTTGAAAGAAGCCGTACCAGGAGATTTAGGTCTTGTTTTGCCATATAAAACCATGAAGTCAATCATAGAAATGATTGAAGCTCTGGATCATATAACACCAGGTGTTGCTTCAGAACACACATTACTTTATGGAGTTGAAGCTAAATTTTATTCAGCAAGGCCTGAAGTCAATAATAATTTTGAATCAAAAATCAAAGGACTATACTTTGGTGGGGATGGCGCGGGAATAACAAGAGGATTAGCTCAAGCTAGTGCTAATGGCATTTGGATTGCACGAGACATAACAAGAAAAAGCGAAGAGGAAAACAATGGGTAAAAGAGTTGTTGTCGTCGGTAGTCAATGGGGCGATGAAGGTAAAGGAAAAATAACGGATTTTCTAGCGGAAAAAGCGGATGTAGTTGTAAGAAGTCAGGGCGGAAACAACGCTGGACATACAATTATATTCAATGGTAGAAAATTTGCTCTTCATTTGATACCTTCCGGAATTTTTAACCCAGAAACCATTAATGTCATGGCTAATGGAATGGTAATAAATCCAGAAGCCCTTTTGGAAGAATTAAAAACACTTAAAACACAAGGTATTGAAAAATATCGTCTTTTCATATCAAACAGAGCTCACGTCGTAATGCCTTATCACCTTGACCTGGATGAACTTTATGAAGAAATAAAAAAAGATGAAGCGGTAGGCACTACAAAAAAAGGAATAGGGCCGGCTTACATGGATAAAGTTGCCCGTATTGGAATTAGAATATCCGATTTGGTAAATCCAGATTCCTTAAAAAAAAGACTGGAAATAAATCTTAGATTTACGAATATGATTTTAAGAGCCAATAATCGTAAAACTTATGAACTTGAATCACTATATAACCATTTCATTGAAATTGGCAAAATAATTAAACCATTTATAACAGACACATCTGTTCTTTTGGAAAAACTTGTAGATGAAGGAAAAAATATTCTTTTCGAAGGTGCTCAAGGCAGTATGTTATGCGTTGATCACGGCACCTATCCGTATGTAACCTCATCTTCTCCAACTGCAGCGTCAGTCCCTCTCAACTCTGGGATAAGCCCAAATCAAATAACTGATGTTGTTGGCGTGACAAAAGCCTATACCACCAGAGTTGGTGGCGGTGTTTTTCCAACGGAATTTGAAGACGAAATTTCTAAAACAATCAGAGAAATCGGAAAAGAATATGGAACAACCACAAAAAGACCACGACGTATCGGTTGGCTTGATTTAGTTGTTTTGAAACATGTAAAGAGAATTAATGGACTAAATCATTTGGCAATTATGCTTTTGGATGTTTTAACCGGAGTAAAAGAACTAAAAATTTGCACAAGTTATACTTTGGACGGCAAGGAAATTGATTATATTCCCGCTGATTATAATGAGTATGAAAGATGTGTTCCTAATTATATTACACTACCTGGTTGGAATGAAGACATCTCCAAAACAAAAAGCTTTCAAGATCTTCCTGAAAACTGCATCAACTATCTTTTAACCATTGAAAGAATTTTGAAGATAAAGGTTACTATTGTTTCTGTCGGTCCCGACAGATTACAAACATTAACTTTAAAAAATATATTTTAGAAAAAGGGTGTGAATATGAAAAGAATTGTTGGTAAGCATGCTGAGTACAAAAAATTGGAGTCAAACATTCTTCAAATTTCTCAAGAAGCTAAAGCGGCTAAAAAGAAATACTCTGATGTAATTGACGCTACAGTCGGGATGCTTCACAAAGAAGAAGGAAATGTTTTCAAGTATGAAGTGGTGGATGAAGTTTTACACGGTCTAAACGACTCAGAAACTTATCACTATGCCCCAGTAAGAGGAACCAAAGATTTTACAGAAGGCGTTTTCAATTGGGTTTTTGGCGAAAATGCAGAAGGAATCAGAAAAAGTTTCAAATATAGCGTGATTCCAACTACCGGAGGTAGTGGAGCTATTTCTAATTCTTTTTACAATTTTAATGATTTTAATCAAAAAGTTTTATTGCCAAACTATTATTGGTCTCCGTATCAAAACTTTGCTTTAGAAGCAAACATTGATTTAAAAACATTTTTGATGTATGATGATCTTTACAAATTTAATATTGCGGACTTTAAGGAAAAAGCCCTAGAACTAGCCAAAGAACAAGGTAGGTTATGCGTTCTTCTTAACGATCCAAGCAATAATCCGACCGGACTTTGCATGACTAAGGATGATTGGAAAGAAGTTATAGCGACTTTGAATCAAGTTAACCGTATGGATATTCCTACAATCTTAATTCATGATATCGCATATATTGATTATCAGATGAAGGATAGTAAATATTCTAGGGAAATTTTTGAAGCGTACCTGGATTTGGATGATGAAGTTTTAGCGATTGTTGTTTTCTCTGGATCAAAGACTTTTTCTTTGTATGGATTCAGAGTTGGTGCACAAATCGGATTATCCAAATCACAAGAAATAATCGACAACTTTTTAAGGGTGGGAGATTATTCGGTTAGAGCTCG
>ERZ1645192.4160-NODE-4160-length-11572-cov-25.439177_pt1 | contig 11572 bp, 5 predicted proteins | sample MGYA00575354_ERZ1645192 | MGnify/ENA primary metagenome ERZ1645192 (study PRJEB40844, sample SAMN11349763) | freshwater sediment metagenome | isolation source: river sediment | host: Sediment | place: India: Faizupur Khadar , New Delhi | collected 2017-02-21 ... | reverse complement strand
GGAACCCGTGGTCCGTCAGGCCTGGAGTGAGTTTCAAGGCAGCCGGCAGGAGAGTGCACGGGCCGGCGGCTTCCGCTGTCCGCTGAACTATGGCTATGAGATGGAGGGGACCCTGTTCCAGGCCGTTCATATCACCCCCACCCTCACCGGGGTCCTCGTCGGCCGGGAGCGGGCCTATCCCGGTGACACCTGCGCCTTTCCCGTGACGGCCAGCTCGGAGACGCCCGTTGCCTGGCGCAACCAGCTCATCACGGCGTTCTGGACGCACCTGACCGATGCGGAAATCGAGGCCCTCTACCGGGACACCGTGATCCGGCTGCTCACCGCCGAGGAGGCCTTCAACCAGCCGGGCGGGACGCCTGAGCGCGGCTATTGGGCGCGCCGGCAGAAACTGCGGGCCCTGCAACTTCAGCAGTTGTTCCAGGGCACGGAGCCGGGCTTCGTCTCCGAATTCAGCATGGCGCTCAGGACCATCGCGACCACCCTGGAGGCGTTACAGATTTCCAGCGTGCCCTGGAGCCAGTTCAAGCGGCAATGGCCCGGTTTCGCCAGCCGTTACCAGCGCGACCTGCTGGGCCTGATGCAGAACGCCCGCATCACCCTGGCGGGGATCAGGGGCTACATCGACCAGAACACGACCTTTGGTCTCAGCCTGGACGTCTGGAACGGTGCCCAGCGGTTATTCAGCCAACCCCAGATCGTCTTCCGCCTCACCGCCCCGGCGGTGTTTGACGCCCTCAGCCGCAGGAACATCCGGCATCAGCAGCTCATCAGCCGCCTGATGGGCATGTCCGAGAATTCGCTCCATCCCTCTACCAGGCATACCGTCGGCTGGTTGCGGGTGCATGTGGACGAAATGAACCAGCTGATCTTCATCGACGAGGTCCAGTCGGACGTGATGGAGTGGTTATGGGCGGAGGCCAGGGCCCGCCAGTGCAAGGCCGCGGCGGAGATTGCCAGGGCCCTCCAGGACTGGCTGTTCCATGGCTATGCCACGGTCCAGCACTGGAGCCACAGCATCGGCTACCGTCTGGCCATGCACAGCAAGGCCTCCGCCGCCCGGAAGGCGCCGCAGGGGATGACGACCAGCGAGCGGAAATGGAATGTCTATTACCAGTCGCTGATCAACCGCCATGGCTTGGTGGAGCGTCAGGTCAAGGGTTATCCCGCCCCGATCCGGGTCGAGGCGGGATGAGTTCTCCCAAACTCAGAAGGTTACCCTTGTAACCCTGAACATCGGCTGAGGCCCGCTGTCCGCGGGCGCCGCGCAGGCAAGACCCTATCAGTGAAAGTGGCCCTGAATGCAGTGGCGGAATTCATGCCCCAGGATATCGTTGTTGGTGCGCTTCCCGACGACGATGGTGCATGTCTCCTCGTTCCAGAAGGAGCAGGCCTCAAACTCATGTTTGAACCCCCCCAGGTTGCGCCGGTGGCTTTCCGCCTGACAGGTTTTGCGCACATTGTCCGCGACGATGACCGTGACCGTCGTCTGCTGCGTGATGAGTTTTGCCACCGAGTACATTTCCGTCGGTGACTTCTCCAGGGCCGCGCTGGCCACGGAAACCGGGAGCACGAGGAGAAACTTGAAAAATCGCTGCGTCATCGGTCAGACCCTCAATCCGGTAGATCCGCGCAGCATAGGCCAGCGGCGCGACAGACCCCGTCGCGCCTTCGGCCTACACTCCCGTGATCTTCCACCACCGCCGGGCAGCAACATGGCCAGCATCCTCACCCGTGAATTACTCCGGTTCATCCGTACCCGGTACCAGCTCGACTGGCATGGCATCCATGGCGTCAGCCATTGGGCCCGGGTGCGGGCCAGGGGCCTGGCGCTGAGCCGGGAGACGGGAGCCAGCCCGGATGTGGTGACCCTCTTTGCCTTCCTGCACGATTGCGCGCGTCTGGACGACCACCGCGACCTCGGCCATGGGGACCGTGCCGCGGCGCTGATCCCGCGACTTAATGGTCGGTACTTCCTCCTGCCCGCGGCAGAGGAGGCGCTGCTGATCGAGGCCATCGCGGGCCATACGGTGCAAAGGTGGCACGCCAACCCGACGATCGCCACCTGCTGGGACGCCGATCGCCTGGACCTCATCCGTCTGGGCATCCGGCCCGACCCGGCACGACTCTGCACGGAGGCGGGGAAACGGCGGGCAGTGGCGTTATCCGGGCCCCTGAATGATGACTGGTTTTCAAAAAGACTGAAGCGATGCCGTTAGAGAGACAGGCAAACTCACACCAGGGCCATTAGCGTGATAATCCCGCGGATCTCCAGCCAATCCTACGCTGGCCCACCTGCCCAACATCCGGGTGGCATGACCACCCGCCACAATCGGCGCCTGAAGCCAGCACGCCTTGAAAATTGAATAATGCAACGTTAACCAAAAGGATATAACACCATGACGATAAGCCTCAAAGAACTTGAAGACCTGAACTTTCATCCTACTCATGAGTGGGTTGATAATGGGGGCACCATAAAATCACGTACTGTCCCGGGACATCACGCCAACGCCAGATCATCAAGCCCCATGGTTTATATGTGGCTGACTCCACTCGACAGGAATCATGAGACATTTCGTCTGTTATATGTTGGCAAGGCCGGCGCGGGCATCAGCCGGAGGAATGTTCAGCACGAGGGAGGTTTCAAGAACAGCGACACCGGCCGTAAAAACCAGGAATTGATCAGGCAAGTGCTGTCAACCGGGACTCCGGTTCTCATATACAGCAGGATTTCCGACCGGCTGTCAATTCTGGGCCAGGTAATACCGGTCTATTCCGCTGAAGAAGAGGCGTTATGCGAACGCTTTTCACCCGAATGGAATCGGGCTCAGTTTGCCGTCGGGGCGAAAGAGCGCCCTAAATCCAACAGACCTCCAATCAGCAGCGAGGGTACCACGGCCATGACACCCATGACTGGCCATTTGAGTGATTTTGACTTCTCCAGGCTGGCCAGGGCCGATGAAATTTATTCTTTTATTGAAGCCATCGGCCAGAAGGACAGGGACCAGTTAGCCAGACTTCTTAACTGGGCTTTTGATATCCAGCAACAGTATCGTCTGGAACAGAAAGTTGTTCTTGGCTTTACGAATCACCCGCGAGGCTATAATGGAATCCCCATGCTGGTATTTGCCCAATACGGGAATGCCGGTATGGCAAAACCCCATAGCTGGATGGTCAGAATTCCGCTCCGCAGCGACGATAAATATCCCCTTACGGTTGTTTTGCCGAAGAGGTTGATAAGTCATCATGTAAATCAGGATCAAATTGCTGAAGGTCAGGACTCAAACTTCCGGCCATTGGATTTGGCGGATTTTCTCTCAGATCCATCAAAATATGTCCAACTGCCTGCGGCATGACCCCCCCTATACCTCTATTTCGGGATATCCTGCTGCCAGGACATCCCGTTATACAACTGCCGATCGCTGGCACCGTCCTCACCCCAGGACATGGACCTCGCCGGCGTATATGAGCGTCGCGCACTGTGGATTGAGTGGCTCAACGGCAAACACTATGTTACGCAGAGCAGCGACCTGCTGTTCTGGCTTCGCACTAAAGGAGAACCTACTACCCCATCTAGTTCTCCAATAGCCGAAGCCTTGATCGAGGCGGATCAGAAGCTGAGCGCCATCCGCCCAGATCAGATTGAGTTCTCTTGCGTGGGGTAGCTCCTGCAGTGGTTCCACAGCGACATCGGACAGTGTCAGATACTGTCCGAACAGCGCGCGGATGACCGCCTCCCGATCCGTTTCATCCTGCCAAGCATGGTGGAGCATGGTTGGCTCGCGTGGGTCGCGCTGGTTAAGCGTGGCCGTATGCAAACGAAGGGAGCAGAGGTGGTCGGGGGTTCCAGTGGCGATCAACGCCCGTTGAACGACTTGATGGAGTAAACGGACGACAAACGGATTGGTGAGGTACCGGTCGGTGTATGCAATTTCGGCAACTGGGTGACCGTTTACTAAGCGCTGCTGAAGACCGGGAGCTTTGTTGGCGATTTCAGTCCAAAAGCGCGTGCCAAAATCTGCGATCGGGCCGTCGAGCTCATTGATCATCTGGATGGCGACGACCGCGCCAGGCGGTAGCGCCTGTCGTAAGTCCGCTGGGGTGAGTGCCCTCCCACCTTGGCCCAATACCTCTAACCCGGCGATGACGCGCACGCAGCGGGCATCACCCCCAACGGCGCCCCAGTCAGACCCCGGGGCGCGAGCATAATCGGCCTCGACACCCCAACGCATGACCTCCCCGGCCCGGACAATTTCGCAGACCAAATGCTCTAAGGGATCGGGATGCTCATCAATCTCATAAAGAGACAAACCGGCGATTTCGATCAGGCTCCCAAGCCGAAATGATTCCTCCGGACTCAGATGCGCGCGAGCTTCAGGTTGGATGAAGAGATCCACATGCTGGCCCTCAGCCGCCCAACGCAAGAGGCTTTCGCGCAGATTCCAGTCGACCAGGTCCCAGTCCGCCGGGTTCCCACCAAGGAACAGACGCAGTTGCTCGCAACCTAGCCGTTGCATTTCCCGTTCGAGGGCAAGGGGCAGAGGTTCATGCTCGGCTTGACTGTCCGGACCGAACCACTGCGCCTCCAGGGGTAAGGCGAGCCCATCGAGAAATGTATCGGTCAGGAGCGCAAGTGCCTGGTGACGATTCAGGTGATCGGCCTGGTGCTGAGTGTCATAGCTTAGCAGGCAGGCCTGACAAGCCGCATCACACTGGCGGGGGCAGGTCAGGATCTCTCGAGCGCGCGCAAAGACGTTGCGCAATGATGCCGGCAGGGCGGCGACATAGCCCGCGCCACCCGAGGCCGTGTCATACAAGGCGATGGCATACAGGTCCTGCTGATCGAGGCCCCGTGCAGGCATCACGGCCACCCCGATCTCGCGGTCCTCGATGCCGAGAACATCGGCCAGGGCTTGACGCAGGGCGATGCCTAACGAATAGGCCGTGGTCTTGTCGGCGACTGGGCGGCCCTCACCCGGATAGCGTAGTTGCAGTTCCAGCACGTCCGTCCACTGTGAGGCGCCGAGCCACAAATGCCGCTGGATCGCAAAAGGATTGTCGTTGCCGGTGCAGCTTGGACCTCCCATGTTATTTGTACCACCGAGTAGTCTCCAGTGCCCCTGCATGCCCGCCGGTAGCTGACCCGGTTGATTGCCATGAGGCGCCTGGGTTTCTGCTTCAGCACGGCCGCAGTGCAGGCAGATCGCGTAGCCCGCATGATGCAGACCGGGAGACCAATGAAAGAGGTGGCCACGCGAGCTGTAGCGATAACGGCCGAGTTGACGGGCCGGCAACCCAACCCAGGTACCGCCGCTGGGCGTGATCCAAGGCGCCTGGAATGATAAATAAATCGGATGACTGATGTCGTTGCTCAACTCTTGTGCCAGATCGACGGCAAAACCAGCGGGTTGAAGATAGCGTTGCTGGCGCAGGTCGATCGATCCACACTCCGGGCAGGCCCCTCTGAACGCTGGGCTGGTACCCGTAGTGCCGCAATGTTTGCAGCGCCACGCCACACGCAATGCCTGTATTTGATTGGGGTCAGGCACACCGGCGGGAAGCTGCCAGTTCAGGGTGACGCCGCGTGACCGATAGACCCGACCGTTCAGGACGAGATCAGCGCCCGGGGCATACTCCCGGATGGCGATGGGCAAGGGACGCGAGGGGTAGCAACGGAATTGAGCGCGATTGTCCTCGCGCTGGCGTTGTTGGTTTCCGGCCGCTAGTTTGAGCTGATGGTTCAACTCTTGTTGTGTGGTCGTGATGAAGGGCACGATAGCCCTGGGGAAGCCGTAGCCGGGGAGAAAGCCCTTGCTGGCCAGTTCGGAGAGCAGGTACTCGCCGCTCAGTCGCAACAGTTGCAGAGCGATGGCTCTGCCCCGAGCAGTCACTAAGCCATTTATGTTCACTGACAACTGATGAAACGTTTTCAGCGATGGATCATCATTGATTAGCTTTTGCCACCATGGCCAGGCATCGCTTAAGTCTTCCCACAATGGCTCGACCTCGGCTAGCCATCGATTGCGCTGATCTCCAAGTGCATCGGCGGTCGCTGAGAGCAGTGTGGATAGCTGGATACCACTTAACGAGGTACCGCGCACGATCTGACGCAAGCCGTTTTTGAGTGACTGTAGGTCTTCGATGAGATTTGGATTCCGGCACTGCCTGATCAGACGCTCGGCCGGTGATTCCTCGCCTTGCCCGCCTTCGAAGAACCAGCCAACCGTGAGGCCAGGCGGATTGTCTACGAACTGGAGCAGAAAGCTTGAAAGGACCAGCGCGTGGACATGACGCTGGATGATCCGTTCGCTCTGTATCGAAACCCTAGGGATGTGGAGCGGCGTATCGAACGGCCAGCGCGGATTCGCAAACACCGCCTCGCCGTGCGGCGAGGATTTGCAAAGCGTTAGGCTGGCGGCCTTCGATTCGCCACGGCGTCCAGCACGACCGGCACGTTGCAGGAAATTGGCGGGGCTGGGCGGAGGATTGTTCATCCCGACCGCCGATAAACCGCCGATATCCACACCCATCTCCATCGTTGTTGAGCAACTCAGGACGTTGAGCTTTCCTTCTTTGAACGCTGTTTCAAAACCTTGTAGCACATGACCCGCCTGTTGCGCCGAATGTTCGACGACGCGGAAATAAGGCACCTGGCTGACGATACGATCCGAGAGATCCGGCCAGACACTCCGCTCTCGTGCCTGAATGACATCTGAGTTACTCTCCAGCCAGTCCTGGACCTCCAGATTGCTGACCGGGTTTCCGTCCGGATGTTGCAAAAAAGGCCAGGGTAATCGCGGCATGGTGATCGGCTCACAGCGCGCCTCACCAGGCCCGCAAAGGGGCGGCAGATAGGGCGTTATGCCAGCGAGCGTCTTGTCAAGGACGCGGTGCGTGAATGGGCAGACCCAGGCATCGCGCACCTCGACTAGTTCGGCTTGGTGCTCCAGGTTCAGCAGGCGTCCGTTGGGCGTTTGCTGCAGCATGGGGTGGATGCAATCCCAGGCCGCTAAGAGAACCGCGTTGAGGATTGGCCAGTTGGCGTTATCAGCGGGATCGACGCCCAGATAATGGGCGAGCAGTCGGACGATCCGCGTCCACCATCGGTTCGGATTGGCCTGTGGCCAGACGATCTGCTTCCGGGTTGGTGGATTTATAGGGTTAGGACCCAGGATATATCTCGTCCAGTTCGCGGCACCCATCCAAGGTGTCATGTTCGCGGGTACGTTGACCGCGGAATTGGCGCGCACCCAATAGTCGAGGATGATCTTCAGGAACTGCTTCCAGTCATCCAAGGGCCTCTGCTGCTGTTGCCACACCACGGGACGCGTGTTTTCGGCGAGCGCATTGATGTGAGGATAATCCAGAGCGATCAATCCCAAGGTTTCCAGGGAGTTCTGTCGCGCCGGGCGACGGAGCAGCTCACGGAACAAACAGAACCTAGGGATGTCATGCGCTTGGATTTGACCCAACGTGGTTTCAGCCCACAGTTTAGGCAGCCAATTCTGGATGGCAGGGTCCTGCCGCAGGCCGTTGATAGAATCTTGCCAGCTCAGGTGACCAAGCGGTGGAACTTGATCGTCACCGATAGCCGCTGGTCGTGTTGCGGCTACCATGTGATAGATAGCGCTGCGCACATGATTGCGATCGGCATCCAGCTGCGCCCTGAGGGCGAAACGTGCCGTTCCTTGCCGGCTGTCGGAGAAGGTCAGCAAGCGGCGTCCGTCGAAGGGCCGCTGTATGTCGTCATCTGGATGATCATCCGTCCAGGGTGGACTATGTTCGAGCAACGTCGGGATGGACACGCTGAGCAGGAAGGGGGCACCGAGCCTGGCTGGGCGCATATTTTTCTGAGGCTCTTTCTCGACGGTGCCGCAGCTTGGACAGGTGAACCCATCATGGTCGCCCGGTAACAGCATCCCCAGCGGCAGGCCTTCACCCCCGGCTTCACTCCAGGTTCGGTCCTCAGGATTCAGCGAAATGGGTACAAGTCCGATCGCATCGGCATTGGGGTGGCACGGTCCGGTCAAAAGCCGTGGGTAAAGGTCACCTGCGTCTAATACGACGTACTCATCATCAGGGTTGGCTTCATCATTCGCATCGGCAAGGGTTTCAAGCTCTTGCTGGAGTTCATCGCGGTCCTGGTCGAAGACACGCGGGTCCAGTCGCTGGGCGAACATATCTTCCTGGGCCGCGAGAAAGCCCTCCCCACAGCTTGCGCAAAGAATCCATTCATAGACCGGCGAGCCACAGTGCTGGCAACGCTCTCGGCGCTCCAGATAGACACGCCCAAAGGGCCATTCGGGGTGATCCAAGGCGGTGTCCTGACGGCCACCGCACCGGACGTTGGCACAGACCCAGAAGCCGCCTTGGGTACGGTGAAAGAAATGGCCGCGGAGCGGCAGAAAGGCCTTCTGCTCTCGATTATCGGTCTGCGCCATCGCATCCAGATAACGCAGGGTAAGTGACTTTGCCGAATCGTCCGCGACCGCACCAGGATGATGCGCTAGGAGCCGCTCGGTGATCTCAGTCAGGGTGGCCGCGCCATTGGTGAGTAAATGGCGAAGGTGGCGCGCGGCATTGACCTGAGAAAAGGCGGCGACCCGCGCCTCGTGGGGCATGGTCTCGACGGCTGCGACGGCTGGCAGTGGCTCGTTGCGCTGTGACAAATCGGGGTCGAGTGGCGGCACCTGACGACTGCCGGAAATCACCTTAACCCGATCGATCGACACCCCGGCGATATGCGCCATGAATTGCGCCAGCGCCGCGCCGGTCTCCCGAGCATCGCCAATGGTGGCCGAGGTCGCAACGAAGCGCACCTGATCCGGCGTCACACCGAAGGCGTGCAGTACACGACGCATCAGCAGGGCGATCTCCGCGGCCTGAGAGCCGACGTAGGTATGCGCCTCATCCAGCACGACCCACCGCAGCTCGCCTTGGGATGCCTGCAGGATGGGGCGATCGTCCGCCCGAACCAGCAGGTACTCGAGCATGGTCGCGTTGGTGACCAGGATCGGTGGGGGCTCCCTACGCAGCAACACACGACTCCGGATTTCCTGCGGATGCTGGCTCTGTATATGTGCGGGTACTTCGTTGGGGGTATCGCCGTTATAGAGACAGAATCTTACCCGTCCATCAAAGCGCGAGGTCCAGGCCCGCAGCCGTTCACGTTGGCTGTTGATCAGCGCGTTGAGAGGGTAGAGAAAGAGCGCCTGGGTGCCGATCAGCGGGGGGGCATGATGGTGATTGGCAGGTAACTGACGCACCAGATGGTCGAGAATCGGGACCAGAAAACATTCAGTCTTGCCGGAGCTCGTTCCGCTGGTCACGACGACTGAGCGTGGTGGCTCCTGACTCAGGGCTTGCCAGGCATCGAGCTGATGTTTATGGGGTGACCAAGCTCTGTTGAATGCGGTGTCGATGTAGCCCTGTCCCGGCTGATCCATGGCCGCAACGAGCCTGGCATCAAGCAGTTGGCCTGCCAACTGGCCCATGGTGACCTGAGCTGGTTCCCAGTCGAAGAGCGCCTCGAAGACCGGATCAGCCAGAAAGCTGCCCTCGCTGCCCGGACCACGCTCGAAGCAGGCACGGAGATACTCGCGCAGCGGCCGGGAGCGCAAGCCCATCTGGCTGAGCACGGCGCGCGTCGCGCGCCGACCAAGCTCCGTGGAAAGGGATTGGAAATAGGTGGGTTGGGTCATTGTTCCTGCTCCCAATGGTTAGGATTATGCTCCATCAACCAGCCGATCATCCACGTCAAGGCCAAACGATAAGCCTCATCAAACCACTGCTTGTCAAAGGTACGCAAACTGGCGATCTCAAAGACCACACGCGCTGACGGTTTTAAACCATAGGCGCTAGCCATGGCCGCGGAGAATGGGGCATATCTCACTGGAGCCTGAAAGCCAACCCCATCAGGGATAACGGGCAGCAGAGGGATGACTTCCTGATGATTTTGAATTTCAAGGGCTAACCATGCCATTAGTCCATGCCCCTGCGGCCATTGATCTTGACCATGAATAGGCGCTTGGTAGGCATCAATAATCACTTCGCGCAAAAACTGCCTCCCACCTTCTTTCGCCGCCATTTGAAGCATGACTCCCTGCCCCACCGGAAAGTAGCCGTAAACCTCCCGGTAGGCCAACTCACGGATGACTTGTACGTGTGGATAACGTTCCTCCATGATTTGAAGTACCGCCTTAATCGAGCCCCAGACGAGTTCGGTGTGATTGGACAACTTGTCAAGCGCGGCATTCAAGCTATCGCGATGCCGACGGATCGCTTTCAGCCATGTCTGGATCGGCACCATGCGCCATGCAAAAGGAAGTTGCTCGAACAAGGCGAGCAGGTCAGGAACATCCACGGCGTCTTCTCTAAGCAGCGCCATCACCACCGCCTCGGGATCGGCGGCCAAGATTGGGAAGAGATCCAACGCGGAAGCCGGCAGATCGGAGAAGGCTTCGATCAGGTCAAGGACAAACTCCCAGTCAGGCAAGGAGGGGTCGTTACGCAGATGATTGACGATCTGCGTTAGGGCCTTCTGGCGCTGCGGGAAATCCTGTATCCGCAAGGCCGATGAAAGTAGGGGCGCAGCCGGCGCTACTGCGTTAGCCTCGGGTTCTTCGGCCAGCTGATCAGCGGCTTCCATTCGCACGACCATTGGACGAGTCCGGTTCCAGTCACCCTCGCGGGCGGTGATCATCCAGGGGCCCACGGCTAGACCCGCCCGATCGATCGCCCACCGGCCGGTTAGCTCACCATCCGTCAGTACGGGGTGTAATGGGAGTGGATCTGTCTCCGGCATCCACAGCGGGAACATGCTCAGGTTCATACGCGCCAAAGTGGCCTGATCGAGCTCTGCCGCGAATTGAATTGCAAGCTGTTCTGGTGGTTGGTCCGGCACCTGTTCTAATTTCAGGTCGTAACGCCTTATCCGGATGATTGGCCCAGCTCCGCCGCCTAAGCCCTCAACACTTAGTCTGACCTCGGCATGAAGCCTCTTGGATGCCGCAAGCATGGTCATTAGGTCGTCACGTAGCTGCAGCAGATCAAGCTCTCTCACACGGCCATTGGTACCCGCAACGGCGGGTATGGACACCCTTAACCAAGCTGCCTGAGCGACCTCTGGAGTGAGATCATCCGCATGGAGCTGCCCTGATAGCCAACAATGTCCAGCGTTTTGTGGCGAGATCACCCGGACGCGAACACCGCTCAGCCGGTCGCGTGTGACGATTGCCCGGTGCGGCAATATTTGGCCACTCGCGTCCAGGAAGCGCGCGCCACGGGCAGGAAAGGGCAGGGTCAGACATGACTCTGCTCCCTCGGCCCAGCGGAGCATGAGCGACACCGATTGGGGGGGCTGATCCCCGCAGGCGAGGTCGATGGCCACCTCCGCATTGGCGGCGGCATTGACCTGTTCCCAAGTGACTCCAGTTGGTGGGTCGAGGACACCGACCGCGGCCGCGGCGACCGCGAATTGCAGGCGACCCCCCCGTTCGGTCAATGGGGGGCCGTAACTAGTGCCCGGCCGGAAACTATTTTAATTATATTAAACAATATGTTACCCTAGCAA
>ERZ1645192.4156-NODE-4156-length-11577-cov-6.137910_pt1 | contig 11577 bp, 8 predicted proteins | sample MGYA00575354_ERZ1645192 | MGnify/ENA primary metagenome ERZ1645192 (study PRJEB40844, sample SAMN11349763) | freshwater sediment metagenome | isolation source: river sediment | host: Sediment | place: India: Faizupur Khadar , New Delhi | collected 2017-02-21 ... | reverse complement strand
GGTCACGGGCGCCGCCGCCCGCCGAGGGGTGACACGGCGCGAGATCGCCACCAATCCGGGGATGCGCGACCAGGCGGGACGGGGGGCGGGAGCGCCCTACCCAAATCAGCCGGGTCTCCCGCCCCTGGAAATGATCCACCCCGAGTACCAGGTCTTGCCAGACGACGCGATGTCCGCGCCGAAGGCGGGCTTGATCCCTGTCTATCCCGCGACTGAGGGCTTGTCGCAGGGGAGCCTGCGGCATTTGATCGGGCAGGCCCTCACCGGGCTGGACCCTCGCGGCGCCGCTGGCCAGGTTACTCACTCGTCCCTCCCGTCCTTGGCGAGACCAGAGGGCAGTGCCGCCGGGCTGGTGGAATTCCTCCCCGCCGAGGTCCTGACGCCTGTGGGATTGCCTGGGCTGCAGGAGGCCCTGCGCATTCTGCACCGTCCACCGCCAGACTGCCTAGGGCTGGAGCCAGGGGATCGCTACCATCCCGCCTTCCGACGGCTCGCCTTCGAGGAACTGGTAGCCCATCAGTTGGCCTTGCGGCGACTGCGTCGCCAGCGGCAGCGGGCGGTGGCGCCAGCCATGGCGGGGACCGGCGCCCTTCGCGCCCGGTTGCTGGCGGCCTTGCCTTTCGAACTTACCCGCGCTCAGCGGCGGGTCCTGGAGGAGATTGGCGCCGATCTGAGGCGGTCAAGCCCCATGCTGCGCCTGCTCCAGGGGGATGTGGGATCGGGTAAGACGGTCGTCGCGGCCCTCGCCGCGCTCCAGGCGGTGGAAGCGGGCTACCAAGTGGCCCTGATGGCCCCAACCGAGCTCCTCTCGGAACAGCACCGCCGCAACCTGGCCGCCTGGCTGGTTCCCCTGGACATGGAGCCGGCCTGGCTCACCGGGCGCCACAAGGGCCGGGAACGGGCGGATCTTTTGGATCGGATCGCGTCGGGACGGACACGGGTGGTGGTGGGAACCCATGCCCTCTTCCAGGACGAGGTGGCCTTCGCGCATCTGGGCCTGGCCATCATCGACGAGCAACACCGTTTCGGCGTCCATCAGCGTCTCAAGTTGCGCGAGAAGGGGGCCGTGGCGGGTGCTGTGCCTCACCAGCTCATCATGACCGCCACACCCATCCCCCGGTCCCTGGCCATGACCTTTTACGCCGACCTGGACTTGTCGGTGATCGATGAGGCGCCCCCTGGGCGCGCGCCGGTAACGACGGTGGCGGTGGCGGATCACCGCCGGGAGGAGGTCAAGGCGCGGGTTCGGGAGGCCTGTCGGCAAGGCCGCCAGGCCTACTGGGTCTGCACCCTGATCGAGGAGTCCGAAGCCCTCCAGTGCCAGGCGGCCGAGGATACGGCAATGGCCTTGCGCCAGGCCCTGCCGGACCTGCGCATCGGGCTGGCCCATGGCCGCCTGAAGGCGGCGGAACGGGAGACCGTGATGGCCCGTTTCGCCGCCGGCGAGCTGGATTTACTGGTGGCGACGACGGTCATCGAGGTCGGCGTGGACGTGCCCAATGCCAGCCTGATGATCATCGAAAACCCGGAGCGACTGGGTCTCGCCCAGCTTCACCAGTTGCGTGGTCGCGTCGGGCGGGGCTGTCAGGCCAGCCATTGTCTCCTGCTCTACCGTGCCCCCCTGACGGAGACCGCGCGGGAACGCATCGAGCTCCTGCGGCGCAGCCGCGATGGCTTCGAGATCGCCCGCCATGACCTGGTCATGCGCGGCCCAGGTGAGGTCCTCGGCAGCCGCCAGACGGGGGAGACGCGGTTCCGCGTCGCCGATCCCCTCGCCGACGAACCTCTCCTGGCCGCCGCCCGCGCGGCGGCGGAACGGCTCCTGGATCGCTACCCCGAACACGTCCAGCCCCTGATCAGCCGGTGGTTGAGGGTACCGGAGGAACTGGGCGGGGTCTGAGGGTCCAGATATCATTGGGTCATGCCGGCTTACGTCGGTTCCCCTCGGGTACCACCGGGTAAGGGCCTGCCTGCGTCGGTCGCCGCCCCTGTGTCATAATCCCCAGGGAGGGAACCCGATCCGGGTGGAGGCGGAGTCCTCGTGTCATGACCGCCAACAATAACAACACAGATCAGGCTTTTTCATCGGCAGGGGTGAAACAGGAGGCTGGTCTGCATGATCCAATGAGGAATTTACCCGCTCCGCCTATGAACCTGGCCGCGAAACCCCATTCTCCGGCGCTCCCACGCTGGCGGGAGCGCCTGCGCGCCTACGCCCTGCTGGTGCGATTCCACCGTCCCATTGGCAGCTTGCTGCTCCTCTGGCCGGCACTTTGGGCCCTGTGGCTGGCCGGGGAAGGCCGCCCCCCCTGGACGGTGGTCCTGATCTTTGTCGCGGGGGTCTTTCTGATGCGTTCCGCCGGATGCGCCATCAACGACTTCGCCGACCGCAAGGTGGATAGCCGGGTGCGCCGCACCCGGGAAAGGCCCCTGGCCACGGGCATGGTCAGTCCCCGGGAGGCGATCGGTGTCTTTCTGGCCCTAAGCCTGGCCGCTTTTCTGGTGGCACTGCCATTGAACTGGATCACCATCGCCCTGGCCCCGATAGCGCTGGCGCTGGCGGCCCTCTATCCCTTCATGAAGCGCTACACCTACTGGCCCCAGGTCTTCCTCGGGGCGGCCTTTGGTTGGGCCGTGCCGATGGCCTATACCGCCGTCACCGGCACCGTCCCGCTCCAAGGCTGGTTGCTTTTCCTGGCGACCCTGATCTGGGCCCTGATCTATGACACCCAGTACGCCATGGTGGATATCGAAGACGATCTCAAGGTGGGCATCAAGTCCACGGCCATTCGTTTTGGACGCCATGACCGGCTCATCATCGGCCTTCTGCAGGGCGCCTTTTTGGCGATCATGGCCTTTATCGGGCTGGACGCGGGGCGGGGGGGGTGGTACTTGCTCGGACTGGGGGTGGCGGCGGGGTTCGCGGTCTATCAGCAGGTGCTGATCCGCCACCGTGAGCCCGGGGCCTGTTTCCAGGCCTTCCTCAACAACAACTATCTGGGTCTGGCCCTCTTCGCCGGCCTCTTTCTGGACTATGCCCTTCCCTGATCCAGGACAGGCGAAGAACTTTGCTCGGCATCCGGGGGTCGAACCTCCGGCCGTGCATTGGTTCAATCGTCCTTGTTTTACCCCAAGCATTTCGGTTTTTCGGTGGGACCGGGGAGAACGGGAGCATCCGGCGGGGGTGTCTGTAGCAGGGATGCTATCGACAAGCCGACAGGGAGTTATGGAGGGCGCCCCCGCCAGGCGCCACCCGCCCCGGCAGCAAAACCGAAAACTGATTCGCGATGTCTGTAACGTCTCATTCGGGAGGAATCATCCCCATGCCCCTACGTTCCCTGTTGTTCCTGCTCTACCTGGGCCTGTTGTCGTTGCCAGCCTGGGCCCTGGAAGAGGGTTTTGATTACGCCGTCCTCCCCAATCCCCAGCCGACGGAGACGGCTGACAAGATCGAGGTGGTGGAGGTCTTCATGTATACCTGCCCCCATTGCTACCACCTGGAGCCGACCTTGGCCCAGTGGCGTCAGACCTTGCCGGCGAACGTGGCCTTCCGGCGCATGCCGGCGGTATTCGGACCTAAGCCCGATCTGATGGCCCGCGCCTTCTACGCGGCCGACCTGCTGGGGGCCGAGGAGTCCTTCACCCACGCCATGTTCGATGCCCTCCATGACAAGAAGCAGCGGATCACGGACGAAAACGGCGTAGTGGCGGTGGCGGAGGCCGCGGGCCTGAATGGCGCTGAATTCCTCAAAGCGCTGAATTCCTTCGATGTCAATATGAAGGTCAATCGGGCGCGTAACGCGACCAAGAACTACGGCGTCGATGGCGTTCCCGCCGTGGTCGTCAATGGCAAATATCGCACCAGCCCCGCCCAGGCCGGTACCCGTGAGGCCATGATCAAGGTCATGGACCAGCTCATCGCCAACGAGACCAATGCCCCCTGAGGCCCTGGCGGCCGAGGCCCCCCACCTTTCTTCCTGGCAGGACTGGGGCTGAGCCAGACCGACTTGGTGAAAATGGCCGGTGGCGCCTCCCTTGCGAATAGGGCGGAGACCGGGTGCGGTGGCCTCCGGCTCAATCGTAATAGTGCGGTTTGACCTCCTCGATGGGGGTGATCTCCGGGGGAGAGGGATGGCGCTCCACCACCCAGGCGGGAAGCTTGGCCTGATTGGCGTGATAGAGGGCCTCGGACTCGAAGAGGATCAGGACCAGGACGGTGACCATGACCGGCAGGATGCCCATGCCGATGACGATGGCCCACACCGCCTCCTTTCTCAGCCCGAACTGGGTGTGGCCGATCCATCCCAGGAACCCGACCACCAGCAGGAGGAGGAGCATAACGATGAAGAAGCGGCTGCGACGAGCGCAGACCTGCCAGTGGCACATGGGATACCAGGGGTCCCGGCGCAGGGCCTGGCGCGCCCGCCAGAGGGTGTAGCCGAGAAGGCTGAAGGAGACGAGGGGCGGGATCGCCATGACCCAGGGAAAACTGCCGGCCAGGCCGCCAAGGCCGACGGTCAGCAGAATATGGTTGGCGATGAGATTGGTCAAAAAGATCTCGTGGGGGATGTTGGCCTGCTTGATCTCGGCGGGGCTGACATGAAAGCGCATGGTGGTATCACCGGGTTGAGGGCGGCCCCGGCCGGGGCGGAGGCGCGGCGGTTAGTGGGGAGCGGGTGCTTGTGATTGTAGACCTTGGCCGCCGGGTCCGCAGACGGGGCAGGACGGGTCCGGTGGCAATTGCAGGGTGCGGAATTCCATGCGCAGGGCATCGATGAGCAGCAGACGCCCCGCCAGGGTCTGGCCGGCCCCGGTGAGGACCTTCAGGGTCTCCGCGGCCTGGATGGCCCCGACGATGCCGACGAGGGGCGAGAGGACGCCGTTGTGGGTGCAGGTCTCGCCGGTCTGGCCCTCCCGGGGATAGAGGCACTGATAGCAGGGGCCGCCGGGGGTGCCGGAAAAAACGGTGACCTGTCCCTCGGCGCGGATGGCGGCGCCGGAGATGAGGGGGATGCCCGCCCGGTGGCAAGCGGCGTTGAGGGCGAAGCGGGTAGGGAAGTTGTCGCAGCAGTCGACGACGACATCCACCTTGGCCAGCAGTGGCGGCAGCGCATCCGCGTCGATCAGGCCGGCGAAGCCTTGCACCTTCACTTCCGGGTTGATGGCCCCCAGACTCCGACGGGCGGAGTCAACCTTGGGCAGATCCAAGCGGTCCGTGGTGTGGAGGATCTGGCGCTGGAGGTTGCTCAGGTCCACCCGGTCGAAGTCCGCCACCACCAGGGTGCCTACCCCGGCGGCGGCGAGGTAGAGGGCGACGGGGGAACCCAGGCCGCCGAGGCCGACGATCAATACCCGGGAACGGAGCAGGCGTTCCTGACCCTCGATGCCGATGGCCGGGAGCATGATCTGGCGGCTGTAGCGCAGAAGCTGGTCGTCGTTCATGGCAGGAAACCCAAGGTGACCCTCGGGTGGCCGGACAGGTCCGGCCTGGTAGCGATGTCCATGAAGCCGGCCACCGCCAGCAGGTCCCGCACGGCCAGATCCTGATCGAACCCATGCTCCAGCGCGAGCAGACCCCGGGGTTTGAGGCGGATGCGGGCCTGGGAAACAAGCCGGCGGATGGCGTCCAGGCCATCCGGGCCGGCGGCCAGGGCGGTGCGTGACTCCCGGGGCAGATCGCCCCGGCCCAGGTGGGGATCGCCGGTGGGGATGTAGGGCGGATTGGCGATCAGGGCCTCAAGGCTGGCCGGGACCAGGGGGGCGAGCCAGTCGGAACGGACAACCTGGGCGTTGGTGGCGCCATGCCGACGGAGGTTGTCCGCCGCTACCGTCGCCGCGCCGGGGCAGATTTCCAGGGCGATCAGGGTCCAGGAGGGACGTTCCAGGGCCAGGGCCAGGGCGATGGCGCCACTGCCGGTGCCCGCATCCGCCACCACCAGCGATGCCTCAGCGGGCAGCAGTTCCAGGGCGACCTCCACCAGCAGTTCGGTCTCCGGACGGGGGATGAGGGTGTCGGGGGTGATCCTCAGCTCCTGGTTCCAGAAGGCCTGGCGGCCGCGGATGTGGGCGATGGGCTCTCCGGCCAGGCGGCGGGCCAGTAAATTGGCGAAGCGGTGGGCCTGGGCCGGCGTGGGGAAGCGCTCCGGCCATGCCAGCAGGACCTCGCGGCTTAACCCCGTCGCGGACATGAGCAACAATTCCGCCTCCAGCCGGGGTTCGGCCTGGGGTAAGTCCAGGAGCCGATGCCTGGCATCCGTCAGGAGGTTACCCAGGTTGGGGGTGGGCATCGGTGCATCCGCCAGGCCAGAGTCCCCGGGGTGAGAGGGATTAACAGGAAAATGCGGCCCAGGCTTTTTCATCGCCAGGGGTGAAGAAGGCTGCCCCTCGGGATCGTCAGGGTCGATCATGGGCCCCTTAGGGTGCGGTCAATCCCCGGCCGCCCCGGGTGAAGCTGGGGTGGAGGCCCTCAGGCATCCATCATGGCCGCCAGTTGCTCGGCCTGGTATTCCTGGAGCAGGGGTTCGATGATCTGGTCGAGCTGGCCGAGCAGGATCTCCTCCAGCTTGTAGAGGGTCAGGTTGATGCGGTGGTCCGTGACCCGGTTCTGGGGGAAATTGTAGGTACGGATGCGCTCGGAGCGGTCGCCGCTGCCGACCTGGAGCTTGCGGGACTGGGCCAGTTCGCTGGTCTGGGCCTCCTGGGCCTGGGCCAAGAGTCTGGCCTGGAGGAGGGACAGGGCGCGTGCGCGGTTCTTGTGCTGGGAGCGTTCGTCCTGGCACTCGACGACGATGCCGCTGGGGAGGTGGGTGATGCGCACCGCCGAGTCGGTCTTGTTGACATGCTGCCCTCCGGCGCCGGAGGAGCGGTAGGTGTCGACGCGCAGGTCCTTGGGGTCGATATCCACCTCTTCCACCGCCTCCGCCTCCGGCAGGATGGCGACGGTGCAGGCGGAGGTGTGGATGCGCCCCTGGGATTCGGTCTCGGGAACGCGCTGCACCCGATGGGCGCCGGACTCGAACTTGAGGCGGGAAAAAACACCGCTGCCGCTGATCCGCGCCACCACCTCCTTGAAGCCACCGAGCTCGCCCTCGCTGGCACTGATCTGTTCCGTCCGCCAGCCACGGATCTCGGCGTATCGCAGGTACATCCGCAGCAGGTCGGCGGCGAAAAGGGCGGCCTCCGCGCCCCCGGTGCCGGCGCGGACCTCGAGGAAGACATTGGCCTGGTCATGGGGATCCGGTGGGATCAGCAGGCGCAGTAACTCGGGCTCCAGGATCGCGCAGCGCTGCCGGGCCACCTCGATCTCCTCCCGGGCCAGTTCCGCCATTTCCGCGTCGGCGAGCAGGGCCTCGGCGGCGGCCAGGTCCAGTTCCGCCCGCTGGAAGTCGCCATAGGCGAGGGCAAGGGGATCGAGTTGGGCATACTCCTGGCTCAAGGCGCGGAAACGGGAAGGATCGCCCTGGATTTCAGGTTCCGCCAGCAGGGCGGTGATCTCGGTATGGCGCTCGGCGAGGCGCTCCAGCTTACCCTGGATGGAGGAATTCATGAGGCCCTGCGCTCGTGGCCCAGATCGAACAAGGTGTTGGCGGCCTCCAGCAACTCGGCCTCACCTTCCCTGCCCGCCTGCCGCAGACGGGCGCTGGGGACATGGAGAAACTTGCTGGTGAGGGTGTTGGCCAGGAAGGCGAGCACCTCGTCCGGCGGTTTGCCTGTTTCCAGGCGACGGCGGGCCTGGGCCAGGACCTGGTCTCGGAGGGTCTCCGCGCTGCGCCGGAAGTCCTGGATCAGGTCGACCGCGTCCAGGGAACGCAGCCAGGCGAGGAACTCGGTGGCGTGGAGGTCAATGATCTCCCGAGCCGCTGCGGCGGCCGCCTGGCGGGAGCGCATCCCGTCTTCCACCACGTCTTTGAGATCGTCTACGGTGTAGAGGTAGACGTCGCTGAGATCGCCCACTTCCGGCTCGATGTCGCGGGGCACGGCGATGTCGACCATAAACATGGGCCGGTGCTTGCGCACCTTGAGGGCCCGCTCCACGGTGCCCTTTCCGAGGACGGGAATGGGGCTGGCGGTGGAGGAGATGACGATATCCGCCTCCGGCAGGTGGCTCCCGAGCTCGGTCAGGGCGATGGCATAGCCATCGAATTCCGCGGCCAGGGCGTGAGCCCGTTCCACGGTGCGGTTAGCGACGACGATGCGGCCGACGCCCTGCTGGCGCAAGTGGCGCGCGGCCAGTTCAATGGTCTCCCCGGCGCCGATGAGCAGGGCGGTCTGATCCTTGAGATCGCTAAAGATCTGCCGCGCCAGGCTGACCGCGGCGAAGGCGACGGACACGGGACTGGAACCGATCGCCGTGTCGGTGCGCACCTGCTTGGCGACGGCGAAGGTATGCTGGAAGAGACGGCCCAGCAGTTTGCCGGCGGTGCCATGGTCACAGGCGGTCTGAAAGGCTGACTTGACCTGGCCGAGGATCTGCGGTTCCCCCAGCACCATGGAATCCAGGCCACTGGCGACCTCGAGGAGGTGGATGACGGCTGCCCGGTCGACGTGGGTGTAGAGGTAGGGGGCGATACGGTCGGCCTCCAGGCCGTGAAAGCGGCCGAGCCAGTCGGCAAGACCCTCCCGCCGTGTCCCGTTGAGGACACAATAAATTTCAGTACGGTTACAAGTGGAGAGGATAGCGCCCTCGCTGAGGGCGGGGTCCTCCGCCAGGCTGCGCAGGGCACCGGCCAGGATGTCCGGTCCGAAGGCGATGCGCTCGCGGATCTCCACCGGGGCGGTTTTATGATTGAGTCCGACGGCCAGAAGGGTCATGGTGCGGTATGGGAAGTGGAAACGGATGCGATTCTTGGGTATCGGGGCGGTGGATGCAAGCCTCGGATGCCGTTCCTCCGCCTTATGGATGGCGTTACCTTGATATAGGCCAGTCCGACCCGATGTCCCGTTCTGTGTGCCGGCCCGGTTTTTCTGCCGCAACCCGCGGCTTATACTGGACGCCCGGTGCTGTACCAGTGCCTTCCCCAGGCCATCCCCAGAAGCGATGCCCATGCGCCCTGCCCACCCCCTGACATTATCCCTCCTTATAGCGTTCTGCCCGCTTACGCCCCAGGCGGTGGCGGGGGAGCTCCCGCCCGAGGGCCAGCCCACGGTTTCGGCCTCCATGGGGCCGGTACAGGTCGATACGCCGCTGGCTCCGGAGGCCAGGCAACCCCCCACTGGTCTGACCAAGGAGATCGTCTTTCATGTCCTGGCCGGCCAGATTGCCGCCCAGCGCGGTAATCACCGGCTGGCCTTTCAGTATCTGCTGGAAGCCGCCCAGCTTGCTCGGGATGGTGCCCTGGCGGAAAAGGCGACGCGAGCCGCCCTGGCCTGGGGAGACGAACCTGCCATAGGGCAGGGGGTGGCCTTGTGGCTGGATATCGCCCCCGACTCCCTGGCCGCCCATCAGATCGCCGCCTTCGTACGGCTCCGCCGGGAAGATCTGGACGGTGCCATGTATCATCTGCGCCGACTCGTCAACCTGACCTCGGACGAGGGCGAGAGCGGTTTCGTGCAGCTTGCCCGCCTGGTGCACAAGCTCCGCCCACCGGGTCAGCGCATGGAATTGATGGAGCTCCTGACGCAGGGGGAGCCGGAGAACGCGGACGCCTGGTTTGCCCGTGCCCTGGTGGCTGCCGGCGCGGAGCGCAACGATGAGGCGGTGGAGGCGGCCCGGCGGGCGACCGAGTTACGCCCGGACTGGACCGAACCTCGCCTCTTCCTGGTTCAGTTGCTGAAGGATCTGGACCGCAAGGAGGAAGCGCGGGCGACCCTCGAACGCTTCGTTGCCGAACACCCCCGGGATCAGGGCCTGCGGACGCTCTATGCCCAGTTTCTGGTCGATGACAAGGAACTGGACCGAGCCCGGGAGGTCTTCGCCGCCATGCTGGTGGAATCGCCCCGGGAGCCCGACGTCCTCTTCGCCTTGGGCATTCTTTCCCTGGAGTTGGAGGATCTGGTATCGGGACGGGATTACTTCACCCGGTTAAGGGAGACCGAGGAGCGTCGGGACGACGGGGCCTATTACCTGGGGCGGGTGGAGGAACTCGACCATAACCCCGAGGTTGCGGCCAAGTGGTACGAGAAGGTGCGCGGCGCCCATTCCCTGGATGCCCGTATTCGCCTGGCCCGCATCGAGGCCCAGGGGGGGGATCTGGACAAGGCCCGGGAGCGGCTGAGGCAGTTACGGGATCAGAACCGCAAGCAGGCCGTTCTGCTGTTTCTGGTCGAGGCTGAACTGCTCACCGAAATGGACCGCAAACCCGAGGCCATGAAGGTTTACGACGCAGCGCTGGTGGCCCACCCCGAGGATCCGGAACTCCTCTACGCCCGAGGGTTGCATGGGGCAACCATGCAGCGGCTGGAGGTGGTGGAGGCCGATCTGCGCCGGCTCCTGGAACTGGATCCGGATCATGCCGATGCACTCAACGCCCTTGGCTATTCGTTGGCGGACATGACGGACCGCTATGCCGAGGCATTGGAGCTGATCCAACGCGCCCTGGCCCTCAAGCCCGATGAGGGCGCCATCCTCGATAGCATGGGTTGGGTACAATATCGCCTCGGCAATCTGGGGCTGGCCCTCGACTATCTGCGCCAGGCTGGCGCCAAGCTGCCCGAGGATCCCGAGGTCGCCGCCCATCTGGGCGAGGTCCTCTGGGCACTGGGGCAGAGGGACGAGGCCAAGCAGGTCTGGGAGAAGGCCCAGGTTAAGGCCCCCGATCACCCTTATCTGCTCAGGGTCATCAGTCGTCATCACGCCACCCAGGACGGCTCAGCGCCCTGATGGACGGCCCCTGGCCGGCACCGGCCAAGCTCAACCTCACCCTGCGGATACTTGGACGACGCCCGGATGGCTACCACCTCCTGCAGACCTTGTTTCAGTTTCTCGACCGGTCCGACGAACTGCGCCTGACCGTTCGCGGCGACGGTCTGATCCGCCTGCTCACCCCCATCCCAGGCATCCCCGCCGAGAGCAATCTGGTCGTTCGGGCCGCCCGCTGCCTCCAGACCGCCACGTCTTGCCGACTCGGTGCCGACCTCTGGCTTCTCAAGCGGCTACCCCAGGGCGGCGGCCTGGGTGGTGGCAGTTCCGATGCGGCTACCACCCTGGTGGCCCTGAATCATCTTTGGGGCACGGGACTGAGCGAGGAGCAACTCGCGGTCTTGGGACTGAGGCTGGGGGCGGACGTGCCGGTCTTCGTGCGCGGCCAGGCCGCCTGGGGCGAAGGCGTCGGCGAACGCTTGACGCCGGTGGCGGTGCCGGAACCCTGGTATTTGGTCCTGGTCCCCGCCTGTCGCGTCCCTACCGCCGCCGTTTTCGGTCATCCTAAATTGACAAGAAATTCACCCTCAATCAGAATTGCCGACTTTCTGTCGGGGGATGATCGTAACGACTGCCTTGAGGTGGTCCGAAACCTCTATCCGCCCGTAGGGCGGGCCCTCGACTGGCTCCAGGGTTTTGGCAAGGCGCGGTTGACCGGTACCGGTGCCTGCGTTTTTGCCGCTTTCGGTTCCCGTGCCGAAGCCGAGGCGGTCCTGGCC
>ERZ1645192.4152-NODE-4152-length-11586-cov-5.899662_pt1 | contig 11586 bp, 12 predicted proteins | sample MGYA00575354_ERZ1645192 | MGnify/ENA primary metagenome ERZ1645192 (study PRJEB40844, sample SAMN11349763) | freshwater sediment metagenome | isolation source: river sediment | host: Sediment | place: India: Faizupur Khadar , New Delhi | collected 2017-02-21 ... | reverse complement strand
TTTCCTCCGCTTTGAATCCTTTGGAGGCCATCACCGCCGCGCCGATCTGGCAAAGTCCCACACCGTGACCCCATCCGCCGCCGTTGAGAATGAAACGGCTGATTTCTCCATTAGCGTTTCGCTCCTCTGATATAAGAAAGGCACTGCTCAACAGGTGACTAGGAGAAAGCCAGCGGCGAATTTCCAGTTCCTTACCGACGATTATTGTTTTTTTCGAGCCTTCAATTTTCAACCGGGAAATTCTGCCGGACGGTCCACGTTCCAAAGGTTCAATATTTAAAAGATGGCCAAAGTCAATCCCTGATTTTTTTAGGATGATACTTTCCAGTTCTTCTTTTGTATATAGGACATGCCAACGGTAAAAATCAGGCGTTTCCTGATCAAAAGCCGGTAGGATTTGTTTCAATAATTTTTCATTGGTTGTATTGCAATAAGCACGGGGTCTGCCGGTCAGCCATCGTTTTGCGTCACTTTCAGAACGCACCGGAGAATGCGGATCAACATCGTCGCTAACATTACTTAAATAATCGTATCTTTTGTCTTCCCAGGCTGTTGCGAAAACCTCCGTCTGCCCGCCGCAACATTTGTAATAGCGTGCATCGCAGATTCCCCCTTCATAAATCAAAAAATGTCCGCGTGTGCGTTCTATCGCTTCATGTACATTTTCCGACACAATTCTGGTGATTCCCTGATAACGCTGGCAGTGGTCATCCGCGCAGACATCGAATCCTTCATGGTCGTTGACGTCCTGCCAGACGACTATTTCATTTTTATTTTTTATTTGCGTTGAAGACCGTGCGGCTTTTTTTTTAGTGAGCATCGAGACCAACCAGCTACGGGCAACAATAGCCTGTGCCTTTAAAAACTCCAGCGGGGCATCGGCAGACATCTCGGAAGAAATGACGCTTTCGAGATAATCCTCCAAACGAATTTCATTGATAAGACTGAAAGAGGATGCCGAACTTACTGACAAGATTAATTTGCCGCGGAACGATTGTTCCTGCATTCGCTGCCAGTGAAAATCAATCCCGATCTTTACATCGGATACCGTAAAAAAAGATTCCTTTGCTGATTCCAGCCATATTTCTTCCTGTCTGATGAATTCTTCTCCTTTAGGATTAGCAAGAGAAATCTTCCCGTTATCAGCATGAACAACATACCGCCCTGACGCCCTTCGCCCATCCGGCAATGAAAAATTACCGTTCAAAACAATATGCGCCTCTTTGGAGTTTTGAAGCAGGGCAACTTTGATTTCAGGTTCATTAACGATCATGATTCATTTTTATGGATAAACGTTAAAGATGTCAAGAAAGTAAATTACATTATGCTTGAATATCGCCATTTTATCGTGTATGAGTGTACGAAAAATATTTCACGGATGATTTATGGCGCATATCTGGCCCATTGGAGGAGGCAAAGGAGGATCCGGTAAAAGTTTTCTCGCCAGTTCTCTGGGGCGGATATTGTCAAAATCCGGCAAGAAGACCCTGCTGGTTGATCTTGATCTTGGAGCGGCCAACCTGCATACCATGGTGGGTGTTCCGTATCCGGAAAAATCTTTTTCAGATTTTGTTTCTAAAAAATATTCTGATCTCGGCGACACGGTTTTGCAAACGCCGTTTCCCAATCTTTTTTTAATCAGCGGCGCCCACGACAGTCTGGATATTGCCAACCTTCCCTATGAAAAAAAGATAAAAACCCTGAAATCCATCTCCCATCTCCATTACGATTATATCATTCTGGATCTTGGAGCGGGCACAGCCTTTAACACGCTCGATTTTTTTCTCGCTTCAAGAAACGGCATATTCATCACCACACCGGAACCCACGTCTATCGAAAATGTTTACCGGCTCATGCGCGCCATCTACCTGCGTCGCATCCGTCATCATTTTTCAGCAACCTCTTTTAAATCTCTGGAAAAGAAAACTCAAGAATGTCTTGGAGACAGTTTCCTCAACAAGCCTGAAAATATTGTGTCCGTTATCCGGAAGGAATATGCGGACAAATATACTCTGATTAAAAAGGATTTTTCCGATTTTCGCTTTAAGCTTATCCTCAATCAATTGCGGAAACAGGATAACATCGCCCTGGGTGAACAGATCTGTAAAATCATTAGAAAACATCTGGGCATCCATGTGGATTTTGTTGGCAACATCGCCTACGATGAACATGTCCACGACGCCATCTGCCAGAGGGTATGTTTTCTGGATCGTTATCCCCACACACGCGCAGCAAATGATTTACGCGAATTAAACAAAAAAATGAGCAATGCTTTTGGCGAACAACTGATGCTTAATTATCTATAGAAATGTCCAGATCATCCATGGAAAAAGATTTTGAACAAATGAACTATTATGAAATGCTGGATGTCGCTCCAAACGCTTCAGCGATGGAAATTCGCAGCGCTTACAATGCGGCTCTTCAAATGTATCAACCTGACTCTCTGGTCAGCTATTCTTTTTTCTCAAAAGAAGAACGAAATAACATTCTTTTCCTCCTTGAGCAGGCTTATTTCACTTTAATCAATGAAGCACAAAGAACCGAATACGATAAAGAGTTGAACCAGCAGGGGATCTTGAAAAAACCGGATAATATCACCGCACTCAAAAAGCCCGTTAATATTTTCGACATTAACAGACAAAAATTCAAGGCAACATGGAAAAAAGACAATGATGAATTACGAAGGAAAATTGCTCAAAATCCAAACATCAGAGATATTCTGTCACAGCAGGAAATTAAAGGATCGGACCTTAAAACCATTAGAAACGAACTGGGCGTGGCCATTGAAAAAATTCATCAGGAAACAAAAATACGGCTCGATTATCTAAATTGCATTGAGTTAGACGAGACGGGGAAACTGCCGGCCCCGGTTTTTCTAAAAGGATTCATCAAAGCCTACTTAAAAAGCCTCTGTATTGAACCGGTGGAAGAAACCAGCCATCGTTACATGCGCTCCATCCCTGGACAAAAATTGACTTGACAGAGTCAAACTTTGGTGTTCATTATTTAACAATAAAAACACTTCTTAATCACAATTGATAACGTGTTTTCTTGGTTTATATTGTTTTTTTTACAAAAAGGTCATTCAATCTTTTCACACAAGGCATTGGATAGGAGAATAAATGAAAAAATTTTTATTTTATTTTTTATTGTTAAACATAGTCGTATTTTTCGCGTCCGGCTGTTCCGATAGTAACGGTTCCAGTATTGATGATAATTCTGAAATTCAATATCTCTCCGTGCAGCTGAGAGCCGATGCCGGCAGCAATCAAGTGACGCTGAATTGGCAGAAGCTTCTCGCTGCCGATACGTACAATATCTATTACATGGAAGATGAAGGCGACGCGGAGCAACCGTCCACTGACGATTTAAAAACCAAGGGCACTAAAATCGATGGAGTAACCGCAGGCATTATCAGTGCGCCTTATATTGTGACCGGACTTGAAAACGGGAAAATGTACTGGTTTGCGATTTCAGCCAATAAAGAAGGACAGGACGAAAGCGATCTGACCAGGGCAATTTATTCACTTCCCGTCAGCGTCCCGCCTCTACCCGCTCCGGAAAACGTCCGAGCCAATGCGGGAGACGGAGAGGTAACCGTAACGTGGAGCAACGTGACCGGTGCCACGGCTTACAGGGCATTTTACTATACGTCTTTTACAATGTATCGTGAAAGTCCTAAAGTAACAGGCAATACTTACACGTTCACCGGATTGACCAACGGACAGACGTATATCTTTTTCGTCGAAGCTCTTGATAATGATGATAACACCACCACCGGTGATAGCGGTGCCTCCTTCATATACACAGCACTACCAAGTTCTTCTCCGCCTCCTTTCGCTCCTGTCATCACATCAGTGACAGCGGACGATGCCAGAATAACAATTACATGGAATAGAGTGGATGCCACCCCGGCGGTAACCTCTTACCGAATCTACATTGCCAAGGCCAAGGGGGTGACAAAACTCTCAGGTTCTACAACGACAATAACGGATCTAGCCGAACCGCTGACAGCCATTGCGACCACTGGGATCGAAAACGGAACGATGTATTATATTGTTATCACGGCGATAAATGCCAATGGCGAAAGCGCAGAATCAGTAGAATGGTGGGCAATCCCATCTGCAACGACCCCCGTTTCGGGTAATTAATCATTCATGACTCTTTACATTATTTGTTTTTCATGATTACGGATATAAGTAAAAAAGGGCTTTTCAAAGCCCTTTTTTATTAAATGGAAAAGATACGCATCCCTTAACTTATTGAATCAAAATTAAATTTATGTTAAATGCGCTACAAAGTTTGATGGTTGGCGGAGCAAAAATCCAGTGAGCGTTTTTGAATACATCGCACTAGATGAAAAAGGCACCCAGATCAAGGGATTTATTGACGCACCGGGCGTTGCCGCGGCACGCCAGAAGCTGCGGGAAGAAAACGTCTATCCCGTCGAAATCACTCAAAGCGAAACAAAAAAGGAATCCGCCGTATCGGATGCCTTAAAAATCAATATATGGGAAAGGGTTTCTTCCAGCGAAGTCGCGGTTTTTACACGTCAGCTTTCGACGCTACTGGGAGCCGGCATGCCGCTGGTGCCCTCTCTTTCCATTTTAATCAAGCAGGCCAAGGAAGGCCTTTTAAAAAAAACAATCGTGCAAATCCGGGAGCAGGTTAACGAAGGCAAAAGTCTGACCGAGAGCATGTCGGAATTTCCCCGGATTTTCCCCCCGTTTTATCTGAACATGGTCAGAGCCGGAGAAGCTTCGGGAACCATCAATATGGTTTTGGAGCGGCTGGCCGACTTCAGTGAAAGCCAGCAGGAATTGATGAACAAGATCAAATCGGCCATGTATTATCCTTTTGTGATGCTGTTTATTGGAAGCTTTGTCATTTTCTATTTCATGGCTTTTCTGGTTCCCAAAATTACGAGCACATTTGAAGATATGCAGCAGGCGCTGCCTTTGATTACCATTGTTTTGATCGCTGTCAGCAATTTTTTGAAGAAATTCTGGTGGCTTATGCTGGCGCTGTTGGCCGCGGGAATCGTCATCATCAGATACGTCAAGAACTCAACCGAATACGGCCAGCGCTTTTGGGATGGCATGAAAATTAAAATTCCGGTGTTTGGAAAAATCAATCGCAAAATCGCCATTGCCAGATTCTGCCGGACCCTTGCCACTTTATTGCAGAGCGGCGTTCCGCTTCTCTCGGCAATGGAAATCGTGCGTAATATTGTCAACAACGTGATCATCGGAGAAGCCATTCATCAGGCAGCCAAAGATCTTGAGGAAGGCAAGGGACTGTCCGGTCCCCTGACGGCAAGCGGTCTTTTCCCGCCGCTGGTGACTGAAATGATCGCTGTGGGAGAACAAAGCGGCACTCTGGAAAGAATGCTCAATCGTGTGGCCAACGCTTATGAAGCTGAAGCACAAACCGATGTGACGAAGATGACTTCTCTTTTGGGTCCGTTGATGGTTGTTTTTATGGGAGTCATCGTTCTTTTCATTGTCGTTTCTATTTTATTGCCGATATTTCAGATGAACCAGCTAGTAAGATGATTTTTATTACATAGGGGGAGGTTATGATATCTTTTAGAAAAAAGAAAAACAGGCAGGCGGGCTTTACCCTGATAGAGCTCATGGTGGTCATTATTATTCTGGGGGTTCTGGCCGGTATGATTATCCCCCGCGTGATGGGAAGGCCGGACGAAGCCCGACAGGCCAAAGCCAAAATCCAAATGGAAGCGATGGAATCGGCGTTGAAACTCTACAAGCTGGATAACGGTAATTATCCCTCGACGGAACAGGGATTGCAGGCTTTGGTCGAAGCCCCAGGCGTGGGCAATATCCCCAAAAACTGGCGTGCCGGAGGTTATCTGGAAAAAGGCAAAGTTCCCAAAGACCCCTGGGGAAATGAATTTGTTTATCTGAGTCCCGGCAGTCACGGTGATTTTGATTTAACCTGTCTGGGCAAGGATGGTGAAGCCGGAGGAGAAGGTGTCGATCAGGACATCAACAACTGGGAAATTGAATAAACGGGGTTTTACACTTGTTGAAATATTGCTGGTCATCGTGCTCATTGCAATCGTGATTGCACTGGCTGTTCCCTCCACGCGGGATGTTCTGAGCGGCGACAGCCTTAAGAAAGCTTCACGCCAGTTTATCGGCTTGGAAAGAAAACTGCGTGTGGAAGCCGTCCGTGATCAGATGGATTATATTCTGTGTATCGATGTGCCGAATGCCGCCTACTGGATCATCAGTTCGGACATGACATCGGAAAAACAGGCTGAAGTAAAAAAACGTCAACAGCATCTGCCCCATGATGTTGCTATCACCGATATTGTGGACGAAAACAATAAAAAAAACTCGACCGGCGAATCAAGAATCATTTTCAAAAAAAGCAATATCTGCTCTCCGGCCATCATTCATCTTGCTTATCAAGAAGATAAAATGACCCTTGTCATCAATCCTTTTCTGGGCGTGACGGACATCCGCGACAAGTATATGGATATGCCCGTCAATGCTTTGGCACAATCTACTCTATAGCAAGGGACTTTTCATGAATATAGGGAAAGAAAAAGGATTTACGTTAATGGAGGTCATGGTGGCCGTGGCCATTCTGGCCATCGCGCTGGTTTCCATTTTTCAGCTTCAATCCCAGAGCATTTCCATGGCGACGGATGCACGATTTATGACCACAGCCGCTCTACTGGCACAGAGCAAAATGGCCGAAGTGGAGTCCCGGTCTTATTTATCCAATCAAAGTGAAGCAGGAGATTTTGGCACGGATTATCCGCAATATGCGTGGCAAATGCAAATCAGTGATACCCAGTTGCCGCTGTTTAAAAAAATTGAAATAACCGTCACCAATAAATTAGTTCTCCGCCGCGGAACGTACTCCCTGATTCTCTATAAGATTCCGGAGCAATAATCCATGTCTGATAAAAATAAAAGAAGATCGCGGGATGGTTTTACTCTTGTAGAAATCCTGATTGCTATCGTAATTCTCTCGCTGGTCATGACGACGATTTATGTTTCCTACACGGGTACTTTAAAAACTTCCCGCCAGCTGGAAGCGGAAGGTGATATTTATAAAATGGCGCGCGTGTCCATGGACAGGCTCATCAAAGATTTGTCGTCCCTGCAAAAATCATCAGGCTCTTTTACTCTAAACGCCGAGAAAAAAAAATTGGGCAATCGTGATTTCCATTCCATTGCTTTCTGGTCGGCGTCTCATCTGGCCTTTGGAGAACACGAAAGCGAAGAAAGACCGGCAATGATCCAGTACGATGTCCGGGAAGAGAGCAATGGGGGCGGCATGTCCCTATGGAGATCCGACGTTTCCGACGCCACGCCCGACGAAACAAAAATTTCGGACAGCGGATTTATCCTTTGTAAAAATATTGACACGTTCCGGTTGACTTTTTATGACACGTCGGGCACCGAAACGGATTCATGGAGCGCTTCCTCGGCACAGGGGAAGGAAAAGGGCAAGGCTCCCCAAATGATCAAAATTGAGCTTTTTCTGGTCAATGCTTCTGATCCTGAAAAACCATATAAATTCACAACCAAAGTATTTCTACCCACGGAAGATGAAATGATATGAATAAATATTTTTTTGAAAACCGCGGCATTGCGCTCATAACAGTCATATTGGTCATCGTCATTCTGCTGACTGTTGTTATTGAGTTAAACCGGTCTTCCCGCGCGGATATTTATGACGCCGTCAATATTAGTGATGGCATAAAATTGGTCTATATTGCCAAATCAGGCTTTTACGGCGCCGCCGCCCTGCTGAACAATTCCTCCAATGATTATAATACCCTGCGGGATGACTGGGCAAATATGCAGACCGTATCCCTGCAATCCAATACGCTTTTCCCCGAAGGTTATTTCATTGCCGGCATCGAAGACGAAGCCGGAAAAATCCCGCTCAACAAACTGGTCACCGGAGCGGAATATAACGAAGACATAAAAGCCATGCTGGGCAGACTGCTTCGTCAGCCGGAATTTGGCCTGAGTGAAAAACAAATTGACGAAATCATCGATGCCATCAAGGATTGGATCGATATTGATGATATAACGTCAATCTCCGGTGCGGAGACCAGCTACTATTCTGCGTTGGATTCGCCCTATAAAGCAAAAAATGCTCCCTTTGATTGCATTGAAGAATTGCTTATGGTAAAGGGAATAACCAAAGAAATTTTTTACGGGACAAAAGACAAGCCATCATTGGCCAAGTTTGTTACCACGGATAGTGAGGGATTGATCAACATGAATACCGCGCCTAAAATGGTATTACGCGCCCTTCATGATGGAATCAGTTCCGAGATGGCGGACAGACTTGATGAATACCGTATGAAAGAAGAAAGCGATTTGTCAAACCCTCAGTGGTATAAAAAAGTTCCGGGCATGGAAACGATAACGATTAAGCAGGAACTGATCACCGTAACAAGCAACTATTTTAAAATTACATCAACCGGTAAGATGAATAACATGTCCAAAACAGTAAGCGGAATTGTCAAGAAACAACAGGGCCAGAGAACAGTTAAGATTATCAAATGGAGGCAGACCTGATGCCGCAAACCTTTCTGGGACTTGACATAGGCCAAAGTACCATTAAAGCGGTCGTGCTTGCCAAAAAAGGCTTAACCGGCGGTCAGATTATTGACGCCAGAATTTTAGATATTCTTCAGTGCGGCGGTATTGAACCGGCGTTAAAAAAACTGGCGGAGGATAAAATCTTCTGCGGTCTCCCCTGCTGCGTTTTACTTCCATCCCAGGAAATAATGTTCAGGCAGGTGCATCTTCCCTTTCGTGATGATAACAGGATAAGGAAAACTCTGGCATTCGAACTTGAGCCTCTTATTCCACTCCCCATTGAAGATGTTATTGCCGATCATCTGATGACTGCGCGTGACGGATTACTGGTTGCGGCATTGGCAAAAAATAAGGTTCAATACTGGATCGACAAGGTGGAAGAAAATCTGGGCAACGTATCCATCATTGACGCTTCTTCCTCCGCGCTTACCGCCCAGATAACGGACGACCCCAAGCGGATCACCTGCGGCATGATACTGGATATCGGACGCCTCTCCACCCATGTGGCATTTTTTGAAGATCATGCAATGATGCATAGCCGATCCCTGGCCTTTGGCGGCAAATGCCTGACAGAAGCGCTTGCGCAGGATTTGTCTGTGACAAACGATGAAGCCGAAAAGATAAAAACCGGGAATCATGATCCCCGGACCGGTCCAAGAACGGTTGAAGCATGCCGAAATTTCTGTCAGGAATTGCAGAACACCATTGAATATATGAAAATCAACGGCTCGTTACAAAACGAACCGACCCGAATCATTTTAACCGGCGGCGGTTCTCTGTTTAATCCTCTGCGTAAAGAACTGGAGACCTTTTTTCATACGTCCTGCGAGGTTCTTGACCTTACCCGGACCAGAACATTGACCATGGAAGAAAATATCCGGAGCGACTTTTCGCCGCAAATCATGAACACAGCCATGGCCGCCGCTATGAGATTTTCCACGGGACGAAAGTCGATCAATTTCCGGCAGGGTGATTTCGCTGCAAAAAGCTCCAGTCTGGATGTCAAAAAACAACTAAAATGGGCTGTTGTCATGGCAGGAATCATTCTGGCTCTTGCCGTGATCAATCAGCTGTTGGATTACGGTCTCAAAACCAGGCATCTCAATGGAATCAAAAAACAAATTGCATTCACGTTTAAAAAGAATTTTCCAGAAGCCGGCAACATTAATGAATCACTTCAGTTGCAGCATATGAAAACAAAGCTCGACGAGAATAAAAAGACGTTTGCGTTCTACGAAGGATTGCCGGAGACAACGGCGGTCGAATTATTGAAAGACATCTCCGGTCTCGTGCCTTCCTCCATTCATGTGGTCATGACGGGTTTAAATTATGAAAACCGGGTGATTTCCATGAAAGGCGAGGCCAAAACCATCGATGATGTTACATCCGTAAAAAACTATCTTTCTCAGTCTAAATATTTCAAGTCGGTAACCATGGGGCCAACCAGCCTGACCAAAGACGGCGCAAAGGTTGATTTCAATTTGAGGATTGACGTCAAATGATAAAAACATTCTGGGATAAACTGGATTCCAAACAACGCAGATTAGTCGCCGGCGCGGCCATCCTGGTCGGCGTTGTTTTGATTCTGGAAATCGCTATTTTCCCCTTTATGGAAGCAAAAAAGAAACTGGCAAAAGCCATCAACAGTAATCAAAAAAAACTTGCCGAGATGAATGACCTATCCGCCGAGTTTGCCCAAATGGAAGCAAAAACGGCAGCGATCAAACGATCTGTTTTCTCACACGGCGTCAACTTTACCTTGTTTGCGTATCTGGAGAAAAAGGCCACACAGGCCAATGTGAGGGGACGAATCAAATATATGAACTCGCTGAAAGGCACGCAATCCTCTTCGTTTGAAGAGTCGCTGGTAGACATGAAACTGGATAAAATCACGATTAAACAACTTACCGATTTTCTTTACTATGCGGAATCACCGGAGGATCTGGTGAGAATAAAAAAGATTTCAATTAATAAAATGAAGGAAAATCCTGACTATTTGAGCGCGCAACTGCAAATATCATGTCTGATACCCCTTAACCAAGGACAGAGGAATAGATGAAATTTTTGAAGAATAAAACATTATGGTTCATTGTCTACGGGATCGTCATCACTGTGGCATTTTTATACGTACTTTTCCCATCGGACATCGTCAGGGGCAGATTGGAGGAAGCCCTCACCGCTTCGGGTTTTGTTCTGAAAACTGAATCTCTACGGTCATCATTCCCGTTTGGAATCAAGATGCAAAACGTTTCCTTGAATTCCGAATCTTCGGCAACATCTTATTTTCAGGGAAAATCCATTGATGTTCAGTTTAATCCGTCCAGCTTCTTTAGAAAAAGCAAATCTGTGGGGATAGACGGCCAGGCGTATGGAGGAAATTTTTCCGGCCGATTCGGTTTCGCTTCATTTTCCAAACTTTACCCGCCGCAGGAAGGAAAACTGATCATTCGGGACATTGATCTTGGGAAATACGCTTTTATCAAAACGTTGCTGGGCCGGGATATCACCGGCCGGGCAAGCGGTGACTGGACGTTTAAAAATTCAGCGGAAAGAGGTTCTTCGGGCACAATCCATCTTTCGTTAAAAAGGGGATATTTCTCTTTAGCCGAACCGTTTCTGGGATTAAGCCGGATTGATTTTAATCGGGGCGACATTAAGGCAAGCATCCAAAACGACCGTATTATACTGGAAAAGATGGAACTATTCGGCCAGCAACTGGATTGTCTTCTCAACGGGGAAATATCCCTGGCAGGGGATTTCAAGCAAAGCCAGCTCAATCTCAACGGGGAAATGATCATCGCAGAGAAAAAAGTGAAAATGAAAATTAATATCAGCGGAACGATGGCCAATCCGGCCGTCCGATACATTTGATTGGATATCATGATGGAGCTTAAAATAACACAACGTTTAGAACAACATTTCGGGGAAATCAGAAACATGATCCCCCTCCAGATCATGAGAACCGATTTCATGAAAACACTTTTGATTC
>ERZ1645192.4149-NODE-4149-length-11594-cov-5.672242_pt1 | contig 11594 bp, 13 predicted proteins | sample MGYA00575354_ERZ1645192 | MGnify/ENA primary metagenome ERZ1645192 (study PRJEB40844, sample SAMN11349763) | freshwater sediment metagenome | isolation source: river sediment | host: Sediment | place: India: Faizupur Khadar , New Delhi | collected 2017-02-21 ... | reverse complement strand
ACTTCGTCTCAGGCTCAGAAGAAAGCACCCACTAAATCCTCAAAGAAGTCTAAAACTGTCAAGAAACGCTAGTAAGTGAAAAGCATATATATTGATTGCGTGAAAATATTATTCATTCCATGAGGTCGCGGAATTGTAGGTAACGTGGTCGAAGAGGATTCTAGAAAGGTAGGCATTCTATCGCTTTTCTCAATTGATTGAGACAAAAGGGCTTGGCGAGGCAGAAATCAGCTCCCGCGTCAGAAAGATCTTTAAGTGCTGATAAACAACCGCTCATGCCGATAACATAAATGTTTTTGAAATGAGCTTTGACGAACTTGCAGATTTCCTGACCGTCAACGCTGTTGATCTCCGAATCCATAATGACAATATCGAAGTTGCCGTGCTGAAGCTTTTGTAACGCTTGCCTCTCTTCGCTTGCCTCGTCAGCCACATGACCGAAAAGTCTCAACAGGCAAGACAGCACCTCGGTGATATTCTGGTTACTATCTACCACGAGCACTTTCATGGCAGTCATTCCTGATGAGTCAATGGTCTGAGGATAGTGTTCGTAAGTTCATGCAGGGCTGTAGTACGCATCCATGCATGAACGTGCGGGTCACTATTCAGGGTCGTGATAAGGGAAAATGATGACCTTGGGAGCACTATCTCAGTTGCTCCTCTATGCTTCAAGGGCCACTAATTAACAGAAAAAAATGATACGACGAGAGAAATCTTTTTGTGATCTTAATGATTACAAATCAAGTGTGTGCAATGACCAGCGGCATGTCTGATGAGAATATATCGCCACAGAAATATTTAGTGAATACGGCGCAAGTATGATTTTCACATACGAATATATTATTAACTTCTCTGGTTGCTGTGAGTGGCAATATGTCAGGAAAAACAAAATCGTAGTAAATAACCAAAAGATTCCCGACGGATAACAGTCTAGAAAACGAGAGACAAGAATCTACGCATTACGAAATACCGAACAGTCTGGGAATTTAATGCCCCCGTGTTAGATATACAGCTACTTCGCCATTCGAGATGAGCATGAATACCCGTCAGAGAGGAATGCTTCTAATGAGAATGAAGAAATGGAAGGATTTGGCAGTGCACAGGGCTGGATGCCCTTACAAGGGGGTGGCAGTCTATGGAAGCGATGCAGAAATTGCCAAGTATCACTCTGGGAATTGTCCCGGCTGTAATGTCCTTGTCAAATGGGAAGAGGAACAACAGGAGAGGAGCAATACGACATTGAAGACATGACAAGCGGACAATCCAGGGGTCTTCTATTTTAGTCAGACTGCGTAAACATAAGGGGCCCACCACGCCTTTTTTGCCCTCGCCATGAGCTTTTTACACACCTGCGATCTCACCTCATCAGGGTTCATGCCCAAGGCCTCACAGCACAGCTGAAACATCCCATTGTCTGTTTCAAAGAATCTCCTGCTTAGAGGCAAGTCGGCGACGGCCCTTCGAATGATTGCCGCCATGAGCAACTGCTCGGGCATCAGGGTCGCCAGTTTCCCTTCGTCGAGGTTCAGCATGTCGGGCATTGCAGCAGCCCTCCTGACGCGGTCCTGCCGTCTAACTGGACAAGAATTCTTAATAGACATATCGGTTGCTGCCGGACCTTCTTTAGGCTACGGGAATATGTGCTCCACTTATTGCAAATTCGCGATAAATTTCGATATATCTATAGATAACCATCGGGGGCTTTAAGGTGGGGCAGTCATAATGACGATAATATGATCAAGACCTGACGCATGGGGGGTCTCCTATGAACAGCATCGACACTCGCATAGTCATTGGAGGAATGGCACCCAGAGCAGAGTCAAAATCGCAAACTGAGTCCAATCCCGAGAAGATATCGTTTAAAGGCAACACCTCTGGAATTAGCGCGTAACCCCCGACCCTTTGTAGAGACAGAGCTGTCTTTCTCAACTTACGGGACCCGCAATGAACGAATAGCTGTGGTTGTCAAAAACAAGCATACGGGAGAGGTTATCCGAGAAATTTCATCTGAAGAAATGCAGAAGTTGCATGTTCATCTCGACATGCTGGTCTAAGGTCAACCGGGCAGAGTCGATTGACTAATATCCTTTGCCGATCATGAGAATAGGCCCTGGCTCCTCAGTTGATTTGGTCCTCCACTTAGATCTTCTGAAAGAGACCACAGAAGTTCGCAGGGCCGTCATATACGATACGGAAGACAACACCTATACCCTCTCCCAGACGAATCCTCCGGTCAAGCGCTCCAGCATTGGGATGACCTATCACATCACCCACCTGACACGACAAGGCGATCAGTATGCCCGCTATGGATTTGAAGGAAAATTGATCGACATCATCAAGGATTATCGACTGAATTCCTACCAGTCCGTGCAGGCATCGATCTTTCGCCGTCAATCCGGATTGGACATGTATGACTTGAGGGTGCACTATCGCGTGAGACCCGGTGTGGACTGGTCGTACACATTCTCACTGGAGTCTCGGCCGGTGAACCTGATTAATATTTCCCTCGGAGGGGCTCTATTCTCTCACAGCGGCAAGAACAAGATTGAGGTGGGGCAGACCGTGCAGGTCATGGGCCAAGGAACCGATGGGGAGCAGCTACCCGGCATCCTCGCGAAGGTGAAAAGAGTGTGGGCACCGCTGGAATCGCGGCAGACCGGTTTGGAGTTTGTTGCCGTTCAATTCTCGACTCGGGATGCAGGTCTTGTGAGGGAGCTGGGACGGGAGATTCTTCAGACCCACAGGGGCGCCGTTTATAAGGCATAGTGCCGGTGACCAGTGATCGTCGTTTTACCTCAGGCGCTCCAGAATATTCTTCAATTCGTCCAAGTCAAACGGTTTGGAGAGACAGAAATCCGCCCCCGCCTTCTTGAGAGCTGGTAAGGCTGACAGGTAGCCACTCATGCCGATGACGCAGACAGCTTGAAAATGAGATTTGATGAACCTGCAGAGCTCAGCACCGTCGATGCCTGGGATCTCCGAATCCGTGATGACAAGATCATAGTTGGTGTTCTGAAGCTGCCTGATTGCCTCTTTGCCATCGATTGCTTCGTATGCCTCACAGCCCAGAAGCCTCATATAGGACGAGAGAACCTGTGAAATATTCGGATTTCCGTCGATCACGAGCATTTTCATGGCTGACCTTCATGCGTAGTAGGCATTCAATGCCGGGTCTTTCATATAGTCGAATCCAGGGTGTTTGATCCTGAACAGGCTGCGAGCATAATCCACATCGCGATAGAGCCGCTTTGCACTGATTTCTCCCTTCAGGCATTTCATTTTGCAATTCTCCATGGAGTTGATCAGTTTGGCCATGTCGGATTTATCGTAGGGCAATTTCTCCATGTCGTTGAGAGTGGAACGTTTCTCTTCGATCTCGTTGTTCAATTCGCTCGCAAAATCTTCATGGGCGGACTGTCTTATGAAATAAGCGTTGATATTCAGTATTTTCAGCATCGACATTTCATCACCTCTACCATCATATTTTAAGAACACTGCGGATGCCCTCATGCCGCTTTGATTAGCATCCGGAAAGCCTTGCGTTCCTTCCTCGTTTCCTTGTGATACCTGTTTTCCCTGACCCAGGTAAGCATGCAGGAAGAGCACAGAAGATAGCCGTAGTTCGTGATGCACCAGTCGATTCCCTTCCATTCCATGTGCTTTCCGCAATCGTCGCAGAAACACGAACCCTGATGAGCTCTTCTTGTGGTAAGCGAATTTTTCATGGACTGTCCCCGCTCGTGTGTCTGTGTTAGCCTCATAAGGGGCATCGACTGTGCCAGGCGCGATGGTATAATTATCATCAATAAAATCTGATGGTTACGGATTATCTCCTGCTAATTGGGTTTATGATAAGACAGTGCCGATTTGGAGTACAGACATCAATTGATCTATGCTTCAAGAGGTTAGCCCATGCGGCCATTCTGGGATAGCTTAATATGACGTCGTGAGCCACAATCCCGGAGGCGGTCCATTAATGAACAATTTTTCGAGATCTAGGAGACGGGTATTCTCCCTGAAGTTAGACATTCCGAGAGGCGAGGTCACAGTGTATCGAGATACTGACTGCTGGTAATGAGATCTTTACATGTTTTGAAGTGTGTAGAGGAGCCGACCCGCCGACAGCACGCATTTATTGGGTCATACCGGACTTGAGTTACGAGATCCAATTGACGCAGATGAACAATGGCAGACCGAACCCATGCCTCGGCTAGGCATCCTAGGATTCGGAGTACATTCTGAACGAGGAGGAACCAATTATTATGTCAAAAAGACTGAGTCCAGGCAATGTAACTGCAGAAACAGGGTCCAAAATGCCCCTGTATTTTGCTAGAGCGTAATCTTGCGGGTAGTAACCATAAAATAACCTGGCATCTGCTTAAGGAAGCGGGGACGAATTCCGATTAGCTCTATAGACGGTATCTGCTATGGAAGAAGAAACTTTCTATGCGGTGATTACTCTACTTTTCATATTCTACATTACAGGTGTAACCTGCATCTATTTTGTTTCCAAATTCTCGATGTCTCTGTTGTTACATGTCCAGTTGCTGCTATCCAGCATTGTGATTATTTCGGGTGCGGTTTCCGTATCCAGCTTGATCATCGCCTTACGCGCGGCGAGAAATAAATAACAATATGCGAGATCCCCGCCCTTCGAGGGAGCGCATTATCTTGCCTTGTGGATTGGTATATCCTTTCCTTCCCGCCTGCTTTTCAGTACTCTGGGCAATGATCAGGAATCTGTGAGCATGATGACCAGCATCATGCTCACACCCATGACCTCCGGCGCTATTTGGCCAAGCGACCCGTGCCGACAAGAAATGTATCCTGCTGAAGATCGACTATGATCGAATAATCAGGCACCAAGACCTTGAGTCAATCCTGAGCCACTCGGGGGAAATGAATGAATCGTAGGTTATCTCATCCGGTAGACGACTGTCCTTCACGTAAAATGATCGGATCGTGTATGGATTTGTCGAGATCTGATATTCAGGCTAAAATGTTAATAATTTCGAGCTATAAACGCACTATCAAGATAAATTGATTTCCCCGTTGCCGTCCCTATTATTTTGCTCAGCATTTGCAATCTGTGCCCTAGATTAACCCCGGAATTTTGAGACAATATTATATAGTATGGCATGAAAAGTGCTGAATATCTTAGATGTTATGGTGTTTGTGCTTGGCATTGTTTGAGTCGAGCGGAGGAGGTACTTATGCCGATCGGGGTATCCCTCATCTGGTTGATTCGCAAGTTGAGCTTGTTGCTGATCGGAACGAACTATCTTGGATGATGGCGGGCACAGTATTCATGTTGGGTAGAGAAGAGAAATTATACAGAGTATCACTGGTGGTAACATCTCGGTTGCGAGAAGCATATTTTCAATACTTGGAACCAAAGTGATGGCTGAAAACACCTGTAAAAATTGCGCCAGAACTGTCAGGCTCGATATTGCGGCCGGCGAGACCTATGTGAAGCGACCAGACAGCCATGGGAAAGAATTCCGATGAACTTGGACAACAAAATTGGAAAATCACTAAATCGGCTTCCAGCCTTTCCGGCGACTGTACACAAGGTAACCGCCCTTATAAATGATCCAGATTCCTCTCTTGCAGAGCTTGTGGATGTAATTCGACTGGATCAAGCGATAACAGCAAACATCCTGAGAATGTGCAATTCAGCCTATTTCGGGCTGAGGCACAAAGTCGACAATGTTCACGACGCGATCATGTATCTCGGCAGAAAAAATGTTGTACGAGCTGTCCTGACTGCCGGATGTTCTCGTTTTTTTAAGGATACTCCGGGATATGAGGCTGAAGCGAAGGGTTTGTGGGAGCACGCTGTAGGCACTGCATTGCTTTCCCAGATTTTATCGAAAGAGATTCTCAAGCGTGACGACTTGCAGCTATTTACCGCTGCACTACTGCACGATATCGGTAAGATAATCCTCGGAGAGTTTGTGAGTGAGAAATATCGCGAAATCAAGAACACCATGTCTGCGCGATCCTGCTCCTTCCTCGAAGCGGAAGAGGCAATTCTCGGGGTGAACCATGCGGGGATTGGTGGAGTAATTACCACTGCATGGGATTTCCCCCAGAGCATTCAGCAGGCCATAGCTTTTCACCATCGGCCAGATCTTTGTCCAGGAGCCGAAAGTCCTATGCCCTGGCTGATTCATCTTGCCGATCAAGGCTGCCTCATGATGGGCATAGGCATAGGTACGGATGGGCTGTCGTATCACGCGCTAGATGAAGCCATGAGCCGGTATGGGTTAACGCGCAAGGCTTTCGAGGACGCCGTGGCCCTTTTGGTCCAGGAACTCAACAATGCTCGGGAATTAGTAGGCATTGTGCAGTAGATATCTGTCTACTTTAACTTTGTTCAGCTTCACCGTCCGAAATGTTATTTTGGTACATTATTTTTGTTGACCGGCAGTAAATATCTTTTTGCATTCGATAGTCTTCAAACCATTCCTTCTCAACGAGCAGAGAAGCGCCATACGTTTCTCGTTAGTAAGATACAAGGACAGGGTGGGGATATCGCAACTTCTCTCCTTCCAAATCAGCTAACTGTATCTGCTGCGAGAAAAATGAACTGCCCATCAGAGCAACGGTAGATCAACGTGGATCCTTATAAAACCAGAGGGGAGGGAGGTTTCTTTGACGGGATCGAGAGGAGATATCTAATTCATGATGTGAAGATCAGAGTCAGTATTCACAAATCTGCGTGTTGATGACGGCCTGTCCATTTTATTTTGGCAATACAAGGATACCAGAACAGATTGCTCATGCGTGTCTTGCGGTCAGCCAATGCAATGCCTTTCCATTGTTTGTAAACGCCTTAAGGTTCACGCCGCGATTTTCAGCCACAGTCTCTGCGAACCTGGCATCCTCCTCACGATCCAGGGGGAATACAACTGCAATTCTTTCAGAAGGAAATACTTTCTTGTCGAGTTCGATGATGTAGTAAACATTCGCAAGGGGTATACGATTGGTGACTCCGCGAAGGTCGACTAATAGTTTGTTCCAGCGATGTTCATCCAGCAGTGCCTTTGTGCTACGCGTGGACTTCTCGAACTCCTCTATAGTAAAGATACCTTCATGTTTGATGAGGATGTATTCACCGCTGGGATTGGTTTCTTCGATAAAGGACAATGCATTCACCTCCGACTGGAATACAATCAAGCTGCCGATGGAAGCTCGTTTCGTCTCTGTTGAATCATTAGTAAACACCCTGCCATTTCTCTCAGGTACTAGTAGTCATCCCGGAGAAGTCCCAGTGAGGGCACTCGTAAATCATTGGAATCGAATGGCTATCTGGAGAATCGCATGCCCGACGCATATCATACCCACATGCAAGGCCATCTATCCGCAATATGGGGCGGTAAACTGGTGCTAATGATTCTCGATGGGCGCAACGCGAAGCCTCGAATCGATTGATCATGGTGCGGGGTTGCCTAGAGAAGGGGTAAGATCAGCTGAAATCTAGCACAATCGGTAGACACTGAGACTCCACAACTGTGAACCCGAGTTATAACTATACGATTTATTGAGCACTTGTAGAAGGGAAGGGGGCTGACGCTCGGAGGGGGCCGTTCCGACTATCATGCTATCTTCCCAGCATCCTCATGAATTATCCGAACTCGAAAAAGGACTCGTTTTTGCATTGATCATTGAGGGGCAAGCTAGTCTTGCGGCTCTTTAATCAAAGGTGACTTGTTCAAATTCCCGAAATCCGTATGAGATGAATAAATAAATAGGATATCAAATCAATGAGTTCTGACAATGGCAAATGACAAGTTCGCTGCCAGTAATTTTGAGATTCTCGATTCTTTTGTAAATAGAGGATTACAATCGTTAAACAATACCCGGATAGCAAGAACCGCTATTCGAGAAAATAACTTATCCCGATTCTTAAGGTAAGACGGGAGTTTCTACTATGAAACTTTAAATATGTACGATTTTTGTAAGAAAATGTAGAGGAAGTCGGAATGATACCGTGCTACCGCTGCTGCTCCCGCAGAGTCATAGAATGTACTTGGATTATTTGTGAAACAGTAGAAAGTATCACTTCGCAAATTCGATGGAGTTGCGGTGAAATAGATCTATGGATTTGCCCTTGGCAGAGATGATGGATTCTCATTGATGATGCAGAAAATATATCATGTATGCTTAAGATTTGTGAAGGGCCCACATAATGTGTCAAGTAGAGAGTAACCAGATAAAAGACAATCACTATCCTACGGTTATTATAATTTTCTTAATCGCTATTACCCTGATCAGCTATTGGTCGGTGCAGCAGTTTGAATTTGTCAATTATGATGACGACATCTATGTTACAGAAAACATACATGTCCTATCGGGCATTACAAAAGAAACCGTAATCTGGGCATTCACGACATTCCATGCAAGCAACTGGCATCCGTTGACATGGTTATCCCTCTTGTTTGACTATGAGTTTTACTGGTTGAACCCTGCGGGCTATCACTGGACGAACGTGCTGTTTCATGTCTCCAATACCCTGCTGCTTTTTCTGGCCCTCACCCGTTTAACGGGGGTGCTCTGGCAGAGCGGATTCGTTGCTGCCCTGTTTGCGATTCATCCCCTCCATGTTGAATCTGTTGCCTGGGTGGCGGAGCGCAAGGACGTGCTGAGCACGTTTTTCTGGATGCTTACGCTTTATGCTTATGTATTATATGTTGAACATCCGGACTGGAAACGCTATGCATTTACGTTTATCAGTTTTTCTTTTGGATTGATGGCCAAACCTATGCTTGTGACGCTGCCGTTTGTCCTACTCCTTTTAGATTACTGGCCTCTCAAGCGTTTTCTGTGCAAGCCGTCGAATAGCCACATGTATTTTCAGCAAAGCTGCACGAAGAATGCGCAAGGATCTTTCAAGAACATAAATGTTGCACGCTCACTTCTGGAGAAAATTCCACTTATAGTACTGTCCATAATCGCCAGCATAATGACTCTCATTGCTCAACAGAGCGGTGAGGCTATTATGCCTCTTCAGCGGTTATCGTTAATAGAGCGTATCACCAATGCGTTCGTTTCATATGCTACCTATATCATTAAAATGTTTTGGCCTGTTGATTTGGCTGTGTTTTACCCTCATCCTGGAATGTGGCCAGTGTGGCAGGTTTGTGTATCTATTTTGTTACTTGCGGGAATCTCGACGTATGTATGGAAACTGAGCGATCATCCATATCTGAGAGTAGGGTGGCTGTGGTATTTAGGAACGCTTGTTCCCGTTATCGGTATAGTTCAGGTTGGATCACAGAGCATGGCCGACCGGTACACGTATATTCCCCTCATAGGCTTATTCATAATGATTGCTTGGGGAATACCAAACATCTTGCGGCAATGGCGCTACAAACGTCCTGTCCTCTTCCTGTCAGCAGGTCTCGTTCTTCTTTTTTTAATGATTTGTACTGGGCTGCAGGTGAGGCACTGGGAAAACAGCATTTCACTTTTTCGGCATGCTGTCAATGTGACTGAAGGCAATAGCACTGCCATTAATAATTTGGGAAATGCGTTGGCGAGGAAGGGCTTCCTCGATGAAGCGATACTTCAGTATAAAGAAGCAATAGATCTCCAACCAAACAATCCATACACTTACACCAATATGGGGAAAGTACTGATGCTTCAGGGAAAAGTCAAAGATGCTGTTATCAGTTATAGTAAAGCATTACAGTTGGAACCCCAACATATGAAAGCACACTTCAATATCGGGGTGGCCTATTCCGAAATTGGATATAACAGCGAGGCAATCCTCCATTACACTGAAGCAATAAAAATTAATCCTGATTTTGTGGCAGCATACAACAACCTAGGCATATTATACGCTAAACAGGAAGACTTTGATGAGGCTGTAAAGTATTTCAAAAAAGCGTTAGCGATTTTTCCTAATTACGATTCGGCAAGAAATAATTTAAGAATTGCCATGGAACAGATAGATGCTGCCTCTAACAAATCCCAGTGAACAAAAATATTTCTAATTATGAGTAGATGAATGTTGCGACTCACGAAACATTATCAGGCGTAACAGTTCAATGAGTAATTCTCACAGCAATTAATATTCGAAATCAGAAAATAGGCACGTAAAGCCATTAATTATCATATTCTTTAAAACAGTCATTAGGCGGCCATGTTTTTGAGAAAACTCTTATTCTCTTAAAATATCAAGCAGATAAATATTGTCAGCACGCAGATGCCATATTCAAATAGTATCTGCATGCTGACACATCCGGAATATTCAATTCACCATCCCCAATACCATCCCACCGACCTTCTGCAGCCTGAACCTGCTCTCTGCCGAAAGCAACTCGAACTGCGCCGCCTTCGTATAAGTGTTGACCACCGAGAACATCGTGAACCCATACTCCTGTGCTAGAGCCCACTCTACCGCTTCCTTTTCCTCCTTCCGAAGCTCGAACTGCCGATTGAAGCTCTCGATGGTAGCCTCAGGATTCTCAACCTTGCTCTCCAGCGAAATTTGGAATCGCTCCCTCTGCTGACCATATCCTGCCTTCAATTCGTTCAAGACACCCGGGAGGTTTGAAAGGAACTTGTCGGAGACATGCCTGTAGGATGCAGAAACTTCCGTCTTGGAGATCATCCCGTTGGTGCAAACCAGTCTCAAGGTGAACGTGGATATTGACAGTGCAGCCAGTCCCACTTCCGAGTTGCTTACAGAAATGCCTGGGGTCATCCTGTCGCCGTTGATCCGGAAGGTTTCCCGATCATCCGGGACACTGACCAACATGAATTCGTCATCCAGTGAGCATTGAACTCGGGTGTCGGGTTTGTATCCGTGCTCGAGCAACCTATCAAGCACTTCTAGGTTATCGGTGGGAATGTATCTCGGGGTGAAAATCGCCCTGACCTCACCTTGGTCGAACCGGAAGAATAGCTTTTCGTTTTTTTCGTGCTTGATCCAATAATTGAGATGGTTTTGTTGGAGATCGGACGGGCATTTCCGCAAATAGTGAATCGGGATTCCCAGTCGGTAACAAATGCTCTGCTGCGCGATGGGACGCAAATTGTAGGTTGCACCCGAGATGCAAACCCGTTCTAGGTCCTTAAAGGAGACGTCATCGACGGGAATTAATCTGTCTTCATGGAACCTAGCCATGTTTGCAACTCGGTCATAGACCTTCTCAAGAGTGGTCATGCTGGACATGTTTCTACCTGTTCCTTCCCCGACCTAGACTTAGGTCGTTTCTTTCTTGCTGCCGGGATACGATCCTGATTCTGCTCCTCACTGCCTTGGGGATTAGCTTCCGATTCGGGAGTGTTTGCCTCTGATTGCTGGTCCTTGCTCTCTGCCTTGGTCTCATCGGAATAGATTCCCGGTCCTCCCAAGTCAAAGAGAGCGACAACAACAGGCATGGAAATCGTCGGGTGCAAGTCCTGTATCTCCTGCTCGACCAGTTCCTTGGTGCTTCCAAAAGGGGATTTCTCGCTTCTCTGAGCTGTCAAAAGGACTATACCCACCTCAATTTTCTTCTTGTCGAAACCCACCTGGAGCCTCAAAAGAGCGTCTTGAATGTACTCGTAGCTCGAAAAGCTGCCGTCGATGGCCACCCCAG
>ERZ1645192.4146-NODE-4146-length-11598-cov-5.856883_pt1 | contig 11598 bp, 13 predicted proteins | sample MGYA00575354_ERZ1645192 | MGnify/ENA primary metagenome ERZ1645192 (study PRJEB40844, sample SAMN11349763) | freshwater sediment metagenome | isolation source: river sediment | host: Sediment | place: India: Faizupur Khadar , New Delhi | collected 2017-02-21 ... | reverse complement strand
CCGAGCTTTGGCGCCGAAGGCGCGGGCGAGCCTCATGCGCCAGCCGCGCGGCAGGCCGAGCGCGCCCAGCACCGCCTCGAACAGCGCCTGGTCGCCCAGCGTCACCGTCAGCTTCGCCGCCGGCGCGGTCGCGGTCAGCAGCGCCCAGGCGAGCTCGCTGCCTTCCTGCTGCCCCTGAGCCCCGGCCCGGGCCATGCGCTCCCTGGCCTCCAGCGGACTCTCGACGCCGGGAAACTCGTTGTGCAGGAATTCGGCGTTACGGCTGCTGGCCAGGGGCATGACCCCCAGCACAATGGGTGCGGCGATGTGGCTGGTGGCGGACAGAATCTCGTCCACCCGGGTCTTGGAATAGACGGGCTGGGTCAGAAAATACGCGGCCCCGGCCGCGATTTTCTTTTCCATGCGCCCTACCTGCAGCGCCATGTTGCGGGTGTTGGGATTGAAGGCCCCGCCGATGCAGAAATTGACCGGCAACCGCATGGGATCGCCGTAGTGATTGCGGCCCTGATTGAAACCGGCCAAGAGGCCCATAAGCTCCAGGGAGCGCACGTCGTACACGCCCGTTACCCGCTCCGCACTTCCGGCGGATGGCGGATCGCCGGTCACGGCCAGCACGTTGTACAGTCCTGACGCGGCCAGGCCCATGATGGTGGACTGCATGCCCACCAGGTTGCGGTCCCTGCCGGTCAGATGCACGATCACCTCTGCCCCGGTGCGCTGACGTACCATCCCGGCCAGGACGATATTGGAAAGCCTGGGCACGGCCAGAGGATTCTCGGCAATGGTGATGCCGTCCACACCAGCCGCCTGCAGGGCCTCGGCCGCAGCCAGAACCGGACCCACATCCAGATGCTTCGGAGGGTCCAACTCCACCAGGACGACCCTGCCTTCGTACAGGCGGCGAGCCAGCGGCGTCGGTTCTGCCGAGATCGGTTGTGCGTCTTGTGCTTCTGCAGGTTTCACCGAGATCAGACGGGCACCCCTTCCTTCTCCCAGAACCCGAACCAGGGCCGCGATGTGTTCAGGCCCGGTGCCGCAGCACCCCCCGACTATGCTGGCACCTTGGTCCACACAGGCCGCAGTCTGTCTGGCGAAATATTCCGGCGAGGAGGCGTACAGCAACCGGTCTCCCTGCGCTTCGGGAAAACCCGCGTTGGGCAGCACCGAAAAAGGCACGGCCAGAGGGGTCAGTTCGCGGACCACGTCCAGGGCGTTTTTGGGGCCGATCCCGCAATTGAAGCCCACCATATCGGCACCGGCCAGGATCAGTGCATCGAAGCACTCCTGGGCCGTGCGACCGGAATGGGTCCTGCCCCGCTGGGTAAAAACCATCTGGGCCACTACGGGCACCTTCACGCAGGACTTGACCCCGCGGAGTGCGACCAAGAGCATGGACAAGCTGGCAAAGGTCTCCAGCATGATGACATCCACGCCTCCATCGGCCAGGGCCAGGGCCTGCTCTGCGAAAATCCTCTCCAGTTCCGCCGGGTCGGACATGTCTTCAGCCAGACGACCCAGGGGGCCCATGGCTCCGGCCACCCAGCGGTCTGCTCCGGCGCTCTTGCGGGCCAATTCTGCCCCCCGGGCGTTGATCTCGCGCACCCTGCCACCCAGTTCGAAGCGAGCGAGCTTGATCCGGTTGGCCCCGAACGTGTTGGTCTCGATGAGTTCCGCCCCGGCCTGCACATATTCGAGATGGATAGAGGAAATCAGGGCGGGATCCATCAGGTTGAGTGCATCGTAGCAGGCCCCGCTTTCCAGCCCGCGTTCGAACAGCAGCGAGCCCATGGCCCCGTCAGCCACGACCACACCCCTGCCTATCCGGCTCAGAATATTTTCAATCACTGTCCACCCTCAAGATCGCCAAGGAGAACCCGGTGCACATCCTGGACGTCGCGCTGCACGGTTCGGGCGTAGCGCACTGCCGGATACCCGAACATCATGACATACATGGATCTGTGCTCCCTGGGGACGCCCAGCTTGCGCCCCAGCTCCGGGACCACCGACTGCAGGGCCCAGCGGGCGAATCCGCACCAGACCGTGCCCAAGCCAAGGCTGTGGGCCATGAGTTCAAAATAAGACAGGGCGATGAACGGGTCGGCCTCGGCAGACGCCGCGTCCGAGGGAGAGGATGCGATGAGCATGTGCGGGGCCCAGCGATAGATGATGTCCCGCCCCCGCTCAAAGGGCTCCACGAACTTGGCGAAAAAGGCCATGCCTTCGGGCAGGGCATCCTCTGCCGCTGCCATGCGGATACCCTCGATGGTCTGCAGGCGGATCAGATCCATGACCGCTGGATCGTCAACCAAAGTGAAACGGACCTTGCGCTCGTTCTTGCCCGTGGGCGCGTGGGCGATCACATGCATGAGCCGCTGGATCGTCTCCGGTGCGACGGCATCCTTGCGATAGCGACGCACGGATCTGCGGCTTTTGATCAGATTCTCCATGGCGTCCGGTGCGAAGGGCATTATTTCCTGGCTCGCATCCGGATCCTTGTCCAGGATGGACAGCGCACCCGTGGGGCAGACCGCCAGACAGTGCTGGCAACCGATGCAGAGGGATTCCCTGTGGACCGGAACAGCCGGCAGCCCCTGATCCATGACGATGACGGATACGGGACAGTCGGCAACGCATTCGCCGCATTGGATGCAGCGTGTCTCGTCAATATGAAACGCAAGCATGTACGCCTCCTCCACCAATTCAGCCCAAAAAATTCGGGCAAAGAACATTCCTACGATGTAAGGCTGAGTTTCTCAAGTAAGCCTCCAGGCAACACAGTTGCGCCACGCTTGACTTCATGCAATCGTGTTGCATAGATATTTTTGCAGAATCATGGAGAAAGTCATGAAAAATATGCTGGTTGTTCTCATCCTGATAATTTCCACCCCCATGCTGTCCTGGGCGGAGAGCTCCGTATTTGTGACCATCGCTCCGCAAAAATTCTTCGTCGACAAAATCAGCGGCGGCCAAATCCCGGTCTCGGTCATGATCACACCCGGCGCCAACCCACATGCCTACGAACCCAAACCAAGCCAGATGGCCATGCTGGCCAGGGCGGAGGTCTATTTCGCCATTGGCGACAGCTTTGACCGGGTCTGGCTGGAAAGACTGAAGAAGGTCAACCCCAGCATGGCCGTCGTGCACACGGACGCGGGCGCGACCAAGATCCCCATCCATGACGCAAGCCAGGGTCATGGCAAGGCCCCGCCCCGCACGGAGGAGGACGGCCCGCATTCCCATGGAGGATGGGAAGGATCTGACCCGCATATCTGGCTCGATCCGAAATTGGTCGAGATCCAGGCCGCCCATATCCGCGACGGCCTGACAGCGGCAGACCCGGCCCATGCCGCCGCCTATGCCGCCAACTACGCGGCCTTTGTCCGAGAACTGGACGAGATGGATCGGGAAATCAGGGTTCTCCTCGCCCCCATACCGAAAGCCAGGCGCACATTCCTCGTGTTCCATCCATCCTGGGGCTATTTTGCCCGAGCCTATGGCCTGAACCAGGCCTGCATCGAAGTCGAGGGCAAGGAACCAAGCCCCCGTGAACTGGCTCGCATCATCGACATGGGTCAGAAGCAGGGTATCAAGGCGGTCTTTGTCCAACCGCAGTTCTCGGAAAAAAGCGCTGCCGTCATCTCCGAACAGATCGGCGCCCGGGTGGTCCGGCTTGATCCCCTGGCTGAAAACTGGGCCGAGAACTTGCGCCACGCCGCCCGCGTCCTGGCCGAGAATCTGCAATAGGCATCCTGCTGCAGTGCGGAATCTCCGCACCGATCACCTGTAACAAGCCTAGGGAAAGCCATGCCTTCCGACCATCTTTGCTCGACCTGCTCCGGCCATGGACTCAGCCCTCTTCCAGAGCCCAAACTCCGGCTCTCCACCCCTCCCGGACAGCCGGTCATCGAACTCGATGGCGTGTCGTTCTCCTATGACAACCGGGAAGTGCTCTTCGATGTCAACCTGACTGTCAGGGCAGGGGAGTTCATGGCTGTGGTTGGACCCAATGGCGGGGGCAAGACCACCCTGGTCAAACTCGCCCTCGGACTGCTCAAGCCAGGAAGAGGCACGGTCCGCGTTCTCGGCGCCGACCCCCTGGTTTCCAGGCCTGCCGTGGGCTACGTGCCTCAACATGCCCACGTGCAGCCCAGCTTTCCCATAACCGTACTGGATGCCGTGCTCTTGGGTCTGCGCCGCAAGGGCGGACTCTTGTCCTGGGGGCACTGGCCAGGGTACCGGTCCGCGGACAGACAGAAGGCCATGGACTCCCTGCGCATGGTTGACATGGCCGACCTGTCCGGACGCAGGTTCGATGTCCTGTCCGGAGGACAAAAACAACGCGTGCTGGTGGCCCGGGCCCTGGTTTCTGAACCAGCCCTGCTCCTTTTTGACGAACCCACTTCCAATATCGATCCCCAGGGCAAAATCTGTCTTTTCGACCTGCTCTCGATCCTGAGTGAGTCCATCACCATCGTCATGGTCAGCCACGACCTCATCACCACGTCCACCCGCATCACCAGCGTGGCGGCAGTCAATCGCCGACTGATCCAACATCACGGCCGGGAACTGACCCCTGACATGCTCGCCCTCATCTACGGCACCCACGACGCCACCTGCCCCATGGACGAGTACATCAAGGGCCTTTCCTCCGTCTTCGGGGAAAGCAGGCAACGGAGGCAGCCATGACCGAAATTTTGGGTCTTGCGTTCATGCACAACGCCATTCTGGCCGGGGTATTGGCCAGCCTGGCCTGCGGGCTCATCGGCTCCCTGGTGGTGGTCAACCGGCAGGTCTTCATGGCCGGTGGGGTCGCCCACACGGCGTACGGGGGGGTTGGATTGGCTTTTTTCCTAGGCCTGCCGGTACTGCCCTGTGCCGTGGGTTTCACCGTTCTTGCGGCCCTGGCCATGGCTCACGCGTCCTTTGGCCGGACCGAACGGGCTGATGCCCTGGTCGGCATCATGTGGGCTGCCGGCATGGCCTTTGGCATCATCCTCATGGACCTCACGCCCGGATACAATGTGGACCTGATGAGCTACCTCTTCGGCAGCCTCCTGGCCGTGCCCACCAGCGACATACTGATCATGGCAGTCCTGGATCTCGCCATCCTTGCCGTGGTCCTGTTCTGGTACAAGGATTTTCTGTCCCTGTCCTTTGACGCCGAGTTCGCCCTTTCCACCGGAGTGCCTGTCCGCCTGCTCTACACCCTCATGCAGGTCATGACCGCAGTGACCGTGGTCATGGTCATTCAGGTGGCCGGATTGATTCTGGTCATAGCGCTTCTGACCATCCCACCCATGCTGGCTGAACTCTTCACCAGTTCCCTGTGGAAAATGATGGCCCTGGCCACCCTGGCCAGCCTGGTCTTCTGCCTGGCCGGCCTGGCCCTGTCCTGGCACCTGGACCTGACATCAGGGGCAAGCATCATCGCCTTTGCAACGGCTGCCTATCTTGGGGGATGGTGGATGCAATCCTGGCGGAGACGGGCATGAACTCCAGGATGACCGTGAAGATGGCCAAGGATCGCCTGGCCAAATCAGGGCTGGAAGCCACTGACCATCGGGTCCGGGTGCTCATGGCTGTGGGCAACACCACGCACCCCACCACGGTCCCGGAAATCCTGGAACTGGTCCGGGTCAGCAGGGATATCAACCGCGTCACGGTGTACCGGATTCTGGATTTGCTGGTGGAACACGCGGTCTTGAACCGGCTCGGACTCGGAGAGAAGTCCCAGCGCTTCTGTCTGCGAGAGATGGACAGCCCTGGAGAGCACCCCCACTTCCACTGCACCCGTTGCGACCGTTACCTGTGCCTGGATGCACCGAGCCTGCCCATCGACCGGGGCGCCCTGGCCAGACTGGCTCTGGACATCGACCACGTGGAAATCCGCCTGGAAGGAATCTGTCCAGCCTGCCAAGGAAAAGAGTCTCTGTCCGATTCCGGGAAGGAGTCCGGTTGATCCCCTGGCGCAGAGTTGCCTGCACCGCCATGCACGCAGCGGGCGGAGTAAAGACGCCCTAGTTCCCATCCTTGCCAGATTCGTCCCGGGCATTTACAAACGGCCCTGGTCTTCACCATTCAAGGAGCCGGACATGAAATTCCCTTCTTTCACCCTTCAGACCCTCGGCATTCTTGCCCTGGCCGCGGGCTTGGGTCTGGCCTTCAACGCTAACCGGCCGGACAGTCTGCCGTTAGTCCGTGTCCACGAAGTCGCGGTCCAGGCTTCCCCGCAGGACAATGAAATAACCCTGCACGACGCGGCCCAGCTTTCTGCGTCCGGACAGGCTGTCTTCGTCGATGCGCGCGATGCATCGGACTATGCCCAGGGACATATCGCCGGGGCCTTGTCCCTCCCGGCCTTTTCCTTTACCCAGGACTTCCCCTTGGTGCGGGACAGCCTCCACAACTCGACGGTCATCACCTATTGCGACGGCGAACACTGTGAGCTGAGCCGTGACCTGGCCGAACAGCTGAAGGCTCATGGCCTGCGCAATGTCCGCGTGCTCAAAAATGGCTGGACTCTGTGGCGGGACAAAGGGCTGCCCACCGCCACGGGCCAGGAACCCCTGCTCCGGGAACCCCAGGAACTGGAACATCCGGCGCAGGAATCCCTTTCGCAGGAGACCCCGCGGCTGGAGCATGCGCCGCAACAGACCATGCCGGACGGGCCTGCGCCAGAGCAGTCAACGCCAGAGGGGATCGCCCACCCGCAGGAGCCGGCGCAAGAAAAGTCCGCGCCGCAGGAAGCCACGCCGCAGGAACCGTTGCTCCAAAAGACTCCGCCCCAAGAATCAAAGCCCACGGGAGACCAATCATGACTGCAACAGGCTTGGCCCAGGCTTCGCGCATGGCTTTGGCATGTGTTTTTCTCGCTGCGGCCCCACATAAAATCCTGGTTCCGGCGGAGTTCGCCCAAAGCCTGTCCAGCTACCAGATTCTTCCGGACATGCTGATCAATTTCATCGCGCTCACCTTGCCTTGGCTGGAAATGCTCGTGGCCTTCCTGCTCCTCTGCCAGGTCTGGACAGGGCCGTCCCTGCTCCTGGCCAACGCGATGCTCACGGTTTTTCTCGGGGCCCTCGTCCTAGCGTACGTCAGGGGGATCGACATAGCCTGTGGGTGTTTCAGCTCCTTACGCACCCCTTCTGACGCCATGACCCTGTACATCGCGCGGGACGCTGCGTTCCTGGTTCTGGGTCTGATCGCGGCCTGGTTGCACGCAAACGGCCTGAAAAGAAAGACACTGGATGGATGACCTGCAGCGTCAGATCTCAGCCAGCTTGATGGCCAGCGTACCTGGCCGCCTGAAAAGGGTGGGGCGTGATGGCTGGGGTTCGGGGCGCTGATTTTCACCCAGCCAAGGTTATGCCTGCACTGCTGCGGTGTCTGCGGCTCGGGTTTGCCTTCCTTGGGCGGCCTGCATGCGGGCCGCAGGGCCCGCAAAAAGTGTCAGGCCAGCGCAAATTATCTCCCGCCTGAATCAGAAGCCCCGCCATCAAGTGGCAGAATGGCCACCTGAACCACCCCCTGAAGAAGGCGGGCAAACTCCCTGGCATCGCTGTCGCTGCCAACCAGCGATCCGTAATGCATGGGCACAGTCAGACCAGGCATGATGTCTTTGGCCGCAGCCGCAGCTTCGGCCGCTGTCATGACGTAGGTGCCTGAAACGGGCAGCATGGCCACATCGACCCGGATACCCGTCATTTCAGGGATACGATCTGTGTCTCCGGCGTGGTAAAAGCGAAGTCCGTCCATCAGGAGCACAAAACCAAGCCAGCCGTTTTTTTGGGGATGAAATTTCTTGCCCACGTTGTAGGCGGGCATCACCTCCACCCTCACCCCGGCCACGTCGAGTGTGTCTCCCGGAACCACGATGCGCACATCACCCGTGAGTTTCTTCAACCCTGTTTTTTCAGTCACAATGATCGTGTCCGGCCTCGCGATTTTGGCCACATCCTCCGACGAGCAGTGATCGTAATGACTGTGTGTGATGAGGATGAGGTCGGCCTTGGGACCTGCCTGGATCTGATACGGATCGATGTACACAATCCTGGAGCCACGGATCAGGAAAGACGAATGGCCAAACCAGGTCAACATGTCTTGAGGAATGGTCATGGATGCCTCCGTACTCATTAGGCCATCGTTTCATCGAGAAGCTGACCCAGACGCTCCAGATGGGCCTTCTCCTCGCCCGCGATCTGCTCCAGAATCTGCCGGTTCTCGTCGCTTTTGGTCCAGGCTGCCGCTCGCGAATAAAGGTCCAGGGCCTGGGCTTCGATGGACATGGCCATGGACACGACATCCACCACACTGTCGAAGTCTGGTTTGAACCGGTCCATGTAGTCCTCGGTAGTCAGCCCCCCCTCCATGAACGGCGAGACCAGGGAACACTCAAAAGCCCCCCGGTCGTCTTGCCCTGTCAGGCGGGTATACTCGGCAAAAAGCCGGTCCTTGTGCTTGATCTCGATCTCAGCCAGCAGGCGGAAGACGCTTTTGACCCTCTCGTCCTGAACCCGGTCCAGCATCTTCAGATAGAAGTCCCGCAGCCCGTCTTCGAGAGAATAGGCCATGGCCAGAATCTTTTCAGCGCTGTTCAGTTCGGCAAACAGGTCCACCCCTTCATCTTCCCCCCCGAACGCGCTCTGCCCGTTCCAGGCCTTATAGCCACCACTCAGATTGATGACATGATCGTATCCCTTGCCCGACAGGGTCTGGGAGGCCACCCGGCTGCGACCGCCGATGGCGCAATAGACAACCACAGGCTTGGAAGGATCGATCTCCTCCAGCCTGTCGGTCAGCTCGGGCAATGGAACCAGCTTGGCCCCAGGGATATGTCCGGCTTCGTATTCGCCCGGTTGACGGACATCGAGGATGGTCACCTCCTGCAGGGTCTTGTCGGACAGGTATTCCCTGACATCTGCAGCACTCATGGATTGGACCGGTGTAAAGAACTGTTTCCAACGCATAGGGCACTTCCTCCCACGATATGTGATTGATCATGCCTCTGGATGGATGAAAATTCAACATGTCTTGGTGTGTTGACATGAAGCCACGCTTATCGTTAATTTACGATCATACTGTCATGGAACACGCATGAACAAAGATCACAATCTGGCCGTGCTCTGCAAGGCCCTGGGGCACCCAGCCCGGGTGGCCATCCTCCGGCATCTGCTGCAGGTGGACCGCTGCATCTGCGGCGACATCGTGAACATCCTGCCCCTGGCCCAGTCCACGGTCAGCCAGCACCTCAAGCAGCTGAAGGAGGCCGGTCTGATCCGCGGTGAGATTGAAGGACCGTGCATCTGCTACTGCGCGGACAAAAATCGCCTGGCCGAACTCAAAAACCTCATCACCGCACTGTAGGCCCTTATGAAACCGCTGCAGCCCTTTCCCATGGCGCCTTCCGGATCCTGCGAGGCTCCTTGCTCAGGGACCGAAATCTCCAAGCCGACCCCCTCGGCTCCGGGAGCGTGCTGAGGACCTCCGCCGGCCCCTGGTGCAGGGGTGGACGACCTTCCTGGCTATCGCATCGAACCTTATGTGGATACGTTCATGCCCACCGCCGCAGGGCGCATTCCTCGCGTCCGGACCAGTCCCACGGCCTGGGACCGGCTCGGGACCTGCCGGGCCCGGCTGGGCCTGGACCGCAATCAATATATCGTCAACCCTGGCCTTTTTGCCGTAGGCCTGCCCGACGCCGGTTCGCCCGTGGTCGTCACCGCCAACTACAAGCTGACCTTCGACACGGTCCGCTTCGCCCTGGCCGGGCGGGACGTCTGGCTGCTGGTGGTGGACACGCGCGGCATCAACGTCTGGTGCGCGGGCGGCAAGGGCACCTTCAACGCAGCCGGCGTCAGCGAGCAGGTCAGAAAGACCGGGCTCGAGCGCGTCGTGTCCCACCGTCAGCTGATCCTGCCCCAGCTCGGGGCCAACGGAGTGCGGGCCCTCGACCTGCGCAGGACCTGCGGGTTCGAGGCCGTGTTCGGACCCGTCCGGGCCGAGGACCTGCCCCGCTACCTGGACCAAGGCATCGACGAGGCCATGCGCGAGGTGACCTTCACCCTGCGGGAGCGGGCCACCGTCATCCCCGTGGAGCTGGTCCTGGGCTGGAAGCCCATCCTGGGCGCCTTGGCCGTGGCGGCGGTCCTGAGCCTTTTCGGGTACGGATTCTCCCTCGGGGCCGTCTGGAGCCGCTGGCTGGTGGCGGCAGGAGGCACCATCATGGGCCTCTTCTGCGGCGCGGTCCTCTTCCCTCTGCTCCTGCCGTGGCTGCCGCGCGCCTTTTCCCTGGGGGGGGCCGGACTCGGGCTGGCCGGCGCCCAGGTGCTGCCCCTTTTCTTCCCGCACGCCCCCTGGCCGGCACTGGCCGGGGCGGGGATGTGGACCGCCGTCCTCTCGTCCTGGCTGGGCCTCAATTTCACGGGTTCCACGCCCTACACCTCGCCGTCGGGCGTGGAGAGGGAGATGCGCCGGGCCATCCCGGTTCTGGCGGCCTGCACCCTGCTGGCGTTGGTCCTGTTCGTGGCCGGAGGCTTCGCCGGTGGATCGGCATGAAACGCTACCGCCACCTCGAAAACGTGACCACCTTGACCTATGACAAAGCCAAGTGCGTGGGCTGCGGCCTGTGCGCCACGGTCTGCCCGCACCGCATCTTCGCCCTGCAAGGCGGCAAGGCCGAAGTCCTGGACCGCGAGGCTTGCATGGAGTGCGGGGCCTGCGCCCTGAACTGCCCCACCGCGGCCATCACGGTCACACCCGGTGTGGGCTGCGCCCAGTACATCATCCAGACCTGGTTGCCGGGCAAGCGCAGGACGTCCTGCTGCTGAATCCTTGACCACGGCCCCGAAATGGCTGATCTTTTCGCTTCCAAATCACGGAGGACACCATGCTCGACCGCGCTGAAGCGCTGGCCTTGCTCAAGGCCAGCGCCCCCGACCAACTCTATGTGCACGCCCTGGAAACCGAAGCCGTCATGCGCGCCCTGGCCGAACGCCTCGGCCACAATCAGGAGGTCTGGGGCCTGGCCGGTCTGCTGCACGACCTCGACTACCCGGAAACCAAGGACACGCCCGGAAAGCACGGCCTGCTGACCGCGGAAACCCTGACCGGCAAGCTGCCGGACGACGCCGTGCAGGCCATCGCCCGCCACAACGAGATGAACGGCAACCTGCCCCAGACCCCCTTCGACTTCGCCCTGCGCTGCGGCGAGACCGTCACCGGGCTGATCCACACCGCCGCCCTGGTCCGCCCCACCCGCATGCAGGGCATGGAGGCCAAGAGCCTGAAGAAAAAGATGAAGGACAAGGCCTTCGCCGCCTCGGTCTGCCGCGAAACCATCAAGGAATGCGAGAAGATCGGCCTGGAGCTGGCCGACTTCCTGACCCTGGCCATAGGAGCCATCACGGGCATCGAGGCCGAGGTGGGACTGGCGGCGTCCTGACTCCATGGAAGGCTTCATCCTCCACGCATCCAACCGTCTGGAAAACCTGGCCGAACTGCTGGCTGAGGTGCTGAAATCACCGCCGGACCCCATGCAACAGGAAACCATCCTGGTCCAGTCCGGCGGCATGCAGCGCTGGGTCTCCATGCAGCTGGCCC
>ERZ1645192.4145-NODE-4145-length-11601-cov-10.998787_pt1 | contig 11601 bp, 8 predicted proteins | sample MGYA00575354_ERZ1645192 | MGnify/ENA primary metagenome ERZ1645192 (study PRJEB40844, sample SAMN11349763) | freshwater sediment metagenome | isolation source: river sediment | host: Sediment | place: India: Faizupur Khadar , New Delhi | collected 2017-02-21 ... | reverse complement strand
CGGCGAGGCCGAGCGAATAACCACCCATCCCTTTCGGGCGTGTTGATTTTGCGAGTAGTTCCCTGACGGTCTCTTCCTTGAGGATCCTCACGCCGTTCTCGCCCATGCCAAGGTTCATGAGCATCTTGTAGAATTTGAGCTGGTCGTTCGCGGTCGTCCAGAGCCCCGCGCCTGCCGATGCGAAGACGTGGGCGTCGTTGTAGGGCCGCTGCTGCATGTCGTTCTGCACGCGGTGCTTCGCGGGCGCATCTTTCACGCAGTCGTACATCTCCACCTGCGTCTCAAGCTGCTTGTTTGTCGGCCAGAACGAGCTGGATGCCATGCCGAGCGGATCGAGCACCCGCGCCTTAAGGAAGTCCTCCCAGCGCATGCCGGTCACCACCTCCACGATGGCCGCGCCGATATCGATGCCGGTGTTGGAATACTGCTCCTTCGTGCCGGGTTCGAAGAGCAGCGGAGATGCCGCCGCGATGGCCGCCGTCTGCCGGAGCGGCGCACCGCCCGACCATCCGCCGCCCTTGATATTGCCCTGCTTTGCACTAATCTCGAACGGGAAACCGCCGGTGTGGTTCATGACCATGCGGATGGTGAGCGTGTTCTTCGCCCTGACGAGTGTCTTCACGCTGTCAGTGGTGGATTTGTGTACCCAGAGTTCCTTGAATTCCGGCAGATACTTCGAAACGGGATCGTCGAGTGAGATCTTGCCTTCCTCGATGAGGATAGCGATGGTCACGCCACAGAAGCCCTTTGTCTGCGAGCACTGCATATAGACGTCGTTCATCGTGATCGGACGCTTCGCTGCAACGTCTGCATAGCCGACACAGGCGTTTTCCTGCAAGCCGTTCTTGTAAAAGACGTTTATCGCACCCGGAAGTTGTCCGGTTTCAACGAAAGGCGCGAGCGCGTCCTTCGCGAAGGTGGTTCCCGAACCCTCAGGTAAGTTGCGGATCGTGCTGCATCCCAGAACAATCGCCATGCCGGCGATGAGCATCATTATTTTCTTCATGGTATAACCTTTTTTGTTCATACTTATATTTCCATTAGATTACTTAGCTTTTCTGATAGTCCTTTCTTTACTTGTTGAACCCCTTGTGGTTCATAAATTCCCAAATGCGTCCCATCCATGTGTAACTGCCCGTACCCGGGGCGGCTTTCCGCTGGAAGCAGTGGGGACGCCCGACAAGTGTGTGCAGATCGGACTGTATTCCCATACGGCGGAGTTGCTCCCAGCATTTCACCGAGTTCATCGCCGCCCAGCCGTCCGCGTCTCCGTGAATGAACAGTACCGGACAGGTTGCGGTGTCGAACGCGAACTCCGGCACAAGCCGTGCGTCGTCCTCGTTGCCGCCCTGCACGTTTGGCTTCTCCGCGCCGTCTGTCAGCGCATACGCGGGATAGATTGCCACTGCCCACTGCACGTTGCAGGGAATCTTGTCAAGGTCATCAACCGGCCAATAGGATCGGTGTTGCGAACTTGTTGCTCCCATAAGCGTCAGATGTCCGCCCGCCGAGGAACCCATGATGCCGATGCGATCGGGATCCAGTCCCTTTGCTGCCGCCTCGCTGCGCACAATCCGGATGGCGCGTTGCAGGTCCTGCCATGCCGTGGTGTGTTTGGCAAGCCCGTCCAATGGGCGCGGGGTGCGGTATTTCAACGTCACGACAGTCATACCCTTTTCATTCAGGTAACGCCGCACCGGTGCGACCTCGAACCCGTCCGGGTCGTTGCCCATGTAACTGCCCCCCGAGTAAATGATCTGTATTGCCTTCGTTTTAAGTTCTTTCGGGATATGCCACTCGATATACGGCTGGCACTGGTTGGTCTGCACATCCGGTGTCTTGCCTTCCGGCCAGACAGGCTCCTTGCTGTAATCACCGCGCGCGTCGTCGTTCGGATAGCGGGCCATCAAATCAACTTCTTCACCGAGGCGCCCGTCAAAATTCATCTGGCGGACGTACTCGGCGATGCGATCAAACCAATGGTCGTAGGCGGTGCCCTCCTCGCCTTTGTTCATGTCGCCCATGAAACCGTGTCCACGATCTGCGAAGAGATGGATTTCTGCCGGAATTTTCATCCTGCGAAGTTGTCGGTAGATCTGCGTGGAACCGTTCGGCGAATAGATGTCCGCGCCGCCATGGAAAAGCGCCATTGGGCACGTTTTTACGTCAAATTTAAACACGTCCGAGAGTTTCACGTCAATCGCGTCACCGTCGCGTGTGTTGGGGCCTGTCAGTCCGTCCGTGAGCGCATAGGCGGTGTAAATCGGAATCGCCCAGTTGAGGTGGCACGGGATTTGGTCGAGCGCATCAACGGGCGTGTAAGTAGGCGTAAGAGCACTTGTCGCAAGCAGGACTGTCAGGTGGGAGCCTGCGGAAAACCCGAACACGCCGATCTTTTCCGGATCGAATCCGCGCTTCTGCGCATCGGCGCGAACGAGGCGAACGGCACGTTGCCCGTCCTCCCACGCGCTTTGATAGATCGGCAGTCCTTGCGGACGCGGCGTGCGGTAGGTGAGGCTCACGCAGACAAAACCGAGTTCGGTAAATTTCTTTGCGACCCGGTTTATCCACACTCCGTCAACGCAGCCCTGATATCCTCCTCCGGAAATGAGCAACATGCAACCGCCGTTCTTCTCCGTCGGCGCCTCGTACCAGTCGAGATACGGCATCGTGTGTTCCGACGCCTTGAACCCCGGCTCTTCCGTTTCTCCGGAAGTCGCCGCAATCTGATGAGGTTGGAAATCAGGTATTTTCCCTTCGGGCCATAGCGCGACCCGCTCCGCGGCGAACGTCGGCACGGCCGCGTTACGAACAGACCTGTTCCCGTTCGCAACCTGTGCGTTGCAAACAAATGCAACTAAAAGCATCCCCACTAAAAGGGGTAAAAATTTATTTTTCATATGCTTTTTAATACATGAAACGATGCCAAATATCAAAAAAAAATATTCATCTGGTGTCAAAATATAATCGTTTCCTGTAATAGCAGGAATTCTCAGCAATAAAGTAGTTAAGGCTTGTTGATTGGCCTCGTTTTTTATGTTCAATAGATAGATGCTGGAAAAATACTGGAAAGAATGATGATATTTATAAATGAAAAAACTGCAAGGCTTTAATTATCAGCCTTGCAGTTTTTCAATTTGTGGTGCCACCGGGAATCGAACCAGGGACACACGGATTTTCAGTCCGTTGCTCTACCTACTGAGCTATGGCACCCTCATTTTTGATGCGACAAAAATAGATATTTTTTGAATACCACCAAGGAAAATTCTCTTTCTCATAAAATTTATATCCGTTCTGAATAGACGTCCTGCGTGGGTTATTCAGCCTGCCCGGCCCTCCTGGTGAGTGGTCCCACTGTAGGTCTGGTTCAGCGGCCTGCGGGGATAACCAATCTCCGATGGCCTGGAATCATGCTCTTTTCCTTTCAGGTTATAACATAATGTTCACAGCACCAGGTCACAATTGCGGTTGACCACATCACGGATAGCGCCCAGCGACTCATAAAACCCGATGGCCCGGTGGTTCCAGTCGGCAACCTGCCACCGCATCAGGTGACAACCCGATGCCCTGCCCCGTTCCATGACTGTTTCAATCAGTCGCCTTCCGATGCCCGAACTCCGATACGCCGGCTGCACATAGAGGTCCTCCAGGTAGATCCCCTTGCCACTCCAGGTAAAATAGGTAAAGAACCAGGAGGCATAACCGATGATTCGCTCATTGGTTTGCTCTTGCGATCTCCTCTCCTCCTGTGGCATCATTGCTTTGCCGGTTGACTCCATGTTGCACCCTGTATTTTTTATCCCGTTACCCCCTCCCTTTATCTCCGTGGTTATAGCTCCGCCCCGGGCATCAGTCGCATTCCCTATAGTGCTTGCATCGTGACCTGGCGCTGACCAATCAACCCCCGGAGTGCTTGCATCGTCACCTGGCGCTGTCCAATTATTCCCGGGGATCACGGCAACATAACAGTGAAAGTACTCCTGTTCAGCTTTCATCCTTTCCAGGGTGTTCCCCATTTTCTCAGGCAGCTTTTCGAATTCCGCAAACTCACGGAAGAGAGAGAGGATCGCAGGGTAATCACTTTCGACGGCGACACGAATATTTATTTCCATAGCAGAGTTTTGAGTACTCACACTTTCATCAGGGCCAGGAGGGCGAAGGTGGCGAGCCAGTGCTCACCCTCATAGCTGCCGTCGGTGATGACGGGCAGGCTATAGCGGATATGTTCCAGGGCGGTATTCTTAAGGTGGCCGTATTCGGGCAGGAGGGAGGCGATTTCGAGCAGGACCCTGGCGCGGCTAAAGTTAAAGCCGTCAAGGTGGACCAGTTTGCCGTCGCTGCGGTCGGAGACGCGGGCGGCTTCCAGGCGGAAACCAGGGGAGGAGAGGGCTGGCAGAAAGGCACTCAGCCATTTGCGGAACTCCTCCCGGGGTAGGACCCTCAGCATCAGGCTGGCTTCTTCGAAGCAGGGGGAGAAGAAGTCGGTCCCTCCCGGTTCCCAGGTTAAGGGGCACCCGCTGTCAGTGGCATAGAAATCCCTGGACCGCTGCAGGATGAGGCTCTCCAGAGAGTCGTGGCCGCAGGTGCGGGCATAGTCCAGGGCAAAGGAGAGACCGAAGGCGGTGTTGGGGTGTTCTCCCACCCTGACAGGGTAGACCAGCCGGGGAAGAAAATTGAAATAGAGGGAGGTGATGAGCCGGGTCAGGGGTTCGAGGTTTTTCTCCAGTTGCCGGCCCAGCGGGTCGTCCCAGGTGTGCAGTTCTTCGGACAGTTTAAGCAGCCATGCCCACCCATAGGTGCGTTCCCATGATTTTTCCAGTGGCCGGCGGAAATAGTCGGCTTCGATGGCGATCTTTTCGGGGGTGATGCTGGCGACGAGCTTCTCTCTGATCAGGGGGGCCGATGGCATCCCGGGAAATAGCTTCAGCAACCGAACCAGCATCCAGTGGCCATGAACGGCCGAATGCCAGTCGAAACAGCCGCAAAAGGCAGGGTGTAGTTCCCGCGGCCCTGCCAGCTCCGCCGCCGAGCCCAGGGTCTGGCTCAGTTTGTTGGGGTACTCCTGCTCCAGGCACTTCAATGGCAAAGCGGCCAACCGCTCAGCTTCTTCAGATGTCAGTAATGCCCCGTTATGCTGGGCAGCGGTTACCTTCACGAGGCCCAGAGCCAGAACCATCACCCCGGCTATGGCCCATAATGTTTTTTTTGTCATGTGATCTCTCTGTTTTTCAAATCATTCACGTTTATGTTGACAGAACAGAAGGCTTTTCTGGATTAATCCGGTGTACACCTTTAGACCCTTTACTTCCGGTAGTCCCTTTACTTCCGGCAGACCCTATACTTCCGGCGGGTCCTTCACTGTCTGGAAAAGGCTAACAGCCGGGCCCAATTTTCGGGGTGGCCCAGCATTTTGAAGTCGGCCTCCAGCATGTCGAGGTCTGCTGTTTCTTCCGGATCGATCCACCGGCCATCATGATGTTCCTTCAGCAGCAGCTGACCTTCTTCCCACCGGCATAAATAGGGATAAAGGAGAATCTCCCTGCCCGGATAGGTATGGAGGACCGGTTCCAGGGGAGCGATCACGGTGATGCCGATGTCAAGCTCTTCCATGATCTCCCGGGTCAGCGCTTCTTCATGGCTCTCACCTGGCTGGATCTTTCCCCCTGGGAACTCCCACTTCCAGGGATGGCCTGAATTCTCCCCATGTTGGGTAACCAGCAACTTGCCGTCTGCAACAATCAACGCACACACTACCTCTTTTCTCATTCCACCTCCTTTATTTTCCCGGCTGTTTGAACCACCTTCTAAAAATAGCGGTTTTTCAGGAAAGGCATGGATAAATCCAATAACTTTGAGTGCGTGGGAAAAATGCGGATGCCTGATGACAAAGGAAGAGTTGTTAGTATTGCTGAGTTCGTGGGAGAATCTCTGGGTCGCTAAAGTCAGTCAGACCGATCTGACGCCCTATTTCCCCCTGCTGATGGAAATAGCCATGGAGGGGGATGATGCAGTGAGCTGGCGTGCTGCATGGATTGCAGACAAACTCTCCTTCAAAAAGCCGGAACTCCTGCTTCCCTGGTCCCGGAAACTGGTCACCCTGCTGCCCGGGTTGACGCATACCGGTAAGAAAAGACAATTTCTGCGCATGGTCACCCAGGTGCCGGTCGATCAGGAGGTAGCCGGAGTCCTGTTTGACTACTGCCAGGAAAGACTCTTCGACCCCCGCGAGCCGGTGGCGGTCAAGGCCTATGCGATGCAGATCCTTTACCATATCTCTGAAGATCAGAAGGAGCTGAAACCCGAAGTGGCAGAAACCATTCGCCAGGTGATGGAAATTTACCCTGAGTCCGGAATACAGGCCCGCTGCAGGAACCTGATCAGGAAACTATCGCGGGAAATTTCATCAGCCAACAGGGCCATGGCTCCAGCTCACCGGAAGATCACCCCAGTGGGACCTTGACCCCAAGCCCAACTTAGATGGTGCCGTCTCCAACTCACCGGAAGATCATCCCATGTATCAGGTCATCCTAACTGCCAATTTTTCCTAACTTTGCGGCCTTGTTCATCCAATCATGGTTCAAACCGAATTTCTTACACATACCTTTCCCAACGGCATCAGACTGATCCACCAGCCCGATGATTCACAGGTGGCTCACCTGGGGGTGATCCTCAACACCGGCTCACGCGACGAGACGGCTGCAGAGCATGGGATAGCTCACTTCATCGAGCACTGTATTTTCAAGGGAACCCGCAAACGCAGGGCTTATCATGTCCTGAGCCGCATGGAGGATGTGGGGGGCGAACTCAATGCCTACACCACCAAGGAGGAGACCGCCCTCTACGCCACTTTCCTGTCAGAAGACTATACCCGTGCCGCGGAACTGCTCAGCGACATCCTCTTTCAGAGTGTTTTCCCCGATAAGGAACTTAAAAAGGAAAAGGAGGTCATCGTTGAGGAAATCAACTCTTACAAAGACTCCCCTTCGGAATTGATTTTCGATGATTTTGACGAGCTAGTATTCGACGGACATCCTATCGCCCGGAATATACTGGGCACTTTTGAGAGCGTCCGCGGCTTCGGTCGTGAAGATATCTTCCGGTTCATGGAAAACAACTACCATACCGACCAGATGGTCATCAGCTCGGTGGGCAGCATCCCCTTCAAAAGGCTGATCCACCTGGCGGACCGTCATTTTGGTGGTGCCCCGGCCCGAACCAGAATCCCCAGCCGGGAGCGGTTTTCAGGTTACCAACCCGGAGAGCGGAGTGTGGAAAAGGAGACTTTTCAGACCCACTGTATCATCGGCAATATGGCCTATGATGCCAACCATCCCCGCCGGATCGTCATGATCCTGCTGAACAATCTGCTGGGTGGCCAGGGGATGAACTCGCGCCTTAACCTGGCCCTGAGGGAACGCCAGGGGATGGCTTACAACATCGAGTCCTCCTACAACACCTTCTCCGACACGGGACTCTTTAACGTCTATTTCGGCACCGATAATGAGAATTACGACAGGGCCCTGGAGGTCGTTTACAATGAATTCAGGTTGTTGCGTGAAAAGAAACTGGGCACCTTGCAGCTCTCCAGGGCACAGCGGCAAATGACCGGACAACTGGCCATTGCCGGTGAGAATCATGAAGATCTGATGCTGACCATAGGTAAAACCTTCCTTTTTTATAATCAGGTGGATCCCTTCAATGTGGTCTTCAAAAAGATCGAATCCATTACTGCGGAACAAATCCTGGAGGTGGCCAACGAAATTCTGGATCCGGCGCGCATGAGCCGGCTCATTTATCGTTAAGTATTGCCGTTACTCCTGCCATCGGTGATGCAGACGGTTTAAGCACCGGAAATTATCCATCATACCCATTTGACGGCTTTTTGAATTGGCTATCTTTGCTGAGATATGGCAGGGGATAACAAATATGTGGAGACGCCGTTGATGCGGCAGTATTATGCCATCAAGGCCAAGCACCCCGATGCGGTCCTCCTTTTCAGGGTCGGGGACTTTTATGAGACCTTTGGGGATGACGCCATCAGGGCGGCGGAAATTCTGGGCATCACCCTCACCCGCAGGGCCAACGGAGCCGCCAGCTTCGTCGAACTGGCCGGGTTCCCATACCACGCCCTGGATACCTATCTCCCCAAGCTGGTCAGAGCCGGTCAACGGGTCGCCATCTGCGAACAGCTCGAAGATCCTAAGCTGACCAAGAACATCGTTAAAAGAGGTATCACCGAACTGGTGACTCCCGGAGTTTCCATCAACGACAATATCCTGGAGAACAAGGAAAACAATTTTCTGGCCTCGCTCCATTTCGACCGGAAAACTGCCGGTGTGGCCTTCCTTGATATCTCTACGGGTGAGTTTCTGGTGGCTCAGGGCAGTTTTGAATATGTAGACAAGCTTCTGAGCTCCTTCCAGCCCAAGGAAGTGCTTTACCAGCGGGGCCGGTCGCAGGAGTTCCATGAGATCTTCGGCACCAGGTATTACACCTTCAACCTCGACGACTGGGTTTATACCACCGATGCTGCTTTTGACCGGCTCACCCGGCACTTCCAGGTCAAAGGGCTGAAAGGATTCGGCATCGACAATCTTCCCCTGGGCATCATCGCCGCTGGGGCTATTCTGCAGTACCTCGACATTACCCAGCATAAACAGGTGAGCCATATCAGCCAGCTCAGCCGGATCGAGGAGGAGCATTATGTATGGCTCGACCGTTTTACCATCCGGAACCTGGAGCTGTTCAACACCCTGTATGAAGGAGCCAAGTCCCTTCATGAGGTGCTGGACAAAACCATTTCACCCATGGGATCACGCCTGCTGCGCCGCTGGATGGCCCTGCCACTGAAAGAGACCAGGAAAGTCAACGAAAGACTCGACGTGGTGGAGACCTTCCTAAAGGATGAGGCCATGAAAGAAAATATCAGGGAACACCTTCAGTTGGTGGGGGATTTGGAGCGGCTGGTGTCAAAAGTTGCCGTGGGCCGCATCAACCCCCGGGAAGTCCAGCAGGTCAGAAATGCCCTCCAGGCGCTCCTCCCCATCAGGGATGCCTGCCGCCAATCGGGCAATCCGACGCTCCTGCGGTTTGCTGAGCAACTCGACCCCTGCGACGCCATCAGAGCACGCATCCAAAAAGAACTCACGGCCGATCCGCCAGTCCAGATCAACCGTGGAAAGGTGATCGCCCCGGGCGTCTCCCCCGAATTGGACGAGTTGCGCGAACTGGCTTTCAGCGGGAAGGATTATCTGGCCCGGATGCAGCAAAAACTGAGCGACCAGACCGGTATTACCTCCCTGAAAATCAGTTTTAACAACGTCTTCGGGTATTATATCGAGGTGAGGAATACCCACAAGGAGAAGGTTCCTCAGGAATGGATCCGCAAACAGACCCTGGTGGGAGCCGAGCGTTACATCACAGAAGAGCTGAAGGAATATGAAGTGAAGATCCTCGGAGCCGAGGAGAAAATTCAGGAATTGGAGACCAACCTCTTCAATGCGCTGGTGGGCGCCCTGACGGAATATATTCCGGCTATTCAGCTGGACGCATCCATCATAGCCCGGATCGACTGTCTCCTCAGCTTCGCTGCCTGCGCCAGCGAATACCATTACATCAGGCCAGAAGTCAATGATACCCCGCTGCTGGACATCAAAGAAGGGCGCCATCCGGTCATCGAGCGGCAACTGCCGGTAGGGGAGAGTTATATTGCCAACGATGTTTACCTCGACCAGGAAGATCAGCAGATCATGATCATCACCGGTCCCAATATGGCGGGGAAGTCGGCCCTGTTACGCCAAACCGCCCTGATTGTCCTGATGGCCCAGATGGGGTGTTTCGTACCTGCCGCCTCTGCCTCCATCGGTATTGTCGACAAGATCTTCACCAGGGTGGGGGCCTCCGACAACATCTCTCTGGGAGAGTCCACCTTCATGGTCGAGATGAATGAGGCGGCCAGCATCCTCAACAATGTCTCCGACCGGAGCCTGATCCTCCTCGATGAGCTGGGCCGGGGAACCTCCACCTACGACGGGATCTCCATCGCCTGGTCGATCGTGGAATACCTGCATGAGCATCCCCGGGCCCGCGCCAAAACCCTTTTCGCCACCCATTACCACGAACTCAACGAAATGGCAGCTTCCTTCAACCGGGTGAAGAATTACAACGTCTCGATCCGGGAATTGGGCAATAAGGTGGTCTTCCTGCGCAAGCTGGTGAAAGGGGGCAGCAATCACAGCTTCGGCATCCATGTGGCGGCGATGGCCGGTATGCCTCCCAGCGTGGTGGAGCGTGCCAGTGAAATCCTACGCCAGCTCGAGAAAAAGGAATCGCGTGAGAACCTGGCTAAACCCCTGGAAACCATCCGCTCGAACCGCGAAGGCATCCAGCTCAGCTTCTTCCAGCTCGACGACCCGGTGCTCAAACAGATTCGCGACGAGATCAAGAACCTGAATATCAACAATCTCACTCCCCTGGAGGCATTAAACAAACTCAACGATATCAAGAAACTGACCGGACTGAAATAGCCCATTTTTTTGGTCATACACCCCATTCACCCCGAATTCAAACGAGTGGGGAAGGTCCTTTTTAAGGATATTGGTACTGTTAAATGGAAATTTTTTCCGATTGTTTGGTGGGAAATAAAATTGGTTTATCTTTGCATCGCAAAACAAAAACGTTCTTTGCTCCCCGGTAACTACCGGATGAAACTGCGGGAATAGCTCAGTTGGTAGAGCACGACCTTGCCAAGGTCGGGGTCGCGAGTTCGAGTCTCGTTTCCCGCTCCTCGTAAAGCGTAAAATCCGGATTTTACGCTTTATTTGTTTTAGGCCCGGATGGTGGAATGGTAGACACGAAGGACTTAAAATCCTTTGGCTATAACGGCTGTGGGGGTTCAAGTCCCCCTCCGGGTACCAATACACGCCTGATTATGTACTAATCAGGCGTTTGTATTTGTAAACGGCCTTCCGATGCGCTCTATTTCCAATAATATGCAGAATATGAACTAATTGGGTCCTTCGCCTCTTCTTCCTGCGTCAATTTCTGCAACAATCAAATCGTTGGGTTTTCATTTTTTCCGGATTCTTTTTTGGGGTGGGGCGTTTCAGTTAAATTTCATTCATTATCTTTGTTTCGTATTTTAACGAAACATCAGGATGACGAATCCAAGGAAGAAATATTTCTCCGATGATCAGGAAAGACTTGCGGGCTATGCCAAAGCCATGTCACACCCTGTCAGGGTTTTCATCATGGATTTCCTGGTCAGCAACATGGACAAATGCTGTTACAGCGGAGATATGGCAGAAGAACTTCCCATTGCCCGTTCGACCCTTTCCGAGCATCTCAGGGTATTGAAAAATGCAGGTCTGATCCAGGGCGAGATCAACCCCCCCTTTATTAAATACTGTATCAACCGGGAAAACTGGGAGGAGGCCAAAGTCCTGTTTACGGCATTTTTTAAACGGTAAAAATTTTTAAACAGATATTTCGTAAATTTCCGAAATAAAAGTTAAGATTTAAAAAATTGCAAATCATAGATTTAATACCATGGAAATCAAAATTCTCGGGACGGGATGTCCCAAATGCAAGACGCTGGAAAAG
>ERZ1645192.4141-NODE-4141-length-11604-cov-7.566802_pt1 | contig 11604 bp, 14 predicted proteins | sample MGYA00575354_ERZ1645192 | MGnify/ENA primary metagenome ERZ1645192 (study PRJEB40844, sample SAMN11349763) | freshwater sediment metagenome | isolation source: river sediment | host: Sediment | place: India: Faizupur Khadar , New Delhi | collected 2017-02-21 ... | reverse complement strand
GCGGCCGGGCTGGCAGTCCCTCCCGCCGGCTGCGCCGACACGGCCTGCGGCTTGGCTCCGGCAGGCGTTGACGCGAACGACTGGCTCGACGTGAATTCGAGATCGGGCAGCGGCTCGGGGAGCGGCTTGACCGGCTCCGCCGCCTCCGCGGGTGGCGGTTTGACCTCGGGCAGCGGCTCTACCGGGCGTGGCCGGGCGGCCGGCCGCTCGGGCATTTTATTAGGCTGCTTCTTGAAAAACGAGAAAACCATGAGCACTCCACATACAGTGCATGAGTTTTAGCATGCCCCCTCGATTCACGCAACGATCAGGCCGAGCGCCACCAGCAGAATGGCCAGGATGGGCCCGAAGGGCTGGTCCAGCCACAAAGCCAGCGCGAATGCGCCAAGGTAGGCAGCGATGCCGACGGACAGTGACCAGAGCAGACCGCTGCGCCAGTTGCCGGCCCGGCGAAAGGCGAGCCAGGGCGGAATGAAGACCAGGGCGAAGGCACCCATCACGCCCAGGCTCATCGTCGCCACGGCAAGCGCCAGGGCGGCGAGCAGGTCGAAACCGATCTGCGTCGGCCAGGCGCGCAGGCCGCGGATGCGAAAGAAATCCGGATACGTATGGGCGAGCAGCAGATGCGCCGACAGCCCGCGCAAGACCAGCAAGGCGGCCGGCACACCGAGCGCCACCAGCCACAACTGGTCGCTGCCGGAGAAATACAGTTGCCCGTCGAACAGCGCATGACCAAGACGCTCGGCCATCGGCTGATTGGCGGCCATCAGCACAGAAACCGCCCAGCCGCCGAGCAGGAGCAGGGCATAGGCAGCACCACCGGCCAGACGCGCTGCGAACAGGCGCTTGCCGGTACCGGCCAGGCCAGCCGCGGCAATGCCGCCGAGGGCCGGCGGCAAGCCGCCGACCAGGGCGAGCAGAGCACCGGCTGCCGCAACGTGGGAATAGGCCAGCGCCGCCAGCCACTCGTCGCGCAGGCGCAGGTAGCAGCCGAGCAAGGGCAGCAGCACGGCCAGCCCCAGGCCGGTCAGAAAGGGGATGAGGAACAGGTCACTGATCATCGCGCGCCTCCAGCACCACGCAACGATCACACGCGGCGGCGACGAAAGCGGCATCGTGGCTGACTACGACGATGCCACAACCCTCCCGCGCCCGTTCGTGCAGGTGGGCCGTCAGATGCCGCACCCCGGCTGCATCAAGATTGTTGGTCGGCTCGTCGAGCAGCACCAGATCGGCCGGCGCATGCAGCACGGCCCACAAGGCAAGGTAATGGCGCTGGCCGCCGGACAACCGGTCGAGCCGGATATCCAGGCGCTCGGCCAGCCAGGGCGGCAGGCCGTCCGGGCTGGCATCGGTCAGTGCCAGCAATTCGCGCCCGGAGAGAGGCAGCCCGTCGACCGGTGGCACCTCCTGTGTCTGCAACGCCAGACGCAGCCCCGGCCGCAGGTCGAGATGCCCGGAAAAGACCCGGGCGCGGCCGGCGAAGGCAGCCAGCAAGGTGCTCTTGCCGACACCGTTAGGGCCGGTCAGGCCGACGATCTCGCCGGCCTGCAGCGAGAAGTCGACCGGTGAGGTAGCGGGCTTGTCCCAACCGGCCACCACGGCATCGGCTCGCAACATGTCAGCGCGCGCCCTTGAGCAAGCGCTGGATCGTGTCGTCGAACAGACCGAACAGATCCTTCGCTTCCGGCGTGCCGCCCACCGTATAGGGCAGCAATACGGCCGGCATGCCGGTTTTGCCGGCGATCCACTGGCTCGGCCCTTCCTGCTGGTAGGCCGTGCGCAACACCAGGCGGGCCGGCTGGCGCTGTTGCTGTGCGAGCAGCGCGCTCAACTGGCCGCTGCTCGGCTCGATACCCGGCTTCGGTTCGAGCGAGCCAAGCTCCTTGAGCCCCAGCCAATGCGACAGGTAGGCAAAGGACTGGTGATGGACCAGTACCGGCAGCCCCTTCAGCGGTGCTGCCTCCTTCTCCCAGCGAGCCATTGCCGCCTGCCACTTGCTGGCAAAGGCGGCATGACCGGCCTGATAGGCGGTCGCATTGGCCGCATCGAGTTCGGCCATGCGGGCGACGAGTTTCTCGGCAACCTTGAGCACATTGCGTGGATCGAGATGGATATGGGGATTGCCGGCGGCATGCACGTCACCGTGGGCGCGATCGACAACAGCGGGAATGTCGAGGCGATTGACCTGCGCCGCCGCCTCGAAATACCCCGGCCGCCCGGGCTGGATGGCCGCATTGCCGGAATCGCGGAGCACCAGGGGCAACCAGCCGATTTCCAGATCGGCGCCCACCGCGACGACCAACCCCGCCTGCCGGGCCTGCGCCAGCAACGACGGCTTGGCCTCGATGCGGTGCGGATCCTGGAAAGCGTTGGTCGCGCTATAAACCTGGACCTTGTCACCGCCGATTTCCCTGGCCAACGCCCCCCATTCGGGGACCGTGGCAAAAACCCGCAGATCGGCCTGGGCGACATTCGCCGCCAGGAGCGCAAAGAGGGAGAACAGTATCCTTTTCATGCCGCCCCCTAGAACTTGTGAGCGCCGTGGGCACCCAGGCTCATGATGTACTGCACCGTCACCTGGTTATCGGTGATGCCGAGCATGGACTTGTCCTGGGCATACTGCAAACGGACACGCGAGAACTCGCTCCAGCTGTAGTCGATCATCGCCGACGCCTTCTTCGGACGATAGCTGTCGACTAGCAGGTAGGCTGCATTGTCGCCAAAATCGCGCACGCCGCTGTCGAGTTGCTCGTAGCGCAGGCCGGCTCGCCAGTGCGGGGTGAATTGATAGACGCCCTGGGCGTACCAGCCGGATTGGCGGGTACGGTAGGCGGACAGCAAGCCATCACAAGCGACTGCCGCGCCGGCATCATCAGGTGTCGCACAGGTCAAATCCCCCTTCTCCCGGCGCTGGAAATACTCGGTCTGTAACTTGAAGTTCTGGTACTTCGGGTTGCCGTTTGGCGCCCACTTCCAGACGAAGTCAGCGATGTAACTTTGTGAGCGACCATCGAACAGCCCCTCGACCTCATCATCCACGGTGCCCGCAAAATGGGCGGTACGCGACTTGGCACGCGTCGTCAGATACGACACCCCGGCCCGCCAGCTATTCGAGACCCCCACCTCGCCACCGACATGGGCGAACACCGCCGCTGCGCCGCTGCCGTTCTTGTTGCGGTCGGTACCGGGGAAATTGGCGCCACGCCCGATCTCGGCCCCGAACTCGACGAAGGTTTCGGTCGGCGCCAGCCACTTGAATTGCACCCCGTCCTGGGCATAGCTGCCGTGGGTGCCGAACATCGCCTGGTACATCAGCGGTGCATCAGCGAAATCCCACATATGCGGATGCTGCTCGTTGAGGTAGCCGATGCCGGAGCGGAAACGGCCGCCCTTCAGGCCGATGCCGTGCCCCAGGCCAAGCGACTGGAACCAGGCTTCCTCGACCTCGGCAGTGCCATCGAGCGTGGCAATGATCGCCTGGCCGCGCCAGTAGGGGTCGATGTTGGCAGCCAGCACCAGCTCGGTGTGGTTTAGCGAGAAACCGCGCTTGTTGATACCCTCGACAGCCCCCTCGCCATGATCGTGGCCACCGGCCGGCCAGAAACCCGTAATACCGCGCTCGGCCACATCCTTCATGTTCTTGTATTGCCCCTGCAGGATCAGCGACACCTCGGGATTGAAGCCGCTCGCGCTGCTGGCGGCGGCAGGACGGCGCTCGGCGGCTGCCGGCGCAGCGACAACGGGCGCCGGTGCAACGGCTGATTTGGCTTCGGCCTGGCTGAGTTTCTGCTCAAGGGCGGCGATGCGCTGCTCGTAAGCGCGTTTCATGTCATCGATCTGGGCGCGGATGGCAGCCAGTTCGCTGTTATCGGCGGCGTGCGCGCCAAAGGAGGCAGCCAGCATGGCTGCCATGGCAAAACGTTTTTGCATGGAATGCTCCTGAAAATTGCGGTGCGACCGCTCACGACAAGGCTGCCGTGATCAGTCGGAATGAACGGGCAATCTTCAGGCGCCGGGTGGGCCGCGCTGGCAGGCCAGCGGCGGCGGGAAGGCGGTCCGGCCCTGGGCGACCGGCGATTCCGGCAGCCACAGCGGCAAGACAACAGGCGGCAGGCTGACTACCGAGGGCAGCGCTGCACCAAGGTCGTGCGCCGTCAGGCAAAGCTGGCAGACATGCGTCGGCAGGCCATCCTCCTTGCTCGCCGCATGCTCGACAGCATGCGCCCCGGCCACCAACTGGCCGAGCAGCAAGGAAACGACGAGGAGGAGATGACGCCAGCTACGCATGGGTGGGTAAGGTTAGGAGTCCTCGATGACCGGCAATGGACGCCTAATCGACCTGGACGAGCAGGCCCTTGAGATATTCGCCTTCCGGAAAATTCAAGGCTACCGGGTGATCGGCCGTGCCGGACAGGCGACGGACAATGCGCGCCTCGCGCCCGGCATCCAGCGCAGCCCCGGCGACGATCTTCTGGAACAGCTCCAGCCCGATGCCACCCGAACAGGAGTAGGTCATCAGCAGGCCGCCCGGCTTGAGCAGACGGAAACCGAGCAGGTTGATGTCCTTGTAGGCACGTGCGGCGCGGTCGGCATGGGCAGCCGAGGGGGCGAACTTGGGCGGATCGAGGACGATCAGGTCGAAAGTCCGCCCGGCCTTGCGAAAATCGCGCAGCGCCTGGAAGACATCGGCCTCCAGCCACTCGGCACGCTCGGCCGGCAACTGCGGATTGAGCGCCAGGTTGGCCCGGGCCTGGGCCAGCGCCGGGCCGGACGAATCGATGGACAGCACATGCGCCGCCCCACCCGCCAGCGCCTGCAACGAGAAGCCGCCGGTGTAGCAGAAGCAGTTCAGGATTTCCTTGCCGGCCGCGACACTGCGCAGCCAGGCACGGTTGTCGCGCTGGTCGAGATAGAAGCCGGTCTTGTGGCCGCCGACGACATCGACTGCCAGTTGCACGCCGTTTTCGTCGATGCTCAAACCAGCCGTCGGCGGCTCGCCGTGCAACCAGCCGGTCGTCGGCTCCAGCCCTTCCAGGCCGCGTACATCGGAATCGGAACGCTCGTAGACGCGGACACAGCCGGTCGCCTTGACCAGCCCGGCAACGATGGCATTGCGCCATTTGTCGGCACCAGCCGAGGTCAACTGGACCACCACCGTATCGCCGTACTGGTCGGCCACGATACCGGGCAGGCCATCGGATTCGGCATGGATCAGGCGCAGCCCCTGCTGGCCCTTCAGCTCGGGCAGGACCTGGCGACGCGCCACGGCAGCCGCGATGCGGCGCTTGAAGAAGGCGTCGTCAACGGATTCTTCGCCATCGAAGGTCCAGAAGCGCGCCCGGATCTGCGAGCGCGGGCTGTACGCCGCGCGTCCCAGCAATTTCAGGTCGTCCGACAGCACTTCGACGGTGTCGCCCGGCCGCGCCCTGCCTTCGAGGCGGCCGACCGAGCCGGCGAACAGCCACGGATGGCGCTTGAATGACGAACGTTCCTTGCCTGGCAGCAATATCAGCTGGGCCATGTTTTTCCCGATCTATAAAGCAAGAAGCCCCGGTTACCTTGCAGCAACCGGGGCCCGAAAAGCCTGAATCCGCTTAGGCGCCCAGGGCCTTGCGGTTACGCTGATGGCACTCGGCAGCGTACATGGTCTTGAACATGGTCTTGCCATCGCCCTTGAACAGGCGCTTGGTGGACTTGGAAACGCAGCGGCGCTCCAGGGAAGAACGGCGGTTACGGTTGATGGCCATGAAAACTCCTTGAATCCGGCGATTTTTCGAAACCGCCAATCATAGAGGCTGCCAGGAAAATCGTCAACGAAGCCTTGATTTTTCGGGCATTTTGGCTTCGTGAGGCAACCCGCTACAGGGCGTTTGCCGAGTCCAGAACCGGAACGCGTGCGGCCAGGGCCTTCAAGGCGATCAGATGGATCATCTGGCTCACAGACGCACAGCAGTCGCCGAGCACCGCGACCCGGTACTTCTCCGCCGCCCTGGAAATGGCGGTATGGGTGACACAGTTCTGGGTCATCATGCCGCAGACCAGCAGTTCCTCGACACCAAGCTCGGCCAGCTTCTCTTCCAGCGTGGTGTTCAGGAAACCGTCGGCCTGCGCCTTGGTGACCACCACGGCATCCGGTGCGGCAGCGAGGATGCGGGGGTGCAGTTCGACACCGCTCGTTCCGGCGTTGAAAAACGGCGCCGCACCGTTCGGGGCATCAGCAATGTGCTGCACCAGGATAACCGGTACGCCTTGCGCCCGCGCCCGGGCAATGGCCGATTCGACCTGGGCGAGCACTGCCTCGGTATTCCACAACGGGAATTTGCCGTCCGGGAAATAGTCGTTTTGCAGATCGATGACGATCAGCGCGCGTTGTGGTGTCGCAGCCATGCGGGCACTCCTGAAAGATGACGGAATCCCATTCTCCCGCCTTTCCCGCTCCAGCCAAAGTCACCCGTGCGGTTTGGCCTTGGCGCGCGGATGCGCCGCATCGTAGACCTTGGCCAGATGCTGGAAATCGAGGTGGGTATAAACCTGGGTCGACGCGATGCTGGCATGGCCGAGCATTTCCTGTACCGCCCGCAGGTCGCCCGAGGATTGCAGTACATGCGAGGCAAAGGAATGGCGCAGCATGTGCGGGTGAACATGGGTTGGCAAACCCAGCAGCAGGGCCCGCCGTTCCAACCGCAACTCGACCATGCGCGGACTGATGCGGGCACCGCGCACACCAACGAAAAGCGCCCTTTCATCCGGCCGGGCCAGTTCGCTTCGCACGGCGCCCCAGGCGGCGAGCGCCTCGCGCGCCTTGCTGCCGACCGGCACCAGGCGCAGCTTGCTGCGCTTGCCGAGCACGCGGATTTCCCCTTCCTGCATCACGGCGTCGAGCGCATCGCAATCGAGGGCGACCAGTTCGGCCAGGCGCAGGCCGGAAGAGTAGAACAGTTCGAACATGGCCAGATCGCGTGCTGACTGTACCGGATCGTCATCCTCGACCGATTGCAGCAGGCGCGCCGTTTCGTCGACCGACAGGGCCTTGGGCAACAGACGCGGCGATTTGGGCGGCCGGATGCCATCGCACGGGTTGGCCTTGACCAGCCCGCGCTCGCCGAGCCACAGGAAGAAGCCGCGCCAGGCGGAAAGCAGGCGCGCCAGCGAGCGCCCGGAAAGCCCCTGCCCGTGCATCCGGGCGACGAAGCGCCGGATGTGATGCACCTGCAGACCGGCCAGCGGGGTTTCGCCCGCTACGGCCAGCAGTTTTTCCAGGTCACGCCGGTAATTCGAGATGGTGTGCGGCGACATCCGCCGCTGGTCCGACAACTCGGCCAGGTAGGCAGCCAAATGGGGATTGGCCGCCGGATCGGTCACAGCACGCTCTTGGTCACCCGGGCCAGCGCGGCGGAAACCATTTCGCCGAGACGCTCAAGGTAGAGGGTACCCATGTCGGCGTAGAAGCGCTGGTTGTCTTCGCTGCCCAGCGCGATCATGCCGATGGTGCCGCCGCCGTTGCGCAGGGCGATCAGCGCTTGCGAGCGGATGTGCGAGGCGTGCTCGCCAAACCATGAAGCCGTGCCGAAGCCTGCCGTCGATCCGCAATACGGACGGGCCAGGGTCTCGGCGAAAACCTGCAACTCTTCGCTGACCGCAGCGAATTCGGGCAGATCCTCGATCCCCTCCGGCTTGTCCCACAGGCGCAGCGCCACGTGCGGCACCGAGAAATCGTCACGCAGGTGGAAATTGAGCAAATGAATCACCGCCTGGAAAGTTTCGGCCGCGATCAGCGCCACCGCCAGGCGATGCACCTTCTCGCTGATCGCATCGTTTTCCTCGCCGAAGGCAATCAACTCGGCCAGCTTGCTTTCGGTCGTCCGGTTCTTTTCGCGCAGGGTCAGCATCTGGCGCTCGGCCAGCGATACAGCGCGGCCACCATGCGGGTGCGGCACGAAGATCTGCGCCATCAGGTCGGCGTACTGCTCGAAGAAGCTCGGATTGTTCTTCAGATAGTCCGCGATTTCTTCGGGGAACATGGCGCTCATAATTCGATTTCTCCAGTGAATACGGTGACGGCCGGGCCGGTCATCAGGACCGGACGCCCCGCGCCGCCCCAGGCGATGTTCAGGTCGCCGCCGCGGGTGGTAACGCGCACCGGCGAGTCGAGCAGGCCGCGCCGGATGCCGGCCACCGCCGCCGCACAGGCACCGGTGCCACAGGCCAGGGTTTCGCCCGAACCGCGCTCGTAGACGCGCAGCTTGATGGAATGGCGGTCGATGATCTGCATGAAGCCGGCGTTGACCCGCTTCGGGAAACGTTCGTGGCGTTCGATCAACGGCCCGTGCGCGCCGACCGGATGGGTATCAACGTTGTCGACCACCTGCACGGCATGCGGGTTGCCCATCGACACGACGGTCGTTTCCAGCGTTTCGTCAGCCACGTCGAGCAGATGGATGATCACGTCGTCGTCCGCCAGGAAGGGAATTTCCGCCGGCAGGAAGCGCGGCTCGCCCATGTCGACGGTGACATTGCCATCGGCCTCGAGACGCGGCTCGATGATGCCCTTCAGGGTCTCGACGCGAATCTGCCGCTTGTCGGTCAGCCCCTGGTCATGCACGAAACGCACGAAGCAGCGGGCGCCATTGCCGCACTGCTCGACCTCACCACCGTCGGCATTGAAGATACGGTAGCGGAAATCGATGCCGGGCTGGCTCGGCTTCTCGACCAGCAAGATCTGGTCACAGCCGACACCGAAGTGGCGGTCGGCCAGGTAAACCAGTTGTTCCGGGCTGAGGGAAACCTGTTGGCGCACGCCATCGAGGACAACGAAATCGTTGCCCAGGCCGTGCATCTTGGAGAATTTGAGTTTCACGTGCCGCTCCGCTGTTTGACTCGGAAAATCATAGCAGAGACAGCACGTTGCCCAAAATTCTTAAAGTTTCTTCTCCATCACGTAATCGTCCATCACGTAGCCGTGGCCGATGTCGTCCACGGTTACCTCGCGCACGACGAAACCGTATTTCTGGTAGGAGTTGATGGCGTTCACGTTGCGCTTGTTCACCTGCAGGATCACGCAGGGGTAGCCGGCCTTTTTCGCCCGCTCGGCAACATGGGCGATCAGTTGGCCACCGACGCCACGACGCTGCACATCCGGATGGATATACAGCTTGTCGAGCTTGAATTCACCCTTGTAGATCTCGCTGAAGGCGAAACCGACGCGGCGACCGTCGTGGAAGGCCTGGTCGAGCCATTTGTGCAGATCTTCCAGGTCGTCGTACAAGCGCTCGTGACCGTAGCGCTGTTCGAGCATGAAGTCGATCTGCTCCTGGGTGATGATGCCAGGATAGGTTGCCTGCCAGATTTCACGGGCCAGCGCTGCAATGGCCGGTACATCGGGCGGCGTGATCGGGCGAATGTCCACCTTCAGGTTGTTGTTCATTTGTAAAACCTCTGTTCTCCGGGTGGCCGGGTCTTGAAGCGTTTGTGCAACCAGAAATACTGCTCCGGCATGCGCAGTACCTGGGATTCGATAAAACGGTTCATCTGGGCGGTATCGGCCTCGACGCTGTCGCCGGGGAAGTTCTCCCAGGCCGGCATGACCTCGATCTCGTAACCGTCCGGCACCTGGCGGCAAATCACCGGCACGACAAGCGCACCGGTCAGCCTGACCAGGCGCGACAAGGCCGGAATGGTCGCCGCCTGGACACCGAAGAAGGGCACGAAAATCGACTCCTTTGGCCCAAAATCCATGTCCGGCAGGTAGTAGAAGGGGTGCCCCTCCTTCATCGCCTTGACGATCTTGCGCATGCCATCCTGGCGCGAGAGCAGCACTGCCGGGTTGAACCGCATCCGGCCATCATAGAGCAGCTTGTTGAGCACCGGGTTCTTCTGCATGGAAAACACACTGCAGCCGACGACGTGCATCGAGACCACCGTACCGCCGGCATCGAGACCCACGAAATGCGGCGTCAGCATGATCACCGGCCGGCCAGCCGGATCAGTCAGATGCTCGACACCCTGGATGCGGATGATGCGTTCCAGCCGCTCTCTCGATGCCCACCAGCCCAGGGTGCGGTCAAGTACCGCTTGTGCGAAGGCGACGAAATGCCGGCGGGCGATGCCCTCGCGTTCCGCTTCCGTCTTCTCCGGAAAGCACAGGCGCAGGTTGGTCAGCGCCACCTTGCGCCGTTCACGGCCCAGGGCGTAGAGCAAGCGCCCAAGCCCCGCCCCCAAGGCGCGCAGAATGGGCAGCGGCAGCCAGTGCAGCAGCCACAGGAAGCCGACCAGCAGCCAGGTCAATGCAATTTTCACGACTTACTCCACCGGCGGCGGCTCGGCGCCGCCCGGTCGCTTGTAGCGGTTGTAGCCCCACAGATACTGGCTCGGGCACTGACGAATCAGGGACTCCACCTCGTTGTTGATCTGCTGTGCCCGCTCGATGGTCGAACCTGACAACGGCGTCTGCGGCGGCAGGAAATGGACGCGATAACCGCGCCCACCGGGGAGGCGCTCGCCCCAGGTGAGCAGCGACACGGCACCGGTCTCGGTCAGCCGGGCAGCCAGCGTCATGGTGTAGGCGTAGCGGCCGAAGAACTTGAGCCAGACCCCCTCGCCCGTCTTCGGCGCCTGATCGGGCAGCATGCCGACCATCTGGCCCTTCTTCAGCGCCTTGATCAGCGCTCGCACACCGGACAGATCGGCCGGTGCCAGATGCAATTGGGCGCGCTTGCGGCCCATCAGGATCAGTTCATTGGCGGTGGCCGACTTGGGCTCGCGATAGAGCACCGTGATGTCGCCGAACGAAGACAGATACTGGGCGGTGATCTCGAAGCAGCCAAGATGCGGCGTCAGGAAAACGATGCCCCTGCCGGCCGCCCTGGCCGCCTCGACATGCTCCCAGCCGGTGACTTCGGCGACCAGCGGCACGGCCTCGTCCAGCGGACGCATCCAGATGCGCGCCAGTTCGATCATCTGCTTGCCGGTTTCGGCCGCCACGGCACCGCGCAGGGCAGCGTCGATACCGGCCTGCGCCATGTTTTCCCGAAGGTGCCGGCGATAGGTCGGCGACAGCCAATAGACAAGCCGGCCGAGTGCTCCGCCCAGGGCGTGCAACAGGGAAAGCGGCAACAGGGAAAGCAGGCGGAAGAGAAAAACCATGAGGCCCCGGGGGTTGATTCCCCCTGAGAAAAGATTACTATTATCCGATCGCCGAGTTAAACAGACAACTTGCGGGGCGATTCACAAATTCTGCTAAAGCGTCGCCCGCTCGTGGTCCAAGGCAGGTAACGCCGGATCAATGGACCACTGGAGCATTCATGAGCGATTACCTCTTCACCTCGGAATCTGTCGGCGAAGGCCATCCCGACAAGGTTGCCGACCAGATTTCCGACGCCATCCTCGATGCCATCCTGTCCCAGGACAAGCATTCCCGCGTTGCCGCCGAAACCCTGTGCAACACCGGCCTGGTCGTTCTGGCCGGCGAAATCACCACGGCCGCCAACGTCGATTACATCCAGGTCGCCCGCGACACCATCAAGCGCATCGGCTACGACAATACCGAATACGGCATCGACTACAAGGGCTGCGCCGTGCTCGTCGCCTACGACAAGCAGAGCC
>ERZ1645192.4140-NODE-4140-length-11609-cov-5.750043_pt1 | contig 11609 bp, 7 predicted proteins | sample MGYA00575354_ERZ1645192 | MGnify/ENA primary metagenome ERZ1645192 (study PRJEB40844, sample SAMN11349763) | freshwater sediment metagenome | isolation source: river sediment | host: Sediment | place: India: Faizupur Khadar , New Delhi | collected 2017-02-21 ... | reverse complement strand
AGCCGAAGCTATGTCGGAAAATTCCGCATGCAAGCCCCGTTATGCCTTTTGTCTTAACGCACGAAGTGCTCTAATTCGCTACAATGGAAACGCTTCAGACACACTCGACATTGGCATATTGTCAATAACCGGGCAAAACTGAATACTTTTTGCAAAGCGGGACTTATTTACAATATTTCATAGAGTTAGCCAATTTCCCGCAAAGGGCAACGATTGTTAGCGAGCGTGAAATACTGCCTGTATAGGCTATGCCAGAGGCAATAGAGTAAGCATTGGGTATGGGTTCATCCACGCAGTTTGTGGTGGCCTTCGGGGATATCAAACAGGTAGCCATCAGCGGTGTTCGATCAAGGCATCGGTTACCTGGTAGGCGGGATGGAGGTTGATCATCATGATCAGGCTGTTTAACCATTGGTTCTCCTGGCGCAGCGTCGCCGGAGCGATGTTCGATTTTTCATTTCTGATCCTGACACTGGTCATCGCACTCCTGTGGGTCAGTCACGGCTTGCCAATCAATGTGACCCAGGTGCTTCTTTTTTCCGTGATGTTCGCCGTGGTGATGCTGACCATCAATACGTTGCTCGGTTTTTATCAACGGACGACGTCGCGCGGATTCTCCGGCAAACGCGCGCGCTTCATGTTTTCGCTGTATTTCGCCGTGCCGGTGGCCTACGGGCTTTACATCCTGCTCCCGGTCACCACCGCCAACCGCGACCTGATGCACCTTTCCGCCATGTCGGCTGTATTCGGCATGCTGGTTACCCGGGTTAGTGCAGCCTATGCGCCGACCACCAAGATGCTGCGGCGGCGCATCATGGTGTTTGGCAGCGGCGCGCAAGCCGTTTCGGTCAAGAATGCACTTGAGCGCTCTGATCCAGCTGCCGAAATCATCGGTTTCTATCCGGGTGCGAACGAAGATTCGCCCACCGTACCCGTCAATCAGCTGCTCAGCCGCAACACACCGCTGAGCGATACGGCGCGCAACCTGAAGGTCGACGAAATCGTCGTGGCGGTCAGCGAGCGGCGGGGGGGCTCCATGCCGCTGCGCGAATTGCTGGATTGCAAGCTGCAGGGCGTTCGGGTGCTCGATCTGGCCAGCCATTTCGAGCAAACCCTGGGCCAGATCCGTCTCGATTCGCTGTACGCCGGCTGGCTCATTTTCGGTGACGGTTTCCGCCAGGGCTTTGTGCGGACCTCGGTAAAACGAATTTTCGATATCGTCTGTGCCAGCATCCTGATCATCCTGTCCCTGCCGGTGATGGCTGTTGCGGCGCTGTTCATCATGGCCGAGGATGGTTTTCCGCTGCTCTATCGGCAGGAACGGGTGGGCCTCAACGGTCGTTTGTTCAATGTCATCAAGTTCCGCAGCATGCGCCGCGACGCCGAAAAGGATGGCAAGCCGATCTGGGCCCAGGCCAAGGACAACCGCGTGACCCGCACCGGCCAGATCATCCGGAAACTGCGCGTGGATGAATTGCCACAACTGTTCAGCGTGCTGAAGGGCGACATGAGCCTGGTCGGCCCGCGCCCCGAGCGCCCGTTCTTTGTCGACCAACTGACCAAGGAAATCCCGTTCTATGCCGTTCGCCACAGCGTCAAGCCCGGCGTGACGGGCTGGGCACAGGTGCGCTATCACTATGGATCGACTGTCGAGGACTCGGCCGAGAAGCTGCAATACGACCTGTACTACGTTAAAAATCACTCCTTGCTGCTCGACATCGTGATTCTGTTTGAAACCATCGGTGTCGTGCTGACCGGCAAGGGTGCGCAGTAGGATTCCCGACCAATCAAAACCGTGAAGCCTGCCACCTCATGAGCAGTCCGGACACCTCGCTGATCTCGTGGAGTTTCGCCCTCGCCGCCTTGGGTTATGTTCTCCTGGCCGGCTATCTGGTGTCGTTCGGCAGCAGCTGGCGAGCCAGCCTGCGGGCACGGCGCATCGTCATCGCGGCCGGGTTGTCGGTGCTGTGGGCGTGCCTGTCGTGGCTTGCCGTGTGGACACCCGGCCCGCTGCCCGTCATTGCCGCCAGCGTGCTCGATGTATGCCGTTACGGCATGTGGTACGCCTTCTTGCTTGCACTCCTCTCCCTGCCTGCCGACGGCAGTGCCGGAAAAGCGGCGGTGGCGCCGTGGTTGCCCAATCTCTGCTGGCTGCTGGTTGGTTCCGGAATCGTGCTGCAACTCGGCCTGCTGACGGGCTGGATCAAGCCGGATGAGTGGCAAAGCGGCCTGGTATTTCTCGGGCTGGCCGAAGCGGTGGTCGGACTCATTCTGGTCGAACAGTTGTTCCGCACGGTTTCCGAAGATTCGCGCTGGAATATCAAGCCCTTGTGTCTCGCCCTGCTCTTTCAGTTCGGCTTCGACCTCTACCTGTTTGCCGATGCCCTGATGTTCAACCATGTCGATGGCGACGCCCTTGCCGTGCGTGGCTTCGTTCATGCTGCAACGGTACCGCTGCTCATGCTGTCGACCGAACGCAGCAAGGACTGGACCTCGAAAATCCGTATTTCACAAAAGGCGGCCTTCCATTCGGTAACCCTGTTCGCCTCTGGCATTTACCTGCTTTTCATGGCCAGCGTCGGTTATTACGTTCGCTATTTCGGTGGCGAATGGGGGCGCGCCCTGCAGCTCGCCCTGGTGGTAGCGGCCATGCTCGGGCTCGGCATACTGCTGGTCTCCGGATCGATCCGTGCCAAGGTCAAGGTTCTCGTCGGCAAGCATTTTTTCCATTACCGCTACGACTATCGCGAGGAATGGCTGCGCTTCACGCAAACGCTGAATGCCCAGGATTCTCCGCAATCCATGGGCGAGCAGGTGATCCGCGGCCTGGCCAACATGGTGGAAAGCCCGGCCGGCTCCCTGTGGCTGCGCGAAGCCGGACAGGTCAGCTACTGCCAGACCGCACGCTGGAACCTGCCGAGCAACCCGGCTATCGAGCAGCCGGATTCACCGCTTTGCAAGTTCCTGCTCGACAGTGGCTGGATCATCAATCTGGAGGAATATCGCTGCTTCCCGGGCCGTTACAGTGGCCTCGAAATTCCAGCCTGGATTTCCGCCTTGCCCAATGCCTGGCTGATCGTCCCGCTGATGGTGGGGCATGACATGCAGGGTTTCGTCATCCTGGCCAGTTCGCGCACCCCGATCAACGTGAATTGGGAAGTCAATGACCTGCTGCGAACCGCTGGCTGCCAGGCGGCGAGCTTCCTGGCCAAGATGCAGGCGACCGAAGCGCTGCTCGAAGTGCGCAAGTTCGACGCCTTCAACAAGATGTCGGCTTTCGTGGTGCACGACCTGAAGAACATCGTCACCCAGTTGTCGCTGATGCTGAAGAATGCCGAAAAGCACCGCGACAACCCGGAATTCCAGCAAGACATGCTGATGACGGTCGACCACGCCGTCGAACGTATGCGCCAGTTGATGCTGCAGCTGCGCGAAGGGGCCAAGCCGCCCGGGGGTATTTGTGGCGTCAATCTGGTCGACGTCATCCAGCGTATCCAGAAGGACAAGCATTCCCAGGGGCGCCAGATCGATGTCAGGTTCGACGAGCGGCTGGTCGCCCGCGGGCACGACGAGCGGCTGGAGCGCGTTCTCGGGCACCTGGTTCAGAATGCCCTCGATGCCTCGGCGCCGGACGGCAAGGTGTGGGTCACCATCGAGCGCCAGAACGACAAGGCAGCCGTCGAGGTGGGCGACACCGGCCACGGCATGTCGCAGGAGTTCATCCGCGACCGCCTTTTCAAACCTTTCCAGAGTACAAAGGCGGCAGGCATGGGCATCGGCGCCTATGAAAGTGCCCAATACATCCGCGAATTGGGCGGTGAAATGCTTGTCGATAGCGAACCAGGCAAGGGAACGCGCATGCGGGTAATCCTCCCCTTGTTTGTCATAAGAACGGAATCGGACCTCCGAGAAAGAGAAGCTGCGTGACGACCGAACGGCCCCGCCCCCTGCTCATCGTCGAAGACGACCTGGCACTGCAAAAGCAGTTGCGCTGGTCATTCGACCAATACGAGACCCTGACCGCCGCGGATCGTGAAAGCGCGCTGGTGCAGATTCATCGCCACTCGCCTGCCGTCGTGACGATGGACCTCGGGCTGCCCCCCGATGCGGACTCGGTCTCCGAAGGTTTCCGCCTGCTCGAGGAAATCCTCGCCGCCGCCCCGGACACCAAGGTCATTGTTCTGACCGGCCAGAACGATCACAGCAACGCCCTGCGGGCCATCGGCCTGGGGGCTTACGACTTCTTCGCCAAGCCATTCGAGCCGGAATTGCTCGCCCTGACTGTCGACCGTGCATTCCGGCTGTACGACTTGCAGCAGGAAAACCGCCGCCTGCAGGAAAGCCATCATCCCACCGCGCTGGGCGGCTTGATCACCCGCGACGCCGGGATGCAAAAGGTCTGCCGGACCATCGAAAAGGTAGCCTCCAGCAATGCAACGGTGCTCCTGCTGGGTGAAAGCGGCACCGGCAAGGAGGTGCTGGCGCGGGGCCTGCACGAATCATCGCCCCGTTCGAAAGGGCGTTTTGTTGCCATCAACTGCGCGGCCATTCCCGATAATCTGCTGGAAAGCGAGTTGTTCGGGTATGAGAAAGGTGCCTTTACCGGTGCCGCCAAAACTACGCCAGGCAAGATCGAAACGGCCCACGGCGGCACATTGATGCTCGATGAAATTGGCGACTTGCCGATGCCGCTACAGGCCAAGCTCCTGCGTTTTCTGCAGGAACGGGTGGTCGAGCGGCTCGGCGGCCGCCAGGAGATTCCGGTCGACGTCCGCATTGTCTGCGCTACGCACCAGGATCTGAAGGCCCAGATCAGCGACGGGCGCTTCCGTGAGGATCTGTACTATCGCCTGGCCGAGATCGTCGTTCAGATTCCGCCACTGCGCGAGCGCAACGGTGATGCCGCCTTGCTGGCGCATGCCTTCGTCCGCAAGTTTGCCGATGAGCAAAAACGCGGCAACATGAGCATCGGCGAGGATGCCATTCGGGCGATTGAGGCCCACCGCTGGCCGGGCAATATCCGCGAGCTGGAAAACTGCCTGAAGCGCGCCGTGATCATGGCCGATGGCTCGCGTATTACACGCGAGGATATCGGACTCGACTGCGAGGCCGATTCCGGGTTCATCGACTTGCGCAAGGTCCGCGACGAGGCGGAACGTCAGGCCATCGTCACGGCGCTGGGGCGCACCAACAACAATCTTGTCAAAACGGCCGAGATGCTCGGCATCAGTCGTCCGACCCTGTACGACCTGATGCACCGACTCGGTTTGAAATCGCAGCATTCCTGAAAGAGACTGATCATGAAGAACGTGAAGATGAACAAGACCGTATCCGCCCTGTTGATCGCCCTGATGATCGCCGCCTGCGGTGGCGAGTCGCCGGACAAGCTGATTGCATCCAGCAAGGAATACCTGGCCAAGAACGACAGCAAGGCGGCCGTCATTCAGTTGAAGAATGCCCTGCAGCAAAACCCCAACCTGGGCGAAGCGCGTTTCCTGCTCGGCTCGGCACTGCTCGACAGCGGCGACCTTTCCGGCGCCGAAGTCGAGTTGCGCAAGGCGCTCGAACTGAAGCACCCGGCCGATGCCGTCGTGCCGCTGCTGGCCCGAGCCATGCTCAGTCTTGGCCAGGCAAAGAAACTGGTCGATGAGTTCGGCAAGACGACGCTCGCTTCGGGTGAACCGCAGGCCGCCCTCAAAACGACCTTGGCCACAGCCTATGCCGGCCTGGGCAAAGCTGAGGAGGCCAAGACACTGCTTGCCGATGCACTGGCTGCCTCGCCGGATTATGTTCCGGCCCGCCTCGCCGACATTCGCCAAACCATTGGCCAGCAGGACATTGCCGGGGCCAAAGCCAAAATCGATGGTTTGCTCGCCCAGAAGCCGGAAAACGCCGATGCGCTCTTCATGAAGGGTACTTTGCTTGCCATGGACGGGGATGCGGCCTCGGCGCTGACCCACTATCAGAAAGCCATCGCGGCCAATCCCAATTTCCTGCCGGCGTACACGGCAACCATCTTCTCGCTGCTGCAGGGCAACAAGATGGATGAAGCCGTCAAACAACTGGAAGCGCTGAAGAAGATTGCGCCGAAGAATCCGCAATCCTATTTCCTCGACGCGCAAGTGAATTACCAGCGCAAGGAGTTCAAGGCAGCGCGCGAATCAGCCCAGCAACTGCTGCGTTTCTCGCCCAACAACCCGAACAGCCTGCAGATTGCCGGCGCCATCGAATATCAGCTCGGTTCCTTCCTGCAGGCGGAAACCTATCTGGCCAAGGCACTGCAGGGCTCGCCCAACCTGCCCCTGGCGCGCCGGCTGCTGATTGCCAACTACCTGCGTGCCGGCAAGCCGGCCAAGGCGCTGGAGACCCTGGAGCCTGTTCTCGGCCAGATCGACAAGGATTCGACCTTCCTGACCCTGGCAGGCCAGGCCTATCTGCAGAACGGCGAAGCAAGCAAGGCTGCCGAATATTTCGCCAAAGCCAGCAAACTGGATCCGGAAAATACCAACAAGAGAACCTCGCTGGCCATCGCCCATATGGCACAAGGCAATGCGGAGGCCGGCTTCCAGGAGTTGCAGCAGATTTCGGCCGAAGACAAGGGAATCATGGCTGACCTGGCCTTGATCACCGCCCATCTGAAGAACAACCAGCTGGACAAGGCCCTGCAGGCCATCGACGTTCTGGAGAAGAAGCAGCCGGACAACCCGGCTACCCATAATCTGCGCGCCCGTGCCCTCCTCGCCAAGAAGGACATCGCCGGCGCGCGCAAGAGCTTTGACAAGGCCTTGTCGATCAACCCAACCTTCTTCCCGGCGGTTGCCAGCCTGGCCGGCCTCGATCTGGCGGACAAGAAACCGGAAGAGGCACGCAAGCGTTTTGAAGCGGTGATCTCGGCCGACCCGAAGAACACGCAGGCCCTGCTCGCCTTGGCCGAACTGACCGCAGCCAGCGGCGGCAGCGTGGACGAAGTGAGCAATCTGATCGGCAAGGCAGTGACGGCTGCCCCGACCGAAGTCGGGCCACGCCTCGCCCTCATTGGACATTTGCTCAAATCGAAGGACAACAAGAAAGCGCAGACTGCCGCCAACGATGCCGTTGCCGCCATGCCCGACAAACCGGAAATTCTCGATGCACTGGGCAGGGTGCAGATGATTACCGGCGATCTGAACCAGGCATCAACCACCTATGGAAAGATGGCCGGGCTGCAACCCGCATCGCCGCTACCGCTCTTCCGTCAGGCCGAGGTCCATTTTGCCAACAAGAATCAGGAAGACGGCGCCAAGAGCCTGAAGAAGGCACTGGAAATCAAGCCCGACATGATCGAGGCCCAGCAGATCCTGGTTCAGCTTGCCCTGGAAAAGAAGAATGTTGCCGAAGCCTTGGGCATTGCCAAGACAGTTCAGAAACAGCGACCGAAAGAGGCAGCCGGTTATCAGCTTGAAGGCGCGATCCATGCCTCCAATCAATCCTGGCCGCAGGCTGTCGATGCCTTCCGTTCCGGCCTGAAAGCTGCGCCATCGAACGATCTGGCCGTCAAGCTGCATAGCGCCCTGCTCGCTGCCGGCAACAAGGCTGAAGCGGAAAAACATGCCAATACCTGGCTCAAGGAGCACCCGAAGGATCCGATGTTCCGCGTGTACCTGGGCGACCTTGCTTCGGCCAGCAAGAACTGGGGACAGGCCGTCAGCCAGTACCAGAGCGCACTCAATATTCAGCCCAACAATGCCTTGATCCTCAACAATCTGGCCTGGGCTGCCGGGCAGGCCAAATCGCCCAAGGCGATCGAATACGCCGAGAAGGCGAACCAGTTGGCGCCCGATCAGCCGGCTTTCATGGATACCCTGGCCATGCTTCTCGCCGAGCGCGGAGAAAGCGGCAAGGCCATCGATCTGCTGCGCAAGGCGCTGCTCAAGTCTCCGCAGGCTTCGGCCATCCAGTTCAACCTGGCAAAAGTACTGATTGCTGCGGGCAAGAAGGACGAGGCGCGGACCGAGCTCGATGCCCTGGCCAAGCTGGGCGACAAGTTCCCGGCGCAGGCAGAAGTCAGCCAATTGCTCAAATCACTGTAAACTCATTCGTCTCAACTATTACCTTTGTGAATAACAGGAATAATCAATGACCACCATTGCTGTTGTTGGCCTCGGCTACGTCGGTTTGCCACTTGCCGTCGAGTTCGGAAAGAAATTCCGGACCATCGGCTTCGATCTCTCGGCGGAAAAGATCGCCTGCTATAAAAAGCACTACGACCCGACGGGTGAAGTCAGCACCGAAGACCTCAAAGCGGCCACCCTGCTGGAGGTTGGCACGGATGCCCGTGCCTTGCAGGAAGCCGACTTTGTCGTGGTTGCCGTGCCAACGCCGGTCGATGATGCACGTCAACCCGACTTCTCCCCGCTGGTGGGCTCCTCGACATCCGTTGGCCGCAATCTGAAGCAAGGGGCCATCGTGGTTTTCGAATCGACGGTTTACCCCGGCGCTACGGAAGAAATCTGCATTCCGATCATTGAAAAGGAATCAGGCAAGGTCTGGAAGAAGGATTTCTTCGTGGGTTACTCGCCGGAGCGCATCAACCCGGGTGACAAGGAACGCACCGTTACCAAGATCGTCAAGGTGGTGTCCGGTGACACACCGGAAACGCTGGCCAAGGTCCAGGAAATCTACGGCAGCGTGATTACGGCAGGGGTCTATCCGGCCTCTTGCATCAAGGTGGCCGAGGCAGCCAAGGTCATCGAAAACACGCAGCGCGACCTGAATATCGCCCTGATGAACGAACTGGCCATCATTTTCGACCGCCTGGGCATCAATACGCTGGAAGTTTTGCAGGCTGCAGGTACCAAGTGGAATTTCCTGCCTTTCCGCCCGGGCCTGGTCGGCGGACACTGCATTGGCGTCGATCCCTACTATCTGACCCACAAGGCGCAACAGGTGGGCTACCACCCGGAAGTGATCCTGGCGGGGCGGCGGATCAACGATGGCATGGGCAAATTCATTGCCGAGAAAACGATCAAGCAAATGGTGCGCAATGGCCATCCGGTCAAGGACAAACCCATCATCGTTCTCGGCCTGACCTTCAAGGAAGACTGCCCTGACCTGCGTAACTCGCGGGTCATCGATGTCATCGAGGAACTGCAATCTTATGGTGCACGGGTCGTCGTCCATGACCCGGTAGCAGAAGCCGCCGAAGCCCGGCATGAATATGGGGTGGATCTGGTTGCCTGGGATGACTTGCCGAAATCTGCGGCCATCGTCGTTGCGGTCAGCCACCGCGAATTCAAGTCGCGGAAAACTGCAGACTTTTTGTCTAAACTGGAAACAGACGGGGTCATCACCGACGTCAAGAGCATGCTGGATCCGGCAGACTTTGCCGCCAGCAACGTAGCAGTCTGGCGCTTGTAATTTCCGGACAAGAGACCATGAAGCACTCAACCAATCCATTCAGACCACGTACCGGGTGGATGTTGGGTGCTGTGCTGTCTGTTGCGAGCCTTTCGGCAAGCGCCATGGAGCAGCAATCGCCCTCACGCGCTGCCGATCTGCGGGTGGAGGCGCGCAATTTCGAACATGGCGAAAACGGTTACCCGCGCACGCCGGAAAAAGCCGTTGAACTGTACTGCGAAGCAGCTCGCCTCGGCGATAGCGAAGCCCAGTACAACCTGGGATGGATGCTGGCCAATGGGCGCGGCATTCCGCGCGACGATTCGACCGCAGCCTATTTCTTCAGTATGGCGGCCAAGCAAGGCGACAAGCTGGCCGAGCGCATGCTGAAACAGGTTGGCGAGCCACCACAGAAGGCACCTCAATGCCTGTTTGACAGTGAAGGTGAAGACATCGCGGCAGCGATGCCGGCCGACCAGCGGAAGATCCACGAATTGGTGACCAAGCTGGCCCCGGAATACGGTATCTATCCACGACTGGCGATGGCGATCATCCGTACCGAATCGAATTTCAACCCCGTAGCTGTGTCACCGAAAAATGCGCAGGGCCTGATGCAGCTGATTCCGGAAACCGCTGAACGCTTCAACGTCAGGAAACCATTCGATCCGGAACAGAACATTCGTGGCGGGATGGCTTACTTGCGTTGGCTGCTGGCTTACTTCAAGGGGAATGTCGCACTGGTCGCCGCTGCCTATAACGCGGGAGAAGGCGCGGTGAACCGCTACGCCGGGGTTCCGCCCTATGCCGAGACCAAGGGTTATGTCAGGCGTATCCGCGAACTTTTCCAAAAGGACGAGCATCCGTTTGATCCGAGTATCACGACGCCCTCGCCCGAGTTACCGCGAATCCTCAAGAGCAGGTTGATGTGAGCGCTTTCCGGCTTCTTGCCCTGCTCCTGGTGTGCCTGTCTTGCAGCCCGGCCCGGGCCAATGAGGCACAAGGCATTGCCGAGACAATCGAACGGATAAAGCCGTCAATCGTGGTGGTCGGGGTGTACAACAAGCTGGCTTCCCCCCCCTTTCAGATGCGGGGCACCGGCTTCGTGGTCGGGAGTGGCAATCAGGTGGCAACCAATGCCCATGTCTTACCTGAAACCACCGATTCTGAAACCCGCTTAAGCATCTTGATACCAGGCCACTCGCCCGAAACCGCGCAGTTAAGGCCAGCGGCAGTCGCCAGCAAAGATATCGAACACGACCTCGCCGTACTGAGCATCGCTGGTAAACCACTACCGGCATTGCGAATCGTTAATTCTGACTCGGTAAGGGAAGGACAGGCCATTGCCTTTACGGGGTTTCCGATTGGCGGCGCCCTGGGATTCTCACCGGTAAGCCATCGCGGCATGGTGTCGTCGATTACACCCATTGTTTTGCCCAGCGGGAATTCACGGCAACTTAACCCAAAGCTCATTCAGCAAATGAAACGCGGGGCATTCCGGATTTTTCAACTGGATGCGACGGCATATCCCGGCAATAGCGGCAGCCCCGTTTTTGACATCAATTCCGGCGAGGTGATTGGCGTGATCAACATGGTCTTCCTTAAGGGACTCAAGGAATCCGCACTGACTCATCCCTCCGGCATCAGCTATGCAATTCCGGCCAATTTTCTTGGCGAACTGATCCGCCAATCTGCACCCTGAACAACATGTCGAATTTCTTTACACACCCTGCCGACGAGCATCGAAAACGATGCCTAGAGCGCTGTTTTGAAGAGAATTTGCTTAGCCGGTACATTTCTTGCATATACGTACCCAAGAACGGGCATCTGAACCAGATGCCGCAACCATGATTCAGGAGCCTATCGTGACCACACAACAACAATTCGATCAGGAACAACTCGAGAAGCACGAGGGATTGGCAAAAGATAAATCCTCGCTGTCTCCCGGTCGCCGTCGGCTGATTCAAGGTGTTGGTGCAGCCCCAATCCTGATGGTTTCGGGTCGGTCCGCGTTGGCATGCAATCCAGATACCGACAAATGCGCACTTTCACCCATGGCATGGATGTCCGTCCATCCCAATAACAAAACCGCAACCGTTCAACTGTCGCACACCGTTGGCTGCAACTTCCTGGGCCGATCGCCTGGCTACTGGACACCCAACAAGTCAGGAAAAACCTTTCAGGGGCCGTGGCCCATCGGCATTACCCCTTTTACCAAACTAGAATGGTACAAACGG
>ERZ1645192.4139-NODE-4139-length-11609-cov-6.112255_pt1 | contig 11609 bp, 9 predicted proteins | sample MGYA00575354_ERZ1645192 | MGnify/ENA primary metagenome ERZ1645192 (study PRJEB40844, sample SAMN11349763) | freshwater sediment metagenome | isolation source: river sediment | host: Sediment | place: India: Faizupur Khadar , New Delhi | collected 2017-02-21 ... | reverse complement strand
CGTTCACAAAGGCCAGCTTTGCAAGGGGGTTTACATCATGTTGAACGATCCGGAGCGATGCCAGGTGGTCAGCATGGGCGTCGAAATGTCGCGGGTGCTTTACCGGCTCTATCCAGCGGATTTCAAGCTCGATAAGATCAAACATTTGCTGCTGGATCCTGCGACGCTGGAGTCCATTCGCGAGGGCAAGAGCCTGGCAGAAATCAAACAAGCCTGGCAGGCAAAATTGGACGAGTTCAACCAGGCGCGCGGGAAGTATTTGCTCTACAAGTAATCCGCCGCAGCGGGCGTCCGTTACCGTTTCCAGCTTAACGTTGGTGAAGCAGAAGGCTCCTGGACCTGGTGTTTTGGCGTCCCGGAGCAGGTCGTTGCCTTCTGATGCACGATACCTTTGCCTTGCAAACACGCTCCGAATCTAAATCCTTGTGAATCATGTATAGTGCCTGGTTCCAATGCATCAACGAGAAGTGCGGCGCCAAATATCCGCTCAACTCGATCGTCTATGATTGCCGTGAATGCGGCTCGCTCCTTGAGGTGACTCATGATCTGGGGGCGCTCTCGCGCCGGAGTGCTGCGGGGTGGATGAAGCTGTTTGATGACCGCTACCGCACCAACCAGTGGCCCTACGGCTCGGGCATTTGGGGGAAAAAGGAGTGGGTGTTGCCGAACGTTTCGGATCAGAACATCGTTTCCCTGTACGAGGGGGGCACCAACCTTTTCTGGGCGGAGCGTTTTGGAAAGCTAATCGGTGTATCCGATCTTTGGATCAAGCTTTGTGGAAATACCCACAGCGGGTCATTCAAGGATCTGGGCATGACGGTGCTCGTTTCGCAAGTGAAACAGATTATTTCCGAGGGAGCTCCGATCAAGGCTGTGGCCTGCGCCTCCACCGGCGACACCTCGGCTGCTTTGGCGACCTACTGTGCCGCGGCGGGCATCCAATCCGTGGTGCTGCTGCCCCGAGGCAAAATTTCGTTGGCGCAGTTAATCCAACCCGTGGCAAACGGCGCGCTTGTGCTGTACTTGGACACGGACTTCGATGGCTGCATGAAACTCGTTCAGCAGATCACGAAGGATCCCACCCTGTACCTCGCCAACTCGATGAACTCCCTGCGTGTGGAGGGTCAGAAGACCGTTGGCATCGAGATCGTCCAGCAATTCGATTGGGAAGTGCCTGACGTTTTCATTATACCCGGCGGCAACCTTGGGAACGTCTCAGCATTGGGCAAGGGTTTATTGATGATGCGGGACCTGGGGATCATCAGCAAGCTTCCGAGAATCGTTGTTGCCCAGGCGCAGAAAGCCAACCCGCTATATCGGTCTTATCTTGTTGGTTTTGAAACTTTTACCCCGGTGAAGGCCGAGAAAACGCTGGCAAGCGCGATTCAGATCGGGAATCCGGTCAGCTTTCAGAAGGCGGTGCGTACCCTCAAACAGTTCGACGGTATTGTTGAGCAGGCATCGGAGGAGGAACTTGCGGATGCTGCTGCGATGGCGGATCGAACAGGAATGTTCACATGCCCACACACCGGGGTTGCCCTGGCAGTGCTGTTGAAGCTGCTCAAGGCGGGCAAGATCGATAAGAGCGAGCGTGTGGTGGTGATTTCGACAGCTCACGGCCTGAAGTTTGTGGAGATGAAGGTGAAGTATCACCAGGAGGAGTTGGAATTCGCGTCCAAATACGCAAACAAGCCGGTGGAACTGCCCGCAACGCTGGAGGCCGTGAAAGGCGCGCTGGATCGGGCGCTTGCGGCCAGGGAGCGCGCATAGGCCCCTCCCTGTGAACCGAAGCTCCCAGCCAATGGGAGGGTGTGCTCCGATTCTCAGGAGGTGGGTTTCTTTTGTTCCACCTCGGCAATATATTTCCGCGTGGCTGCGGGAAGTTCATTCCAGATTTTCAATGCCAGTATTCCGCCAAAGAGCGCAAAAGGCATCAGAAACATCGGCCACCACAGCCAGTTATGCGACACGAGGTAGCCGAGCGAAAGAGATTGGATGCCGCTGCCGAGGTAAACAAATCCATCCACAATCCCCGAGCATGTTGCGGTGGCCCTGCGTCCGCCAAAATCGGCCGCAGCGGTTCCGGACATGAGCGAATGCACGCCGATGACAGCCATGCTGATTAATACGGCTGCGGAGCCCACGATAATCGGGGAGGTTTTCAGGTACACAGCCATGAGGATGGTCATGATAAACATGAAACCGCACAGTATGACCGCAGGCGGTCCGCGACGGGATTGAAAGATCTTGTCGGAAATGAGGCCGCCAGCGAATCCGCCAATGATGCCGAACACACACAGGAGCAGGCCCCAATTGTCGAAGATGAATTCCGCGCCGGGCTGTTCCACTTCTTTGGCGAAGACGAAATACCATTGCATGACACCGTTGCGAAGCACGCCGGAGGTGAGCTCAACAAAAGCGATCAGAAGCATCAGCCTGCTGGTAAAGACGCGGCGTAGCAGGTCCATGGCGGTAAGCTTGCATTGCATCTCGCCGGAGGAGGCATCGTGAGTGTCGAATGGCGGGAAATTGGCTTCCTCGGGTGTGTCTTTAATCAGGAGCCAGTCCAGGATCGCCCAGACAACCAGGAGCGCCGCGGGGATAAAGAAAACAGCCCAGGTGGCATCCACCGGCTTTACATCGGAGGCAAACACTTTCTGCATGATATCATGAAGCCATGTAACTTTGCCCTCCGGGTTGTGCTTGGCCGCGTTGGCAATGGCTGTGCCCCAGTCGAACGCGAAATACACACCAAAGGAAATCAGCGTGCCAAAGATGGCGCCAAAAACGCCGCGCTCCCGCACGTGGAACCAGTAGGCCTTCACTTTGATGATCGAAACCGCGCCGTAGCTCTGGAAATACATGTTAGCGGCGTAGATGATGGAGAAAACGAGCACGAAACTGACGTGGAGCCTGTCCATGAGCATCAGGTAGGTGGCCAGGCCGAGGAGAATGTTGCACAGAGATGAACCGAGCGCGGCAATGATGATGCCTTTCTTGCCGCCGATCTTGTCCACGAGGGGCCCGTTAACGAGAAAGGAGAGGGCGTAGGTGATCGTCCCGGCGGCGAAGATGATACCAAAGTCCTCTTTGGACATTGCGGAACCCAGGGCATTCTTGGAGACGTTGAGGTTGTAACGTCCCATGTAGAGGAAAGCGTAGGTCATTCCCAGCGGCACCCAGTTCACGAAACGCCGGAACATAAACCAACGTCCGTGCTTCATTGGATTATTGTAAAAATACAGCCAGACGATGATCGCGAGGCAAACAGTTACAATCAATAGAGGCATTTATATCCTAGCTTGGTTAAACCGGCAGGTGACCGCACGACTCAATTTGTTGCACGATCGATTCCCGCAAACACTTGGACAGAGTAGCCGAAGAATCGTCAAACACAAGCACACCGGGTGTCCATATTGTAGCCAGCAGGCTTGCCGCACGGCCCATCGCGCGCTTTGTAGGGGTCTCGCAGAGCAATAGTTGATGGCATTTAAAGCATTGTGCTGCGCGTGGCACCCGGATTGCTAATGCACAATGCGTCCGCTCGTCTTGTGACGAGTGGCAACATGGTCCGGCTCCTCAAGAGCATGTGGCGCCGGGATGCCATAGATTAGGGTCCCCGCTGAGGACGGTGGTTGCGAAATCCGCGTGTCGCAACGCACACGGCCCCGGCGGGGGCCTGCTTTGTTCCAGCGGATGCATCGCGGAGCGGGGCTTTGCCCGGCGCCAACGTGGAGCCGCAATCCCTCATTTCGGCAAGCCATACGGCCCGCCCGGCATTGTCAGAGACTCAACCCCTTCAGATCCGCCTCGAAAGATTCGTTCCTGTCCATCATTTCCTTCCAGGAGATGAGGCGATGCTCGTAGGCAGCGGTGCGGCCGAGAATGGTGACGAGGTTGCTGCGGACGCTTGGGGGGACCGTTGCATTGGTGTAATCGCCAGTGGTGATGCTGCGATGGAACGCAGCGATATTTGCCACGGTGCCTTCCTTGTAGAGCGCACCGGAGCTGGCGTCCGTGCGGATTTCCTTTCCGTGAACTTTTACCGGGCCGGCATAGTGTGTTTCCACCGTTCCCTCCATGCAATGAATGCGGCACAGGATGTCATTGCAGCCGAATCCCACCTGGTGAGAATGGAAGCTGACGAACAGGTTTTCGGGGTAGTGGAAGATGACGGCGAACCTGTCCCAGCAGTCACCTATGTAGTTGCGCGCCCGGCTGCCTGTTCCGTAGGCGCTCAATGGTTCGGTCCCCAGCGCCCACGATGCCACGTCCAGCGAGTGAATGTTCTGCTCTGTAATGACATCGCCGGAAAGTGCGCGGTTGATCGACCATGTGCGCAGTCGCAGTTCGGGATTTTGCGGATCCTTCCGCAGTTCGCGGTCCAGGTTTTCGAAGTAAAGCGGGCAGTGGTATTCCGCCTGCACTGCAATGATTTTCCCGAGTTCGCCCGAGTGAATAGACTTGATGGCGTCCTGGTAAGCTTTGTTGGCGCGGGTCTGGAAATCCACCATGAAACATAGCTTTTGGACGGAGGCTCTTTGCGCGCTCTTTTCTACGGAAATGCATCCAGGCACATCAACAGCGATTGGTTTCGCCATGTACACATGTTTGCCGGCACTTACGGCATCCTCCGCCTGGCGGGGGTGAAAGTATGGGGCCGTTTCTATAACAAGCGCGTCGATTTGTTGATCGAGCATTCGTTTGTAGGCATTCAGGCCTGTGAAGCGCTTGTTCTCGGGAACCTCAAGCTTCGCCCCCGCCTCGTCCACACGGTCCTTGAAGTAATCCGCAACTGCCGCGATGTTGTAACCTCCGTGCGCCTTGAAGAGCTCTGCAATCCATCGACCACGACCGCCGCAACCGGCCAAACCGATATTAATCTTTGAGTTGGCATCGGCGCCGGAGACAAGGCCTGGCTGAACGAACGTGGCGCCCAGGATTGAAGCGCCCGTTCTTGCAAGAAACCGGCGGCGATTGAGATTGCCGGGGATGTTCTGAAGATCAGGGGGACATTTTGTGCTCATGGGCACAAGGGTTCTTGCGAGAGGATTGCTCTGTCAAGGCTGAAGAGATTCGAGAGCATGATTGCAAGCAACGGATTGCAGAGACAAACCTATGCGGAGCGTATCCAGGAGGCGGCGCCGGCCCCCATGCTCGTCGGCACCTAATCGCGCGGCAAAGATCTGGGCGAGCGGTCGGTGCCAAGTTGGATGCTTGCGCCTCTTGCATAGGCGCTTGAATCGTCGGATGACAGTTCTTTGTTACTTGCTTCCAGGGTTTGTTAAGATTAAGAAAATTGGGGGCAATCGTCCGCGAGGGACGGGGAAATTGAACGAACGACACGATACAAGATCGATTTAGAGCCAGCGAATATGATAAAAGCCAAGCCGTACACATTGGATGAAGCGCTCGCGGTTGCGCCCGAAACCCGCTGTTTGAGGGTGGGCAGAGGCATTGTCGGCGCGGCGCCGGATCTGTTTCGCGAGCACGTGGGGCAGGGGCCAGCGTTAGTGGTCGGGGATGTAAACACATTTCCTGCCGCGGGCCATGCGGTCATGGAGGCCTTCCAGGCCGCAGGTCTCCCGGTGCTGGAGCCTTTTATCTTTCGCGAGCGCGATTTGCATGCGGATGTGGTGTATTCCGAGCAACTGGAATCGGCTTTGCGCGGCAACACCGCCTGCCTCGTTGCCGTTGGGTCCGGCTGTCTGAACGATATCTGCAAGTACGCGTCGCACCTGGTCCAGCGCAGGTATATGTGTGTCGCCACGGCGGCGTCGATGGACGGCTACACCTCGTATGGAGCGGCGATGACGTTGAAGGGGGGCAAGCAAACCCTGGTATGTCCGGCTCCAGTTGCCGTGCTTGCGGACGTGGACATCATCCGCGCCGCGCCTGGCGAGATGAATTCGTGGGGCTATGCGGATCTTCTGGCAAAAGTGCCTGCGGGAGCGGACTGGATACTGGCTGATGCCCTGGGCACCGAGCCGATACATCAGATGGGCTGGGATATTGTGCAGGGACGATTGCGCGAGCTCCTTGATGACCCGGTTGGGGTGCGGAATCGTGCGCCTGATGCGATTGGCAAGCTGATCGAGGCCCTGTTGATGGGCGGGTTTGCCATGCAGGTATCCAGGTCCACCCGGGCGGCTTCGGGGGCTGAGCACCTCTTCAGCCACACTTGGGAAATGCAGAACCACACCCACAATGGCCAGATGCCATCGCACGGCTTTAAAGTGGCCGTGGGAACAATGGCGGCCAGTGCGCTCTACGAAAGCCTGCTCCGCAAACCTATCGAACAACTGGACGTGGAGGCTTGCTGCGCAACATGGCCGGACCTCCAGAGCCTGATGGATCGCGCCCGCACCCTGTTCGACGGGCATCCCGCCATCATGGAAATTGTGAACCGCGAGCTTTCGGTCAAGTATTGCGACCGGGCGCAGCTAGCCGTGCAGTTAAGTCTTGTGAAGAGGATTTGGCCTGAGCTTCGCAATCAACTTCGCGAGCAACTGCCGCCGATGGAAACCCTGCGGCACATGCTGGTGCAAGCCGGAGCGCCCACGGCTCCCGAGCACATAGGCATTACGCGCGAGAGATTGCGTCGCACCTACTGGCAGGCATCGTTCATCCGCCGCCGCATTACTGTGCTCGACTTGGCGCTTCGGACCGGGTTTCTTGAGGACTGCCTGGACGAGATCTTTGGTGCGGGAGGAGTCTGGCCTTCCGGGGCAAAATGAGGGATCTGCGCCGATAAAAAAATCGCCGGGATGCCACGCACCCCGGCGATTGCGAAAGAATTGATACCTTAGTTGGCAGCCCGGCCTGCGACGCCTTTTGTGCCTTTGGCGATTACCTTGCCGGTTTCTTTCGGGCGCAGGGCTCGAACGGCCTTTCCGGCCTTCCACATTTCGGACCCGCCGATTGCCCCGAGTTCTTTGGCGAGCTGCTTCTGGTAATCAGGCCGGCCGCACGCCGAAAGGACGCGCGCGCATTCCTTGCCGCTCTTGACCCGCTGATAGAGTTCCTTGAACACCGGCAGCACCGCTTTTCTGAAACGCGGTTTCCAATCCAGCGCGCCGCGTTGCGCCGTTGCGGAGCAGTTGGAATACATCCAGTCCATTCCGTTCTCGTCCACGAGACGAATGAGGCTTTGGGTGAGTTCCTCGACAGTTTCGTTGAAGGCCTCGCTCGGGGTGTGTCCGTTGGCGCGCAGGACCTCGTACTGGGCTTCCATAATCCCGGCCAGGGCGCCCATCAGTACACCACGTTCACCCGTCAGATCACTGAACACCTCGTGCTGGAAAGTCGTCGGGAACAGGTAGCCCGAGCCGATACCGATGCCCACGGCAAGGCAGCGCTCCTCCGCACGGCCGGTTGCGTCCTGCTCAACAGCAAAGCTGGAGTTGATGCCGGCACCCGAAAGGAAGTTGCGGCGCACGGAAGTTCCGGAACCCTTCGGCGCCACCATGATCACGTCCACATTGCTGGGCGGCACCACGCCGGTCTGTTTCTTGTAAGCAATGGAAAAACCATGCGAGAAATAAAGAGCATCACCCGGTTTCAGGTTTTTCTTTACTATCGGCCAAATCGCGCGCTGCGCGGCGTCCGACACGAGCATTTGAATGATTGTCCCGCGCTGAACCGCTTCCTCGATATCAAACAGCGTCTTGCCGGGGATCCATCCGTCCTTCACCGCGCGGTCCCAGTCGCGTTTGAAACTTTTCGCCTGGCCGACGATCACTTTAAACCCGTTGTCCCGGAGGTTTAACCCCTGGGCCGGGCCCTGCACGCCGTAGCCAATAATCGCGATTGTTTCGGTCTTGAGCACCTTGCGCGCGCGCGCCATAGGAAACTCCTTGCGGGTAATAACCTTTTCCTTTGTTCCACCAAAATCAATTAATGCCATATATATTCTTTCCTTAAGAGCGCATTATCGTATCCAGAGAGGCAAAGTAGTCAAATACTTACTCAACGCGATTTATGGCTCGCGCTGCCGCATTCATGAGCGCAAGTCGCGAGAGTGCCTAAGGTTGCGTCGTCCACCGTGAGGCGGGATCGTCCCGATGCAAAAGCCGGGCGGCGCAGGTGCCGCGAAGGCTGCTGCCGGGCAGTACGCCGGTAAAGATTGAAAAATGTTTTCCAAACAGGTTCTATAATGTCTCAGTGATTGCGAAACGCGTCATACCCTGCCTCGATGTGCACGGAGGCAAAGTGACCCGCGGCGTGCAGTTTGGGAAAGCCGAAGCCGGCGAACTGCGCGACGTTGGGGATCCCGTCGCCATGGCGCTCCAATATAACGAGCAGGGCGCCGATGAGATGGTCTTCTTTGACATCACTGCCAGCGCCCACGGCCGTGCGACCATGGTGAGCGTGATCGAACGCACAGCGGAACAGTGCTTCATGCCGCTTACGGTTGGGGGTGGCCTTCGGACCGTGGAGGACATGCGGGTTATGCTGCTGGCGGGAGCGGACAAAATCAGCATTAACTCCTCCGCGATAGCGAACCCGGGGCTGATCCGTGAAGGAGCGGAGAAGTTTGGCAGTCAATGCATCGTGGTCTCGATTGATGCGAGGCGGATTTCGCCGGGGCGATGGGAAGTGTTTTCTCATGGCGGTCGCAAGGCCACAGGCATGGACGCGCTGGAGTGGGCTTGCAAGGCTGTCTCCCTCGGTGCGGGTGAGATCGTGCTTAACAGCATTGATGCAGATGGCACCAAAGCCGGGTTCGATATCCAAATCACCCGCAGGGTCAGTGAAAGCGTGGGAGTGCCGGTCGTCGCCAGCGGTGGCGCCGGGTCGCTCGAGCACATGGCCGAAGTGCTGATCCAGGGCAAAGCTGACGCTGTTCTGGCCGCCAGTATCTTTCACTTTGGGCAACACACCGTCGGCGAAGTGAAGCGGCACCTGGCCGCGCGGGGCATTCCTGTGAGAACCGCCTGATGTTTCGGCGCAAATTGCCTGCTTTTATTTTCAAAAATGCAAACAACTCTATACGACCGTTTTCTGCCATTAGGGCTGCTGGTTTTGAGCAACCTGTTCATGACATTCGCCTGGTACGGGCACCTGCGGCACAAGGGCTCTCCGCTGCATCTTGCCATCCTTGGCAGTTGGGGGATCGCTTTTTTCGAGTATTGCCTGCAGGTTCCGGCCAACCGGTGGGGCAATGAGATTTACTCGGCAACCCAGCTAAAAATCGCCCAGGAAATCATTACGCTGGTCGTATTCGCTGTGTTTGCGGTTCTATACCTTGGCGAAAAGCTGCGATGGAATCATCTCGCTGCTTTTCTCTGCATTGTCGCGGCGGTGGCATTCACGTTTATTCCGGGGAAGTCCTGACCAACGCTTGCGAGACAGTTCTCAAGGCCAGGATGCGAAATCACCACCAAATGGGCCCGGTGCCACCGGGCCTCGTCGGGAACCTCAGCGGTTGGGCTGTTCCTGGCTTCACGCGATCTTGCGTGGCATTGCCACCTTGCCGGTCCGGGTCAGTTCGACGATTCCGAATGTGCCCATCAGTTCGAGGAATTTCTCCAGCTTGCTTTCGTTGCCGGTCACTTCGACGGTGAGGCTTTTGGGCTGCACATCGACAATCTTTGCTCGAAAGATGTCCGTTATTTGCATCACCTCGGCGCGCGATTTCGCATCGACGGCCACTTTCACCAACGCCAGTTCGCGGTCCACGTACTCATCCTCGCGAAAATCCTGAACTTTCATGACATCCGGCAGCTTTCCAAGCTGCTTCAAAATCTGTTCCAGCGTCGCATCGTCACCCCGGGTGACAATAGTCATCCGTGATGCTGTGGGGTCATGAGTCGGGGCCACATTGAGCGAGTCAATGTTGTAGCCCCGACCGCTAAATAGGCCCGCAATGCGGGTCAGGGTGCCGAACTTGTTCTCAACCAGAACTGATATTGTATGTCGCATAATCGGTCCAGAGGACGCTGAAGGCTATCAATAGCAAAATATCGGGTCAATAATGGCTTCGGATTTTTTGACGCCGGCTCAAAAGGCGAGGGGGGCGGAGTGAAGTGGCATTCATCCGTGCGCATCGAAAAGCTGCTAAAATCTGTAAGCGATGTTTGCCAGCAAAATTAAACTGTCGTCTTTTCCGCCCGCAGTGTCCGTGCCGCCATAAGGTTCGGAGCCGTCTGTGGCGTGATCCCACCGGAATTCGATTCTGCTGAGCACGTTTCTCCAAAGGTCGTACTGCAGCGTGGCAGTAACGGCGACCACATCATCCGCACCCAGGAGAATGGCGCTGCCGCTGCTGGCATACTCGCCTCGCGCGAGCAGGGTCAGCTTTTCGGAGAGCGCGAGCGAACCATAAACCGCTACCGCATTAGCATAAGTGGAACCGCGAAGCGGTTGATCATCAATGCCCAGGTAGTCGTAGGCTGCGCCCAACTTCAAGGCGCGAATCGGTGTGTTCATTGTGGTGCCAATGTAGTAGCTGGTTTGATCCCCTGCGACAAACCCACCCGAACTCCCATCGGGGGTGGACGGATTGAAGCCGTTGATGATTCCGGCATAGAGACTCGATCCAGCCAGGAACCCGAGGTTCTTGGGCGCCGTAAGCGCCACCGAAGCCATCCAGGTCTTATAGGACTCTGCCTTTTCGGGGAAAGCGCGACTGTTGATGTCCGGTCCAAAGGTGTTTGCCACCCCTGCGGAGACGCTCAGCGCATCGCTGAACTTGTAGGTTGCCAGCAACCCTGTGTGCGTGGTGGGTTCGATAGTGTATCCATACGATCGGGTGTGGTGCGGATTTGCCGGAGAATCGAAACTCTCGTACCCGATGATTGTGTCCCAAACGCCGAATTTGAGTTCCAAACCATTCCCAAACGGGGCGTGTAAAGCCATGAAGGCTTGCTTAATGGCGAAATCTGATTCGTCGAATCCACTCGACGATGTCGAGAGCGATCGCGCATCCGGGCCAAACAGAAGATCCACTTTGTAACTGGCAATCCAATCCCCCTCCGATGGCAGATTTTCGATTGAAAGCTTAACGGCATTCAAATTGAACCCGTCCGCTTTTCCCTGACCAAATGAATAGGCGGGCAGTCCCGCGTTGCCCGAGCCGAGGTTCCACTGTGCCGAGGTGTCAACATACCCGCTAAGCATGGTCGAGCTCAGCGATGTCATCACCGGGCTCGTAGCCTCTTCCGCGGATGAAACACTTGGGAAGGTGAGTATGCCCGTACCAGCCAATAACAGAGTCCATTTGTTCATTTTATTCTTCATCGTTTTGCTGCCTGGCAACAGTCAGGGGGAACACCGTGCCAGACGGACCGCTGCTTACACAAAGTGTGCCAAGCCGTCATGATCTGCGTAGCATACAGCAAATCAACAGCTTGCGAGCTTTTATTGGAGGGCATGACCGATGGGTTGTGCTGGCGATTTTTTTACACCTGGTTAAAAAGAATCACCCTCCACACCGAAAAGTCAGACAAAATTTCCTCGTCACTCAGCATCTCACTCAGCAAAGTATAAGGGAATGAATAGGGTGTTTTCCATTTTGCGATTAGCGTGCGTGGTTTTCGTGTTGATCTCGACCGTCGTCTCGGGTCAATCCGCTGACCGGTCCCGGACTCGAGGACATCAATTCATCG
>ERZ1645192.4136-NODE-4136-length-11615-cov-4.179758_pt1 | contig 11615 bp, 8 predicted proteins | sample MGYA00575354_ERZ1645192 | MGnify/ENA primary metagenome ERZ1645192 (study PRJEB40844, sample SAMN11349763) | freshwater sediment metagenome | isolation source: river sediment | host: Sediment | place: India: Faizupur Khadar , New Delhi | collected 2017-02-21 ... | reverse complement strand
CCGCCGCCACCTCCACCAGAGGATATCAGCGGGCAGCTTCAGGCGTTGTTACAGCCGGTTTATTTCGAATTTGACAGATATGATCTTAAGCCGGAAGCAATCAGTACACTTGAGAGGCTTGCAAGCTTTGTCAGAGAACATGATGGTGTCCGTTTAATGGCTGAAGGGCATGCAGATGAACGTGGCTCGTCAGAGTACAACATGGGACTTGGTGAAAACCGTGCAAAAGCCGTAAAAAATTACCTGACTTCATATGGCATTTCATCTGATCGTATCGAGACTACATCGTATGGTAAAGAACGCCCTGCGAATTTTAGCTGTAGTGATGAAGATTGTCACTCAAAGAATCGTCGGGTAGAGTGGCGTGTTCTTGCAAAATAAGTAACTAATTTGTTTTTGTGACATATAAAAAGCTGCCTCATGAGGCAGCTTTTTTTTTGCCAAATTTTATATCAACTTTTTTCCTGTTATTGAAAGTTCTCTGTTGCACTCCTCTTGTCTTTATGTAATACTATAAAATCAACGAAGTTACCGGCAGGAATGCACATGGAATGTCAAAATGATGATGTATCAAAACAGGAACACTGCTCCCGTAAAATCCAGGTTAGTAAGCGGGAACTTGAGACTGTCTTTGATGCAATCGACACCATGATCTGTATCGTTGACATTAATTTGAATATTGTCAGGGTGAATAAAGGGTATGCCGCTTTTGTTGGTCGGGAAATAAAGGCATTACTCGGAAAAAAGTGTCATGAAATATTTTTTAACTGCAATAGTCAATGTGTCGATTGTCCCTGTCTGGCCACATTTAAAACCGGCAAAGCAGTTGTTAATAAACGATTTATTAAAAAAAATCCGGAAGATATCAGGTACTTTGAGGTAAAAACATTTCCAGTACTTGATTCATCGGGAATCCTTGTCCATGTCATAGAATTTATCAATGATGTAACCGACGAAAAACGGATGATAGAACAGTTTATAAGATCGGAAAAACTTGCAAGCATTGGTGTGATGACTGCTGGTATTGCGCATGAAATGAACAATCCATTGTCCGGCATTAGCGGTACAGCGGTCAATCTTCTTGAAAAACCTGAAAAATATGGACTTAATGATAAGGGTATCAGCCGTGTCGCGACAATCCTTGAATCAGCAGCACGTGCGACAGTCATAATGAAAGATCTTTTGCATCTGTCAAAAAAAAATGAATCAATGCATATTTTGGTCGATCTCAACAGATTGCTGATAAAAACAACCAATGCAATACATCTTGAAGGGGCGGGTGATATTCAGAAAAAATTTATCCTTGATGAATCATTACCGTTTGTTCATTGTGATCCTTCACGGATTGAACAGGTCATTATGAATATCGTTACGAATGCAATTCAATCTGTTATGGAAAAAAAACTGCGTATGTCAGCTGAGGGGAAGAAATATATCGGGCGGATTGTGGTCGGATCACAAAAACAACCTACAACTGCTCTTATTACCATTGCTGATAATGGAATAGGTATCAACCCGGATATCCGGAGAAAAATATTTGATCCATTTTTCAGCACCAAACCAGCCGGCCAGGGAACCGGACTGGGCCTGAGTGTAAGCCATCGGATAATTGAGGAACATCAGGGTAGAATTTATTTTGACTCCATTGATGAAACTACAAAATTCTCAATAGAACTACCGTTGGAAAGTGCTGGTACAATAACTAAAGAGGAATAATGTCTCTGCAACCCATGTGATAGTTTTCAGCGGATAAAACAGAGGCTAATAAAAAAAGGATTCTCTATGTCTTCAAGCGTTAATCTGAAAAAATACAGGATTCTGGTAGTGGATGACGAGAAGGCCATACGCCTGATGCTCCTTGATTTTCTGGAGGAGAAGTACACCGTGAGAACTGCTGATAATGGCGATGATGCCTGGAAATTGCTTGAGAACGATCACTTTGACCTGGTGATCTCGGATATCAATATGCCCGGAATCAGCGGTCCGAAACTGCTTTCAGAAATTAGGAAAAAATACCCTGAAACACGAGTCGCACTGATCACTGCTTATAATGTTGATGATTACGTAAGGGTTGCAAAAGAAAACTCGATTACAAATATCATTCCCAAAACAGTACCGTTTAACTTCACAGAACTTGATGCGCTGGTGTATGGACTTCTAAGCGGTGATGTATTCGGATTGGGAAAATATCTTGATGATGGCATGACAGTACTTGACTCTACCTGGATCAAATCGTCTTATGAGGCACGTGATGCACGTGAGCGGGTTGTTGATGTTTTGGAAAATAAGTTTGGCACATCGGGAGATATGAAATTGATCTTTGATGAAATTGTTACCAATGCGATTTATCATGCACCGACACTCAGTGATGGTACTGAGAAGTATCAGGAATTTTCGGATGTCACCCTTGAACCTCAGGAATATATATATGTTGAGTGTGGCTATGATAATGAAAAATATGCCGTTTCAATAACTGATTACCAGGGTAAATTAACCAAGGAGACTGTTCTCTACAAAATAGATCGTCAAATTACCGGTGAGGGACTACTGGATGACAGTGGTAGAGGTATTCACATGAGCAGGTTGTTTGCAGATCGTATGATAATTAATATCGAGCCTGGAAAAAGAACCGAAGTAATACTGCTGAATTATTTTTCACATAAGTACCGAGGGTATAAACCGTTATACATCAATGAATTATGATTTTACATGTTCGGCGTGTCACAAATAGTGGTATCATCACAGCGCGTAGCTTCATTTCAAATCGAAATAGTTAAAATTATAAATTATAAAAAACCCAAAAACGTGCTAAAAAAGAGCTATAATTGTATTAGTAAAAATTAAAAAAAAATCATATCTTTAGACAGGTGTGAAAAATATTATTTTCAGCTGGTAATGTTTTTTATCATGAAGGAGTTATGGTGATCAATCGATGTCGTGGACGCAAAATCAAACTTCAGGGTTTTAACAATCTTACGAAATCGCTAAGTTTCAATATTTATGATATCTGCTATGCCCGTTCCCGTGCGTCACAGATTGATTATCTCGAATACATTGATGATGTCTACAATTCTGAAAAGCTCAGGGCAATTGCGGAGGATGTAACAAAGATCATTGATGCAAAGATTGTAAATATTTCAACACAGGATTATATCCCAAGAGGTGCAAGTGTTACAGTACTTATCAATGAGGGGCATCATACGGCAGGTACCGATGGCGTTCTTGCGCATCTTGATAAAAGCCACATTGCAGCACATACCTACCCGGAAAATAATTCAAATACTGGTATATCAACATTCAGGGTGGACATTGATGTGTCAACCTGTGGAATGATTTCACCTCTACGCGCACTCGATTATCTGATTGATAGCTTTGATTCAGATGTCGTGCTGATGGACTACAGGGTTCGCGGTTTTACCCGTGATGTAAACGGGAGGAAAGTATATATAGATCATGATATAACATCCGTGCAGGATTACATATCAGATGAAATACTTGATAAGTATACAGCATACGATATCAACATTGTTTCTGATAATATCTTTCATACAAAAATGATGCTTAAAAATTTCAGACTGGAAAATTATCTGTTTGGTACTGACAGCGCAAAAATGTCAAAGGCGGAGGGTACCCGCGTTAGAACCCTCCTTAAAAAGGAGATGCAGGAGATATTTGAATGCAGAAACATATTCGAGCGGGAATAGGTAACATAAGTAGAATTGCTCCCGGAAGAAAGCTGTATACAGAAGCGCTGAATCCGTATTTTGGCTATTTCTATACAATCAAGCAATCGTTACTGAAGCAAAAAACAAAATATCAGCAGATTGAGCTGGTTGATACTGATGAATTTGGTAAAGTTATGCTTCTTGATGAAATAACGCAGGTGGCGGAACGCAAAGATTATGATTATCATGAAACAATGGTACATCCGGCTTTGTGTTCTCATCCCGATCCGCAGCATGTTCTGGTGATCGGTGGCGGTGATGGTGGTATATTGCGAGAAGTACTCAAATATAAATGTGTCAGGAGTGCAGAGATTGCGGAGCTTGATGATGGTGTGATTGAGTTTTCAAAAAAATATCTGACATCAGTTCATGATGGGTGTTTTGATGATCCGCGGGTTGTGATTAATATTGTTGATGGTCGCAAATATCTGAAATCCTGCAAAGGTCGGTTCGATGTGATCATTATGGATATGACTGATCCCTTTGGGCCATCACAGATGCTCTATACACGGGAATTTTACCGAAGTGTAAAAAAATCATTCAAGAACGAAAATGGTATTTTTGTTATGCACTCAGAATCTCCGGTCTCACGTCCTCAGGCATTTTCGTGTATTCAGAAAACACTGAACAGCGTTTTTTCTAATGTAAATCCTTTTTATTTGTATATTCACATGTATGCTGTATTGTGGTCGGTCACAATCAGCTCCGAAAAGATAAACGCATCATTGATCAAACCATCCGTTATCGATCGACGGCTGGTAAAAAACAATCTAAGTGGTTTGCGTGTGTATAATGGCGCCACACATATTTCAATGCAGGCGGAATTTCCCTATATAAGCCAGTTATTGAAAGAAGGGCCGGCAAGAGTTATTACAGACGCAAAGCCCGATTTTCCTGATGATTTCATTACATGATTCAAGGTAAGGAGTATTAAGTAGAGCAGGTATGGAGTTTTCTAAAATCCAGGAATTGGTAGCCCGGCATGGGACACCGGTTTTGTTCTTGTCCGAAAGCAGACTCAGGGACGGTTATCGTAATCTCAAAGCAGCGCTTCCGGGGGTTGATCTTTATTATGCTGTAAAGTCGAACGCGACCAGGGAAATCGTGTCGATCTTAAATACAGAAGATGCGTTCTTTGATGTATGTACAAATGGCGAAATTGACATACTTAAAAGCTGCGATATCACCGCAGACAGATGTATTCATACACATCCAATCAAGCGCGACAGTGACATACGTTACGCAGTAGAGTATGGTAAGCCTTGGTTCGTTGCGGATAATGAGGATGAACTGTATAAATTCATTCCTTATAAAGATAAACTTCGCCTTTTAATACGAATGAGTATTCAGAATCCGGGCTGTCTTGTCAACCTGAGTGCAAAGTTCGGCGTGGTACCTGAAAAAACCTGGGATCTGATTATTAAAGCACACGATCTTGGGCTTAATGTCGGTGGAATAAGCTTTCATGCCGGCTCGCAAAATGAGAGTCCGCTCAAATATATAGAAGCACTTGAATATTGCCGTGATATCTGTAAAAAAGCAGCGTTGAAAGGGATCAATATTGAAGTAATTGATATCGGCGGCGGTTTTCCGATCAATTATCTGACACCGGTATTACCAATGGCACAGTTCTGCCAACCGATTGTTGATTATCTTGATCGCTATTTTTCAAGTTACCGGATCATTGCTGAGCCAGGTCGTGTTCTCAGTGGCCCGACGATGACACTTGCAACAAAGGTGATGGGACGATCTTTACGAAATGAAAGATGGTGGTACTATCTTGATGAAGGTGTATATGGATCATTTTCCGGTAAAATGTATGACCATGCGGACTATCCGATGTTTCTTGAACGTACGGGTGAACGTTTTAACTCTGTACTGGCAGGACCGACATGTGATTCTATTGATGTCCTTTACGAAAACATAAGTCTGCCATTGCTTGAAATCGGGGAGATGCTTATTTTTGAGTCTATGGGAGCATATACAACAGCGAGTGCATCAAATTTTAACGGGTTCCCTAAAGCAAAGATTGTAGTTGTTGATTAAGTGATACTTATTTTATTTAATATCTGATTGCCTTTGGCTGTCGCGGCCAAAAATGGCCGAAAACTTAACACTTGTGAGGTGAGCATGAACAGCCTTATAAAATTTACTACGGAGAGCGGATCATCACTCTGGATTAAAAATCTGATCCATGGAATGTCCGGACTTACCATTCGCGCAAAACACGCTGTTTTTTGTGACTCAAGTCCATTTCAGAAAATTGAGGTTTTTGATACCTATAGTTTCGGGATGGTGATGTGCCTTGGGGGAACTGTTGTTCTAACAGAGTACGATAGTGACATATACCACGAAATGATGACTCATCCGGTGATGTTAATGATGAAAAAACCACAGCGGATTTGTATTATTGGGGGTGGTGATGGCGGGTGTTTGCGGGAGGTACTTAAACACGATACGGTTTCATCTGTGGTGATTGTGGAAATTGACAAAATGGTTACCGATACCGTGAAACGTTTTTTCTCCGATTTGTCAAAAGGGTTTGATGATCCGAGAGCGCAGGTTGTATATGATGATGGATATAACTATCTGAAGTCAAATATGGACAAATTTGATGTTATTATCGTTGATTCATACGATCCGGGCGGGCCTGTCGGTTCGCTTGAAACAGCGGATTTTTATTCAATTGTTGCACAACGACTTGCCGATGATGGCATTGTGGTATTTCAGACGTATTCTCCTACTGTCAACGGTGAGTTTTTACGTAATACCTACCGGAGCGCTTCAGCGTTATTCCAGAAAACAAAACCATATATCTGTTCGATGCACTCATTTCCTGAGGGAATCTGTAGTTTTCTTGCATGTGCTAAAAATGGCAACGTGTTTGAAAATTTTGAGAAATCGCGTTATGAATCGATTGCCGAGTGTTGTAATTACTATAACGACGATGTACATACGGGGGCGTTTTTGCTTCCACAGCATATTAAAAGACTGTTACGTAGTTAACGAATCAGCCTTGAACAGGTTGATGGCGTAATTTATGTTATAAAGGATGCGTGGTGATGCAGACATTGTTTTAATGTGTCAGCATACACAACGATCCGGACAGTTCAGTGTCGATGAATTTGCCTGTAAAATCATGGCAAAAGTAGGAAAATGAAATTTAGTTATTCAGATCTGTCAGATAAAATTGTGTTAATAACTACATACCCTGTAATTATGTGCCTTCCTGAGATATACCCATGGAAATTGTTACCATAATCTGGATTGTAATATTTTTTTTATTTGTATTAACACTACTGTTTATCTGGAGTAAGCTGTATCTGCTTAATAAAAGAATTCAGTCTGTTTCTACTATAGTCAATGAATTAAACACACTGGATCAGCAGTTTATAAAAAAAATATAGGATAAAGAATCGAATCAGGCTCGATTTTTTACTATCGAAAGGGGGTAGGCGGCAAGAGTTTGAATTGTTGATCATGCGGGTATTAGACATCTTTGAATTTGGCATCAAGTGCATGAACAGAAATGAAACGCGCTTAACTTTTTTTGCATAAACCGGAATTGAGATCGCTGCGCGTATTAAAAGACTCAATTATTATGCACTGATAATTAAACATTTATGGAGACGTTAACATGGAATTAGCAGTAATTATCGCGACAATCGTTGTCGTTATTCTGCAAATTATTACGATCGCAAAAGTATCATCACTTAAGAAAACAGTAAGCGATCAGGGCGAAAAAGTGGGTCAGTTAGTTTCATCTGCTGAAAAAGCACAGCAGGAGAGAAAAGACAGAGAGTTCAGAAATCAGAACAACAGAAGACCTGGAAACGAAAATCGTCCTCCACGAACAAGCCAGCCACAATCACAGCAGGCACAAACTTCTGCAGCAGGTTCAGTTGACACTGTGGAAAAGTCACTTCGTGATATCAATTTGAAACTTAAAAACGCAGAACGTGATCAGGAGTTTGCCCGACGTAAAGTTCAGGAAAATCTTTCGAAAGATCAGAATCAAAATCAAAACCAGAATCGTCGTGATAATCGTGATATCCGTGGCGATCGCGGTGATAGAAGAGGTGGCAACAGGGATCGTGATCATCGCCATGGTGGTGGACAAGATCGTAACCGCGACAATCGTGACCGCAGAAATAATAACTGGCAGGAACGTAACAAATCCCGCGAACCAATAAGTTTTGATACTCCTGCGGGAAGTACGGAAGAAAAACCAAATCTTGAAAATCAGAATGTAATGATTCAGGATCAGGCTCTGCCACAGGTTCAGGAACCAATTCAGAACACAAGTGCTCCAATCGAATCGACATCAACACCTGATATTGCACAGGATGACAATGAAGAAAATCTTCAGCATGGAAGAAAAATCCTTGTTAAAAGGCGTATGTTGAAAGAAGGGGATACCGGTGAAGGCTCAGAGACAGAGTCCGGTACAAACGAAAATGTATCATCTGAGAGCTCTTCGGAAGCATCTGGTGACACAGAGATCAAATTTGGCAGACGATAAACATCTTTTAGATATTTGCTTTTGAAAATAATAGCCAGTCCAAACAATTGGACTGGCTTTTTTTACATTTGAATTCCATTTTAATTATTTTATAAGTATAACACACTGAGGCAGTTTATGTCTGAAGGTACTTTTTCGAAAGCCCGTATATGAAAGATATCCAGTTGATATGTGATATTGGTGAACTTAATGAAGCTTTTACTGGCTCGGAAAGTATCGAATCGTTTCTTGAACGCATAGTTGAGATGGTTGCACGACACATGAATGCTGATGTTTGTAGTGTGTATCTCTACGATGATGAGGCTACGGAACTGGTTCTCAGGGCAACACACGGCTTAAGTAAATCCGCGGTAAACAATGTTCGTTTAAAAATTGGTGAAGGCCTGACAGGGCTTGCGCTGAAGGAAAAAAGGCCGGTTTCTGAGAAAGTTGGTAAAGAGAATCCAAATTTTAAATATTTCCCCGGATTAACTGAAGAATTATACGATGCATTTCTGGCAGTTCCGATTTTACGGGCTATTTCAAGAATCGGTGTACTTGTTGTACAGCGAAAGAAAGCAAATGCCTTTAATGATAATGATATTGTAACGCTTCGTGCGGTGGCATCACAGCTTGCCAATATGCTTGAGATGGCACGACTGTTTATCTCACAAAAAATCTCTACTGTGCCAGGAGATAAGAAACCGGTGCGTCAGTTGAAGTTACAAAAAGGGAAAGTGGCATCTGAAGGATTCGCATTTGCTCCATCCCGTGTTTTTGACAAAGAGAGAGCTGCTGACTCACTGTTTAATAAAGAGTATCCCGGAAACTATACGCTTAAGGATTTTAAGGCTGCTGTTGCTAAAACGGCAAAACAGCTTGAACAACTTCAGGCAAGCGTAGAAAAAAAATTGTCTGATGTTGCATCGTTAATTTTTACGGCACATCTGCTGCTGTTGAAAGATAAGGAATTTACCGGCTCGATGATCAGGAAAATTGAGGAGGGACTTGAACCACCGTACGCAGTTATCAGTGTGGCGCGTCACTATACAAATCTTTTTTCACTGGGATCAAATGCCTATATTCGTGAAAAAGTGCAGGATATTCATGATGTCTGTATACGAATTTTAAGTAATCTGGTTGATGAGTATAAGGATACATGCTTTTGTAAAGATCATGTTGTTATTGCACAGGAACTGTTTCCATCGGATATTTTAAAATTGTCATCTGAGAATGTTCAGGGTGTAGTTCTGGTAAGTGGTGGAGTTACGTCGCATTTGTCGATTTTAGCACGATCGCTAAAGATTCCGATGCTTATTGTTGATTCTACACGGCTTTTGTCAATACCGGACGAAACACCGGTGCTGCTTGATGCAGAAGTTGGTAATTTCTACATTAATCCTGCAAAATCAATTGTTGAAACTTTTAACGAACGAAACGAAAACAGGAAAAATGCAAAGGTTAAATCATTTCATATAAAGCAGGAGACATTTACAAAAGATGGCAGGAAGATTCGTCTGCTCGCAAGTATAAATTTACTTTCTGATTTAAAGCTTGCCAATGAGGTAAAAAGTGAAGGCGTTGGTTTGTATCGAACGGAGTTTCCATTTTTAATTCGCGCAGATTTTCCATCAGAGGAGGAGCAGTATGTTGTTTATAAACAACTTGTCGAAAGTATGCCTGGTAAGGAGATAACGTTCAGGACACTTGATATCGGGGGCGATAAAGTGTTGTCGTATTATGAGGGAAGCAAGGAACAAAATCCATTTCTTGGAATGCGTTCAGTAAGGTTCTCCTTGTCAAATAAGGAATTGTTTCATCAGCAGATCCGGGCGATTCTTCGGGCTGGTATCAACGCAAAGATCCGTATTATGTTTCCGATGATTTCATCATACGAGGAATTTATTGAAGCGCGTGAATCTGTGTATGAGTGTATTGAAATGATGAAACAGAAAAAAATGCAATGTAACCGAAATCCTGCAATAGGTATGATGATCGAAGTACCATCAGTGATTCCGGTTATAGACGATCTTGCTACGGAAGCAGACTTTTTTTCTATTGGTACAAATGATCTGGTACAGTACATGATTGCTGTAGACAGGACAAATGAGAAGGTCGCTTCATATTATGTACCACACCACCCTGCAGTGCTTCGGGCAATAAAAACAGTTGTAAATGCAGCGATTACAAAAGGGAAAAGTATCGCAATCTGCGGGGACATGGCCCATAATGAGTTGTATCTTCCGTTTTTTGCCGGTATCGGGGTAAATGAAATGACCATTGAAGCTTCTTTTATTCCAAAAGTTCAGGCAATTCTAAGTTTGATTGATTCAAATGATGCAGCAGAGCTCGCAGATGATGTTCTTCGTATGAAAAAAGTGTCAGACATTGTCCGGGCTCTTAAGCAGGGCCAGCCTGTGAGAGATTAGAAAAAAGTTGACACTATAACTGTTTCGACAACGAAAATTGAGCAAATGCAAAGTGTAAACATCTGAGGATGGTTATTCATTTCTTCTTTAATAAACCCCGGATAGATTCTTTTAGTGATTGCATTTTTGTCAGTTCATAAGTACAGAAAATTGCAAAAAGTACAGGGACTGCAGTAACAATACAAAGTGCTATATTGTAAATCAAACCGTTCCCTGAAATAAAACCGGAAATGAATCCTTTAAAGTAATACCCGCCTATACAACCGCAGATACATATCACTAATACTTTGATGATTTTTTTTGAAAGATCAATAGCATCCTTCCAGAGCCGGTACTGTCTGACCCATATCAGGTAAAGAATTATAAACTGTACGGTCATCGAAAGTACTGCAATAACAGCAATGCCGTTAGCCTGAAACAGTCTGCCGGATAATATATACAATGGAATTGAAAGTAATGCAATTGGTGTACTGATAAGCATCGGTAGCAGGGTGTTTTGAAGGGCATAGAATGTCCGCGAAATAATCATCGATGCACTAAAAGCAAATGTTCCTGTAAGGTAAATTGCGAATACAATCGATGTTTTCGAAACTGAATCGGTAGTAAAACTCCCTCTTTGAAAAAGGATGGAAATAATTTCTTTTGACAGTATGAACATAATGCCGCTGAGAGGCAGAAGGTACAATGCTATTTTGTAAAGCATGGAATTCAATAGTTCGGACATTTTACTGAATTCATGTTCGATAGCCATTTTTGACAAGTAAGGGAAAAATGCAACACCTGATGCCTGTCCAAAAACTGCGACTGCAATCAGCATGGTGCGAAGTGCGTAATTTATACTTGATGTCGATCCTTCAGGTAGAAAACTGCCGAAAAAACGAAAGAAAATTTCGTTTGAAAAAACCATTCCAAGGCCAAGGATAAGTGGTATTGTTTTTTTTATGTAGTCTGTAAAGTCGG
>ERZ1645192.4132-NODE-4132-length-11617-cov-6.124286_pt1 | contig 11617 bp, 11 predicted proteins | sample MGYA00575354_ERZ1645192 | MGnify/ENA primary metagenome ERZ1645192 (study PRJEB40844, sample SAMN11349763) | freshwater sediment metagenome | isolation source: river sediment | host: Sediment | place: India: Faizupur Khadar , New Delhi | collected 2017-02-21 ... | reverse complement strand
TTTTAAAAAAACTTTGTGCCGACCTGTTTGTGGTGGTGGCTTACGGTCAGCTGCTTTCTGATGAGCTTCTGGGGCTGCCGGCACTCATGCCGATTAACCTCCATGCCTCGCAGCTTCCGCGTTACCGGGGCGCCGCACCGATTAACTGGGCGATCATTAACGGGGATAAAAAAACCGGGGTTTCGATCATGTACATGGTGGCTAAGATGGATGCCGGGCCGCTGATCGCGCAAAGAGAGGTTAAAATCGAAGATCAGGATACAGCGGTTACGCTGGAAGAAAAGTTGGGGATTTGCGGCGCCGGGCTTTTAACCGAAACCTTAGAGTCGATCCAGAAGCGCGATTACCGCTTAGTCGAGCAGGATGAGGATAAAGCCGTTTATGCCCCTAAGTTGAAAAAAGAGACCGGCTGGATCGATTGGCACACTCCGGCCGTTGCTATCCATAATCAGATCAGGGGATTATTATTGTGGCCGGGGGCATTTACTAGTTACCGCCGCAAGATGCTTAAAATATTTTCCGCTCAAGTCTTAACGGCTTTCCCCAGCCATCAACCGCTTCCCGGAGAGGTGGTCTGGGCTGACGCAAGCGGCATTGTGGTAGCCTGCGGTAAGGGTTTTTTAAAGCTCCTGGAATTGCAGTTGGAGGGAGCCAGGCGCATGTCCGTTCAGGATTTTATGGCCGGCCATAAACTGGCCGCCGGTGAGGTGCTAGGAAAAAATAGTTGTAAGATTTAACCTTTCTGTTATAATTATTTTCTATGCCAGAACTTAGAAAAGATCCGATTATAGGCCGTTGGGTAATTATTTCTACCGAGCGGGCGCGCCGTCCGGACCAGTTCGTCGGACAAAACAAAGCGCGCGAGGACCATGCCGCCTGCCCATTTTGCGAGGGCCGGGAAGGCAAGACCCCTCCTGAAATTTATGCCATCCGCCCGCGCAATGCTACGCGCAACGAGCCGGGCTGGGACCTGCGGGTAATCCCCAGTATTTCCCCTTTTTTGCGGGTGGAGGGGGATTTAGACCGCCGCGGAAACGGTATTTATGATGTGATGAACGGGGTAGGGGCGCACGAGATCATCATTGAAACCAACCAGCATATCGCTAATCTGGCAGATTTAAGCGAAGAGCAGATCGCCTTAGTGCTTAATTGTTATGCCGACCGGATCATGGATCTGGAGAAGGATACCCGTTTAAAATATGTTTTGGTCTTTAAGAATTACGGCAAGGGCTCAGGATCGACCGGGATCAGGCATGCCCGCTCACAGTTAATTGCTACGCCGGTTAACCCCAAACGGGTTAAGGAGGAACTGGCCGGCGCCCGGCTTTATTACGAATACCATGAGCGCTGCGTTTTCTGTGATTTGATCAAACAGGAGCTTAGCCAAAAGGAAAGGGTGATCCTGGATTATGACGGATTTATTGCCGTAACACCCTTTGCTGCCCGCTTTCCTTTTGAAACCTGGATTTTGCCCAAGAAACACTGCAGCGATTATACCTGCATGGACTCTGAATCCCGGCGTAACCTGGCCAAGCTGCTTAAGGCGGTGCTTCTAAAGCTGAAAATCGGTTTAAACGATCCGGATTATAATTATGTGATCCATACTGCACCTTTCCGCAGGCAAAAGACTGGTTATTGGAAAACGATCGATCAGGATTATCATTGGCATATTGAAATTATGCCGCGCTTAACCCGGGTGGCCGGTTTTGAATGGGGTACCGGATTTTATATCTGCCCGCTTCCGCCGGAAGATACCGCGAAATTTTTAAGAGAGGTAAAAATTTAATGGGTGAATTAAGAAGGGATCCCGTAGTCGGCCGCTGGGTAATCGTGGAGATCGAAAATCCTAAGAAACCGCAGGATTTCGATTATGAACCGCATCTTGCCAGCGGGGGCTTGTGTCCTTTTTGTTACGGTAACGAATTTATGACTCCCCCGGAGATCAGCTGTTTTCGTGATCCGGGCACTAATCCTAATTCGCCGGGCTGGCAGGTCAGGGTGGTGGCCAATAAATTCCCCGCTTTAGAGATCGAGGGAGATTTGGACCGCCGCGGCCTGGGGATTTACGATATGTCTAACGGGGTAGGGGCGCATGAGGTTTTGGTTGAAAGCCCTTATCATAATAAGGATATCCCGGAGCTTTTACCGGCAGAGATCGAGAGCTACCTGAAGATGTGCTGTGTGCGCGCGGCGGATTTAAAAAAAGACAGCCGGTTTAAATATATCATGATCTTCCGCAATTACGGGGCGGCCGCCGGGGCATCTTTAGAGCATCCGCATACGCAGTTAGTAGCCTTGCCGATGGTGCCGAAAAATGCCTTAGAAGAGATCCACGGCGCCCAAAACTACTATAATTACCGGGAGCGCTGTATATTCTGCGATATTATCCGCCAGGAGACTCAGGATAAAGAAAGGGTAATTTTAGAAAATAAGTATTTTGTTTCTTTTTGCCCGTTTGTTTCGCGCTTTCCGTTTGAAATCATGATTTTTCCCCGGCAGCACAGCGGTTATTTTTGCCACATGTCCCCAGAGGAGATTGCGGCGCTGGCGCAGATTTTAAAAGATACCCTGGCAAAACTAAAAAAAGTATTTGTAAATTTGTCATATAATTATATAATTCATTCTGCGCCTATCAATGGCGATGAAGGCGTGGAATATTACCACTGGCACCTTGAAATTATGCCTAAGCTTACGCAGGTTGCAGGTTTTGAGTGGGGAACTGGTTTTTACCTTGATCCGACCTCGCCCGAATTAGCCGCGCAATATTTGAAAGCCGTAAAAGATTAAATTTAATATGAGATAGTCCCGCCATATATTGTTCGGCGGGATAAATTCGCGCATTGATTTACTCTCCGCCTTCGGCGGATCGTAAATCAAGCGCTCATTTAAGGAGGATAAAATGGCAGTGAAAGTCGGAATTAATGGTTTTGGCAGGATTGGACGTTTAGTGGCAAGGGCGATTATGGAAAAAAATCCTAAGGATATCGAGCTGGTGGCGATCAACGATTTGACCGACGCCAAGAGCAACGCCTATCTTTTTAAATATGATTCGGTGCACGGAGGTTTTAAGGGTGAGGTTAAAGCTACTGCCGATGACGTGATCTCGGTCAACGGCAAAGCGATCAAGGTTTTGAGCAAGAAGGATCCTTGTGAGCTTCCCTGGAAGGATTTAGGTGTAGAAATTGTGGTTGAGTCTACCGGCTTGTTTACGATCAAAAAAGACGGTGTAAATAAAAAAGGCAAAGAAGTCAAAGGCGCGGAAAACCATATCACTAAAGGCGGCGCCAAGAAGGTGATCATTTCGGCTCCGGCGGAAGGCGAGGATATTACCGTGGTGATGGGGGTCAACGAAACAAAATATGATCCTAAAAACCATCATGTGATCTCTAACGCCTCCTGCACTACTAACTGTCTGGCCCCCGTGGCTAAGATCATGCAGGATAATTGGGGGATCGTTAAAGGTTTAATGACCACGATTCACTCCTATACTAACGATCAGAAGGTCCAGGATATGGTGCATTCGGATTTACGCCGGGCCAGGGCGGCGGCGGTTTCGATGATCCCTACTTCGACCGGCGCGGCTAAGGCCATTTCTCTAGTGATCCCGGAATTAAAAGGTAAACTAGACGGTTTTGCTATCCGCGTGCCCACGCCCAACGTTTCGGTAGTGGACCTGACTGCCGTGTTAGCTAAGAAAGCTACGGCGGAGGAGTTAAATGCTGCATTTAAGGCAGCCGCGGAAGGTAAAATGAAGGGGATCCTTGGCTATACCGAAGATCCGGTGGTTTCGGTTGATTTTAACCATTGTGCATTAAGCTCGATCGTGGACGCTAAAATTACTAAGGTGATCCAGGATGATTGCGTAAAAGTCCTGGCCTGGTATGACAATGAGTGGGGGTATTCCAACCGCGTCGTGGATTTGTGTGAGTACATCGTCAAGAAAGGGTTATAAGCAAGATGGCCAAATTAACACTCAAAGAGATCGACCTGAAAAATAAAGTAGTTCTGGTGCGGGCGGATTTTAACGTCCCCCAGGATGCTCAGCTGCAGATTACCGACGACACCCGGATTCGCGCGACCCTGCCGACTTTAAAATATATTCTGGAGCAAGGCGCAAAAAAACTGGTGCTGATGAGCCATCTGGGCCGGCCAGACGGCAAGGTGGTGGCCAAATATAGTTTAAAACCTGTGGGGGTCCGTTTAAAAGAGCTCCTGGGTCTGGATGTATTGTGCCTTAACGATTGCGTGGGGGATAATATAAAACAAGAAATCTCAAGCGCCAAAGAAAAAGTGATTTTACTTGAGAATCTGCGTTACCACTCGGAAGAAGAAGCCAACGATCCGGCCTTTGCCAAAAGCTTGGCCAGCCTGGCGGATATTTATGTGAATGATGCTTTTGGCACCGCGCACCGGGCGCATGCCTCTACCGAAGGGGTGACCCATTTCTTAAAATCCGCCGCAGGCTTTTTGCTGGAGAAAGAAATCAAATATATCGGCACTGCGGTAAGTAACCCTGAGAAACCCTTCATGGTTATTTTAGGAGGGGCTAAGGTTTCCGATAAGATCGGCATGATTGAAAATTTACTGCCCAAATGCGATGCGATCATTATCGGCGGAGGGATGGCCTACACCTTTCTTAAGGCCCAGGGCCAGGAGATCGGTAATTCAAAACTGGAGAAGGATAAGCTGGATTTAGCCAAGTCTATCCTGGGGCAGGCCAAGTCTTTAAAGAAAGAAATCCTGCTGCCGGTTGACCATTTGGTGGTGGATGCGGTCGATCCGAGTCTGGCAGGAGAGATTGTTGAGCATATCCCGGCAGGCAAAATTGCCGTCGATATCGGGCCAAAGACCATTAAGCTGTATCAGGATAAATTGAAATCTGCCAAGACTATCGTTTGGAACGGACCGTTGGGGATTTTTGAGATGGATAATTTCAGCAAGGGGACGCTGGAAGTAGCCAAGTTTATTGCCACGCTTAAAGCTATTTCGATTATCGGCGGCGGAGATACGGCAGCGGCGATTGCCAAGTTCAAATTAGAAGATAAAATGTCGCATATTTCAACCGGCGGCGGGGCAAGCCTGGAATTTTTAGAAGGGAAAACCTTACCCGGGATCGCTGCTTTGACTGACAGGCCAGAGGGCCGTGGTTTGGCCTCCGCTAGCCAAAGCCAGAGGTAAAAGTGAGAAAACCGATTATTGCCGGAAACTGGAAGATGTATAAGACGATCAACGAGGCGATTGATCTGGCAAATGGCTTAAAGAGAGAGCTGTTTAAGCTGGATTTTGCTAAGGTGGATGTGGTGTTATGCCCGGGGTACTGCGCGTTGAGCGAAGTAGCGGAGGTTTTGAACGAGACGGAGATTGGCTTAGGCGCCCAGGATGTTTACTGGCAGGATGAAGGGGCTTTTACAGGTGAGGTTTCTGCGCCGATGCTGAAAGACGCCGGCTGCCAATATGTGATTATCGGGCATTCCGAACGCCGGCAGTTTTTCGGCGAGACCAATCAGTCGGTAAATAAAAAAATCAAAGCCGGCTTAAAGCACGGATTAACCCCGATTGTTTGTGTGGGCGAAAATCTGCAAGAGAGGGAGGCTAGTCAAACCTTTAATGTCGTTAAAGACCACCTGCAGGGTGGACTGGAGGGGATTAGTTCCCAAGAGGCACTCAAGATGGTTATTGCCTATGAGCCGGTCTGGGCGATTGGCACCGGCAAGACCGCGACCCCCGATCAGGCCCAAGAGGTGCATAAATATATCCGCCAGCTGTTAAAGGAAATGTATGATGAAGAAACCGCGCAAGCAATCAGGATCCAATACGGCGGCAGCGTCAAGCCTGAGAATATCGCGGAACTGATCACTAAACCCGATGTGGACGGCGCTTTGGTCGGGGGTGCGAGTTTAAAAATAGACAGTTTTAGCGCCATCGTAAATCAAGCCAGCGAGGTAGCAAAATGATGATTTTATTGATTATAGTCCATGTTTTTGCCTGCATTGTCCTGATCTCTTTGGTTTTGATCCAGCGCGGAAGAGGTGCAGGTTTGGTTGAGTCCTTCTCGGGGGTTGAATCGATGTTTGGGACCAAAACCAGCGTTTTTCTTACCCGGACCACGACGATCATGTCGATCGTTTTCTTTATTACCTGTTTAGGCTTGGCAGTGTTATCGGTCAGGCAGAGTAAATCCCTAATGCGCAATCTTTCCGGACCTGCGGCAAAGGCAAGCACGGCAAAAGATGTTTCTGCGCAGGCCCCGGAGCAGCCGGCCCAGGCTGCTGAATCCCAAGCAAACCAATCGGCCAGCCCGCCAGAAAATCCGCCGGCCCAAGCTCCCGTTTCGGATGCCGCCCCAGCCCAATAAAATTAATTTGATTAACCTTAAGGCTGCCTTTTTAAAAAGGGCAGCCTTTTTTATACGATGAAAAACAAAAAATTATTTTGGATCTTTGCTTTAAGCAGCGCGGTTTATTTCACGCAAGGGATCGAAGGCCTGCCTGCCCAAGGGTTATTTTATTATTTGAAAGAAACCCTGTCTTTTCCGGCCGAAAAGATCATGCTCTTGAGCAGCCTGATTACTTTTGCCTGGTTAGTCAAACCTTTGATCGGGTATTTGATCGATCACTGGCTGAATAAGCGTTTTTGGATTTTTATCTCTTTAGGGCTGGATATCGTTTTTGCTTTAATGCTTGGTTTAGTCCAGCTGCCAATTTTTATTTTACTTCTACTTCTGATTTTTGGTTCGACCAGCTCTGCCTTTCGCGATGTAGCGGCAGACGGGGTGATGTGCGTTGAGGGTAAACAGCACCAGGCTACCGGTAAGATCCAAAGCATCCAGTGGATGGCCATATTGGTTGCCGGGTTATTCACCGGGCTAGGCGGAGGGGTACTGGCTCAAAAATGGGGATACCAGTCGGCTTTCCTTTGTTTGGTTCCGGTTTATTTAGCGGTAGCGCTGATCGCATTTTTTTATCAAGAAACAAAAATTACCGCCCCGCCGGCTACTCTGCTGGGTGATCTCAAACTTATATTCCGCGATAAGAGAATCCTGATCATCGGATTATTTATTTTTCTTTATAAATATTCTCCGTCTTTTGGCACGCCTTTATTCTTTATCCAGCGGGATGTTTTTAAATGGGATAAGATCTGGATTGGCACTTTAAGCACGGTTAGCACGGTATTCGGGGTCATCGGGGCCGCCTGTTATTATAAATTCAGCCAGCGGATCAAGCTTAGAACATGGCTTTATGCCTCAGTTATTTTGGGGGCCCTGACTACTTTGAGTTACTTGTATTATACTCCCCAGACGGCCGTCGTCTATGATATAGTCTATAGTTTATTGGGGATGTTTATTTTTTTGATGGTGATGGATTTTATGGCCCGTCACTCGGTCAAAGGACTTGAGGCTACCTCATTTGCCTTTCTTTGCAGCCTGAATAACCTGGCCGTAGTAGCCAGCAATCTTTCGGGAGCCTGGTTGTATCCTTTGATCGGATTGAAATGGTTGATTGTTTTGTCGGCTGGCGCTAGTTTTCTTTGCCTTTTCTTGATTAACCGGATAGAATAATTCTTTTCTATTGCCATTTATGCGAGTATTTTATATAATTAAATAAATGAACGAAATTTTGCGTCCTTATATACTCGGTTTTATCCCGCTATTCGTAGCGGTAGACGCGATTGCCAATATCCCTATTTTTTTATCTTTAGTCGAACATGCTTCCAAGCCGGTTAGAAAAAAGATAATTTTGGATGCGGTAATGACGGCGACCTCGGTAGCCGTCATTTTTATGTGCGTCGGTAAATGGGTGCTGGCTTTGCTGGGGGTGACCATTCCGGATTTCCAAATCGCCGGAGGGGCGCTTTTGTTTATCCTGGCCGTCAGGCTGCTGTTGCCGGGAGCCCAGAAAAGTGTTCTTACCAGCGGCCATGATAAGGACTTAGGGGTGTTTCCCTTAGGCACGCCGTTAATCACGGGGCCGGCGGTATTGACCACGACCTTGATGATCATGCACAGCTACGGAGCAGCCGTTACGCTGGCTGCGGTAATATTAAATATGATTTTTGTCTGGGTTACTTTAGCCAAGGCAGAGGTTATAATGAAGCTGATCGGCCCCAGCGGGATCAGGGCATTTTCCAAAATTATGTATATATTGTTGGCTGCCATTGCCGTAATGATGATCCGGCATGGCATAACCGGAGCCTTACGATTATGATGCGTAAAGTATTAACTTTTATTATGGCCGGCGGCAAGGGAGAGAGGCTTTTGCCTTTGACTAAAGACCGGACCAAGCCGGCGGTCCCTTTTGGCGGAATTTACCGGATTATCGATTTTACGCTTAGCAACTGTATCAATTCAGGCTTACGTAAGATTTATATCCTGACCCAGTATAAATCCGCATCCTTGCAGCGGCATATCCGTCTGGGTTGGAATTTCCTGCCCTCTGAATTGGGCCAATTCATCGAATTGCTTCCGGCTCAGCAGAGGATCGGTGATTCCTGGTATTTGGGCACAGCCGATGCCATTTATCAGAACCTTTATGCTTTAGAGATGGATACGCCGGATGAAGTATTGATTCTGGCCGGCGACCACATCTATAAGATGAATTATTATTCGATGATCGACGTGCACCGCGAGCAGAATGCCGAGCTTACCGTCGGCGTGGTAGGGGCGGAAAAGCATAAGTCGAAACATCTGGGGGTGGTGGAGGTAAATGAACAGGGGCAGGTGATCGGATTTCAGGAAAAACCGTCAAACCCCAAGACAATCCCGGGCTCCCCAGAGATGATCTTTGGTTCGATGGGGATTTATGTTTTTAATCAATCGGTGCTGGTGCGGGAGCTGCTGGAGGATGCCAAGAACCATAAATCCTCGCATGATTTCGGTAAAGATATTATCCCACAGATGCTAAAAAAAGGCATGAAGGTGGTGGCTTATAATTTCCGCGATGAAATGCAGGGCCAACAGTATTGGCGGGATATCGGCACGATCGATGCTTATTACGAGGCGAATATGGAATTGATTCAGGTCAATCCGACTTTTAACCTTTATGATCAAGAGTGGAGGATCAGGACCTTCCAGGAGCAATATCCGCCGGTCAAAACCGTACATTCCGGTGATAAAGAAGCCGGCCGGGTCGGGCTGGTTTTGGATTCGATTGTTTCGGAAGGCTGCGTGGTTTCCGGCGGCCGGGTCCAGCGTTCGATCCTTTCTCCGAATGTCCGGATCAATAGTTTTTCGGAGGTTTATGATTCGATCTTGATGGAGGGGGTGAATGTCGGCCGGCATGCCAAGATCAAGCGGGCGATCATCGATAAGGATGTCAGTATCCCGCAGGGGATGGTGATCGGCTTTAACCTGGAAGAGGATAAAAAGAGGTTTTTTGTCAGCGAGTCGGGGATTGTGGTGGTGGCTAAACGCACGGAGTTCAAATAATTTTATGATCCGCAAAGCTAAGATCCGGGATATAAAACAAATTCAGGAGTTAATCTCTGGTTTTGCCAAGCAGGATATTATGCTGCCCCGTTCTTTAAATGAGCTTTATGAGAATATCCGCGATTTCTGGGTTAATGAAGAAAAAGGCAGGGTGTTAGGCTGCGCTGCTTTGCATGTTTCTTGGGATGACCTGGCGGAAATCAAGTCCTTGGCGGTAGCTAAAAGTAAGCAGGGGCAGGGGTTAGGCCGGGATCTGGTCATGGCTTGCCTGGCGGAGGCGCAAATATTGGGTTCAAAAAAAATATTTGTCCTCACCTATAAACCGGAATTTTTTAAAAAGCTGGGTTTTAAGAGGATCAAGCACGAGGCCCTGCCGCATAAGATCTGGGCGGAATGTATTAATTGCCCTAAATTCCCCAACTGCCAGGAAATTGCCCTATTAAAAATCTTGTAAAATCCGGATAATATGCTACAATCTTAAAACTTGCCGCAGCAGGTTGCATTGGGCAGGTTTACGTTTTAAATCACGTTTTATTCTTAAGGAGGAAGCAATGGATTATTTGTTAACCGAAGAACAGAAGATGATCAAGGATCTGGCGCATAAGATCGCCGAAGAAAAAATCCGGCCGGTGGCCGCCAAGTATGATATTAGCGAAGAATACCCCTGGGAAGTATTAAAGGTCATGGCAGAATCCGATATGTTCGGGCTGTTTATCCCGGAGGAGTACGGCGGATTTGCTAACAGCACGATGAACCTGGTGTTAGCGACAGAAGAGTTCTCCCGGGCTTGCGGAGGGATTGCGGTTTGCTACGCCGCCTCGGCTTTAGGCACGATCCCGATCGTTTTATTCGGCACCGATGAACAGAAGAAAAAATATCTGCCCGCATTAGCCAGCGGTAAGCGAGTAGCTGCTTTCGCCATCACTGAACCGGAGGCCGGAAGCGATGCTTCGGGGATCAAGACCGTGGCTAAAAAGGAAGGCAACCATTATATTTTAAACGGATTGAAGCATTTTATTACCAATGGCGGCGATGCGGAAACTTATGTGGTGATTGCCATGACGGATAAATCCAAAGGCGCCCGCGGGGCGTCGGCATTTATCGTGGAAAAAGGTACTCCCGGTTTTACCTTCGGCAAGAAAGAGGATAAGTTCGGGATTCGCGCTTCCAGCACCCGGGAATTGATCTTTACGGATTGCAAAATCCCTGCCGACAACCTGCTGGCTAAAGAAGGGATGGGTTTTATCGTCACCATGCGCACCTTTGATATGTCCCGTCCGGGAGTAGCCGCCCAGGCTTTAGGGATTGCGCAAGGGGCATTGGAGCTAGCGGTTAAATATGTCCATGAAAGGGTTCAGTTTGGCAAAGCTATCTCTAGTTTTCAGGGTGTACAGTGGATGCTGGCGGATATGGCGACGGAGGTGGAAGCTGCCCGCGGTTTGGTTTATTCTGCGGCGAGGATGCTTGATGCCGGCTGTAAGGATGTCTCCAAAGAATCGGCGATGGCCAAAATGTATGCTTCAGATGTGGCGATGAAAGTAACGGTGGATGCCTTGCAGCTTTTTGGCGGTTACGGCTACATGAAGGATTATCCGATTGAGAAATATGTGCGCGATGCCAAGATTACCCAGATCTATGAAGGGACCAATCAGGTGCAGCGCGGGATTATCGCTTTAAAGTTAATTAAGGAAATGGCTAAATAATGAATATTGTCGTTTGCATCAAACAAGTGCCCGAAACTACCGAGGTGAGAATCAATCCCGAAACCAATACACTGATGCGTGAAGGGGTTAAATCGATTATCAATCCCTTTGATATGTACGCCATCGAAGAAGCGGTGCGGCTTAAAGAAAGGTTTGGCGGCAAGGTGAGTGTGGTAACGATGGGTCCCCCGCAGGCCGAAAGCGCTCTGCGCGAAGCAATCTCCATGGGGGCGGATGAAGGGTACCTGGTTTGTGACCGGGCATTTGCCGGCAGCGATACCTGGGCGACCAGCTATACTTTAGCCGGCGCCATCAGGAAGATCGGGGCATTTGACTTGATTATTTGCGGTAAGCAGGCTTCTGATGGCGATACCGCTCAGGTTGGTCCGGGAATTTCAACGCATTTAGATATTCCTCAGGTAACTTACGTTAAAAAGGTGGAAGAGGCGACCGATAAGGAAATGCGGGTCGAGAGGATGCTGGAGGAAGG
>ERZ1645192.4131-NODE-4131-length-11618-cov-8.511632_pt1 | contig 11618 bp, 9 predicted proteins | sample MGYA00575354_ERZ1645192 | MGnify/ENA primary metagenome ERZ1645192 (study PRJEB40844, sample SAMN11349763) | freshwater sediment metagenome | isolation source: river sediment | host: Sediment | place: India: Faizupur Khadar , New Delhi | collected 2017-02-21 ... | reverse complement strand
CCGAGATGCGCCCTTCCGGCCGCGCTCCCGATGCCCTTCGCCCTGTGCGCCTCGAGCTTGGAGTCAGCAAGTACGCGGAGGGATCGTGCCTTGCGCACTTCGGCGATACCCAGGTCCTTTGCACGGCCACGGTCGAACACCGGCTGCCGCAGTGGCTCAAGGATTCGGGCCGCGGCTGGGTGACAGCCGAGTACGGCATGCTGCCGCGCTCGACGGCCGAACGCACCGACCGCGAGGCCGCACGCGGACGGCAGACCGGCCGCACGCAGGAGATCCAGCGGCTGATCGGCCGCTCCTTGCGCGCCGTGACCGACCTGGGCGCGATCACCGACATGCAGGTGCGGGTCGATTGCGATGTCCTGCAGGCCGACGGCGGCACCCGCACCGCGGCGATTACCGGCGCCTATGTCGCCTTGCATCAGGCGCTGTTGCGGATCATCGACCTTGGCATGCTGAGCCGGCTGCCGATCCGCGAGGAAGTCGCTGCGATTTCCTGCGGGCTCTGCAACGGCGAGCCGGTGCTCGACCTCGACTATGCCGAAGATTCGGCGGCGGAAGCCGACGCGAACTTCGTGCTCACCGGCTCCGGGCGCATCGTCGAGATCCAGGGCACGGCCGAGCGACAGACCTTTACCGAGGCGCAATTCCTCTCGATGCTGCGTCTGGCCCAGAGCGGCATCGCCCGCCTCGTCACCTTGCAGCGGGAGACGCTCGCTGCAGCCGGCTGAAACTCGCACGCTTGACACAGGCTCAAGACGCCCATGACGGACGCATCGCCCCCGCGCCGGCTCGGAGCCGGCCGCCTCGTGATTGCCAGCCACAACGCCGGCAAGGTCCGCGAGATCGGCGACCTTGTGGCTCCGTTTGGCCTTGATGTTGTCGCTGCCGGCACGCTCGGCCTGGCGGAGCCGGAGGAGAACGGCACGACCTTTCGCGACAATGCCCTGATCAAGGCGACGGCCGCAGCGAATTCGGCCGGCCTGCCAGCGCTTGCCGATGACTCCGGGCTCGTGGTGGCGGCGCTCGATGGCGCTCCCGGAGTCCTGTCCGCGCGTTGGGCTGGACCCGGGAAGGACTTCGCACTTGCCATGCGCCGGGTCGAAGACGCCCTTGCCGGCAAAAGCGACCGGAGGGCCTGCTTCGTGTGCGCGCTGGCACTCGCCTGGCCAGACGGCCATCACGAGGTTTTCGAGGGCGTGGTGCAAGGACGGCTGGTCTGGCCGCCGCGCGGCGGACGAGGCTTTGGTTACGATCCGATCTTCGTTGCCGACGGAGACAACCGCACCTTCGGCGAGATCGAGCCCGCCGAGAAGCACCGCATCAGCCACCGCGCCGACGCATTCCGCCAGTTGGTCACCGCCTGCCTCGGTCCGGAGCAGCCCTAGCCGGCGGGCGGCGCCTCCGCCTGCGGTCGCACGGTCGCGCGATAGGCATGCCAGCTTGCGTGTCCGATCAGCGGCAGGATGAACGTAAGGCCAATGTAAAACGAGGCAAGCCCGGCGGCGGCAAAGACGACGATCAACCCTGCCCACAGCGCCATGACACGGAAGTTCATGATCACGGCGACAACACTAGTCACCACCGCCTGCACGAGGTCGACCTTGCGGTCGAGCAACAGGGGCAGCGACACGACGCTGGCAACAAACGCCAGCGATGCCATGACTGCGCCAACGACGCACCCCAGCACCAAGAACAGGTTGCCTTCCATCGTGAACAAGGTGTCAACGAGCATCGTTTCCAGGCTCGCCGACTTGTAGGGGAAGGAGAGGGCGAAGATCATCACGGCGAGACGGACCCAGATGATCAGGAAGATCACCAAAGCCAGCCCAAGACCGAGCAGCGGCACCGGATTCGCGCGCCACGCCGTCACCGCCGCGGAGAGGGTCGGCTTGCGGCCGGCTTCGAGATCGCGGCTGATCGCGTACAGACCGACGGTCAGCGCCGGCCCGACGATCAGGAACCCGGCCCCCAACGGCGCGATGAGATACTCAAGCCCGGCCAGATACAGTCCTACGGTCAGAACGATGCCGGTTACGGTGAAGATGCCGCCGTACGCGACGCTGACCCAGCCGGAGCGTTTGAAATCACGCCACCCGGCACCCAGCCATTTGAACGGCTCATCAGTGCTGAGCGTGTTGATCCGGTCAGCGTAAGGCAAAGCGTTGCCGCGAGCGAGCGGCATCGGATCGCTGGACATCTTTCACTCCCCGTCTCACTGCCAAGCGGCCTTGCAGGCTTGCCGGGCATGGCGCGTTTACGCGACTTCTTTGGATCTCGAACCTTGCGCTCAAGCGCTTTCGCCCGTCAAGGGCGCTCAGTCGCCGCTGCCGCCGTCACCGCTGCCGCAGTCGGGACTGTCGCCACCAAAGCAATTACCGTGGTCAAAGTGATTGATGCCGAAATCGAAGGAATCGAGGGCGCCCGGACGAAGAAACCAGCTGCCAACAATCAAGACTACGGCCAAGACGAGGGCAAGCACGACCAGGCCCTCGGTCGCCGCATCGGCCTCGGCCGCTCCGAGCGCCATCCCGATTGCCTGCAAGAGCGACTCGATAAAGCCCGTAACCTCGGTTGCCATCGCCTGCCCTTTACGCCTGCCTCTCTCTCCGGCCGCGGCCCGGCCGATCGGCGGCGAGGTTAGCGCAGCGGCGGTGAGTGGCGGGTTAACGGCTCCGCGTGGCCTCCGCCGCCGTTGCGGCCCGCGCATCCTCCCAAGCCTCATGGGCGGCGATCCAGGCCGCTTCGGCCTCAGCGACGTCCTTGTCCACCTGGGCCAATTGCTTGCGCAACGCGACCAGAGCGCTGGCATCCGCCTGGTAAAGCGCAGGATCGGCGATCAGGCTGGTCAGCCGGCTCTGCTCCGCGTGCAGGCGCTCGACAGCCGCCTCTGCGGCCGCAAGACGCTGCTTCAAGGGTGCCAATGCGAGGCGCCGTTCCCCTGCCAGGCGGCGCTGCTCCTGACGGCCCGGGCGCCGCCCCTCGCCGGCGGCGGCCTTGCTGCGGGCCGAACTATCGGCGCGCTCGCGCTCCAGCACGAGCGTGCGATAGTCGTCGAGATCGCCGTCAAAGGGGACGACACTGCCACCTTCGATCAGCCATAACCGGTCCGCGGTCAGGCTGAGGACATGCGGATCATGGCTGACAATCACCACGCCGCCGGAAAAGGCGTTGATCGCCTGCACGAGCGCCTCCCGGGCGGCCAGATCGAGGTGGTTGGTCGGCTCATCGAGCAGGAGCAGATGAGGCGCTTCGGCGCTCATCAAGGCAAACAGCAGGCGCGCCTTCTCGCCGCCGGAGAGGTTGGCGATCGTCGTGTCCGCCCGTTCCTGCGAGAAGCCGAAGCGGCCGAGGTGCTGGCGCAACTGGAGCTCGGTATCGCGTGGCCGGCGGCGGCCGAGGACGACAACCGGCGTCGCGGCAAGGTCGAGTTCGTCCGCCTGATGCTGGGCGAAGTAGCCGACCCGCAGCTTGGGCGAGCGATTGATACTGCCCGAGAGCGGGCTCAGCCGGCCAGCGAGAAGACGCATCAGCGTCGACTTGCCGTTCCCGTTGGCGCCCAGGAGCGCGATCCGGTCATCGGCGTCGATTCGGAGCGAGAGTTTGCGCAACACCGGTGTGGCATCATAGCCGGCGGCAGCACCATCGAGGTTCAACAGCGGTGATGGGAGTGCTTCCGGCTCCGGAAACGCGAATGAGGGGACGTCCTCCTCACGCGTTTCCGCCATCGGTTCCATGCGGGCCAGCAGTTTGAGGCGCGACTGCGCCTGGCGGGCCTTGGTCGCCTTGTAGCGGAAACGATCGACGAACGCCTGTATCCGGGCCCGCTCGCCCGCCTGCTTCGCCCGCACTTTTTCGGACAGCGCGATCCGGGCGCGCCGGGTTGCCTCGAAACGATCGTAGCCGCCAGGGTAGAGCGTGAGCGAACCAGCCTCCAAATGCAGGATCTCGTCAACCGCGCGGTTCAGGAGGCCGCGGTCGTGGCTTACCAGCACGATCGTTCCGGGATAGCGGCGCAGATATCCCTCCAGCCACAGGGCCGCCTCGAGATCGAGATGGTTGGTCGGCTCATCGAGCAAGAGGATGTCGGGCTCCAGAAACAACAGCGCTGCCAAGCCGACCCGCATGCGCCAGCCGCCGGAGAAGGTGTTGCACGGCTGCTGCTGAGCGGACTCGGAGAAGCCGAGGCCGGCGAGAATGCGGGCCGCGCGGGCCGGTGCCGAGTGCGCATCGGTATCGCGCAGGCGGGCGTGGATGTCGGCGATCATGTGCGGATCCGTCGCCGCCTCGGCCGCCGCCGTCAGCCGGCGCACCTCGGTATCAGCGGCGAGCACGGTCTCGATCAGGCTCTCAGGACCGCCTGGTGCATCCTGCCGGGTGAGGCCGATGCGGCAGCGGACGGGGGTCTCGATGCGGCCGCCATCGGGCTCCAGTTCGCCCGCGATCACCCGGAGCAAAGTGGTCTTGCCGGTACCGTTGCGGCCGACGAGGCCGACCCGATGGCCGGTGTTGATCGTTGCCTGGGCCCGGTCAAACAAAACCCGGGCACCGATGCGGTAGGTGAGGTCGGAGATGCGCAGCATGAGGACCGCCCCAGGATGCGGCATCGCGCGACCGCCGCCAAGCCGGAAAATGCCGGGCGGGGACGGGAGCCGGGCTTGAGGTTGCGAAACGAAGATCCGCTCACGCCAGCGGCCCACCATCGGCCGGCAGCAGCGCGCCGACGTGGCGCATGAGCGTGCTGCGCGCGTACGGCTTGGCGACGATGGGCGGAGACGGCAATGTCGCGTCGTGCAAGGACGCCGGCAACGACGAATAGCCGGTCGTATAGAGGACCTTCGCGCCGGGACGCAGCGCCTGCACACGCGCGGCAATCTCGTGACCACTCATGCCGCCCGCGAGCTCAAGGTCGGTGAAGATGAGGTCGAGGCGCTCGGCCGCGGCCGCTTGCGCAAGCGCCGAAGCACCATCGCCGGCCTCCAGCACGATGAACCCGGCGCGGGTAAGCATGGCGCTTGCGACCTTGCGCAGACGCTCATCGTCCTCGATGACCAGCACCACATGTCCGGAGAATGTCGGCTCCGCGTCCCGGCCCGCTTCCTCGTGCGGCACTGGCACCGCTGACGGTGCTGCCGGGAAGAACAGCTTGACCGTCGTGCCGCGGCCCAATTCGCTGTAGACGCTTAAGTGGCCGCCCGACTGCTTGAGAAAGCCGTACACCATGCTGAGGCCGAGGCCACTGCCGCGGCCGGGCGGCTTGGTGGTGAAAAACGGCTCCAGGATTCGGCTCCGGGTCTCCGGCGACATGCCGATGCCGGTGTCGGTCACGGCAAGCAGCACGTAGGACCCCGGCGCCACATCCGGGTAACGGGCTGTATAGTCCTCATCGAGGGTCAGGTTCTCGGTCTTCAAGGTCAACGTGCCGCCGTCTGGCATCGCGTCGCGGGCATTGATGGCGAGGTTGACGAGCGCGCGCTCGAGTTCGCTGCGGTCTACGACGACCGCATGAACGCTGGCGGCCAGGGTCTCGCGGATCTCGATCGTGCTCCCCAGCGTGCGGCGGAACAGATCGCTGATCCCGCGGACGACCACGTTCAGGTCGGCAACCGTGGGGCTCAGCGGTTGCCGGCGGGCAAACGCGAGCAGGCGGTGCGTCAGTTCCGCTCCGCGTTGGGCAGACCATAAGGCATCCTCGGCAAAAACCCGCAGCGCCTCGTTGTCGCTGACCGATTCCTGGATCAGCTGCAGATTGCCGATGATGATCGTCAGAAGATTGTTGAAGTCGTGTGCGATGCCGCCGGTGAGCTGGCCGATCGCCTCCATCTTCTGCGCCTGACGCAGCTGCGCTTCAGTCGCCTTCTGTTTGGTCACATCTTCCTTGACAGCGACATAGTTGGTGATTCGGCCGGTCTGATCCTTGACGGGCGCGATCGATGCCACCTCGCAGTAGAGCTCGCCGTTCCTCTTTTTATTTACGAACTCACCGCGCCAAACTTGGCCTTCGGTTAACTGTCTCCAGAGGGCTTCGTACTCCCCCTTCGTCTTGTTGCCGGATTGAAGGATGCGCGGGTTCTGGCCAAAGGCCTCCGCCTGCGAGTAGCCAGTGACCTCGCTGAATTTCGGATTGACGTAGAGGATCCGCGCCGCCGGATCGGTGACGACGACGGAAACGGGGCTTTGCTCGATCGCCCGGTAAAGGAGACGCAGCTCGGCCTCCTTGCGCCGTTCGGCGGTGACGTCGCGCGCATGCAGAGCGACTTCGCTGCTCGGCTGATCGGCACCTTTGACGGGATAGATGCGGCAGTCGTTGGTGCGATCCTCAATCGCCTCTTCGAACTGGACGGGTGCGCCGCTCGCAAGCACCTCCTTGATGGCGCGCATCCGGGCAGCGGCCACGGGGGCCGGCAGGAACCGGTCGAGGCTGTGGCCGATCGCCGAGCTGTCGCCGCCGTCGGCGCTGACGCGTTGCTCGGCGGCGGCATTGACGGCAAGGATCGTGCCGTCCGCGGACAGCAGCATCATCTCGTCACGGCTGGCGTCGAGGAGCGCGCGGACGCGCAGCTCGCTCTCCTCGAGGCTCCGCATCACCGGCGCAACGAGCCGGTAGACCAACGCCGCGGCGCCAGCAACCACGACCAGGGTGATGAGGCCGGAGAGCGCCGCGGCACGGACGTAGCGGGCGCGAATCTCCCACAGATCGAGCTTGGCAACGAGCCCCAGGCCAAGGATGGCAACCGGCTCGTACGCAGCAATAACCCTGTCGCCGGCATAATCGGTGCCGACCATGGTGCCCGAATGCCCGCTCAGCGCGGCGCGCATCGGCTCTGCCACCGGCGTGGACCATTCGATCGCGGGAGGAAAATCGACGCCGGTGTGGCGGTGGCGGAGAAGGAATTTGATGCTGTCCCCCTCCCGCCGCGCGATGACAAACTCCCCGCTCGTTCCGAGGCCCGTCCTCTGGAAGCGGGTATGGGCAGCCTCGATCTGCACGAGCGTTGCCGCCGCGGCATCCGCGCCGTCCTTGATATTCGCCCGGTCGAACTCGGCAACCGCCTCCATCAGCCGCGCCTGGCTTCGGACAAGATCGACCAGCCGCAGCCGCTCGCGCTCGACGGCTGCCTGATAGAGAACGACACTCGCTGTCGCACCGACGATGACGGCAACGGCGATCAGGATCAGGATCAGGGCTGCAACGCGCTTGCGATCCTGCATCGGTCTCGTGTCCGGTCTAACCGGGTGCTGCGGCAAGAACAGCACGCAGGGCGGCGACGTCGATCGGCTTGTGCAGGGTGGTCACCGGCGATAGCCCTCTGAACTCGGCCAGGATCCTGGCGTGGTTGGCGTAATCGGGATGGTAGCCGGTCATGATGATGAGCTGGGCCCTGCAGTTGCGCTGCGCCAGCCAGGCAATCAGTTCGTTGCCGTCGAGCCCGGGCATGACCATGTCCAAGATGATGGTTGTCGGCATGAAGCTTTCGTACGTGCGCATGAAGGCGAGACCGTCGGTCACGGTTTCGACGGCAAAGCCGAGGGCTTCCGCAACGTGGCGCACGAAGCGGCCGATCGCTGGCTCATCGTCGCAGATCAGAAGCCGCCGTTCCGCCATCCCCGCCTCTCAAGTCTGCAACGACGCCGTGAGGCGTCCGAGGATGCTAGCCCACCCAACGATGCTATCATTGACGGATGAGTCTCGCACGCATTTTCGCGTTTCAGTCGATATGCCTGCGGTGCGCATCGGATTAATGTAACAACTTCCGGCGAAGCCGCCAGCTGCACCAAAGCGTGGAGAGCAGCGGCGAGCGGCACCCCACTGATCAACGGGACGAGGGAAAGGCGCAAAAGTGACAACGATCCTCGCAGGTGATATCGGCGGCACCAAGACAACGCTCGCACTCTATCGGTCCGGTGGCACCGCGCCGTTCGCCGTCAAGCAACCGCTCCGGCAGGCCACTTTTGCCAGCGCCGATTCCGCCTCGTTCGAGGCTATCGTCACCGGATTCCTGGCCGGCACGCAAGAGGCGGTCGCTGCTGCCAGTTTCGGTGTCGCCGGTCCGGTGTTTGAAGGCGAAGCGAAGATCACCAACCTGCCGTGGACCATCAACGCGCACCGCTTAAGTGCGGAGCTTGGCAACGCCAGGGTCGCCCTTCTGAACGATGTCGAGGCGACCGCCTGCGGCTTGGCCCACCTTGAGGCGGACGATTTTGCGCCGCTCAATCCCGGCGCGCCAGAGAGGAACGGCACCATGGCGGTGGTCGCGCCGGGCACCGGCATTGGCCTCGCCTTCCTGGTGTGGACCGGGCAAAGCTACCGGGCGCTGCCCAGCGAGGGCGGCCATGTCTCGTTTGCGCCGCGCACGCCGGACGAATACGCGCTCATGACCTTCCTTCAGGCCCGCTTCGGGCATGTGAGCGTCGAGCGGGTGGCATCGGGCACGGGCATCGCCAACATTTACGAGTACTTTGCGACAACGGGCCGGTACCCGATCCCGGGCGCGCTCACGGCCGCACTCGCCGCGGCAGACGACCCGACGCCGGTCATCGTCCGCGCCGCGCTCGAAGGCGCCACGCCGCTCTGCACCGCGACCCTGGATCTGTTTGTGCGTGTGCTGGGAAATGTCGTCGGCAACGTCGCCCTGATGCTACTGGCGACGGGCGGCGTCTATCTGGGCGGCGGCATGCCCCCTCGCCTCCTCGCCCGCCTTCAGCAACCGGACTTCCTCGCGGCCGTGTGCGACAAGGGCCGGTTCGGGGACTTCTGCCGCCGCATTCCGCTCCACGTCGTCCTCGACGCCGAGGCCGCCCTGCACGGAGCGGCCTGGAACGCCCACACGCTCACGACTTCGCCCTGAGCCACGTTCGCAGAGGGCGCCTGCGGCTAGCGGAACTGCGGCGTGGGCAGTGGATCGTCCTCGTAATCCGGCATCTCGATGCGGATCGTCGCCGGATCGACCGTGGATTTCGCGCCCAGGCCTCCCAGCACCAACTGCGGCAGGGCAATGAGGATTCCCACCATGATCAGCTGGATGCAGACATAGGGAATGGCGCCCCAATAGATCTGCCCGGTGGTGATGCCGTCCGTCAGCTTGCCGGTGACGCGGTCGATGTAGCGGTCCTTCGGCGCCACGCTGCGCAAGAAGAACAGCGCAAAACCGAACGGCGGGTGCATGAACGACGTCTGCATGTTGACGCCCAACAGCACGCCGAACCAGATCAAATCGATGCCGAGCTTCTCCGCAACGGGGGCAAGCAGGGGGACGACAATGAAGGCGAGTTCAAAGAAATCGAGAAAGAAGGCGAGCACAAACACGAGGAGGTTGACGACGATCAGAAAGCCGACCTGACCGCCCGGAAGGCCGGTGAGCAGATGCTCGACCCACAGATCGCCGTTCACCGCACGGAAGATGAGACCAAAAATCGTCGCCCCGATCAGAATGAAGAGGACGAAAGCGGACAGCTTCGCGGTCTTGTCCACCGCCTGGCGGACCATCTCGAGCGTCAAGCGCCGGTTGACGATCGCCAGCGCGAGCGCACCGACAGCGCCCATCGCGCCGCCCTCGGTCGGCGTTGCGACGCCGAGAAAGATCGTCCCGAGCACAAGGAAAATCAGGACCAGCGGCGGCACGAGCGAAAACAGAACCCTGCGCATGAGCTTCAAGCCATGCAGCGTGCGCGCCTCGATCGGCAGCGCCGGCACCTGTTTCGGCCGGAAAATCGCAACCAGCCCGATGAATCCGGCGTAAAGCAGAGCCAGCGTCAGCCCTGGGATGAATGCACCCGCATACATGTCGCCGACCGAGCGGCCGAGCTGGTCAGCCATGATGATCAGGACCAAGCTCGGCGGAATGATCTGCGCCAATGTCCCCGACGCGGCGATGACGCCCGTGGCAATCCTGCGGTCGTAGCCGTAGCGCAGCATAATCGGTAGCGAGATCAGCCCCATCGAGATGACCGAAGCGGCAACGACGCCGGTTGTCGCCGCCAGCAGTGCACCGACAAAGATGACGGCAAAGGCCAAGCCGCCGCGCACGGGACCGAACACCTGGCCGATGGTATCCAGCAGGTCCTCGGCCATGCCGCTGCGTTCGAGAATCAGCCCCATGAAGGTGAAGAACGGAATGGCGAGCAGGGTGTCGTTGCGCATGATGCCGAACACGCGCTCCGGCAGCGCCTGCATCAGCTCCGGCTTCAGCAGCCCCAGCTCGATGCCGAGGAGGCCGAAGGCGAGGCCGTTGAACGCCAGCGAAAAGGCGACCGGATAGCCGAGCAGCAGGAACACGACCAGCGCCGCAAACATCACCGGCGCCATGTTGGCGATGAGAAATTCGGTCATCGCTGCACCCCCTTCTCGACCGATTCGACCAGCTCCTTGATCTCCTCGACCTGAGCATCATGCGTCGAAATCGGATACGGCGCGGCACCGGCGAGGAAGGCGCAGCGCTTGATGATCTCCGACACGCCTTGCAGACTGAGAAGGAAAAAGCCGACCGGAATCAGAAGCTTGACGGGCCAGCGGATCAGCCCGCCGGCATCCGTCGAGGTCTCGTGGCGCATGAACGAGTCCATGAACATCGGCCACGACAGCATCATGATCAGGATCGACATCGGCAGGAGGAAAAACAGGCCGCCAAAAACGTCGAGCAGCGCAGCCTTTCGCTCCGATAGCCCGCCGGTCAGGACGTCGATGCGCACGTGCTCGTTCAAGAGCAGGGTATAGGGCGAACACAGGAGGAAGACGGCGGCGAAGAGGTACCACTGCGTCTCTAACCAAGCATTCGAACTCGTGCTGAAAAGATAGCGAACCGAGGCATTGCCGGCGCTGACGATGACGGCCACCAGCACCAGCCATCGCATGGCAAGGCCGACCCGCCGGCTGATGGCATCGATCAGCCGCGACAACCGCAGCAGGATCTCCCACACGAAATTGTCCTCCGCCTACTTTTTTTGCCGTGTTCTTCCGCACGTTACCGCGGGAGCATCAATGATGCCCGGAAAACAGTCAACGCCGGAATGGGGCCGCTTCCCCTTTTCTGCCGCATTTCCCCCACGCATTGAGTTTCATCCCTGGCTGCGCGACCCGCGCGCTACCACCCCCCTTAGCGGTGCACTGCGCGCGGCGCCACGAGCGACTCGATGATCGCCGGCGAAAGCAGGGCAAACGTGTCGCTCTCCGGCGTGAAGACGTACATGTTGCCGTCGTCAAGGTCGAAGTACCAGCCGTGGATCGCGAGCCGGCCGTCTTCGACCCGCTCGGCAATCCAGGGGAACGACAACAGATTGGCCAGTGAGGTCTTGATCGCTTCGCGCTCCAGCGTGCGCAACTGCTCCTCGAAGGGTTTTTGGCGGGCGACGACAAGGGTCCGCCTGCGCGCCTCATCGGCGATCTGCATCCAGTTGGCGATGAACGTGTGCGCGTGGCTGACGCCGGGATCGCCGGTGAGCAGCGCCTTGATGCCGCCGCAATGAACATGGCCCAGAACGATGATGTGCTCGACCTTCAGCGCCGTGACCGCAAACTCGAGCGCCGCACTGGTGCCATGCTTGGCGTCGTCCATTGCGCATGGCGGCACAAGATTGGCGACGTTGCGGACCATGAAGAGATCGCCGGGGTCGGCATTGGTCAG
>ERZ1645192.4130-NODE-4130-length-11620-cov-8.470039_pt1 | contig 11620 bp, 11 predicted proteins | sample MGYA00575354_ERZ1645192 | MGnify/ENA primary metagenome ERZ1645192 (study PRJEB40844, sample SAMN11349763) | freshwater sediment metagenome | isolation source: river sediment | host: Sediment | place: India: Faizupur Khadar , New Delhi | collected 2017-02-21 ... | reverse complement strand
CACCAACCGACGACGGTCGGAGAAAACCAATGACCATCGAACTCGACCACCTGGACAAGCTCGCGGCGTCGGTTTTCGACGGCTACATCGTGCGCAAGGACCTTGTCCGGAAATACTCCCGGCAGTACCCGGTGCCGACCTACGTCGTCGAGTTCCTGCTCGGCCGCTACTGCGCCAGCGTCGACGAGAAGGAGATCGAGGAAGGCCTCGCCATCGTCGAGAAGCAGCTGAAGGACCGCACCGTCCGCACCGGCGAAGAAGAGCTGTTCAAGGCGCGGGCGAAGGAACAGGGCGCGGTCAAGCTCATCGATATTCTGCGCGCTCGGCTGGATGCAAAGAACGACTGCTATGTCGCCGAACTGCCGAGCCTCGCCTTGCGCGACGTGCGCGTCGACGACCAGATGGTGCGCGATAACGAGCGGATGCTCACCGACGGCTTCTACGCCGAGGTGACGCTCAGCTACGACGGCATCATCGCCCAGGAGAAGGGCGGCCGGCCGTTCAAAATCGACGCGCTACGGCCCATCCAGATGTCGAAGGCGGACGTTCTCGACGTCTACGCCAAGGGCCGCAAGGAATTCACCACCGCCGAGTGGATCGAGTTTCTGATGCGCTCGATCGGCCTCGAACCCGCGGCCTTCAGCGAGCGGGCGAAGCGGGTGGTGTTGCTGCGGATGATCCCGTTCGTCGAGCGCAACTACAACCTTGTCGAGCTCGGACCCAGAGGCACCGGCAAGAGCCACCTGTTCCAGCAGATCTCGCCCTATGCGCACCTGATCTCCGGCGGCAAAGCGACGGTCGCCAAGATGTTCGTCAACAACGCGACGGGCCAGCGCGGTCTCGTCTGCCAGTACGACGTCGTCTGTTTCGACGAGGTGTCGGGGATCTCCTTCGATCAGAAGGACGGCGTCAACATTATGAAGGGCTACATGGCTTCAGGCCAGTTCAGCCGCGGCAAGGAAAACATCCGCGCCGACGGCAGCCTGGTCATGGTCGGCAACCTCGACGTCGACGTCGAACAGCAGCAGAAGGTCGGCCATCTGTTGAGCCCGATGCCGCCCGAGATGCGGGACGACACCGCCTTCATGGACCGTCTCCACGCCTATGCGCCGGGGTGGGACTACCCGAAGATCAGCGCTGCCGAACATCTGACCGATCACTTCGGGCTGGTGAGCGATTTCTTGAGCGAATGCTGGAGCCGGCTGCGCACCGGCAACCGCGTCGCCGTGATGCAGAGCCGCATTCACCTGGGCGGCGCCCTCAGCGGCCGCGACATCGAGGCGGTCAACAAGACCGTCAGCGGCCTCGCCAAGCTGCTGTTCCCGGATCCGGAGATGCCGGTGTCGGACGAGGATCTCGAATGGATGGTGCGCGTCGCCCTGGAGGGACGGCGGCGCGTCAAGGAACAGCAGAAGCGGGTGTTCAAGAGCGAGTTCCGTAATACCCACTTCAGCTACATCATGGGACCGGAAGGCATCGAGCAGTTCGTCGCCACGCCGGAGCTGCACAGCGACGAGGCGATCGAAAGCGATCCGCTGCCGCCTGGGCAGGTGTGGGGCGCCAGCCCCGGTGCCGGCGAGACGGGGCCGGGACTCTATCGGATCGACGTCACCTGCGGACCCGGCGGCGGTGTGAAGATCCTCAACCAGCCGACTCCGCCGCCGTTCCGCGAGAGCGTCCGGGTCGGCGAGCAGAACCTCTACATTCGCGCCAAGGAACTGGTCGGCGACCGCAACCCGCGCGAGGAGGAGTTCTCCGTGCAGATGCGCCCGATGGACGCGGACAAGGTCGGGGCCGGACTGGGGCTGCCGGTGCTGGTGGCGCTATGTGGCGGGCTCCTCGGCCGCAACACCCGCGGCGGAACGATCGTCGTCGGGGCGCTCAATCTCGGCGGTTCAATCGAGATGCTGCCGAACGCCGTGCGCATCGCCGAGCTCGCCATCGACAAGCAGGCACAGACGCTGCTGATGCCGGTCTCGGCCCGCCGGCCGCTCAACGAGTTGCCCGATGAGCTTTGGACCAAGAACAGCATCGAGTTCTACAAGGACGCCGCCGACGCGGTGTTCAAGGCGTTGGTGGATTAGGACAGGGGCACGAGCTCTATAAGTTGGGGAGCAAGCCGTGAATAAAGCAGCGCATGAAAATGATTGAGTCGCTCTCCTCGGCAGCCGAGGCCCTCGTTCGGCTGGCCGCGGACGATCCGGCACACGTCTACCTGCGCCGCCCAACACCGGAGGCCAAGGACCGCTTCGCCGCCTGGGTCACGGCGCCCGAACGCCTCACCGCCGCCAACTACGCCGCTTTCGCCCCCGTGCTGACCGGCGTCAAACAGCTCCTTGACCGGGAGGCGAGACCTTCGCAGCCATGACCTGTAAGCTTTGCGAGAAGGATGGGCCGCTCCTCAATTCCCACATCATCCCCGAATTCGCTTACAAGCCCGCCTACGACGAAAAGCACCGCTTCCATGTGCTGTCGACATATGCTCGGCGACTAAGGCCGATGGCACAGAAAGGGTTGAGGGAGCCGCTTTTGTGCGCACGATGTGAAACGCAGCTCTCTCAGTATGAGCACTATGCCCAGCGCGCCATCGAAGGCGGGGTACCGCTCGGAATTCGGCAGCTCACCAACGGCATCGAGGTGACCGAACTCGACTACTCTAGACTCAAGCTGTTCGGATTGTCGGTTCTCTGGCGTGCTGGAGTCGCCAAGCACCTGATGTTCTCCCGCGTTTCGCTCGGCCGGCACGAACCGATCCTGCGCCGCATGATCGAGCATGGTGATCCGGGACGAGCCGACCAATACGGTTTCATCGTCATCGGGATTTCGGGAGAGCACGGAGCGCAGAGCGACTGGATCGATCAGCCCGAACGCGTACCGCTGGACGGGCACACCTGCTACCGCTTTGTGTTCGCCGGCTTCATGTGGGTTTTCTTCGTGTCGTCCCACCGCCCGAAGGCAATCTTTCGGTCTCACTTTCTGCAGGAGGATGGGACGTTGCAGATCATGTTTAAGCCGTTCGCCGAATTGGGCTTTGTTCGAACATTCGGCAAACGCCTCGATGCCATGGGCCGGTTGATATCGCCGAACCCTTAATCTCTTCGCTCTGGCAAACCTGCTTACTTTATTTCGCTGCTGCAGACGTAACCACTGTGTCGGGCTTCGGCGTCCGTTGGCGCGGTCCGAGTTCGAACGTCAACAATGCCGCGTCACGCGCCTCAACGAGGAGCCTCCTCGCGTCGTCAGGAAACACAAGGGGCTGCTCCAGCATGCACCCGAACGCTTCGTACGCCGCGAAGGCTTTCTTTTTCGCCAGCAATTCCCGCAGGCGCTGACGCGCCGCGTCAAGGCTGCGTGCACGGCGGCCATGAAAGTCGGGCGTCGGCCCCGTCGGACTCTCGCCGCGGAACAGATCAGGGATGCCCGAGCGTTGTTCGTGCGCTTCCAGCTTCGCGTCGGAGCGGACCTTCTCTTGAACCTCCAAGGCCTTTTCTTCGACGGATCGAAACTCCTCGACGCCTTTCCAATGCCGCGTTGCGTATACGAGGTAGAAATAGGTCCTTTTCGCCAGCGGCTGCATGACCCTCGTTGACGTCACATACTCGAAGCTGCCCGCCGCCCGAAGACGGTTGCAGAAAACGCCAAGGATCGCGGCCTCCCGGTCCTCGCCACCCGCGATCCGTTGCTCGATTTCGCTGCGCCAAGACGAACCGCCAAAGATCGGATCGAAGGAAGCCCGAACACTTGGCTGCGGGTTCTCCAACAAATGGCGATTGATGTCGTTGTACATAAAGTTGATGATGACCTCGCCCCGCAGCCGCAGCAGCGGCCGCAGAGCGTTGAGGTCTACGCTCCAGCCGGTTGGATCGACAAAGATCAGCGAGAATGCATTGTTGATGAACCGGCGCGCCTCCTCGATGTGATCCTGAAACTCGCCGCAGATCGTTCTCGCTCCGGAGTTCGGAAACCGGGCAACGAGATGCTGAAGGTCCTGAAAAGCGGATCGATCCCGCTCGACGAATAGGGCGCGAAAGGTCACATCACGCCCGGTCTTCTGAAGGCCTTGGCGAACCGCCTCCAGCTTGGTCAACGCAATGGAGACAGAGGTATCCTCGAAATTTTCATCGGCTGAACGCCAAGGGCCTGAGAACGCGTCAATGTACGCGAACTCGAACCAGTGTCCGCTGCCAGCCAACGTGACGTAGGCGACGCGCTCCAGGTAGCGGTCGAGAAAGAAGTGTTTGACGAAGGTCTGCTCTCGTCCCCGGTACCGTGTTGGGTCGATCATTGGAAATCAATCAGTCCGGAACGTCGCGGTTGTTGGGAGGTTTCTACTCAGCCGCGAACATGGCGATTTGGCTCGACGCTGCTGTCCTCGCTTCAAGGCTCGGGAACTGATTCCATTCCTTTGAGTCGAGCTTTCTTCCTCCGGATTTAGGAGAGAGTCCGCCCCACTGTTTGAAAAAGAACGGAACTCCCTCCGAACGACATTGATCGCGGATGGTACGGACCCATTCGATGTTCATCGGTCGCGCACGAGGTCCGCTCTCACCGCCGACGATTACCCAGTGAATGCCTTTCAGGTTTAAGGAACCCAATGGGCCGATCAGCGGCTCCAAAGATAGGAAACGCACACCTGCCGTGGTCTCTTGAAGGTGGGTCACCCGCGATAGGCAAGCCCCGTCCTCGACCGATACGCCAAGCCAGATATGCGATGGCGCAGCGCCACCAGCGTACCGCCGGTTGACATACCGACGCATCCGCGAACTGCGCTTGGTGAGCACCTGAAACGAATGCCAGTCGGCCTGCTCCATGGTGTCGAAAACGCTGTCGACGTAGGATGTGGGGATTTCCTTGTGAAACAGGTCGCTCATCGAGTTGACAAAAATCATGCGCGGGCGACGCCATCTCTTCGGCTGATCGACGCGCTCAGGCCGCAGAGTTAAGTCGAACCCGGATTCAAACGGATGTCCGGCGACACCTCTAAACCGATCGGCGAACCGTTCGGCGTAACAGTTGTCGCACCCCCGGCTGATCTTCGTGCAGCCAGTCACCGGATTCCACGTCGCGTTGGTCCATTCTATCGCGCTGCGGTCCGCCATTGCGCCCTCCCGGGAACGGACAGAGAACATAGTGCAAGAATCTTGATTCTTAAAGGGTTTCGGCCGCCTCTTAAACGGTTTTCTGCATCTCACGTTCGATTACCAGCGCGCAGCGTCCGGTTGCGTACAACCTCGCCTCCGCCTCTCTTCTGCGTACCAGCCCCTTCAGCTTTCGGCAGCCGGCCCGATCGATTGTGTTTGCGCGAATTCGCGGTAATCTCTGCGCAGACAGAGGGGATCGGCCTTGGCGCTGAATCTTTCCAAAACGGTCGCGGATTTTCTGAAGCAGCGGGCGGAGCAAAAATTCACTGCGCGGCAAATCGCTCAGTGGGTGTTCGAGACCTACCCGGCCGAGTGTCAGGAGAAGATGGCGAAGAGCACCGCCATAAAGTCGGATAGCGAACTCCTACAACAGCTGGTCGCCGAGATCGGCTCACAACGCCCGCAGGTGCAGAGGAAGCATCCGCAGATCAAAACGACGGAGGGCCGGCCGCGGCAGTATTACTGGAGCGACAAGAGCGAGCAGGTTGAGGTCAGCGAAGCGGAGAGCGAGGAACCGGAAGCCGCGGTGGGGCCCGGCGCAGGGGCTTCGCTGAAGGAGCATGACCTGTATCCGCTGCTCGCCAAATACCTCTGGGATGAGTTCAAGATCTATTCGAAACGCATCGACGAGAAGCGCTCTTCGAACAAGCAGGGCGCACAGGGCAACAAGTGGCTCTTTCCCGATGTCGTCGGGATGGAGAACCTCGCCGAAGACTGGCACCCCGACATCAAGGCGTGCGTGAAGGAGTATGCCGACAAGAAAACCAAGCTGTGGTCGTTCGAGGTGAAGCTACTGGTCAATCGGTCGAACGTCCGCTCGGCGTTTTTCCAGGCGGTGTCCAATTCGTCGTGGGCGAATTTTGGGTATCTGGTGGCGGGGGAAATCGAGGGTGCGGCGACGATGAAAGAGCTGCGGATGCTGTCCGGGCTGCACGGCATCGGCTTCATTCAGCTCGATGCCGAAAACCCCGCCGAGAGCCAGATCCTGATTCCGGCACGGGAACGGCAGGAGATCGACTGGGCCAGTTGCAACCGGCTCGCCTCGGAGAACGCCGATTTTCAGGATTTCGTCAGCCTCGTCTGCCAGTTCTACCAGACCGGCAAGGCGAAGCCGGCCGATTGGGACGTACCCAGGGAATTGTAAGGTTATCCCAGTGCTGCACGGATCCGGATGTGTTGTCCCGGCTTTTCGAACTCGCCGATCCAGACCTCGCGGTCGTCCTCGCGTTCCCGGCGTAGCTCCAGGACGAAACCGTCGATGCCGCGCCTGCGGGCTGTCGCAAAGTCCTCCAGCCGAAATTCCGCGCTTCGCGCGAGCGTGGGGGCGATTCTCTCGATCGCATACCCCAAGACGTCGACGAGATGATCGACCACTCGTGCCGATGCGTTGTCAGCGGTAATGTCCTCGACAATTTTGATGCGATTTCGAGAGCTCATTGTGGCGCCTCTTTCTTGAAGGAAGCCGATCATGAAGACTGTCAAGCTGCCGGCTGACGATAAGGCAGATGCTGTTAACGCCGCGTAGCTCCGCGGAGCTTGACGGGAGGCCACATTCCCATGGACAGCGCGAAACGCTACGCTCCGGCTACGCCGCGTAATCGCGAGCCGATCCGGGATGTGCTGCGCCAGGTGTTGCCGGCGCGAGGCAGGGTCCTCGAAATCGGCTCTGGCAGTGGAGAGCAAGCCGTCTTCTTCGCGGCATCGTTTCCCCACATCACTTGGCAGCCCACTGACGCCGATCCCGAATGTCTTGCCAGCATCGCGGCCTGGATGGCCGAGGCGGCGTTGCCGAATCTGCGGCCACCGCTGCACGTGGATGCCGAGGATCGTTTCTGGACCTCGGATTCCGATCAAGCTTTCGACGCTGTGGTCAGCATCAACATGATCCACATCGCGCCGTGGGAGGCCTGCCGATGCCTGATGGGCGGCGTGGCACGCGTTCTGAAGCGCGGCGGCCTTCTGTATCTGTACGGCCCCTTCATGATCGGCAACCGCCACACCGCACCGTCCAACGCCGCCTTCGACGATAGTCTGAAGGCGATGGACCGGCGGTTCGGTGTCCGCGACGTTGCCGCCGTTGCGGCGGAAGCGACGTTGAATGGGCTGACGCTGGAGAAGCAGGTGCCGATGCCGGCCAATAATTTATCGCTGATCTTCCGCCGCCGGTAGAACGTACCGTCGCTCAGGCGGCGAGCAAGCTCACCGCGATCGTGGGGACCGTAACTCTATTGGGATCAAGCTGGTCTCATAGCTGAACGAGGCAGTCGCTCAGCCCGGCGTTCAAGCAAGAGTTCGGGTTCTCTCCCTTGCTTTGGAGGGAGCAGCGTGACTAGATGGGGCAACGGCCGGTAGTCGCCTTCTGCACAGCGTGTTACTCGGCTCCGGACGGCATGCTCCGTATCTTACAGGGATCAATCTAATGGTTGTTATGCGGTACCTACGGGGGTGCAATGGCTCGCGCCGGAACAGCTATCGGCAAGGCCCCTTCATTGAAGGTGCTTGGCATGAACAGACCGCGAGGCCTGTGCCAGATTCCTTGTGGGTGCTTGAAAGGAGACATGGATGGACAAGCAAAAGTTTATAATTCGCTTTGAGGGTCTGACCTCAGCCGAAGCTAGCGTCGAGTCGCAGCGGCTACAGGAGATGCTGGCCGACGCTTCTCCCGATATTGACGTGAAGCTGCGGCGCGAGCGCGCCGAGAGCATGGACATGGGCGCAACGCTGGTGTTGTTGCTAGGCACTCCGGCGATCATCGCGGCGGCCAATGGCTTCGCAGCGTGGCTCGGGCAACGCGGCAAGCGCCCGGGCAGCCTCGTTGTCGAGCGAGTCAGGGCCGACGGCAGCATCGAGTGCTTCAAATTCGATGGCGACTCGGCCGATGCTGCTAAGGTGGCCGAAGCCTTGCGCTCACCGGGAGGTGGTACCGCTAAGGTATGAGCACCGCGCTGCCCAAGGCGGAGACCACCGTGGTGGTGATGCTCGGAGGCAGCACCTATCCGCGAAACCCCGCCTTTAACAACCCCCGTTTCAAGCACTCGGCAGAGGACCTGCGCGCGTACTTTCTGGACCCCGCGGCATTCAAGCTGCCGCGGCAGAACCTCCTGTGGTTGTTCGACTCGACGGACAATCCCAATGATCTTAACGATAAGATAGAGGCGTTTCTGTGCAGCGCAATGCACGGCACGGACGAGCAGCGGCCGATGGACGTGATCATCGTCTTTATCGGCCACGGCTTTTTCGACGACAGCCGCAGCTACCACCTCGCCACGCCGAGTTTCAAACCCGGCGCCCCCGAATACTCGTACCGCTTTAAGTTTTTACAGCGCACGGTAAGGGAACAGATGCGCCTCGCGCGCAAGTTCTATCTGCTCGATGCCTGCTACTCCGCGTCGGCGGCGTGCGAGTTGATGTCGTCTGAGCCGGTGGCCCAACGCGTGCTCAGCGAGGTCGAGGCCGAGGCCAGCAACGACCTGCCCCAGCGCGGCACCGCGGCGCTCTGTGCGGCAAGCAAGGACGACCAGGCTCTCGCCCCCGAGGCTGAAGAGTACACGATGTTCAGCGGTGCCTTGCTGTCGGTGCTGCGAGACCCGCCTATCCTCAGCGATATCCTATCGCTGCACCAGCTTCACGGCCTCGTCGACGACTTCATCCGCAAGCGCTTCGGCGAAAAAGCGGTGCGCCCGGAGATCCATGTCCCCGAGCAAAAACAGGGCGATGTAGCTACGATCCCGTTGTTCCCGTTGCGCAGAGTCGAGCCGGCCGCGGCCTTTAGCGTGCTCGACGCCTTCGACGCCGAGACCTTTGCAGACGAGGCGCTGCTGTACACCGTAGTCGTTTGCCGCTCCACGCCCGATCCCGAGCAGCTGCCGCCCTTGCTGCAGGTGGTGAGCGACGCCTGGAACAACTTCCGTGCCCCAATCTTAGCCGCAGCCAACGCCTGCCGTGCCGGCTGGCGTGCGCCGCCGGTGCCGGCCGACCACGAAGGCGGCGGCTCCCTGCTCACGCAGCTGGCTGTCGACCGCGCCTTCGAGTCGGAGGCCAGGCTACGCAGCGCAGTGGCCGCGCTTTGCCGTGCCGAGATCGCGGTGTTCGACCTCACCGACTGGGACGAAGGCGCGACCTTCCTGCTCGGCGTGCGCGCGGTGGCGCGTCGCGGCGTGACCATCACCAGCGTGGGCGGCAAGTTCACGATCGGCGGCGAGCTGCAGGTGCCGTTCAACCTCCAACTGCTCAACCTAGCGGCACATTCCGATGCCCAGGAGAATGAGGGCGCCGGCAAGCGGCCGTTCGAGCTCATCGGTGGTAAAATCGTCAACGGCTTTCACGACCTCGCCAACCTGCCACACTACCTCGATCTGCCTGCGTATGACTCGGTGCGCCAGCTCGGCGTGGAGTCGGGTGCCTACCGCCCGGTGCAGGCGCGCGAACGCGTGCTGGTCCTTTGCCCTTTCAACGCGCTCTACACGCGCACCAATTTCAGACGCCTTGAGAAGGTGCTGCCGAGCCGGGTGCAGGACTACGTTGCCAAGGCAGAAGCGCGGCTCGCTGAGAAACCCGCGCTCGTACGATTGCTCGATCTAAAGACTCCGCGCCTCGTCGCGCAGACGCTGTTCGAATTGATCCGGCTCACCGACATGTGCGTGGTGGACTGGACCGAGATGCGCACCAATGTCATCTTCGAGGCCGGCGTGCGCATGGCCACCAACCCGCTGGGTGCGGTCCATGTGATCGAGCATGGCGCGCGCGAACGTCTTCGCAGCGGTGGTCGGGCTGGACATCAGGTGCAGGGCCTGTTGAGCCTGTTAGACCCAATAGGTTACCGCCTGGGCGGCATCGACACCGGCCCGTTCGATGCGATGGTGCAGCGTTTCGACTCCAGCCTGAAGGCCAATAGCCGCGGCGAGGTTAATTTTATCTACTCGGCTGTGGGTGCCGCACTCGACCGCCGCTCGCAGCCCGCCGCGTTGCCGCTGGTCAACGAGTTGACGCGCAGCGCGAACATCCTCGACCCCGACGACCAGGAAAGCATTGGCATCTCGCCCGTGCTGTATCATGAGGTCAACCGCGAACTGGCGGCCGAGGCGCGTGAAGCGGCCGCCGACCGCCGGCTTGCGGCCTGGTTGTTTCTGTCACGGCGCTACAGCGCGATGGAGATCGCGCGCGAAAAGCTGTTGTTGGATCAGTTCGAATTATTGAGCCCACAGGTGCGGCGCTGGGCGCGCCGCGCCAAGAGAGCCGACCTGTTGGAGGAGGTCAATGCCCAGGTCCAGGCCGTCAAGGATGCAGCCGCTCGAAAAGGTGATACGTGAACATACTCAGTGCCGAGCAGGAAGTGGCGCGCCTAGTGGCCCGCGCCAAGCGCGATAAGGAAGAAGCTAAGGACCACCGCGACAACGGCGACATCGCGGCTGCGGTGACGGTGCTCGAGGAGACAGTGAAGGCGTTGGGCGCCTCGCCGCTGGCTGCTGGGTTAGAAACCGTCACCGTGCCCAGCAAACCGATGCGCGACCTGGCGGTGCAACTAGCCGACTGTCTGGGCATGCTCGGCGGAAACTACCGGCGACAGGGCAGGTTTAAGGAAGCGCAGGCTGCGTTTGAGCGCGGACGGGTTTACGAGGATTTGCCCTCGCTCGAGGTGTTGAGCTCATACAACCTGATCAATGCGATCACACTGCCGATCGAATCGGATGCCCAGGCCTGGGAGGCGCAGCGGCCCTTCATCGAGAAGGCGGTCTCGGCGCTCTCGCGTCAGGTGCTTGGTGAGCGCCGCAGCGACCGCTGGGCCTGGGCCGACCTCGCGCAGTGCCAGCTGCTGCTCGGTGACCAAGCTGGCGCTCTCCAAAGCTACGGCCGTGTTCGAGACCTCGGCGACGAAGACACGGTCGCGTCCGTGATTGCCGTGTTGGAAAGGCTTGGCAACGCGGCACCGGCGCTCAAGAGTCGCGTCAACGCGGCGATCACTTACCTGACGAACTGAGCGTATCGGATTCACAGCGCTCGCGTGTCCATCCGAAAACTTGCCTCTCGCAGTGCCTCTCTGCTTCCATCGCGACGTGGTCGATCGCGGAGGTCGTCATCAACTCAGTTTTGGGTTGGCTTGGAGTCGGGCGTCACGGATGTGGGCGTTGATGATGGTGATGAGTTTTCGCATAGGCGCGGTGATGGTGCCGAGAGGATCATTTTCCGTTGGCGACGAGGTATCCGGTTCCGGCCGACCGATATGTCTTCACACGGCGAACGGCGCCAGTTTGAGCCTCTCGCCGGCGCAGAAGGCTCGCGTCAGACGCACCCCCGCACCTACCCCGGCAGCCGCCGCCCCGTCGCGCGATCCTATCGCCGAGGCTCACGCAGCCATTCCAGCAGCTTCGACCACCGCCGTCTTGTCTGCTTCCCCTTCACCGCGATCGCCATCGCCTTCTTCTGCCCGACGATGACGACCAGCCGCTTGCCGCGGGTGACCGCGGTGTAGAGCAGGTTCC
>ERZ1645192.4129-NODE-4129-length-11621-cov-8.501989_pt1 | contig 11621 bp, 8 predicted proteins | sample MGYA00575354_ERZ1645192 | MGnify/ENA primary metagenome ERZ1645192 (study PRJEB40844, sample SAMN11349763) | freshwater sediment metagenome | isolation source: river sediment | host: Sediment | place: India: Faizupur Khadar , New Delhi | collected 2017-02-21 ... | reverse complement strand
GGGTGGCCATCGCCCTGAGCTTCGACCTCGGGCGCTACTGGAACATCTGGCGGCCCATCTTCAACTGGCAGGGCAATTCGGTCCTGTTCGAAGTGGGCATGTGCGTCACCTTCTACCTGATGGTCCTGTGCGTCGAGATGAGCCCGTCGATCCTCGAGGGGCTCAAGGCCCGCATCGACGGGAACGAGTGGGGCGCCGCCGTGCTGCGGCGGGTGGAGAAGCCCATCCTGACCCTGTACCGCTGGGTCCGGATCGCGCTCCCGTTCTTCATCGTCACCGGCGTGGTCCTGTCCTTCATGCACCAGTCGTCACTCGGCACGCTCATGCTCATCTCGCCCACCAAGTTGAGCCCGCTGTGGGACACCAACGTCCTGCCCATCCTGTTCCTCCTGTCGGCTATCGCGGTGGGGTTCCCCATGGTGATCCTCGAGTCGATTTACGCCAACATCAGCTTCGGGCGGAATCCGGAGATGGAGCTGCTGACGCCGCTGACCCGCTTCGTCCCCTGGTTCCTCGGCGCCTACGGGCTGGTGAAGCTCGTCGACCTCGCCGTCCGCTGGAACACGCTGGACCTGCTCGCCCAGCCCGCGGCCACGGTTTCGCTCATCATCGAGATCATGCTGGGCATCCTCGCCCCGCTGGCGCTGCTCCTCAACCCGGCGGTGCGCCGGTCCATGGGTTGGCTGTTCTTCACCGCCTCGCTGATCATCTTCGGCGTGGTCCTGAACCGGATCAACGTCTTCCTGGTGGGCTACAATCCCCCCTACTCCCTGCGGGCCTACTTTCCGTCGGTGGGCGAGATCGCCATGACGGCGGCCATCGTCTCCAGCATCCTGTTCTGCTATCGGTTCTTTGTCACCTACTTCCCCATCCTGCCCGGCTACATGCCGGTGAGCCCGGAGCAACTGGCCCGGATGCACGAGGAGCGCGCCAAGACCGTCACGCCGTTCTGGACCTGGATGATCCGCGGCGCCGGCATCGTGTTCCTGCTGGTCTTCGTCCTGCTATACAGCGTGGTGCACGAGGAGGCCATCAGCTCCACCATCCGGACGGTGACCGAGATCCAGCGGGTCCAGGCGGCCCGGCCGGAGCCGGCCCCGGTGACCGCGGCGACGGCTTATCCGCACCGCCCGACGGCATACAAAAATTTCTACCTGCTTAACAGCGCCGCCCTGAACTCGGGAGTTGACGACTACGAGCCGGTGGGGTTTGCCCACCGGATCCACGACGAGATCACCGGCGGCGATTGCGGGGTGTGCCACCACCGGTACGCCATGAGTGAAGATGATCGCGTGGGCGAGGACCTCAAGGCCCTCCACGCCATGATGGAAGTCCGCCTGGGCGGTCCGTGCGCCGACTGCCACGACGACATGGCCGACCGGCCGCCCCAGAGCTGCGCCCGCTGCCACGCCCAGCCCGGCGAGGCGGACGACCCGTCGCGCATCGGGCTCAAGGGGGCGTACCACCGCCAGTGCATCGGCTGCCACGAGGGCCAGCTCAAGCCGGCCTCCGCGCCCACCGGCTGCAACGACTGCCACCATCCGTGGACGCCGGACCACGGGCGGCTGGTCAACCTCGGCGCCGCGCCCACCCCGCAGGACGTGACCCGCTCCTGCCTGAGCTGCCATCCGCAGGTGGGCCAGGATCTGCTGGGCACCGCCCACTGGCGCTGGCAGGGCTTCTCGCCCACGCTGGCCGGCTACGAGCACCGCAAGGACATCAGCCTCACCCTGATGGTGAACAACTACTGCATCGCCATCGCGCCCAACATGCAGCAGTGCGCCGCCTGCCACATCGGCTACGGCAAGCAGGGCAAGGACTTCGATTTCAGCAACCCGGCCAACATCGACTGCCTCGTCTGCCACGACACCACCGGCACCTACCGGAAAGACCCTCTCAATGCCGGCCTGCCGGCGGCAGGCGTGGACCTGCCGGCCGTGGCGCGGAAGGTGGGGCGTCCGTCGCGGCAGGCTTGCGGCTCCTGTCACTTCCACAGCGGCGGCGCCACCAACGCCAAGCACGGGGACCTGGAGCCCGTCATGGCCGATCCGAAGCCCGAGTTTGACGTCCACATGGGCGCCCTGAACATGCGCTGTCAGAAATGCCACACCACCACCCGGCACCGGATCGCCGGGATGTCCCTGAGCGCGCCGGCGGTTGAGGGCCGCGTGGAGTGCGGCAAATGCCACGGCCCCACACCGCACGGCGTGTCGGGACCGCTCTCCCGGCACCTCGACGACCACGTCCGCGCCATCGCCTGCGAGACGTGCCACATCCCCGCCTTCGCCCGCGAGACGCCCACCCTGCTGCGGCGGGATTACTCCCAGGCCGGCCAGGACCGGCCCGAGACCAAGGACAACCTGGGCATGCCCGCCTACGACAAACGGTTCGGCGCGCTCACCTGGGGCCGGAACCTTACTCCGGTGTACCTCTGGTTCGACGGCACCCGCCACGCCGCCCTGCTGGGCGACACCATCGACCCGTCCGCCAGCGTGGTGCTCAACGCGCCCGTGGGCGAGAAGCGCAACCCGGCCGCACGGATCTTCCCGTTCAAGCTGCACACCGCCGTGCAGCCGTACGACACCGAGAACAAAACCCTGGCCATGCCGCGGTTCCTCTCCGACTACTGGGTCCGCTTCGACTGGTCCGGCGCCATCGCCGAGGGGATGAAGGCGGTGGGCCTGCCCTACTCGGGCAAGTACGGCTTCGTCGAAACGCGGATGTACTCGGCGATCCACCACGGCGTGGTCGCCGCCCCGAAGGCGCTGGGCTGCACCGACTGCCACTCCACCGAGGCCGTCAGCTGTGTCCGCTGCCACCAGGGAGCCCAGGGCATGGACCTGCCGGAGCACCGGCGCAAGATCTACCCCGAGGTCAAACAGCGGCTCGACTTCAAGGCGCTGGGCTACCCCGGGGATCCGGCCCAGGTGGGCGGACGCTTCTACCTGACCCTCGGCCGCGGCCGCCCGACCCGGTAGGGCGCCGGCGCGTTCATCCGCCGGCGGCTACCGGTGTGCTCGTGCAACCGGTAGCCGCCGATCGTCCCGGCGCGCAGCGACCCGATCCTGACGCGCCCGAGCGTGCTCCCGCCTGCTCGCATTCACGACTCATCTCGCGTTCTGACATCACCGCGCGTTTGATCCATCCCGCCACAACCGGCTCCAGACGGACCTTTCAAATCCGGCTCCAAAATCTGAAAGCCGAGATGTAGAAATATTTTCAACATAATTTGAAAATCTTTTCATACAAATCGCCCCCCTCTCTACTTTGTATACAACTGTCCATTGATATTTCCCTGATTGGTAGCGGGTGTGGCTTTATTCGAACCAATGAGTGATTTCGCTGCAGGCAACCGGCCGCCCAGCCCGGGCGGCTGCCGCTATCCGGATCTCGTGTCGGGGCCGCGCCGGACGGCTCCGATTCACCGACCGGCGTCCCGCCCCGCCCCTGCGGGCGATGGGCCGCTGGCGTCAAATCCTGCGACCTTTACTTTTCACGGGAGGTTGGAATGCGTGTAAGACGTTTCGCGATCGTCCTGATGCTGCTTGCGCTGGCCGCCGGTCTCGGCTTCGGCTACCGGGGCTACAACGTGTCGTGGAGCGACGAAGGCTGGCTCGTGCTGACCTTCGAGCTGGGCGACTACCGTGTCGAGCAGATTCAAGCCAACGATCAGACCTACTCCAAACTCGTCTTCGAGGGCGGTGTCTGGACCCACCAGCGCGGTTACGCCGAGCTGCCCATGCTCAGCGCCACGGTCCAGCTGCCCGCCGAGGGCAATTACAGCGTCGAGATTCTGGACGCCGATTTCGATCTCGTCCCCCTGGAGCACCCCATGCTCCCCTCCAAGGGTGTGATCTACCGCAACCAGAATCCCGCCTCGATCCCCTACTGGACCGACCCGCACGCCCAGACGCTCAAGGTCTATCCCGAGGAGATCACCCGGCTCAGCGATCCGTTCATCTTCCGTGACGTCCGCGGGTTGACCGTCTTCGTCCACCCGTTCCAATACCTGCCCCGGACCGGCCTGCTGAAGGTGCACCAGACGATCCGCGTGGTCCTGGTTCCCGAGGAGTCCGAAGACAGCACCAACCCCCTGCCCGTTCAGCCGAAACGGCTGGTCCGGGAGATGGACAGCATGTACCGCTCGCTGTTCATCAACTACGACCCCCAGGCTGACGGCCTCAAGTTCGCCAACGAACTGAATGATATCGGCGAGATGCTGGTCATCTACACCAGCCGCGACGCCTCCGTCATTGAACCGTACATCACCTGGAAGCGGCAGAAGGGCTTCAAGGTGAGCACCCAGCAGGTGGCCACGGGCACCAACGTCAAGACCACGATCCAGACCGCCTACGCCGCCAATCCGAACCTGCTCTATGTGCAGCTCGTGGGCGACTGGGCGGACATCAAGTCCGACCTCGGCACCAGCTCCAGCGCCCCCACCGATCCCATGCTGGGCTGCGTGGCCGGCTCCGACAACTTCCCCGACCTGGTCATCGGCCGCTTCCCCGCCGCCAGCACCACCGAAGTGACCACCATGATCAACAAGGCCATCACCTACGAGAAGGCCACCAGCGGCACCTGGTACCCCAAGGGGCTGGGCATCGGTTCCAGCGAGGGCTCCGGGATCGGCGATGACGGCGAAATCGACTACGCCCACATCGACATCATCAAGGAAAACAAGCTGATCCCCTACACCTACACCAGCGTGACCGAGGCCTACGGCAGCCCCACCGCCACCACCGTGGCCAACGCCATCAACGCCGGCCTCAGCGTGATCAACTACTGCGGCCACGGCTCCGACACGAGCTGGGTGACCTCCGGCTTCAGCACCACGAACATCAGCTCCCTGACCAACGGCGACATGCTGCCGGTGATCTTCTCGGTGGCGTGCGTCAATGGCACGTTCCACAAGACCACCGAGTGCTTCGCCGAGCGCTGGCTGCGCAAGAGCGGCGGCGGCGCGGTGGCCACCATCATGTCCACCATCAACCAGCCGTGGCAGCCGCCCATGCGGGGGCAGGACTACATGAACGACCTGCTGACGGGCGGCTATGACTACGCCGCCGGCCCCGGCAACGGCACCAGCACCACCTACGGCAAGACCTTCTTCGGCAGCATCACCACCAACGCCATGGTGCTGATGTACGCCGAGAGCGCCGCCAGCGACGATCTGGATACCCTGAAGACCTGGACCATCTTCGGTGATGCCAGTCTGCAGGTGCGCACCACCACCCCCAAGGCCATCACCCTGAGCAACACCGCCGTTTCCAGCGGCACCGCCTTCTCCACCACGGTCACCGCGAGCGGCGCGGGCGTCGCCGGCGCGCTGGTGGCCCTGAGCCAGGGCGCCACGGTCTACACCGGCACCACCAGCTCCTCCGGCGCCGTCACCATCAGCCACGGCTTCACCTCCGGCACGGTCAACGTGGTGGTCACCGGATTGAACCTGGAAACGGAATTCCACGCCGTGACCGTGGGCGGCGGCACCACCAACAATCCGCCCGTGGCCAACTTCACCTTCGCCGTCAACGAGCTGGTCGCGACCTTCACCGACGCCAGCACCGACAGCGACGGCACCATCGCCAGCCGCGCCTGGAACTTCGGCGACGGCGGCACCGCCACCACCGCCAATCCCAGCCACACCTACACCGCCGCCGGCACCTACACCGTGGCCCTGACCGTCACCGATGACGACGGCGCCACCAACTCCGTCTCCAAGCAGGTCACCGTGAGCGTCACGCCGTACGATCTGGCCAACGGTCAGACCGTCTCCAACCTGGCCGCCGCCAAGAGCGCGTGGGTGCGCTACCGCGTCAATCTGCCCGCCGGCGCCACCAACCTGGTCATCTCCACCACCGGCGGCACGGGTGACGCCGACCTGTACACCCGCTTCAACGCCGAACCCACCACCAGCCTCTACGACTGCCGGCCCTACAAGAGCGGCAACGTGGAAAGCTGCACCGTGGCCTCCCCCAGCGCCGGCTACTACTACATCGGGCTGTACGGCTACAGCGCCTTCTCCGGCGTGAGCCTGACGGTGAGCTGGACGCAAGGTTCACCCAACGTCGCCCCGAACGCCGCGTTCACCTCCGCGGTGAGCAACCTGACCGCGACGTTCACCGACACCAGCACCGACAGCGACGGCACCATCGCCAGCCGCGCCTGGAATTTCGGCGACGGCGGCACCGCCACCACCGCCAATCCCAGCCACACCTATGCCGCCGCCGGCACCTACACCGTGACCCTGACGGTCACCGATGACGACGGCGCCACCGACAGCGCCTCGGCCTCGGTCACCGTGACCGCGCCCCCGACCGGCAATGAGCTCACCGACGGCAGCGTTGTGAGCAACCTCGGCACCAGCAGCTCCCAGTGGCTGTACTACTACGTCAACGTGCCCGCCGGCGCCACCAATCTGAAGATCGCCATCTCCGGCGGCAGCGGCGACGCCGACCTATACGTCCGCTTCGGCGCCCAGCCCACCACCACGGCCTACGACTACCGGCCGTACCTCAGCGGCAACGCCGAGACGGTCACCGTGGCCAGCCCGGCGGCCGGCACCTGGCACATCGGGCTGCGGGCCTACAGCACGTTCGCCGGAGTGACCCTCACCGTCAACTACGACGAAGGCAGCGAACCGCCGGAGGGTGACGGGTTCACCGTCAACAACCTGTCGGGCGCCAAATCTTCGTGGAAGTACTACACCATCGACGTGCCGGCCGGCATGGCCGTGCTGGAGATCGCCATCTCCGGCGGCACCGGCGACGCTGACCTGTACGTCCGCCGCGGCGCCCAGCCCACCACCACCGCGTACGACTATCGGCCGTACCTCAGCGGCAACAACGAGACCGTCACGGTGAACAACCCCACCGCCGGCACCTGGTACATCGGCATCCGGGGCTACGCCGCCTACTCCGGCCTGACCCTTGACGCCTACTACTTCGTCACGGCGCCATAACGCCATCCGCCCCGCCGGCCCGAACGGCCGACGGGTGAGTATCGAATAACCTCGATCAGCCGGTCCCCACGGGGGGACCGGTTTTTTATTGGCGGCCACACGGGCTCGCTCTGACGCCAAGGCCGCCAAGAAGATGGGCTGAGGCCCGGCTGTTAGCTGGGTCTGCGTCAATCCGCGTGAATCCTCGTCAATCTGCGCCTTGTTCCGGACAGATACGCAGGTTGACGCTGATTTTCAGGATTCACGCAGATTGATGCTGCAAGCTCGTGGGTACTCAGAACAAAAAATCCGATCCGGTTGCGCCTTGGCGCCTTGGCGCGCGTTTTCGGCCGGTCGGAGCGCGGGTAATGACGCGTTACGCTTCACTGGGCGGGGGCGTCCGGGTCCGGCTCGGTGACGCGCACGCGGCAGCGCACCGCCAGCGCCGCCTCAGGGGCGACGGGGGTCAGGTTGCCGAAAGTCGGCTCGTCCAGCCACGGGCCCCAGCCCATGACGGCCGGATCCGGCCGGGCGGGCAGCGGCAGGCGGAAGAACTGCGTCTCCTGCCCGGGGAGCCGCACCCCCAGGGTTTTGCCGGGGTCGCTGGTTTCCAGCGCCACCGCGCCGGGGACGATCCAGCGGCCCTCCTCCAGCCAGGCATCGTCCAGGCGGAGGGGCCCGCTGGTCTGGTGCCGGCCGCCCGAGTCGGCGGTGATGGTCACGTACGGCGGGATGTCATCGTCGCGCAGCGGCTGCGGGACCTGCCCGGCCGGCAGGCGCACTTCGATCTCCACTTCCAGCTCGCGTCCGTCCAGTGTGGGCGGCCGGTCGGCGCCCTGCCGGCAGAACAGGGCGGCCAGGCCCAGCAGGGCCGCGGTGACGCCGAGCGCCAGCCCCAGCTCCCGGAAAAATCCGGCCGAGGCCCCGGCGGCCACGACGCGGGCGCAGATCAAGCCGACGGCGAAGCCGGCGAGGCAGCCGAAACCGGCCACGGCCACGAGGAAGCAGCCGGACGCCCCCTCGCGGCTGCTGATGCGGTACCAGCCGATGCACAGGTGCGCCAGCCACCCCGCGCCCGCCCCGCCCGCCGCGGCGGTGATGATGCCCACGGCCACACTGCGCAACCAGTCCATCGGAACCTCCTCGACCGGGGATGGCGCCAGACCTCCGGCGTGGCCCCATGATACCGTCACCGCGCCCGTGCCGGAAACGAATATTCACCGTACCTTGCGCCGCTGCCGTGCGCGAGCTCGGCTACGGCAAGATCACCCGGCTGCCCTCCCTCCCCCGCAGCTCCACCGCCATCCTCCATCACCCCATCAGAATCCCCACTATCCTGCCGCTGGAACTCGCGGCCTCCGGCCGCGCGTTCGGATAAGGCACCATCATCCTCGTCTCGCAATGTTGCCGGATCGCAGCCATAAACAACATCGCCGGCACGAACCCGGCCCGGAGGGACGGCGGTCAATAGCCTGGGCCGCAGGCCCAGGTGGGCGGCGTGTCGTGATTTGGTATGCGCCCTGCAGGGGCGCGAGGAAAGCGCGAGGACGCCGGATGCGTCCATCAGCAATCCGGAGCGCAGTCCAGCCTGCGCACTCCAGAGCGCTACGCGCCATCCAAAGCGCAGACATGTCTGCGCACTCCAGACCATCCGGACAGCCTGGACTGCGGCGACACGACGCCTCTCTGGATTCCGGCACGGTTCAGTGAATGGCGATTGCCGCTAGGACTCCGCAGTCGTGTCCCGCCTCGATCCGGAGCGCAGGGCCCGCCAGCCAAGATACGCCAAACGGATATTCAGCGCTAGAATGAACAGCGCCGCCACGGGCCCGAGGTCGACCGAGCCGTGATCGCCCGGGGGCCACGGAAACGTGGCCACGTTCAGGACGATGAGCAGCGCGCCCAGGGCCATCGACGGGAACGCCCATCCCGGCCCGAACCCGCGGCGTGTTCGCAACGCGAAACCCCAGAGGATCATCGCAGTGCTGTACAGCAGGTCCCAGGCCACGTCCAGGCCCAGGTCGACCATTCGCATGGCGCGCGTCAGCGCCTTCGCCGCGGTCGCGTCCAGGTCGCGGGTGATCTCCGGCAGGGCGGAATTGACGGCCACCTGCACCAGCAACATCGCCAGGAGGGTCGCAAAACCCGCGATCGCGAACCCGAGGGCGATCCGGTTGGCCGCCGTCGCCCGCGGCGCCGCGATGTAGTCGCAGACGGCGTAGCTCGCCACGATCCCCAGAATCGGAAACCCGCTGACCACGATCACGGATACGGACAAGCCCCACTGCGTGTCCGGCCACGGGATGAAGATCGCCATGATGTAGCAGCAGATGCCGAGCACTCCGGCGATCCCGCCGTGATACCACAATCTCGCGTTTCCCATCTGAAGCCTCCTTCCTGCCTTCCGTCACCCGCGTTTCACCTGCGAGCAAACGCTCACACCACCCCGCATCTCTCAGCGTCGTACGCCCGCCGACAGATTCAGACAGGGTCAGCGGTTCCTGTAAACTTCGCTCCTGTGCCCGACCTTCACAACCACCACCACGAGCACGTCATCCACAATTTCGTAGATGATGCGAAACACTCCCTGGCGGACCCGATATCTTTCCTGACCCGACAGCTTCTCGCAGCCCGGCGCACGCGGATCGTCGGATAACGCTTGGATCCGCTTGAGAACGCGAGCCACATCTTTTTTTGGAATGTCGCGAAGATCCCTGGCAACTGATTGTTTGAAAATCAGCCTATATTTTGCCATGGGCTTTCAGGTTCTTCAGCAGTTCCTCATAGGTCAGTGAAGGCTCTTGCGCTCGTTCTTCAAAAGCCGACAGGTCCTCCGCATCTTCGCGAAGCGACATCCGGACCGCATCGTTTACCAGATCAGATACGCTCCGCTGGGTGTCCGCGGCCTTGATTCTGAGCGCGCGATGAAGCCCGGGTTTGAAGTAGATGGTGGAACGCTTGGTCGTTTCGCCCATGTATATCACCTCTATCTGATTGTATAGCATCATTGCATCAAAACGTCAAGACGTCATGACGTCACTATTGCGGCGCTGACACCGGCCGGTGCGATCCCGGCAACCTTTGGGCGTGCACGGCGTCTCTGCGCGCTTTCTCGAAGGCACGATGCTAGTTTTGATAGCACGCAGTGCTTTGGAGTGCGGCGGCACGACGCCGCTCTGGATCCTGCCGGAGGCCGCGTCCGCCGGACGCGGCCCGCTGTACCTCGCGGCCTCCGGCCGCGAGTTCGACCACGGCAAGATCACCCGGCTGACATTCCTCCCCCGCAGCTCCACCGCGATCCTCCATCACCCCATCAGAATCCCCACTATCCTGCCGCTGGAACTCGCGGCCTCCGGCCGCGCGTTCGGATAAGGCACCATCATCCTCGTCTCGCAATGTTGCCGGATCGCAGCCATAAACAACATCGCCGGCACGAACCCGGCCCGGAGGGACGGCGGTCAATAGCCTGGGCCGCAGGCCCAGGTGGGCGGCGCCTCGCGGCATGGCGCGCGCCCTGAAGGGGCGCGAGGCGCGCGTTCGTCGAACGCGCTACGCCACCGACAGGCGGGCCAACCCCAACGCATCGCGGCGACGCCCGGCACCGCCTCACCGCGGCGGGTTCGCCGGGATCCCGCCGCCTGCGGCGGCGGCGGAATGTAGCCCGGACCGACAGGTCCGGGTCAGCGGAGGGGTTGCGCATTCCGAGCTCCGCCGGAGCGGCAGAAATGAGCCAGTGGTCCGAACAGATTCAGATTGATCCGTTATCAATGGCAGACGCGCGTGAACCAAATGAAATGGAATCGGTCACCAATCCTTATCACTATCTCCCGCCGCTCGCGCGGCTCTGCCACACCGAGAGCATGCCGCCCACCCGGGCCTCTCGGCCCGGGCTACATTCCGCGGCCGCCTGCGCGGCCGGATACCGGCGGGCGACGACGGGAGGGCCGGCGCGTTTACCGGGTGATGGTTCGGTGACGGGACGATCATCAGCAGGCCAACCCCAACGTATCGCTTCTCCGCCCGGCGCCGAAAAAAAACACGAAGGCCGTCCCGGTGGGGACGGCCTTTTATTTTGGAGCGGGCGACGGGATTCGAACCCGCGACCCTCGGCTTGGGAAGCCGATGCTCTACCAGCTGAGCTACGCCCGCGTCTTCTTCGGGGTCTCGGCCGGCGGTTCCTTGGCGGACGCCACGGTCAGCCGCGACTTGTACCGGTCCGCGGTGTTGTGATGGATGATCCCCTTGGTCACACACCGGTCGATCACGGCGTAGGTCTTCGGCAGGAGCTGCCTGGCTTCGTCCATCTTGTTTTCGTCGAGGAGCCGGCGCACCTTCTTGATGGCCGTGCGCATGGTGGTCTGATGATAGCGGTTCCGCAGGGTCCGCTGGCTGTCCTGACGGATGCTCTTGAGTGCTGCTTTATGATGAGCCATGATTCCTCTTGCCTCCAATGTCCGAACGAACGCGTATCTTAACGACCGGCGCGGCGTTTGTCAACAGGATTTAGCGGGCATCAGACTTCGGACATTGGACTTCGGATATTGGGATTCAAGGGGTGAGAAGGGATGGCGGTTGAAGGAAGCCGGAGAAGGTGATGGAAAATACTGACAAACCATTGGTTCGATTACGATTACGATTACGATGACGATTACGAGCACGAATGATCAACCATCAACCATCA
>ERZ1645192.4128-NODE-4128-length-11622-cov-7.010461_pt1 | contig 11622 bp, 8 predicted proteins | sample MGYA00575354_ERZ1645192 | MGnify/ENA primary metagenome ERZ1645192 (study PRJEB40844, sample SAMN11349763) | freshwater sediment metagenome | isolation source: river sediment | host: Sediment | place: India: Faizupur Khadar , New Delhi | collected 2017-02-21 ... | reverse complement strand
CCCTTCGGTTGTCTCGGATAATATTGTCTTCAAGGATTGTATTCACACTTCCAATCGTATCGATTCCATAAAGCTTTTTCTCTATGGTATTTCCTTTGACTAGATTATCAGATGAACCATCTTTGATTGCCAGGCCTTTATATGAATTACCAGATAGGAGACAGTTTTCGATAAGGCCATTATCCGATCCATACAGGCCGATTCCTATTGCGTTGTGTGAAAGAGTGCAGCCATCAATATGTAGTTGATCCAATTGTTTTCCTATAATGGCATTAGTTGTGCCTTCAATTACCATATCCCTGATTACCACATTTTTCAGTTTTCCAGAGTCCGGGGACTGGATAAGGATTGCATTCTGATCAATCGGAGTATTATCGATAAACTGGACACTTAATCCTTCAATTCTTTTACCTCCACCCTGAATGATAACATCAGAAGACATGATAGTAATGATTGATCCGGCCGAATGAGAGATATCTTTTCCAAGAGTGTAGGTTCCAGGAGACGTGATGATCACAGGCCCTGTAATCTCTCCAGAACCAGATAGCATAACCGGAGGTTCCATCATGGACTGCATAGCTTGAATCGGTTTTTGTGCCAGTGATGAATCAAGGGGATTTTCTGGAGTGAACCCCTTTAATTTTTCATACATTTTTATTGCATCCGGAAGCCCATATCCAAAAGCCGGGTCCCACCCAGGTTCTCCAAGTTCGAGAGTTGTTGAAAGCAGGGCCTCCCTCATATCATCAGCCGGGATTGCTGGGAAAAGACTCCATTCAAGGGCCAGCAATCCTGCAATATGAGGAGCAGCAGCACTAGTACCGGGGAATGTTTTTGGAAATCCACCAGCACCGGAAACGGCAATATTATTAATTCCGGTAATATCCGGTTTTTGTCTTACAGCATTTTCCGGATATGATATGGTCACAAAACCCTGTGACGAGTATCTTTCGATAGCGTTTACTTTCTCAGGTGATATTGCAGCTACCGATAATACTTTGGGGACTGCTGCCTGCCCGATAATAGAATCTTCAATAACCAGATGGTCCCGGGTTATGTATACCTTATCTTTCTGGGCGTTTATGAAAATTTCAATATTTTTATCTTCAGCTGAAGGATTCTCTTTTTTTATCCTGAGTTCACCCTGCACCAGGCTGTTGCCGTCATTCATATAGGTGAATTTTTCTTCAGGAAGAGTATTTCCATCCTGGGGACGTTCACTCAGAGCAATCAGTTCCCCATTCTCTTCAAGATACAGGTTATAATCATTTGAAGAACTTCCATACATATCATCCCACTGTAAAAAGGCAGTAAACATTCCTCCTGGCTGTATAGCAATGGGGATACCTCTCATCCCATCAAATGAGTGATACCCAAAACCATCATCAGAAAATTTTGCCTGGTAGTGTATTTCTGCATTATTTCCCGCAGCACTGACGATAATCACTTCAGGATGCTCATCAAGTATCCGGTTTAAATTTTCAGCAGTATACCCATCCTCAAAATAAGGGACTTGTAAAAATCCTACATCATCTACAATAATTCTGGCACCTGCATCGATGAGAGATTCTATTGCATAAATAAAGTCATTCTGTGCTCCTCCACCAAAATCATGATAGAGCAGTGGTGCACCAGGAGCGATGTCATGGATGATCTCCATCATCGCTGTTCCTTCACTTCCTCTTCCATTCATGAGAACCATCACATTTTCGGGAAGATCGCCAGACTGCTGAGCCTGCATAAGCCCTCCCGCACCATTTGAAATGACTCCAACCCCTATACCTGATCCATCAGCTCCGGTCAGATTTCTTAACTGATCAGTTTTGAGAATGACATCTCCAATGGTGTACGCCTGTCCTGCACCGAACGCGGGTTCAATGAGAATAAGTCCGATATATAAAAAAATAAAAATTTTTACAAAACCTGTAAACCGTGACACATTCGTTCTATTTCTGTTTTCTGATAGAAATCGATGAAGGATGTTCATGTATTCATGATTTATGTGTGGGGTAATAAATACTCGTGAAAATGAGATTATGGAATTTTGAGAAGAAAAAGAGAAAAAGAGAGTTACAGTTGTTCTCCTGCTCCTGCATCTTCATCGCAGAGACCATCACCATCGACATCTCTGCAGAACTCTGCAACAGTACATCCTGATGGTTCAGAGCAATCCATGATCAAAAGAACATCACTATCACAGATATTATCCCTGCTTCCCATGTAATCAAGACCCCACTTCTCTTTACAAAGTATGATTGCATAGTCCAGAAGAGTGCATGCGCCATCATCGTCAATATCAAGGCAGTATTCACAGTCCTGGTATGGATCACATGCAACTATTGGACGAATACCGCTCTGTGGTAATACGACCTGATAATAGATGGTCGATTGCGGATCCTCGCTCAAACCTCCTTCGGCAGATACTCCAGGTGTAACTCCCGGCGTAACAGGCAGATTAATCTGGATTGGTTCCTGGGGTTGTTCACTTACTCCGCCGGTCTGTGTTTGAGGCTCAGATCCGGCAACTACGGGCGTTCCTGATGACTCCGAATCATCACATACTCCATTCTGGTTACAGTCATCACAGAATCCAGAAGGACAGGAAACACAAACAATCCTGCATGGGTGAGTGGAAGAAGATGGAGTACTAGTGGGTGGCTGACCTGCTGCAACTATGGGAGTAGCACCGGTATATGGAGACGGGGTCTGTCCGGAAGGTTGTGTAGATCCTGTTTGCTGCCCAGGTTGTCCGGATGGGCCTGAAGGTGGTGTTGCACCAGCCGTGGTCATGATTGTTGCACCGGATTTCATGTCCCTGAAAACACCCGATTTAGGATCATAGTAAAATTGTGCGTAAACCTTTCCTTCTTTTGTGAACTGTGTGACTAAAAACCACCCATAGGTTGGGGTATAAAATTTCTGAAGGACATTATCAAAGAACCAGCTCGTCTGTGTTACAGGATCAAAAAATGTTCCTGATCGTGTACCTGGTTGCCATTGCGGAGGGATTACCTCATTTGCCGGGATAGTTCCCGGACCGCCGGCAGGAGTTGGAGAGGTTGCCGGTTTTGATGGTGTTCCTCCTGTCATCACAAGTGTTGATGAACTAAATCCAAGATCACTTGAAGTACTGCTTGAAGAAGAAAACCCACCAGATGAACTTGTAGAGGAAACCCCAGACGACATCGAGAATGCTGCTGCATACCAGATGGTCATAAGGAGAATACATGCAATTACCCCGGTTAACTGAATTATTTTTATTGTTTTCATAGAAAATCACCTCTTCAAAATATTACTCATGAGTATTATATCACCCGCTTAAAATGTATTATGGCAGGATTGTTACCTGCAATTGAGATACACATCCATCATCATTTTCCATTTCTCCAGATATCGCATTGGCTATGTATACTCCAGGAGATACCTGGTTTGCCTGAATCGTAATGGTGTGTTCCCCGTTTTTGTCCAGAGCCACCATACCATATAAAACGGTTGCATATTCAGATTGATTATTAATAATCAGATCAGAAATTGATTGATCTGCTCCGGTATCCGGAATAAATGAACCAATCGGAAACGGACCTCCCTGATCATCAAAAACCATCTCATTATCCATAATTATCGGATACATCGCACCCTCTGATGAGATTACTTCATCAGATGATAACCAGAAATACACTTTTTCCAGAGGATTTCCATTGACAGTGATCATAAAATCTTCACCAGGTTGGATCGTCTCTGATTCAGTAGTCAGAGATAAACCTGACTGACAGGCAACTGTTTCCTCTGCTGTGGGTTCCATCATAAAGGCATATTCTGATGACTCACTTCCTGGTGTGTTAACACTCTGTACTGGTATCTCTTCCGTTGAGGCAGAAACGGATGCGGAACTTACAACCTGTTGCTCTGGGACACCAGTTCCCTGAGTCACTGAAATGTAATTTTTCCTCTCCTTCATCCCTGTGCTTGAATCCTTGGCAATTTTCAAAGTAACGGTATATGTTCCCGGTGATGAATAGATATGAACCGGATTTTGATCTATAGATGTTGTTCCATCTCCGAAATCCCATACCCAGGTCTTTGGACCACCTTTTGAGAGGTCAGCAAAAGAAACTGCAAGGGGTGCCGGTCCAGACTGAGGTCCTCCGGTAAAATCAGCAGAAAATGAAGGAACATTCATTGGCATAACTGGCATGAATGGGTTGGCAGAGACAGTAATTATTTGATTAAAAGTAGCCGTATCTGATATTCCCTGTGCATCCAGTACAAGAAGGGTTACTGTGTAAGTTCCAGGTGCCATGTAGGTATGCATGGTCCGTGGTCCATCACCAGTGTAACCGTCACCAAAGTCCCAATGCCACTCAATCGGTTTTCCATCTGATGAATCAGTAAACATAACGTTCAAAGGCACTGTTCCTTGAACCGGTCCGATCCGTGCATCAGCTGTAATAGCAGATACCTGCACGCCCAGGAGTCCGGTTATTGCAAGAAAGAGAATAAGAAATTTTAGACAATTATTTAGATTCCCCATAATCAGCCCTCCATGAGATCTGATATGGTCAAAAGAGACGGATGAGAATTTATAGATGTCTCTTACACTAAAAAACAGGGTTTTCGTAATAAAAAGTAATTATAAGAAAGTAATCACTTCATTTTTATTATGTGCCCATATGGATATAAAGTGCTGAAGAATAATTCCCACAAATGCACAGATTAGTCCGCCAATAGCACCCTGAATAATGTATGTTATCCCCAGATCCGGGGCGATTGGGAATTGGGAGAGATTAAGATTTGAAAGCGTGTAACTCATTCCTCCAAAGGCCAGGACTCCTATTGCGCTGATAAAATAGGAAAATATTACTGCGCGTGAGAGACTCTCCCGTTCATAGAGGAAACTATCGATAATTGATCCAAGTGAAGTAGTAATAGCCGCAAGAGTGAACCAGGCTACCGCTCCCCACAGGAATATGATGGCCATCGGAAATATCCCGCTCCCGTCCCAGTAACTGGTAAGGGCTGAAGTTCCCTCCATCACTCCGATAATGGCGAAAATTAAGCCCCCGATGTAGGTAACAAATGAGAACCTTCCCCTGTAAAGAGTCGTTCTGAGATCAATTACTTCACTCCGGACTACCTCATCAAGTGAAAATCCTTTGTATAGTAAATATCCTCCAACGCATCCTGCTATCACTATTGTTGCGATTTCCGGTCTGTTTACTGCATAGCTTATTGCATAGAGCAGAAGAGTAAGACCTGGCAGTACCAGAACAATTTTTGATATTTTTGGATCGCTGATGAGTTTTTTTATGATGTAATAGGTCCCTTCGAGATTTGGCATCTGAGATACAACCACACGCTGAATAGATGTGACTGAAATTTTTCCCTGGATAATGGGAAGTATATATTCGTCTTCACCGCCGTCGGTGACAAGAATACACTGATTACAATTCGTCTGTGAAAGAACATCATCAAGTAATCGTGCAATCTTCCGGTCACCTTCAATAAACCGGAAATGATTCCCTCCGATTACTGCAACTTCAGCCTCTTCTCCATCAGCAATAAGTTTGTCATAGGTGGAGATCGCCTGGAATATTGCGTTCAGATCTGAGTCTTCAGGATCTGAAAGGGCAAGACGAATTGCAGCATCAAGGCATGCCTCTCTGCCTATTACCGGACTTTCAACGGAAGCTTTAAATCCTATATCATCATCGCGGTCGATATTGAGGACTAATGTTCTGATGAAACCCATTACAAAGATATTGGTTGCATCCCTATAAATGACTTCTTTGAAAAAAGAAAAATTGGATTATAAAAGTCTTGAACGCTGAAGAAGGAGCAGGTCTTCGGTGGTGAGTTTTTCTCCGGCCTTAAACTGTGAGAAGATCTGTTCTGCTTCCTTTCTGACTTCTTTCTGCTCTTTTGTGGTCTTGACCTTTTTGTTCTTCTTGCGAAGTCCGCCAATTACCTTGTCATAATCGCGGAGTTCCTTCTGGCAGGCGATGAAGAGCTTGTGTTCGTTGTCGGCAGCTTCTTGTGCTTCCACGAATTTTTTGTGTGCTTCATCAGCCTTTTCACGGGATGAATCTGCCTTCCGGTAACATTCGACCATGAGGTCGTGGTGTTTCTGGGCGTCTTCTGCCAGCTGGGTAACATGGTCATGGATCTCAGATGCCTGACGACGGAGATCCTTTGCAAGCGTTATCTTTTCCCTGATCTCTTTGTTCTGTTCAATCTCAGCTTCCTGCTCACGAAGCTGTTCTTTCAGGGCTTTGATCTTTTCAATGAGTTCACGTTCTTTTTCAGTCGTGAACACTTCGGTCTGTTGTCTGAACTCAAGGTGTTCAATCTGCTTGTGAAGTTCCTTGATACTCCGGCTTTTTATACCGCCATGTTCCTTCTTGAAAGCATCGATATCTCCAAAGAGGACATTTGCCTGTTCATTGAGCTCGTTTCTCTTATCCTTAAGTTCCTGAACTTCCTTATTGAACTGATCCCGGAGTTCCTTGTGCTTTTGTGCTTCTTCAACACATTCACGGGTCTGATTATTCAGAGTATTCCGCTCTCTGGCAAATTGGCTGGCCTGAGCATTATACTCATTTCTTTTTGTCTTGTGATCTTCAGATCCCGAGATAGTAACTTTTCTTTTATCAATCAGTTCATTCAACATCTTTAACCAATCCTCGCATTAAAAGGCACGTCTGGTATCCCCTACCGGTGCGAGAGATGGGACATACGTAAGAGCAATACGTAGTATGTACAAAAGGACGTGTGAAAACGGGCAGAATCAGAGATAGATAACGCTTCAGGATTCCCATCAGGGATGCCTGCCACCCGCAAAGAGTGGAATAACATTCATCTGTTCGACTACAGTTCTTGTTCGCTACACGATCCACGTATGTTCGACTCCCAATACCAAAAGGCTCTGAAACAAGAGACCCATCGTTCATAAAATCGCGAAGGGATCCTGTGTGACCTTCTACTATTAAGAAGGCAGCATCATTTTTATAATTAATGTCTCCCCCCACTTTCTACCTGGAGAGATCTAATTAATTCTACTCACATTTGAGAGATTTTAGGTTCAAAAAACCTTCGAAAACATTCCTGAATCATCTTTTTGCAATGAGAAACAAGAAAGAAAAAGAGAAGAAATCAATATTGAGGTCTATGGCAGTTGTATTATGGTGTGTTTTACATCCACATGATGTCAGGTCCGCTTGCATAATCCATTGCTGCAGCTGCTGAGCGGGGTTTAATTCGCGCAAGGTCGGGGGATTTAGGATAGCGGATTTGTTCTTCAATCCTGTCAAGTTTTTCCTTGTAGGGCTGTTTTGGCTTGGCAATGGTGTCGCCATTTTTCACTCCGGTCATTATGGCAAGAACACGGACTTTTCCTTCCATATCTGAGCGGATTCGGGCTCCCCAGATTACATCGGCATGTGGATCGAGTTCATAGGTCAGAGAGGAAGCGATCTCTTCGGATTCTATGAGCGTCAGATCACTACCGCCGGTGATGTGGATCAATGCCCCGGTTGCGCCACGGTAATCGATGTCAAGCATCGGGTTTGAGAGACATTCACGAACAACGGATTCTGCTTTATTCTGTTGTTTTGACTCTCCGACAAGCATGGTTGCAACTCCACCCTTGCTCATGATTGCTCTGACATCGGCATAATCGATGTTAATGAGTGAGGCTTCAGTGATAGTCTCAGTAATTCCCTTTACTGTCTCACCGATCAACTGATCCATGACTGAGAAAGACTGTGCAAGTGGAAGATTTGGAACAAAACTTTTCAGCCGGTTATTGTCAAGAAGAATGACTGAATCGCATGCCTTTGACATGGCTTCAAGTCCGTCTTCAGCTCTGATGAGTCTGGCCTTCTCGACATCAAACGGATAGGATACCATACCGACAACAATGGCTCCCTGTTCTTTTGCTATCTGCGCGACTGCCGGTGCTGATCCTGTTCCGGTACCCCCTCCCATACCTGCAGTGATAAAACAGAGATCAACGGACTCAAGAAGACTTTCTAAGGTTGGACGAGCCATTTCTGCAGCTTTTCTGCCGATTTCAGGATATCCCCCTGCCCCAAGTCCTTTTGTCAGGCTTTTTCCGATGAGGATCCGCTTGTCTGCCTGAATCATGTCCAGATGCTGTTTGTCAGTGTTAATGGCAATCGTCTCAGCGCCGGAGACACCCATATGATGAAGACGGTTTATGGTGTTGTTTCCAGCTCCACCGCACCCGATAATGACGATCCGTGGCTGTCCATCCATGTCGTCATCATAGTTCTGCGATATATTCTTGAGTTCTTTTTCTCGTTCCGCGTTTATTACTGCGGCATTGATGATACTCTGCATACTTTTATCCCCCTCACGTCTAAAATGACAGTTGATCACTGTCAGCGAGCACTCTGGTCGCCCGCTTTTCGATGAGCATACGTACAGCATCCCTGATAGCCTCGGAGACGGTGGGAAATTCACCCGCCTCAACCATCTTCTCCAGCAGTGTTATCTGCTGTTCAGGCAACCGGATGGTGATTCGCTTCATACATAAGCCTCATGATCTGACATCTGTCGGTCATATGTCTGTCACACGTCTGACATAGAGGTGACAAAAGTCAGACACAACGAGATACACAGAATACAATTCATAAATACATAAAGGTTTCGATTTATTCGTGGACGAAAATAGATAGCTGTAAACAATCCGGTGTTCATGAATAGGAAAGAGCTGTCAGATGAGATACAAATCTGAACTTCGTGCTGTTCATGGGGGCAGAGCAAAATATATTTCGGGGACTGAAAGAGGAATCCTTGATTTCAGCGCAAATATAAATCCATACCCTCCGGAATTGGATCTATCCATACCTGAAGACGCACTGACCCGGTACCCTGATGATGAGTACTGGATATTAAAAGAGACAATTGCCCGTCATCATGGATGTAAATCAGAAAACATTACGGTCGGAAATGGTTCGGTAGAAGTTATCCGGACATTATGTCATACCGTTCTGGATAAAAGCCAGACATATTTTGTCCCTGATCACACCTTTGCCGAGTATGAATTATCTGCACGACTTACCGGTGCTAAAAAAGCAGTATCTGAAAAGGAAGCATCTCTTTCATTCATTTGTAATCCGGATAATCCCTCTGGAGTCCTAATACCAAAAGAGGAGATAAAATCACGGTTTTCTGATTATAACTCTGATCAGATTCTGTGTATCGATGAAGCATTTATTGACCTTTCTGACCCCTCCCAGTCAGTATCAGATATCAGAGAGCCAGGATTGTTTGTTCTTCGTTCTTTAACGAAAAGTTTTGCAATCCCGGGCATCAGGTTCGGGTATGGAATCGGTGATCCAGACCTTATTGCATCCATGGAGGTCATGCGCCCTCCCTGGACGGTCAATGCTTTTGCAGAAAAGGTTGTTCTCTCTGCATTTACAAAATATCATGATCTGGAGTACTCACGCCACATGATTCACGGGGAGAAAAACCGGTTGAAAAAAACCATAAGCACATTTGGATGGTCCTGTTCAGATGCAAGTGCCAATTATCTCCTCATCGAAACTGGTAAGCCTGCTGAATACATCTCCGATCTCTTTTTTAAACACGGAATACTGGTCCGGGATTGTAGTTCCTTTAGTCTTCCATCCAGTATTCGTATCGCTATCCGGACAGTTGAAGAGAATGACCGCTTTATTGATGTACTGGAGAAGGTCTCTGAATGTTTGCGCTCATAATGGCAGGTGGCAGGGCATCCCGGCTTTGCATGGGTGAAAAGGCCCTGGCCAGGATACATGACAAACCCCTGTTATCATATGTTCTCAATGCAGTAGAAATGGCAGATCTGGAACCGGTTGTCATAGTTTCTCCCCTTACACCATATACCACGAATTATTGCAGAATACATGACATTCTGTGGATATGCACTGATGGAAAAGGATATGTGGAGGATATCGCTCAGGCTGTCAGTGAGTTAGCAATTACCGGTCCTTTTCTGACCATATGTGCAGACCTCCCTGGAATTACTGCTGATCATATCAGGCTGGTCTTGAAACAATATCATGAGTCTGGCTGTCCGGCATGCTCAGTATGGGCCCCCCACCCGGAAGGGTGTGGTTCAGATAATCTTCCGGGTATACCCGTCGGGATGAATATCCTTACCGGGAGTACGATAAATGAAGAACAGGAAGAAATTCAAATTCTTCTCCTGGATCCTCTCCTGACCCTGAACATCAACACACAACAGGATCTAAAATATGCAGAAAAATTACTTTACCAGATGAAATGTTCCGATGATCAACCAACTCTCTTATAGGGCTACGATCTAACGTCTCAGGTATGACTGAATCCCGGGAGATCGAACTCGACGGGCATATAATTGACTCTGGGATCATGGAACATGTTCTTGACTCTATCCTTGATATGGGTGGAGACTTTGAGATCCTGGAATTTACTGTTGGTAAGAGAAAAACAGATACCAGTTATGCCAGAGTTCTTATTACCGGAACCGACAATGGAAATCTTGATGCGATCATCAGTACCCTTCACCGGCATGGGGCACGGCTTGTTGATTCGGAAGATGTCACCCTGGTCCCTGCAGAAGGGAACCGTATAGTTCCGAAGGGCTTTTATTCAACAACAAATTACCCGACACAGATACGTATCGGAGATGAATGGATTGCGGTTGAGAACATCGAGATGGACTGTCTGATCGTTGTTACGCCGGATAAAAAAACCGCGAAAGCCACTCCGATGTCAAAACTGGACAAAGGAGATCTCGTCGTCATCGGCGAGCATGGTGTGAAGATAAAACCACCGGAACGTTCCCGTTCTCATGAGGAGTTTGAATTCATGGGGGGCGTTATATCTTCAGAACGGCCGACAGAGACAACCATCCGGAAAATTGCCAGGGAAATACTGGATACACATAAAAAAGGGTTAAAAGTAGCCCTGGTAGGTGGTCCTGCAATTATTCATACCGGTGCTGATGAAGCCTGTGCTTCAATGTTCAGAGAAGAGTATATTGACATTCTCTTTGCCGGAAATGCTCTTGCCACCCATGATATTGAGTTCAATATTTTTGGCACTTCTCTTGGCATGAATATCCGGTCAGGTGAACTGGTATCAGCAGGGCACAAGAACCATCTCTATGCCATCAGTGAGGTCATGCGTGCCGGATCAATCAGAAAAGCAGTAGAGACAGGGGTTTTGGGATCAGGGATAATGTATGAATGTATAAAAAAGAATGTTCCCTATGTCCTGGCCGGTTCCATTCGTGATGACGGCCCGCTTCCTGATGTGATTACCGATGCGATGGTTGCCCAGGATGAGATGAGAAAATATGTCCCGGAGATTGGGATGGTACTTATGATTGCAACCATGCTTCATTCAATAGCAGTTGGCAACTGTCTCCCGTCATATGTGATGACGGTGTGTGTTGATATAAACCCATCAACTCTCACCAAGTTAATGGATCGGGGTACCTCTCAGGCCATAGGTGTAGTAAGTGATGCCGGAGCATTTTTCCCCATGCTCCTTGATCAACTCCATCAGTTGCAAAAAAAGTAATTATCTGGTTAGAGGCATGGACCAGGGTTGTTCCTGGTTCATTACATA
>ERZ1645192.4124-NODE-4124-length-11628-cov-32.053573_pt1 | contig 11628 bp, 11 predicted proteins | sample MGYA00575354_ERZ1645192 | MGnify/ENA primary metagenome ERZ1645192 (study PRJEB40844, sample SAMN11349763) | freshwater sediment metagenome | isolation source: river sediment | host: Sediment | place: India: Faizupur Khadar , New Delhi | collected 2017-02-21 ... | reverse complement strand
AGGAAAAGAGGACGACCGCCAGGAAGGCGCCGCGGAACTGGCGCAGGACCTTCAGGAGCGGGGAGGGTTGCCTGGGGGTCATCGGTTGAGGTCTCCGACCCGGGTGGGGACGTCCCGGCCTGAATTGCCGGCCAAGCCGCTGGCCCCCGACCGGGCAAAAAAACGGGCCGGGGCGGCCGAGGCCCCCCGGCCCGACGTCTGACCGCTGCCGGCGGCCGGCCTGGGCCGGCCGACGTTACGGATGGCTTAACTGGCCTGCCCGGCGTCGTACAGGTCGCAGTCGTCCGGCATGCCGGGGCATGCACAGTTGCCGACGAAGATGTCCACGCCCTCGCCAGCCTCGATGTCCTCGAGCGTCTGGTAAGCGCCGACATCGCCGCCCGTCACGCCCTCGAGCTTGATCCAGAAATTGGACTCGAGCTCGGGGTGACCGGGGTTGTCATAGGCAAGCCACGTGGTGTTGTCGAACGCCAGGTAGGTGTCCACGCCATTGTCCCACACCTCGATGCCGCGCTGGCCATTCGCTGCGGGGTTGTCGCTCAGCACCTCGGTGCTCGAGACGCGGTCCGTTACGTCGTCGAGGCAAATCCTGTCGCCTGCCTCGAGGTCCTTGATGATGTCGTTGCCGTCCAGCCCCCTCGTGATCTGGCCGTCTTCATAGCCGAACCACGAAATGGTCGCGAAGCGGTAGACGAACGTATCGGCACCGGCGCCGCCGGACACGTAGTCGTTGTCCGCGCCACCGCCAACCGTGTCGTTGCCGCCTGCGCCGTTGACGGTGTCCTGTCCGTCGCCGCCGCAGATGCAGTCGTCGTCTTCACTGCCGGTGATGTTGTCGTTGCCTCCGCCACCGAGCACGATCTCGCCGTTGGTGATGACGTCGTTCCCCTCGCCGCCCTCGATGATGTCGAAGCCGGCGCCGCCGTCCATCGTGTCGTTTCCGGCCTCACCGTACATCACGTCCTGGTCGGCGCCGCCGTACATCTTGTCGTCCTGGTCGCCGCCGTACATGGTGTCGTTGCCGGCGTCACCGTACATGGTGTCAACGCCGGTGCCACCGTACATCAAGTCACCGAGGGGCTTCTGGAGAGCATCCTCGCAGGGGTCGCACACGACCGACTCGAAGTCGTTGGCACCGCCGCGCATCAGGTCGTTGCCTTCCTCGCCATACATGGTGTCCTGGCCGGCGTCGCCGTACATGGTGTCGTTGCCGGTCTCACCCTCGAGGAGGTCGTTACCGTTGCCGCCCCAGATCTTGTCGTTGCCGGCGTCGCCGTGGACGGTGTCGTTGCCTGCCCCGCCCATCAGCAAGTCGTTGTGCGAGCCACCGCTGATGAAGTCACTGCCGTTGTCGCCGGAGATGAAGTCGGTGCCGCGCTCGCCGAACAGGACGTCGTTGCCCTCGCCACCGTAGATGGTGTCACCGGAGAAGTCGTCGCTGTACCCCGACGGAAGTTTGTTGCCGTAAGGAACGGCGGCAAGGCCCAGCTCCTCCGAATAGGCCTTCACCTCACCGACATACAGGCCGTAGCCACCGTAGATGACGTCGTCACCGCCTTCGCCGTTCACGAAGTCGGCGGCGCCGCCCATGGCTGCCCAGTCGTTCGGGTTGGCGACGAAGTCGTCCAGCTCCTGGGTGCCGTACGGGGCGTTGTTGTAGGCATTCTCGAGCTGCGACAGGTTGTTGGAGCCATCCAGCACCACACCCCAGGTCGGGAAGACCCCATATCCCGGAATCACCCCGGAGGTGGTGTTGGCCTGATTGTTGAACAGCACGAATTTCTGCAGTGCCATGGTCGATTTCCTCATGCGCAAAGTCTTGGACGTCCGCGAGACCCAGCGCCCCCCTCCGAAGCCCTTGTCAGGCTCCCGATACGCTCGGCAGCCTCTGTAGAAGGTGACTGGTTCGCTCCGCCGGAGAATGGTCCGTTGTTCGCCCAGAACTGGCGAACTGGACCGGTTCTCCGTCGCCCATGCTGTGCAACAGTCGTGCCCGGTGCGCTGGTGCGCTGGAAACCCATGGAATTCAAATGGGTTACGGGCTCGGGTGAGGGGTGAGAGGAAGCTGCTCGCGGGGAGTGTAAACAAGCTCGACAGCGTCCCTGCAGCCCGGCCCGACCGGGGGAAGCGATGGCCGCCCGGATCTGTGAGTCAGTTCCCATTTCAGGGGTCTTTCTGCCGCGGGCGACGTGTCCGGCGGCCTGCCGACACTGTAAATGTTTCCGACATAGGGAGACGAGGGGGCGCCGCGAAAATGGAAACGGGCGGTCACCCGGAGGGTGACCGCCCGCCCCTGCCTCCCCTGGCTCGAGCCACGAGCCCTGCTACGCTGCCGACCCCCCCTGGGCCTCGAGGGCCGGCCCTGCCGCTATACGATCCGCGCGACGCTGCCTGTGAGCCCGTTGCGGGTCCCCCTGCGCCAGGCGTCGTCCTTCCCGCGTGTGTCGTTCCAGCGCGTCATCCTAACCCGCCCGGCTCCGGCGCAGGGCGCCCAGCAGCCCGAGGGCCGAAAGGAAGAGCGGCAAGGCGGCCGGCACGGGCACGGGGCTGGCCTGCCACGCGATATCGCTGGTGTGCGAACCTCCGAAGGTATAGTTTGTCCCGCCACTCTTGTTCGTGTCGCCATACGGAAGGCTCTCTGTGAGCGTCCCGGAATCTAGCTGAAGATAGAGATCATACAGTTGATCATAAACGTACGACCCTACCGGGCCATCGGTACGAAAGATCGTTGCGTTGATCTGCAGGTAACCGCCGTCCATGAACGGATTGGCGTCGTATGCAGCGCCACCGAGGAATTGGGCAGCGCCGTGCGTTCCGTCGTCGAGCTCCCAATAGCTCTGTTTCTCCCACACCACACCGGGTACCAGGGGCTGCACAAGGCCGGAGTCTTCGCCTCCAGCGCTGGTGGCGATGTTCGCATCATTCCGATAGAAGACCGGCATGGAATCGTTGTAGGTGTTTGTCGGGGAGAACGGGGGGTTGCTCTCCTGCGCGAGGTAGCCGTTCAGTTTCAGGCTCACGACATCGTTCACGCCCCACGGAACGGATTCGCCGGCCGCAGCAGTGTCCGAGAGGTTGAGCGTGAGCACGCCCGAGATGGGCACGAAGGGGTTGAGCGCAGCCGATGTCGAATCATAGAACCACGCACCGACAAGCCCGGTGAACGTGAAATCAACTTCCACTGCTTGCGCCGCCTGCAGGGTGGCCAAGCTCAGACCGGCGGCCACGACGGTCCCGGTTAGCGTGCGTTTCGTGAACATCGCTGAGACTCCCTGGGTTCTGGGTGGTTGGCTCGATGCAGTTTGACGAGGGTCGAGTGCAGTCGCCAGGATGCGGTCAGGCCGAAGCATTTCCCGTGCCTGATGGCGCCCAACCCGCGGAGACTCAGCCATTTGAGATAGGCGAGGGTTCGGCCCCGCCCCGTCGGGGTCGCCGGCTGTAAAGTCCACCGACAAGCCCGTGTTCCCGGCGCGGGGGGAGGAGGGGAGCGCTCGACGCGCCGAGCACCCGAGGCCGAGCGCCGGGAGGGGAGATCGAGGGGGTGAGGAAGAGCCGGCCCCGACTCAGGGGCGCGACCGCCGCAGGGCTGCGGTTGGTGCCGGAGAGAGGACTTGAACCTCCACGGGGTTACCCCCACTAGTACCTGAAACTAGCGCGTCTACCAATTCCGCCACCCCGGCAGGTGCGGTCTCCCCTTGCAGGGAGGGCGGAAAATGTACTGTTCACCCCCGGGGTTGTCAACGGAAAACCAGAATGTCCCCATTTCCGCAAGCGGGCCCTACAATGCGCCCCTGCCCCCCGGAGGGACCCCCCGTGACCCGCAAGACGCGCCGCCAGGAAGACACCTGGCGCGAGGCCGACGCCCACCTCGGCCGGGAGACCCGGCTCTACGAGCGGCCGATCCCGAGCCGTGAGTTCGTCATCGAGCACCTGAAGGCGGCCGGCAAGCCCCGCACCCGCGAGCGTCTGGCCGAGGAGCTGGGGCTCGACGAGTACGAGAGCGACGCGCTCCAGCGCCGGCTCGACGCGATGGTCCGGGACGGCCAGCTGGTGCGGAACCGCCGCGAGGGGTATCTGCTCGTCAACCGCACCGACCTGGTCTCGGGGCGGGTCATCGGTCACCCGGACGGTTACGGCTTCCTGGTCCCGGACGACGCCAGCGCGGACCTCTTCCTGTCGGCCCGGGAGATGCGCGGACTCGTGCACGGCGACCGCGCGGTGGTCCGGGTCTCCGGGGTGGACCGGCGCGGGCGGCGCGAGGGGGCCCTGGTCGAGGTCATCGAGCGCAACACGAAGCAGGTGGTCGGCCGTCTCTTCGTGGAGAAGGGCGTGGCCTTCGTGGTCCCCGACAACTCCCGGGTGCGTCACGACATCCTGGTCCCGCCCCAGGACCTGCACGGGGCAAAGACCGGCCAGATCGTGGTCGCGGACCTGATCGAGCAGCCGACCCACCGGGCGCCCCCCCTCGGGCGCGTGGCCGAGGTCCTCGGCGACCACATGGGGCCCGGGATGGAGATCGATATCGCCATCCGCTCCCACGGCCTGCCGTTCACCTGGCCCGAGGGCGTGGAGGAGGCGGCGGCCCGTTTCGGCCACGTGGTGCCCGAGGCGGCGCTCGCCGGGCGCAAGGACCTGCGCGCGCTCCCGCTCGTCACCATCGACGGGGCGGACGCCAAGGACTTCGACGACGCGGTCCACTGCGAGCGCACGCCGAAGGGCTGGCGGCTCTCCGTCGCCATCGCCGACGTCTCGGCCTACGTCCAGCCGGGAAGCACCATCGACGCCGAGGCGAGGAGCCGCGGCACCTCGGTCTACTTCCCGGGGCGCGTGGTTCCCATGCTCCCCGAGGCCCTCTCGAACGGTCTCTGCTCGCTCAACCCCGAGGTGGACCGGCTGTGCATGGTCTGCGAGATGCTGGTCACCCGGGAGGGCGAGGTGACCCGCTCGCGCTTCTACCCGGCGGTGATGCGCTCCCACGCCCGGCTCACCTACGACGAGGTCGCCGCCGCGCTGGTGGAAGGTGACCGGAAGGCGCGCCAGGGGCTGGGCGACCTGCTGCCGCACCTGGAGGAGCTCTTCGCGCTCTTCCGGGTGCTGCGGGCGGCCCGCGAGGAGCGGGGGGCCATCGACTTCGAGAGCGTGGAGACCCGGATCGTTTTCGGCCCGGGCAAGAAGATCGAGCGGGTCGAGCCGGTGGAGCACAACGATGCCCACCGCCTGATCGAGGAGTGCATGGTCGCGGCCAACATCTCCGCCGCGCGCTTTCTCGCCCGCCACAGGATGCCCGGGCTGTACCGGATCCACGACGGGCCGACGCGGGAGAAGCTGGAGGCCCTGCGGGAGTTCCTGACCGAGTTGGGGCTGCGCCTTCGGGGCGGCGCTTCGCCGGAGCCGCGGCACTACGCGAAGCTCCTGGAGGAAGTGGGCCGGCGACCCGACCGCCACCTGATCCAGACGGTCATGCTCCGCTCGCTCGCCCAGGCGGTCTACAGCCCGGAGAACATCGGGCACTTCGGGCTCGCCCTCGACACCTACGCCCACTTCACCTCGCCCATCCGCCGCTACCCGGACCTCCTCGTGCACCGGGCGATCCGGCACGTGCTGGGGGGTGGGCGCCCCGGCGACTTCGCCTACCGGCCCGTGGACATGGTCCCGCTCGGCGAGCACTGCTCCATGACCGAGCGGCGGGCCGACGACGCGACCCGCGACGCGGTCGACTGGCTCAAGGCCGAGTACATGGTGGACAAGGTGGGTGAGGTCTTCGACGGGACGGTGAGCGGGGTGACGTCCTTCGGGCTCTTCATCGAGCTCGACGGGGTCTACGTCGAGGGCCTCGTGCACGTCACCGCGCTCAAGGCCGATTACTACCACTTCGAGCCTGCCCACCATCGCCTGGTGGGCGAGCGCACCCGCCGCGTCTACCGCCTCGGCGACCGCCTGCGGGTCCGGGTCGTGCGGGTCGACCTCGACGCCCGCAAGATCGACTTCGAGCTGGGATAAGGGGACATTTTTACTGACGAGAGACCATGAACCGTAACGTCTTCGGTCTGCACGCCGTCGCCGCGCTGCTCGAGCACGAGCCGGGGCGGGTGACGCGATTGTGGGTGCTGGCGAGCCGCAAGGACGCGCGCCTGAACCGGCTGGTGGATCTCGCCCGCAAGCGCGGGGTGCCGATCAACGAGTCCACTCGCGTGGAGCTGGACAGCCTCGCGGAGGGGGCGCGCCACCAGGGGGTGGTGGCCGCCTACGCGGGGGAGTCGGCCCCCCTCGGTGAGGCGGACCTGGAGAGGCTGCTGGACGCGGTGCAGGAGGGGCCGGCGCTGGTCCTGGTGCTGGACGGTGTCCAGGACCCCCACAACCTCGGTGCTTGCCTGCGCACGGCCGATGCGGCTGGCGCCCATGCCGTCGTCGCCCCGCGCGACCGGGCGGTCGGGCTGACGCCCGCCGTCCTGAAGGTGGCGAGCGGCGCCGCCGAGTCGGTGCCGTTCGTGCAGGTGACCAACCTGGCCAGGACCCTGCGGGCCCTCAAGGACCGCGGCCTGAAGGTGGTGGGCGCCGCGGGCGAGGCCGAGCAGTCGGTCTTCGCGGCCGACCTCTCCGGTCCGCTCGCCCTGGTGATGGGCGGGGAGGGCGGGGGCCTGCGCCGCCTGACCCGCGAGCAGTGCGACGCCCTGGTGCGCATCCCCATGGCCGGCGCGGTCGAGAGTCTCAACGTCTCGGTCGCCGCTGCCGTCTGCCTCTACGAGGTGGTCCGGCAGAGAGGGTAGCCCCAGCCCTCCGCGTTAGTGGTCGTGGTCAGCTCCAACGGGGGGCAGACTCGATTGAACGAGGCCGGCGGGCGGGAACCGCGTGCACCCGTCCTGTTCCCACCCCGTTCAATCGAGTCTGACCCCACGGTCACGGCAACCAGTGGCGTCTGACCCAGTTGTCCCCACGGTGTAGTCAGTGGATGGAGACATCCCATACAATGTCGTATCTCTGGAGATATCGGATGTGTTGAGAGTCGTTCTGGACACTTCGGTGCTCGCTTCGGCCTTGCGCAGCCGGGAGGGCGCCGCTAACGCATTGTTGCGTCTTGTCGCAGTCCGGCGGCTCGTGCCACTGGCAACACCGGCGCTCTTCCTTGAGTACGAGGACGTATTGAACAGACCCGAGCAGAGGCTGGTGCACGGATTCAGCGTGGACCAGATCGGCGAATTCCTCGCAGCGTTGGCGAGTGCGGTGGAACCCGTAGAGGTCCGATTCCAGTGGCGACCGCAACTCTCAGATCCCGGGGACGAAATGGTACTGGAGGCCGCCGTGAACGGCAGGGCTGACGGGCTCGTCACGTACAACCTCAAGCACTTTGTCGCAGCGGCTGGCCGTTTCCGGTTGCGTGTCTTGCGGCCGGTGGAGGTGCTGCGGGAGGTCAGATCGTGAGCAAGGCGTCCTATCCACTCAAGCTCCCAGCTTCATTGAAAGCGGCGGCTCAGCGACTCGCGCGCGAGGACGGCGTATCCCTGAACCAGTGGATTGCGGTTGCGCTGGCCGAGAAGGTCGGCGCGGTGGAGACTGCTGCCGCTTTCTTCGAGCGTCGTGCCGGGGGCGCAAAGCCGGAAAACATTCTCTGGTTTCTGGACCGTGCGGGAGAAGAGCCGGCGCCGTCCGGAGACGGGCGGCCGTTCTGATCGTCAACTCATTCCCTGCTGACGGTCCATGGCGTCTGACCCCATCGATCCCCGGGCTTCCGGCGCGGGCTGCGTTCGGCTATGATGCCGCGCTTCCCCGGACAGGCCGGGGTGTGACTCCTTGCCTCACCGGAACGCCGGCGCACCGGAACACCGGGAGGCTCGACAGCCGAAAGGAGCGTCCATGCGTCACTACGAAGTCGTGTTCCTGGTCCACCCGGACCAGAGCGAGCAGGTTCCCGCGATGCTCGAGCGGTACCGCTCGATGATCGAAGGCGGCAACGGGCGGATTCACCGCCTGGAGGACTGGGGCCGCCGCCAGCTGTCCTATCCCATCGCCAAGGTCCACAAGGCGCACTACGTCCTGATGAACATCGAGGTCGAGCAGAAGACGCTCGACGACCTCGAGAGCGCGTTCCGCTTCAATGACGCGGTGCTGCGCAACCTGGTCATCAAGCGCGACGAGGCGGTCACCGAGCCCTCGCCGATGGCCAAGTCCCGCGAGGAGGGCGAGGAGCGCCGCGAGCGCGGGCCCCGGCCGCCGCGTGAGGACCGGGTGGCCGACGAGCTGCCCGCCGAGGACGACGAGTGACGGCGGGCGCAGCGCGCGCCCGGCCGCTGGACGAACGAATCGAGGGGTAGGACATGTCGCGTTTCTTCCGCCGCAAGAAGTACTGCCGGTTTACCGCCGAGGGTGTCAAGGAGATCGACTACAAGGACATCGCGACGCTGAAGCAGTACGTCAGCGAGACCGGCAAGATCGTCCCGAGCCGCATCACCGGGACCAAGTCGCGCTACCAGCGTCAGCTGTCGACCGCCATCAAGCGGGCGCGGTTCCTGGCGCTGCTGCCGTACACCGACGCCCACCAGTAAGCGCGCGGGGCGGGCGCTCGAGCCGGAGGCCCGGTGAAAGGCCTGGCGGCATTCGTGATGGCGGGCCGGGGCCAGGCCGTACTGGCCGTGGTGGCGTTCTCGCTCCTGTCCGTCGTGATCCCGCCGGCAAGTTACCTGGCGGGCGGGGCGGTGGGGCTGGTGACCCTGCGCCGGGGCTGGCTCGAGGGGCTGGTCGTGACGGCCGGGGCGACGCTGCTGGCCGGGGCCCTCGGGTGGGTCGCCCTCGGCAGCCCGCTGCCGGTGCTGGCGCTGCTGGCGCTCCTCTGGCTGCCGGTGTGGGCGCTCGCCCAGGTGCTGCGCGGCACCTCGGCCCAGGGGCCGACCCTGACCGTCGCGGCGCTGGTCGCGGCCGGGGCCGTCCTGCTGGTCCACGGGGTCGTGGACTCGCCGGCCGAGTGGTGGCGGGGGGTGCTCGAAGGTGGGCTGGTGCCCATGTTCGAGGGCCAGGGGATCAAGCTGGACCCGGAGGTCATCGCGCGCATCGCCGCGGTGATGACCGGGGTGGTGGCGGCGGCCACGGTGCTGGGGGCGAGTATTTCGCTCTTCGTCGCCCGCTGGTGGCAGGCGCTGCTGTACAACCCGGGCGGCTTCGGCCAGGAGTTCAGGGCGCTGCGGCTCGACTGGCGGGTTGCGGCTGCCACCGCGGTGGTGGCGCTGGCGCTGTTCTTCGCACCCGGCGGGCTGCGGCGCATGGCGGCCGAGATCCTGCTGGTGGGGCTGGTGGTGTTGACGTTGCAGGGCCTGGCCGTCGCGCACGCGTTGCTCGGCCCGCGCAAAGGTGGACGGGCCTGGTTGACGGGACTCTACGTGGCGCTGGTGGTGCTGTGGCCGTACCCCATGGTCGCGCTCGCGGTGCTCGGGTGGGCCGATGCGTGGGTCGATTTCCGGCGCCGATTCTACAAGTCGTGAGGTAGGACGATGGAAGTGATACTGCTGGAGAAGGTTCAGAACCTCGGGAACCTGGGCGAGAAGGTCCGGGTGAAGCCCGGCTATGCCCGCAACTTCCTGATCCCGAAGGGCAAGGCGGCGCAGGCGACGGCGGCCAACCTGGAGGCCTTCGAGAAGCGCCGGGCGGAGCTGGAGAAGGCTCAGGCCGAGACGCTCGCCGCGGCCCAGGCCCGGGCCGCGAAGCTGGAGGGGCTGCGCCTGCGGATCGCCCGGCGGGCCGGTGACGAGGGGAGGCTCTTCGGCTCGGTCGGCACGTCCGACATCGCCGATGCGGCCGCTGCCGCCGGCCACGAGGTGCACAAGCACGAGGTGCGCCTCGCCGAGGGGCCGCTGCGTCAGCTCGGGGAATTCTCGATCCCGCTGCACCTGCACGCCGACGTGGACGCCCACGTCACGGTCGAGGTCGTGCCCGAGGCGTGAGGCCGGCCGGCCCGGCGGCGGTCGTCGCCGGGCCCGATTGCGAAATCCGCTGCGCGGTGATAGACCGGGGCCGTGATGGCAACCCCCTCGCCCCGAGACGTCCGACCCGACCCGGAGACGGCGGCCCTCAAAGTGCCGCCCCACTCGATCGAGGCCGAGCAGTCGGTGCTCGGCGGGCTGATGCTGGACAACGCGGCCTGGGACCAGGTCGCGGACCTCGTCTCTGAGGCGGACTTCTACCGTTACGCCCACCGCCTGATCTTCCGCGCCGTCGGGGCGCTGGCCGAGCAGAACAACCCCTTCGACGTGGTGACCCTCTCGAGCTGGCTCCGGGACCGGGGCGAGCTCGAGCCCGCCGGCGGCCTCGCCTATCTCGGCGAGCTCGCCGCGAACACCCCGAGCGCCGCCAACATCAAGGCCTACGCGACCCTGGTGCGCGAGCGCTCGGTGTTGCGCGACCTGATCCGGGTGGCGGGCGAGGTGGCGGATTCGGCGTTTCAGCCCGAAGGCCGCGACACCTCGGCGCTGCTGGACCACGCCGAGCGGCTGGTCTTCGAGATCGCCGAGCGGGGGCTGCGCCGGCGGGCGGGGTTCCGGGCGGTCAAGGACCTGCTGGTCACGGTGGTCGACCGCATCGACGCCCTCTACCAGCGGGACAACCCGATCACCGGTGTCTCCACGGGCTTCACCGATCTCGACGGCATCACCTCGGGGCTGCAGGCGTCCGACCTCGTCATCGTCGCCGGGCGCCCGTCGATGGGCAAGACCAGCTTCGCGATGAACCTCGCCGAGCATGCGCTGCTCGGCGACAAGCTGCCGGTGGCGGTGTTCAGCATGGAGATGCCTGCCGAGCAGCTGGTGATGCGGCTCCTGTCCTCGCTCGGGCGCATCGATCAGCACAAGGTGCGCACGGGCAAGCTCGACCCGGACGATTGGCCACGGCTCACCTCGGCCATCGGCATGCTCTCCGAGCGCCCGATGTTCATCGACGACACGCCGGCCCTCACCCCCACGGAGTTGCGTGCCCGCGCCCGGCGCCTGAAGCGCGAGCACGGTCTCGGGCTCGTGGTGGTCGACTACCTCCAGCTGATGCAGGTGCCGGGGACGCGGGAGAACCGTGCCACGGAGATCTCGGAGATCTCCCGGTCCCTGAAGGCGCTGGCCAAGGAGCTCGCGGTCCCCATCGTCGCGCTCTCCCAGCTCAACCGCAGCCTCGAGCAGCGCCCGAACAAACGGCCGGTGATGTCGGACCTTCGCGAGTGCGTGACCGGGGATACTCTCGTCTGCCTCTCCGATGGCGGTCGCATTCCCGTTCGCGACCTGGTCGGTCAGACCCCACGCGTGTGGTCTCTGGACGCAGACCAGCGGATCGTGCAAGCGGAGTCAGACAGGGTCTGGTCCGTCGGCGTGCGACCGGTGTTTCGGGTGGCACTGGCGAGTGGGCGCGCCCTGCGGGCCACGGCCGCCCACCGCCTGCTCGGTGCCAACGGCTGGAAGACCGTCTCCGACCTTCGGCCCGGCGACCGCCTGGCGGTCGTTTCTTCGGTGCCTGGAGGCTCGAGTCACTTCCGGTTCGCACCCAGCCGCAGGACGGTGGCGAGCTACGCGGAGCTGCTGCAGAGCGAGAGCCTGCGCCGCTGGGCACAGTCCGACCTGTACTGGGACCGGGTCGTCGCCGTGGAGCCTGACGGAGAGGAGG
>ERZ1645192.4122-NODE-4122-length-11633-cov-4.814217_pt1 | contig 11633 bp, 7 predicted proteins | sample MGYA00575354_ERZ1645192 | MGnify/ENA primary metagenome ERZ1645192 (study PRJEB40844, sample SAMN11349763) | freshwater sediment metagenome | isolation source: river sediment | host: Sediment | place: India: Faizupur Khadar , New Delhi | collected 2017-02-21 ... | reverse complement strand
TCCGTCATGGTCAAATACGCAGTGCTGGGAATTCATTATAATCAGGGACAGGGATCTGATACAGAAAATTACGGATACTTACTCCGAGACAAACCCGGCGCGCAAATGTTCGGAATCAGCGTCAGTGCTTATAGCATGCTGCGCAAAGAGCGACCTGCCTGGCTATAAGGATGGTGCAAAAAGGACAAAGTTCGATTCATGGTACATGTTCGACCTTGGTATTGCCGTACAGAATATCTGGCTCAAGGCGCACGAGATGGGGCTGGGAACAGTTGTGGTTGGATTAATGGACCACGCGAAGTGCGCGGAACTGCTGAACGTAAAGGCACCCTATGAACTGGTATGTGTTCTTCCCGTTGGTAAGCCTGTCGAGTTCAGGAAAGAGGGCCCGAAGAGAAGGGATGTAAATGAGTTTGTACACAGGGAGAAGTTCGGGAAACGGTGAGGTATCCCTGGGTTTCGGGAAAATCAGAACCTCATCGGATCATAATCCGGGTAAATTTTGCATAATTGTTTTATCAGATATTATTTATTAATGCGGAACATCTTTTTTTTATTTCAACATCAAGCACGGGTATAGCTGTTATGCCTCCTGCCGGTGTCAGTGTTTTAAATATAAATTCCACAAAAGAATGATATAATCCATCATTATCAATGTAAAGCGGAGGATTATATATATGGAAAACCGGGTCTTCCTGTAAACTGGTTCCGGTAAATGATACAATATTCATTGCAATCATGGGGATCACGGGTGTCTCAAAAATCCCTTTTTTTACACCCTGCTTTATAATATCTTCGATCCCGGCAAGATAATTTACCATGTATTGTCTGCCATACTCAGACGTTACGTTTTTACCATCAGCTATGTCACGGATACAAAGCTGCCGGATGCTCCGGACTGCCGGTCTCCCTGAAAGCAGTGATTGAGCATAAAGGAGTATTGCAAGTTTAACATCCGGTTCAACGCCGGAATTGTTTATAAAACTGAATACCGGTTGAAGATATCTCTCAATGAGCAGATCAAAAGCATATTTGATTAATTGATCATATACTGACTGCCTGTTTCCCATGTAATAATAAACCTGCGGTAGAGAGATTCCCGAATTCTTAGCGATGGATCTTAGCTTTGCATCACAAAATCCATTCGTGGAGAATTCCTTCAGCGCGGCATCAATAATTCTCCGCCTGATAATATTTCTGCCGGATAAAAGATCATTCATTCTACCTCTTTCTCCTCACTGCATTTTTTCCTTTATCCGTCCGGGTATTTATTTCTTGTGAAAGGCCATGAACTTCAGGTTCATAGGTCACTGGCTGATAGATGGTATGGCTGATATTTATTCCGCGCAGCGCAAGTAGTCCTGCTGTCAGTCCCTTGATGTCTTCTGCTATGTGGTAGAAACATGGGATGAGCACAAGGGTAATGAAAGTCGCGAACAAAAGTCCCCATCCGAAAGAAAGTGCAAGTGGTGCCACAAGGTAATCCTTGCCGCCGAAACCGTACATGACTGGTAGAAGCTCAAGGAACATTGAACCGGCTGTGAGAATTATAGGCCTGAGGCGAACAACACCCCCCTCAGCCAGCGCGGCTTTGAGGCTCATCCCTTCATCCCTGAACTTGTTTATAAACTGAACAAGGACAAGAGTGTTGCTTACGATTATCCCCGCAAGGCTGAAGAGTCCAAGTGTACTCATGAATGAAAGGGGCTGACCATGAACAAAAAGCGCGAAAATAACTCCAACAAGAGCGAACGGGATAGCAATCATTATAATAAAGGGCATTACCAGCGATTGCGTATAAACAGTTAATATAACAAATATAACAATAAGAGCAGCAATGAAAAGATTTCCCAGATCACTCATTGTTTCGTTTGTATCCTCCTGTTCTCCACCGTACCTGATAATATAGCCAGGGTAACGTTTTTCAATATCTGCGAACTTTGTTTCAAGAAGAGTGGTTACTTCGCTGGGGGTGATTATCTTTGTGTTAACTTCTGCCTGTACCTGTACAAGTCTTTTGAAATTAAGCCTGTTTATCTGGGAATATCCCTTGTATATTTTTACATCACTCACAGAGTCAAGGGGTATGAGCCCGCCCGTCATATTGGACACCTTGACATCATTAAGGCTTGTTTTGTCCCTGCGTGCGTTTTCAGGGAACCTGACACGCACACCGACCTCCTCCTCGTCCTGGTTTACCAGTGTGGCAACAGATCCTGAGAATGAAGCGTTTATCGCCGAGGCTATATCATAGGCTGAAATTTTTGTCCAGGCAGCCATCTTCTCGTTGACTGTATACTGGTATTCGGTCTTGCCGCTTTCAAGGTCTATGGAGATATCTTTCACTCCTTTAACGGTCGGAAGATACTCATTGTATTCATCTGCAATCTTTTTCATTACTTCATAATCTTCCCCCTGTATTTCTACGTTTACAGGCTTTCCGACAGGCGGGCCAAGGAAAATTGATTCCGCCTTGATGTTGATATCCTTTGCGATATATCCGCTGTCCTGGGCCAGAGCTATCCTGTTCCGCAGATCGAGATTGATTTCATCCGCTGTTCTTTTCCTGTCCTTTTCAGGTACAAGATATAGTTCGAAGGTGCTTTTATATGTTGCCATGGGCGGTTTGGGATCTGAAAAATCAATATAATCTTCGCCGACATAAAGATGAAGTGCGTTGAATTCATTTGCCGGAACAGATTCAATAATCAGCTGTTCAAGTTTTTTCATCTCTTCAAGGTTGGACTGGAGATTGGTTTCAAAGGGCATTTTGACTTTTATCCTTATCTGCTCCTCGCCGCCTGCCGTCATAAATTTAAATCCGATTTGAGGTACAATCGCAAGGGAGAATATAAAAAGTACAACCAGTACCCCAACTACGAGATAGCGGTGTTTCAGGGCGGCTGTTATCAATCCCTTGTACTTTTTCTGAACCTGGCCAAAAAGCCCTTCTTCAAAATTCCTGTCCTCTTTCTGTTCGCAGCTTATTGCATTATTAATCTTTTTGCTGAATATTTTTGATAACATTTTTTGAGGAAGGGTAATCTCTCTTTTGTCCATTCCCTTTTTGTGAGAATCACCGAGAAATAAATTGAGGAAATAGGGAAGAATAAACATCGCGAAAAACCACGAAGCGCTAAGAGTGGCAATAATTACAACGGGTATTGCCTTGATGAACCTTCCTATTAAACCTGGAACCAGGAGGAGAGGTAAAAATGCAACAACTATGCATAGAAGTGTTACGGTGACTGACCAGAAAATTTCAGATACTCCATTTTCAATGGCAAGTTTCCGCCTGATTCCCTGTTCCATGTACCTGTGAGTATTTTCGGCAATTACAATACTGAAATCCACCATCATACCCAGAACCATGATCATTCCAAAAAGGCTTACAATATTTATTGTTATACCATGGTACTTCATAACAGCAAAAGTAATCATGAAGGTTACAGGTATCCCCGCAAGAACCAGGGCAGACATGCGCCTCCCCATGAGGAGAAGCATAAAAAGCCCCAGGATTACAAAGCCCAGGATAGCCTCATGAACAACAGAAATGATCCGGTTTTTTGTCAGAGTGCTTTTATCATTGAAGTATGATATATCAACATCATCGTAACCGGGTACAGAAAAGCCGGCAGCTGCCATTTTAATTGTGTCAGCAAGTTTTATCTCGTCAGCGCTCCTCTTTTTCCAGAGTTTAAAAACAATTGACTGCCTGCCATTGAACCTGTGGTGAACATCGGCTTCTTCATATGTATCCGTGACTTTTGCCACATCGCCTATTTTCAAAGAGTAGCCTGTATCGTTTCCACGGATTATGGTGTTCCTGATCTCATCTGCATTTTTAAACTGTCCCTTGGTACGCAGGACAAATTCTTTTTTACCTATGCGGAGCGGGCCGCCGGGAAAGTCTATATTCCGCATTTTAAGTGCGTTTACTATATTATTCAGCCCTATCCTGTTTTTGTCGAGCGCTGATGGATCAACCTCCACAAGGTATTCCCTGTCGTAGTAGCCGTATTTTTCAACCTCGGCGATGCCGTCGATATCATAAAAAAAATCTTCGGATTTATTTGCAAACTCACGAAGCCTGCTGTAGGGAACATTCTCAGTTTTTCCGGTAAATGCGACGCTTACCAGTTCAGTGGTTTCAACAGTAACCTCAGCCACAAGTGGTGTGCGGACTATGGATGGAAGCCCGCTTATCTGATCAACCGTATCCTTGACATCCTGGATGACCTTTTTTTTGTCTTTAACATCATCAGCAATATACAGCACAAGCAGTGATAAATTTTCTACATTATATGCCCTGACCTTGTCCAGCCCGCTTACACCGCGAAGCTTTTTTTCAATTGGAATTGATACAAGTTCCTCGGCGTCACCTGGTGATGCACCGGGATATATCGTTGTGATGGTTATCATGTCAAGTGTTGAGTCAGGGATTGATTCCCTGTTCAGCTCGGAAAAAGATGCCATCCCGAGCAATATAATGATAATAACAATCAGGTTAACCAGAAGGTCCTGATCAAGAATGTAATTTAAAATTTTTTTCACATTTACCTCTTACTTAAGTTGTACATATTGGAAATGAAAAATATTATTTTGCCCGAAGTATCAGCTTGTTTTAATACCTGCATCATAATCACCGCACCTGCTTTTTTGTGAGTATGATACTGTTAAGCACCAGATCAATTATGTGAAGTCTTCGGGCTTCCTGGAATTCCTTCTCGTCTGTAATCTGAATATCAAAAATTTCGGAGATTGAACCACTGATATAGTAAATGAGCACCATTCCGATTATGCTGATTATCAGCTGATCTGTGTCGATATCGCGGAAAATCTTTTCTTTTTTCCCGTTACTTATTAAAAGCCTCATTGATTTGAGTGGATCATTACCTTCATGAAGATCTTTTACCTGCTGCACGACGCACGGTATCTCTTCTGAACCGTTGCTCATGGCATTTACAATTATTTTTGTGAAGTTTTTGTTATCGCTGAAGAATGTGATCATTGATGATATTACACTGGATATCTGGTTTCTGTAATCCATGCTGTTATGAATTTCACCCCAGGTTGAATCATACATAAACATGTAGGCCTGATCTATGATATACTTTAACACCTCAAAGTACAACTCATCCTTGTTATGAAATATGTAGTAAATCATGGCTTTATTAATATGTGCAGTGGAAGCAATCTCCTCCATGTGAGCGCCATGACGGCCCTTTTTTGCAAATACCGGAATTGCCGCGCTTATTATCCTGTCCCTGCTTTTCATAGCCCCTCAGTCGTTTAATCGTTTGGTTTAACGCTAACGTTAAACTGTTTAATTAAATAATAATTAACGGCCAAGTTTTTTTCGTTAACCCGATGGTTTTTAAATTAATTATTATGCTCAGTAAAATTTTATTATAAAAGGGAAGAGAAAAAAGAGGGGAGGGGGACGGTGAACTCACTCTAACCATGAAGCTGAGACGCAGAGCCATAAACCGGAAGTACCAGTCAGAAATTGAGAGGATGTACGAATAATACCATGACCACCCCTGCCGTTTTTTCAAGACCGGGCACGGTTTCATTGCCCTGTAAGCTTGATGCAGAGCGCCACGATGAATCCGACCAGTGTTGATATCCCTGAAACTGTTCCGCCCCCCTGTTCAAAGGCTTCGGGAAGCATTGTATTGGCAATCATCGTGAGCATTGCCCCTGCTGCGACACCTTCAATCCCGGATATAAAATAGCGCATGGCCCCATGCGGGTCAGGGGGGAAGATGATCGAACCGATCAGGGCGCCTATTCCGGTCAGTATGCACAACGATGTCCACATGTAGAAAATTTTCCTGAAATTCATCCCCTGTCTTTTCATGGTAACCGCGCTGGACATTGCTTCAGGCAGGTTGGCCAGGAATACGCCGGCTATGAAGGCTATGCTCATCTTTTCATTGTGAGCAGCTGCGCTGATAACAAGCATTCCGATGATCAGGGACTCCGGTATGCCGTCAAGCGCTATGCCAAGCCATATGGCCGTGGCGCTACCACCCTTCTGTTCCTTCATTTCAGCCTCGAGGTCATGGCTGGTGACCGGCAGTGAGAGGCGGTTGAAATTCTTCAGGGCGTTCTCCTCCCATATTTGAGCCTCTTTTCTGAATGTGTCATCCTTGACCGAAATGCTGTGCAGCCGTTCAGCCATGAGCTGCCTGCTCGCTTCCTGCATCTGGGGCGATATCTTTAAAAAATACTCAAAGTCCATCTTCTGAAGTATATACGCCTCAACTTCGTCGATCGTCCGTATCGTTGCGCTCCTGGGCTGGTCCGATATGAGCGCCATCTCGCCGAAAGTGTCACCTGCTCCAAGTTCATCTATTACCCTGGGACCCTGCTCACTTTCCCGTATCACCTGAACAGATCCACTCACAATAAAAAAAAGCTCCTGGCCTGTCTCTCCCTGGGAAAAGACCGTCACGCCCGGGTCATAATGCCTTATGTCCACGTAGGGGATAAGCCGTGCCACTGATTCAGCAGGGAGAAGATGTAGGAACCTGATCCTGCTCAGGCTCTGGATCATCATCTGGGCCTTTTTTTCTTTTTTCCTGTGAACATATTTTTTAAAGAGTGAAGCCTTCCGTAAAAAAGCACCCCTGCTGCTGAGCGCCTGATTCATTAATTCAAACAGGATACCTCCTGTGAGAGCCCCAAAAACCGTTGCCAGCACTATCCATGCATCATGCCCCTCATGTGACAGGTGCAGTGAATGAGCAAACAGTTCAATGGTCAGTGCAAAGAGCAGAGCGCCCCCTCCAAAGGCCATGAGAGATGAAGTTACCTTGTGAGGTGGCTTAAGCCATATACCCAGCAGCGCTCCTGCAGGCAGTGATACGGCGCTTATACAGCCCCAGAATAATGCAATCATTGCAAGAAACATTACATTGTCCATATATCCTCTCTTCTGATAACTGGCGTTAATAAATCAAATCTATTATATATTGTGATGTATTGATTAATGTATCATGAGGTTAAATTTAATAAATCGGCCGGATTATTTCTGGATTTTTAATCTGAAAAACTGCCGGCCGGGCTGCCTGTTTTAATCCTGATCAATTGTATCAAAAAAACGATCACCCAGAGCGCATTGATGCCGCCAGTAATTATTTTAAGATAATTTTCACCTTCGCTAATTACAATCTCCGGTGGCTCTATCCAGCTGACCATCAAAGAAGCCGGGGCTGAATTCAGGCCGCACTGTTTTTCGGCGTCTGCTACCGCCTCTCTGTGCCTGCCTGTAACCATCGCAATGCCCGTTTTGTTAAGACAATTTGCAGGATCATTTCTGCATGTTATCCTGACTGTAACAGGGTCATCACCGTTCCAGTTTTCTGATACATAGGGTACTGCGTAGTGATAGTTATGTGAATCGGAATCCCAGTCATCGTATTCACCGGTGCATTTTTCAAGCAGTTTGCCGTCCCTGAAATAGATTACAGTGGCATCGAAATGAACTGGAGCTTCTGTCACACTAACATCTTTCACGTGTTTTCCGGTTTTGAGCTGGTACGCGTCTGCATAAAATATACCAGCGGCAAGAGAGGCCGGTATGCAGAAAAAAGGAACAAGGATGCCAATGTATGATCTCAGCGCAGGCTGGAAAAACATGCCGGTTATGACTATTATAATGAACCAGAAAAATGTCAGCGGGATCAATTTGAATGGTGATATGCTGCTGACGGCTAATGTATAAACAATAGTGAAAAACATCAGGTTGATTTCTGCTGTAATTACAAGAAATGCTGCAGTTGGTGTCCGGGGAATCTTCATAATTGTCACATCCTGAGAGTTGTTATGTATAAAGTACTGACAGGCTGAGTCTGATTTTTTTAAAAAAAGAAAGAGTATATAATAAACGTAAGGATGCCGGGGTATGTACCCGTTAACAGAGGGATTTATTTATCATCCCCTTCGTAATCAGGGTGTTTTAATTTCCTGCGCTTCAGATATTCACGTGCAGTGAAATAACATATTGTGCTTCCAGTAAGACCAACTATAAGAGTCCCGGTGAATATGGCTTCTATAAAAGGCAATCCCAGATCCAGAATGTCCCTGATTGTTGATATGACGGAATAATCTATGATCTTCTCATGGTCATTTATTATAAGGTGGCCAATCTTATAGCTGGCGGAATATATAAAGGGGGTGGTCAGGGGATTACTCACTGCAGTCATGATTATCGATGCTTTTTTGTTGCCCCTGAAAATCTGGGCGAAGAGAAGGGAGAGAAGGATCTGTAATCCCCAGAAAATGCTGACACCGAAGAAAAAACCTATTGCTATGCCCCTGGCAAGACTTTCAGGGGTGTCATTAATTTTAATTATTTTATGAAAAAATTCCTTTATCCTGCCCGGCATGTTTTAATCTCCTTTTTTCTGACAATATAAACCAGGCAGGCATAAGGTAAAATTCTGCGAAAGAAATAATCTACCCGATCATTCCAGTCGCAATCTTTACAGCCTCGTCAATTGCCTTCTGCAGCCCTGCCGCATCCTTGCCCCCGGCTTGGGCCATATCCTTGCGGCCGCCTCCGCCGCCGCCCACAATGCCCACTGTATCCTTGACAAGCTTGCCGCAGTCGATCCCCTTTTCAACAGCTTTATTAGTTGCCGCGTAGAGGAGCATTGCCTTGCCGCCGGTATCTGAACCGAATAACACAACGCAGTTCTGAACTTTTTCGCGCACAGAGTCCGAAAGTTCACGTAGTGCATTGACGTCTACATCGGCGAAAACCTTCGCGATGACTTTTACACCTGATACATCTTTTCCTGAATTAATAATAGAATCGATATCCGATGAGAGTGATGCTTTTTTCAGCTTCTCAATTTCCTTCTCGAGAGATTTGCTCCTTGAAACAATCTCGTCCACCTTCTTTACAAGACCGGTCTCGGGGATATTGATGCTTGAAGTGAGCGACGATGTTATCCCTTCGAGTTCATTGAACCTGTCCAGGAGTCCTTTGAGCGTTACTGCTTCTATACGGCGGATACCGGCACCGGGTGAACTCTCTTTAAGTATTTTAAAGAGGCCGATCTTGCCGGTGTTGGTCACATGTGTTCCTCCGCATAGCTCCATGCTGAAGCCCGGTACATTGATAACGCGAACGGTCTCCTCGTACTTTTCATCAAAGACTGCCATGGCACCCATCTTTACCGCATCGTTAATGTTCATGACACTTGTTGTAACGTCTATGTTCTCCCAGATTTTACGGTTGACCATTTCTTCAACAGCCGCTATCTCGCTGCCGGTCATGGCATTGAAGTGTGAAAAATCGAAGCGCATACGTTCAGGTTCAACTATCGATCCTGCCTGCTTTACATGTTCACCAAGGGTTTTTCTAAGTGCAGCCTGGAGCAGGTGCGTAACGGTATGGTTTGCGCGGATCAGATTGCGGTTTACGGTGTCAATGCTTGCCTGAACCCTTTGCCCCTCTTTGAACGAACCCTTTATAACTGTCCCGATATGTATTATTGTTTTGTTGTGTTTTTTTGTGTCTTCCACTTTGAACACAGAGTCTCCGCAGACTATTTCACCAATGTCACCCACCTGTCCTCCTGACTCGCCGTAGAAGGGTGTGCGGTCAAGCACTATGAGCCCGGTTTCATTTTCATTAAGCACGCCGGAACGTTTTGGCCCGTTATACAGCAGGAGCACCTTTGCGTCAGATGTCTCCTTGTCATACCCGAGAAATTCTGTGTTCCCGGCGGCAGAGATAATTTCATCAAATGCAGCTTCTAGTCCCAGATCGCTGCCCTTCCAGCTTTGTTTACCGCGCTCTCTCTGCTTCTGCATCTCCGCATTGAAGCCGGTAATGTCAACATTAAGTCCCTGCTCCAGGGCCATCTCTGTTGTCATCTCAAGGGGGAATCCGAAAGTATCGTATAGCACAAAAGCATCTGCACCTGAGACGATCGTTCCCTTTGCCGATTTTACAGATTTAATTATCTCTTCAATGCGGTCCATGCCGTTTTCGATTGTTTCAAGAAAACGCTTCTCTTCGGATTCGATTACGTTCTTCACGTTGGCAACGCTCTGTGTCACCTCGGGGTAGAATTCACCCATGATGGTGACTATAGGGTCTACCATTTTATGGACGAAGGGCTCTTTAAGTCCCAGAAGCCTGCTGAAACGCAGGGCACGACGCAGGATCCTCCTTAAAACATAACCCCGGCCGTCGTTGGATGGGTATATTCCGTCTGACATGGCAAAGGTTAGTGTCCGGCCATGCTCGACTATTACCTTGATCGGCAGCATGTTCTTTCCTTCGTATTTAATGCCCGATTCACGGCTTACAAATTCTATGAGCGATTTTAGTTCGTCGGTTTCAAAAACAGAGTCCACTCCCTGCACAAGTGTTGCCAGTCGTTCAAGTCCCATGCCCGTATCAATTCCCGTGCGGGGGAGAGGCTGGAGTTGACCGTTCTCATCCTGGTTGAACTGGTTGAATACCATGTTCCAGAATTCAAGGTAGCGGTCACAGTCGCATCCGGGTTTGCAGTCGGGCTTTCCGCAGCCGAACTTTTCGCCGCGGTCGTAATAGAGCTCGGAGCATGGACCACACGCGCCTGTGTCTCCTGCCGGGCCCCAGAAGTTGTCTGCTTTACCCAGGCGGACAATCCGTTCAGCAGGCATCCCGATGCGCCTGTTCCACAGCTCGTAAGCCTCGTCGTCGTTCTCGTAGATGCTTGCCCAGAGAAGTTCTTTAGGAAAACCGATTACGTTTGTCGAGTAGTCCCACGCGAAGTCAAGGGCATCCTGCTTGAAGTAATCACCGAACGAGAAGTTCCCCAGCATTTCAAAGAGTGTCAGGTGACGCTTTGTTCGTCCAACCTGCTCAAGGTCGCTGGTGCGCAGGCATTTCTGTATGGATGCGGCGCGTGTATATTCAAGGTCAACGGTTCCTGCAAACATCGGTTTGAACTGTACCATGCCCGCAGTGGTAAAAAGGAGCGTGGGATCGTCTTTCGGAACAATCGAACTTGATGGTACAATCCTGTGCCCGTTGGTTTTAAAAAAATCTATAAATGAAGTGCGTAAATCCCTGACTTTCTGCATTTGTTACACCTTTATTTTTAAATGATGCTTCAGATGGAATCTTTCCGTGAGCGAGGGTTTTTTTTCAAGAAATATTTGGAGAGGGCAGGTTTTATCAACGGTATTTTATTCATCCTCTTCGTCAGGTTCGTTAAAAAAGTCGTAGACTGATCTTACGGCCAGGTCCAGCAGGGCCGTGGGGAGAAACCTTAGGGAGGGATTACTTTTAAGTCTGCTGACAACCTGAGCCAGTGTTGTGGTATAATTTCCTGTTTTGAACTCTTCAGTGATCATCCTGCTGAGAGGTTCAATGAATTTGTGTCCACCTGGCAGTTCTTCTATTATAATGACTGTTATCATTTCGCGGATGTCACTGTAATAGTCAGGTTGAATGCAGTGGTAACCCAGTTCTTCGCAGAAAAAATCCATCACCTGATGAACAAGTAACTCCTGGTCGGGTATAATCAGTCCCGAGCACTCCGCAGCCAGGTTAACAGACTTTGAAAGATCTTTGTGAAAAAAATACCCGTCCTCGAAAAGATCGAGAAAAAAAGAGACCT
>ERZ1645192.4121-NODE-4121-length-11633-cov-4.958024_pt1 | contig 11633 bp, 9 predicted proteins | sample MGYA00575354_ERZ1645192 | MGnify/ENA primary metagenome ERZ1645192 (study PRJEB40844, sample SAMN11349763) | freshwater sediment metagenome | isolation source: river sediment | host: Sediment | place: India: Faizupur Khadar , New Delhi | collected 2017-02-21 ... | reverse complement strand
GATTCCAGGCATCGGCGTCAGTGGAAGCACTTCGCTGAACTCGAGGAGGGCCATGCTGGAAATGACGGCGATGGCCAGCAGCCCATGCATCAGGCATGCCCGCCGGCTCGTCAGCATCGACGCCAGGATCACGTGAAAGAGGAAAAAAGGCAAAAACGGGCTCTCGAGGCCCATGGTCATATGGCAGAGGACCGCCAGGGCCAGCCAGTCGAGGACGATCTGCAGGTGCAGGCCGCGGCGGGCCCCCAGCCGAGGGATCGCCAGCCGGATCAAGACATTATAGAGCAGGATGGACAAACCCAGCCCGACCAGGGCGGGCGTGCGCAAGGACGGGATGAAAACGGCCGCGGCGATTCCAAGCAGGCAGATCGCGCCCCCGGCCCACCAACGGAGCCGCACGAACCACTCGACCCGTTCGTCAAGCGCCTTGTCCAGGGGGATGTTGCGAATCACACCCATGCCCTTCCCCCGCGGGTGATTTCGATCGGGCACCATCTTCCCCGCCCCGGCGCGGCCAGATCCCGCGACGCCGGCCTCCCCTCCGGTGGACCCGGCGCCCGGGGCCGGACCAGGCCTACCCCCCGCACTTGCATCGCGCGAAACCGCAGCTCTGGTACTGGATCTTGACGGCCGAGACACGGAGCAAGCGCTCCACTTCAACGGTTTCAGACATGGTCAGGCCGAGCAGGTCCAGCCAGAAATCGACGTTCCCGCCGGATGAGGAACCGTCGGACGAGACCAGGTCGGCCTCGACCTCCGCGAGGGTGCACCCCACTTCACAACTGGAGTAACAGCCGGAGGAGAGTTTGATGCGGGCTTCCTCCAGCTTGTCCCGGGCATGCGCCGGGAGGGCCAGCTTCAGGTTGACCAGTTGCTCGTACCAGGCGGCCAGGACCGACCAGCGAAGCGCGAATTTTTCCAGTACGGAAACCTCCGCCTGATGCTGCTGGTTCCGCGCGGGTGGGCTCGGCTCAGCCATGTTCGATACCTCCGCACCTGATATTGTGACGCGAACTTAATTAGATTTTGCCATAAAAGCCTTCTGGCTTGAAAGAGAAATCAGCACTCTTTTACCGGTTTAACCGGAGGCGGCGGCGGCCGGATCCAAAGCCTGGGCCCCGCCCCAAGCGGTTGTTTCGGCCGATTCAGCCAGCCTGAGCAGCCGGCGCAATTCCGCCCAGATCTCCTCGACCAGAACCGGGTAGGCCTGTTCCAGGGCCGGGGTCATGGTCTCCGAAAAAGTCCGGTCGTCATCGATTTCCACGGCCAGCACGTGAATCTCCCGGTCCGGGGGAATCTTGTGCCCCAAGCGCCGGCCGAGTTCCATCGCCGTGGCGAAGTTCAGGTCGTGAATGCTGTCCAGATGCAGCGTCTCGCCGAGCGACTCCGCCGTGAAGGCGTACCAACTGCCGGGTGAGCCGACGCCGGTGCGGATGGAGTCCAGGACGATCAACCGGTCGAAGCCGGGAACCAGGTCGAGCAGATTCAAGCCGCCCAGAGAGCATTCCTCCTGGATCGTGAGGCCGGGACAGCCTCCTTCCGACTCCAGCCGGCGGCGGAATTCCCCGGCCAGGCGGACCCCAACGGCATCGTCGGAAAGGATGGGATTGCCCATGCCCAGGAGCAGCGTTTTCAGCATCCGGCGCCCCCTCCCGCGGGCGTCACCCCGTCGTCTCCCCCACCGGTTCCGGACCTGAGCCGGACCGCCCGTCCCGGCGGAAGCGGCGGTAGAATTCGCCCGCCTTGTAGATCACGACGTCGAGCGGCATCCGCCCGGGCAGGCTGTGGGTGGCGCAACTGTAGCACGGGTCGAAGGCCCGGAAGGCCATCTCGATCATGTTGAGAATCCCTTCGGTGGGTTCCTGGCCCGGCTTGATGAGATACTGGGCGGCCTTCTTGGTCACCATGTGGATGGGCGCGTTGTTGTTGGTGGTTCCGACGATCAGATTGGCGCTCGTGCAGATGCCGTTCTTGTCGCAGGTATAGTGATGGGTGAGAGTCCCGCGCATGGCTTCCACGATCCCGACGCCTTCCCCGGTGATCTGCTTCGGGACGACCCGGAACCGATCCCCGGTGATTTCGGGATCGTCACAGTACCGTTGCAGCATCTCGGCGTTCTGCACCATCTCGACCAGGCGGGCCCAATGCGCGGCCATGAGCGCCCGGCAAGGCTTTTCTCCAAGGATGGAGAACATTTCCTCGTAGGCCTCCTGCGCCCGCGGAGTCGCCATGCGGTCGGCCACGTTGAGGCGGGAGAGCGGGGTGGCGCAGTACAGGCTGGAATCGATCCCCTCGACGAAGCCCTTCCAGCCACGTTTCCGGAGATAGGGAAACTTCAGGTAGGACCAGGGTTCCACATGCTCGTGGATGTAATCGGCGTAGTTTTCGGGGGCATACTTGCAGATTTCCTTGCCCTTGAAATCGACCACCCGAACGTGCCCGTCGTAGAAGTTCGGGGCGTTGTTCTCATCGACCAGACCCATGTTCTGAACGTCCAGGGTATAGGGGCCGTTCAGGATCAAATCCACGTAACCGGGATTCGACAGGACCACATCCTTGAACAGTGCCAGGGAAAACTGCGTGAAATCAAACAGATCCTTGACCATGGGCCTGATCTGTTCCAGTTCTTCCTTGGTCAGCCCCTTGGTGACTCCCCCGGGTACGCACCAGACCAAGTGGGTCGTCCGCCCCCCCAGGAGGAGTTGGATCGTCTGGGCCTGAGCCCGCGACTTGATGACCCGGCCGCCGATCTCCAGGCCGACCTTGGCGACGACGCCCAGGATGTTGCGGACGGCCGGGTCCGCGTCCGGGCCGCACACGAAGTCCGGGGCCGCCAGGGCGTAAAAGTGGGCGATGTGACTGTGGATGTAATGGGCATGATAGTACATGTCCCGCAGCTTGTGGGCGAGGGGCGGCACTTCCTTCCCGAAGCACCCGTCCACCGCCTTGGCGCTGGCCATGTGATGGCTGGCCGGGCAGACGCCGCAAATCCGGGTCATGATCCGCGGCAGTTCCTCGATGGGGCGCCCCATGACGAAACGCTCGAAACCGCGCAGCTCGGGAATTTGGAAAAACGTGTCGTGAACGCTGCCGTCGTCGTTGAGAAAGATCTCGATCTTACCGTGGCCCTCCAAGCGGGTGATGGGATCGATGCTGATTTTTCTGGTCATAGGCGCACATCCCTTTCCAAGAGTGAGGCCGGCACGCCGAAGCGGTAGGCGATCGCGGCGAAGTCGGGGATCCCGTTCAGGATCTGCTCGATTTCGCGGGGATCCTTGCTGTCGATGATCGAAGTCAAGGCGCTCAGGAACTTGGCGCCTTGGTCCAGCACGTTGGGCAAGGGTCCATAACAACCACGGCAGCCCTGGCCGGTATTCGGGCAGCGGACGCCGCAGCCGGAGCGGGTCGCCGAGCCGGCGCAGAGAATGCCTTGATCCATCAGGCACTGGGTCGGATCCTGGATGATTTCCCAGGGCCGGTAGAAGCGCTTGATCTTCTTCTCCTTCTTCTCGCGCCGGCAATCGTCGCAGACGGCCCGGTCCGACGCGCCCACCACCGATCCCTTGGGAGGGAGATTGCCGCTGACGAGCACCAGGATCGCCGCCTTCACCTGGTCCGGGGCGGGCGGGCAACCGGGCAGGAAGTAGTCGACCTCCACCACGTCCTTCAGACGGTAGACCCGCCGGTAGAACAGGGGGATGTGCACGTCGCCGGCCGGGGTTTTCCACTCCGTCAAGGGGAGGGTCTGGTTGCCCGGTTCGATGGAGGGATTGTGCAGGTACACGGTGGACAGGATCCGGTCCTTGGTGGTCAGGTTGGCCAGGCCGGGAATGCCGCCCAAGTGGGCGCATGAACCGACGGCCACCATCAGCTTGCTTTTCTCGCGGAGCAGCTTGGCGATCTGCTCGTTCTCGCTGTTGCGGACGGCTCCGTTGAAGAAGGCGATGTCAAGCTCACGATCGGGCAACTGTTCGATGTCGCGGAATTTCCCGTCGACGGCGATGGGCCAGAGCCGGATGTCAGCCACGGCCGCCACGTCCAGGATGAACTCGTTGGTGTCGAGCACGGCGACGTCGCAGCCGCCGCAGGCGGCACCCCAGTAAAGCGCGATCTGCAATTTATGGGTACCCATGGTCTCACCTTTCCACGCGGTCGGTATTGAGCTTGGCCTTGATGGTGCTCGGCCCCAAGGCCCGGATCTTTTCGGTCATCTCGCTGACGATGTCGGCGAACCGCTGGCCTTCGCTGGCGCTGACCCACTCGAGGCGCACCCGCGCGTCTTCGATCCCGAAGCTGGCAAGCATCCGCTTAAGCAAAGGGAACCGGCGCATGGCCTTGTAGTTGCCCTCGGTGTAGTGGCAATCGCCGGGATGGCAGCCGCAGATCAGGACACCGTCGGCGCCCTCCTGGAGCGCCTTGAGCACGAAGGTCGGATCGATCCGGGCGCTGCACATCACCCGGATCACCCGGACATTGGGCGGGTAGTGAATCCGGCTCGTCCCGGCCAGGTCGGCCCCGGCGTATGAGCACCAGTTGCAGAGAAAGCCGACGATCTTCGGTTGGAAACTCATGACAGCACTCCTTCTATCTGGGCGAAGATCTGCTGATCGGTGAAGTGCCTGGCCTTGATGGCCCCCGAGGGGCAGGCCGCCCCGCAGGCGCCGCAGGCCTTGCAGAGGGCGCTGTTGATGTGGCTGCGGCGGCGGACGGGATCGAAATCGATGGCACTGTACGGACACAACTCGTTGCAGACGCGGCACCCGGAGCACAGATCCTCGTTCACTTCGGCGAACACCGCGTCGATCTCGATCTTTTCCTTGGCGATCTTGCCCAGGATCCTGGCCGCGGCGGCGCGGGCCTGGGCCACGCTGTCCGGGATGTCCTTGGGGGCGGCGCAGGTCCCGGCGATGAAGATCCCCTCGGTGGTGGTGGCTACGGGGTCGAGCTTGGGGTGGCTTTCGATGAACCAGCCGTCCTTGTCCTGGCTGATGTTGACCAGCCGGGCGACCTCGCCGGCGTCCTGACGCGCTTCCATCCCCACCATCAGGATGACCAGGTCGGCGGGGATCTCGATGACCTCCCCGGAAAGCTGTTCGTTCACCTCGAGGAGCCTCTCGCCGTCGTCCCCCCGGCCCGCTTTTCGGATCACCGGGTGTGCGTTCTTGCCGTACATCAGGAACAGGGTCTTGACCTCGCTGCTATGGCGGTAGAAATCCTCGTGGCCCTTGCCGAAGGCGTGCATGTCAATGTACAGGTCACTGACGTACACGCCAGGGATGGCCGACTTGATTTCATGGGCGTACTTGAGCGCCGTCATGCAGCAGACCCGGGAGCAGTACCCATGGAATTCACGGTTCCGGCTGCCCACGCAGTGGACGATGGCAACATACTGCGGGATCCGGCCCTCGTGGGTCTGGATCCGGCCCGCCCGCAGCATCCGTTCGAACTCGAAGGAAGTGATGACGTTGGGAAGCTTGCCGTAGCCGTAGTGGGTGATCCGGGAAGCGTCGAATTCCTGGTACCCGGTACAGACGATCACGCTGCCGACATCGACGGACCGTTCCTCCCCGGTCCCGTTGCCGGCGGCAGTCCGGATGGTCGCGTTGAAATTGCCGATGAAGCCCGACAGTTTCTTGACCTCGGCGCCCAGAAAAACCTGGATCTTTTCGTTTTGGCCGACCCGGGTGAGGCGCTCGGTCATCAGGTCACGCGCGGAATCAAGGTAGGGCGCGGTCAGGTCGTCCCGGGCCAGGGTGCCCCCGAGCTGGCCGGCTTTCTCCACCAGGTAGACCCCGTGGCCGGCGTCGGCGAGCTCCAGGGCCGCCGTCAACCCCGCGATCCCTCCCCCGATGACCAGGGTGAAGGGGCACATGTCGGCCGACATTTTCTCCAGCGGTTCGTGCTTCGCCACTCGCAGCACGGCGGAACGCGTCAGCGCCATCGCTTTCGCCGTCGCCGCGTCCTGCTCCTCGTGGACCCAACTGCAGTGCTCGCGGATGTTGGCCATCTCCAGCAGGTAGGGGTTGAGCCCCGCGCTCTGCACGGCCGCCCGGAAGGTGCGTTCGTGCATCCGGGGGCTGCAGGCGGCAACCACCACCCGGTTGAGGCCGTGCTCCCGGATATCCTGGCAAATCATGTCCTGGCCGGGATTGGAGCACATGTACTTGTAGACCCGGGCCACCGTGACCTGGGGTAGTTTGCCCATCGCCTCGGCGACGGCCTCACAGTCAACCACCTTGGCGATGTTGGTGCCGCAATTACAGATATAAACGCCGATCCTTGTTTCTTCCATCTCGGTCTCCTGTCAAGCGACCCCGGCCTTCCGGGCAAGTTCCGCCGACGCGTCGTTCTGCTTGTCCGCCCGGGCCAGGACCAGCAGGTCGGCGAAATACATGGCCAGCGGCCGGTAGACCATATGCGCCCACTTGCTGAAAGGCACTTCCAGCACCAGCATGGGGACAACCCCCATCAGGTGGACGACGTAGGTGACATTGGCGGCCACGTCCCAACCGGCCCGGTGAAAGACGTGCTGCAGCACTCCGGTCACGGCGACGGCCAGCAGCAGGACCAGGAAGATCCAGTCGGATTCGTGGGAATGCCGGTATTGGGTCTGGCGCTTCCGCCACCGGCCATGCAGGGCGTACAAGGTAGCGCCGATGAGGCCCAGGCTCGCCACGTACCCCACGGCATGGAACCTCCAGTCGATCCGGGGCCCCGCCTGCATCTCATGCAGGAAAAACATGATCAGGACCAGCATGGCGAAATAGCTCAGCATCAGGGCCAGATGGACCAGCCAGGGTCCCTTGCGTTCGCACATGGCGTAGCGCTTCTGGGTGAAGAAGTGCAGCGGCAGCAGGTAAGCCTTCCGCAAATAGGCAAAAAACGGGATCCGGAGACCCTTTTGCCGCCCGACCATGAACCACCACATCCGGCCGGCGTTGATCGCCAGCAGCGCGGCCAGGACGCCGCCCATGATCCAGTCGAAGACGTGGATGGTGCTGCTGGGCAGAAAGGCCGTGGGGCCGCCGTAGGTCCGGATGTCGCCCCGGGAGAATCCGTACAGGAAAAAGCCGATCCCCGTGAGGACGGTGACCACCAGGATCGTGAACAGCTCGGCCTTCCAGGAACGGTAGAAAGTCTGGGAGATCCCGGTGAAATCGTAAACCGAGGTCAGCCAGCGGCGCAGGCTCATCATGGTCTCGCCCGGTTCGGCATCCCGGGGACACTGCTCGGAGCATTGGCCGCAGTAGTAGCACAGCCACGGTTCCAGGCTGCCCTTGAGCTTGTCCTCCAGTCCCATCTGCAGGTTTCGCATCGATTTGCGGGGAAAGACGAACGGCTCCCGGGAGTGGGGGCAGACGGCCGAACAGTTGCCGCAATGGTAGCATTTGGTCACGTCCTCCGCCCCGTATTTCTCGATCTCCTCGATCAGCTTGGGATTGACTCGAATCGCCATGGGGTGTGTCTCCTTACCCTAAAGGCTCACGATTTTCTTCGCGTGCGCCTCGATCTCGCTCAAGCCGAGTTCGCTCCGGCTTCCCAGGCCGCGTCCCCGGGATATGTTTTTGAGCACTCCGGCCGCCACCGCGGACGCCTGGGCCACGGTGTCGGGAATGTCCTTGGGCGCCTGGCAAGCGCCGGCCACGAAGATGCCGCCCCGTTCGGTGTCGGTCGGATCGCCGTTGTAATTCAGTTCGTGGAACCAACCCTCCTCCTCCAGGAAGAGGCCGAACAGGCCGGCCAGTTCCCGGGCGCCGGCGGCCGGCACGAGACCGACGGCCAGCAGGACCATGTCCACGGGGAAGTCGATGATCCGGTCGTGGACGATGTCCTCGCCCTTCACGATGAGCTGGCCCTCGTGTTCCGTGACGGAAGCCGTGCGTCCCCGCACCACGAAGGTGCCCTCGGCCTTGATCCGCTCGGCGAACTCCTCGTACCCCTTGCCGAAGGCCCGCATGTCGATGTAGAACTCATGACATTCGACGCCCGGGATCTTCTCCTTGACCAGGTGGGCGAATTTGAGCGAATACATGCAGCAGACCCGGGAGCAGTAAGCGTTGTAGTTGGAGTCGCGGGAGCCGACGCAATGGATGATCGCCACCCGCCGTGGCGGCGTGCCGTCGGGGTCGAACACCCACTCGTCGCGCTGCTTGCGCTTGTTGTACTTTTTCGTCTGGGTCACGATCCGTCCGCCGGTGGGCCCGGAGGCGTTGGTCAGCCGCTCGAATTCCAGCGCCGTCAGCACGTTGGGCAGCGTGCCGTAGCCATAGCGCTGGATTTTGCGCGCATCCAGCACGTCGTAGCCCGTGGCGAGCACGATCTGCCCCACCTCAAGTTCGATGGTCTGGTCCGCTTGATCCAGGTCGATGCAATTCTTGGGGCACTTCTTGGCGCAGGCGCCGCACTTCTGGCCGCCGCTCGCGACGTAGACGCAGCTGGCTTCGTCGATCAGGTAGGCGTTGGGGACCGCTTGCGGAAAGGGCATGTAGATGGCCTTGCGCTCGGAAATGCCGCTATCGAACTCACTGGACACTCGGACCGGGCAGACTTCGCTGCACGCGTGACAGACGACGCAGGCAGACTCGTTGACCCGCCGGGCCTTCTTCCGGATGCGCACCCGGTAGGCGCCCGGCTGGCCTGAGACGTGGCTCACCTCGGCATAAGTATGGAGTGTGATATCCTGGTGCTGCCCGACCGACACCATCTTCGGGGTCAGGATGCAGGCGGCGCAGTCCAGGGTCGGGAAAGTCTTGTCAAACATGGCCATGTGCCCGCCGATGGTACCGGAGCGCTCCACCAGGTAGACTTTCTTGCCGGCGTCGGCGATCTCAAGGGCCGCCTGGATCCCGGCGACGCCTCCCCCGATGACCAGCGTGGCCGGGTGAATGGGGGTGTTGCCGGGGACGGCGGCCAGCGGGAACGGCACTCCGTAGACGGCGCAAGCCACGATGGACTTGGCCCGCTCCGTGGGGTTGTCCACGACGCCGCCATGCTCCCGGAAGGACGCCAGCCGAATCTCATCCGGATCGCCCTCCGCCAGTGCCATGGCCCGCGTGAATACCGGCTTCAGATGGCCGGGGGAATCCCCGGCGAGGACGACTCGCTCCAAGCGATCCCGGCGAATCGTTTCGGCCATGGTTACCGGATCGATCCTGGCACCCGGGTCCAGGAGGGTCACCGTTTCCACGGCGGGGAGGTTGGCGGCATAGGTGGCGACCGCCTGCAAGTTGACGCGCTGGTCCGGGGCAGCCGATACGATGAAAATGCCTGTTCTCATACCTCTTTTCCTTTGGCTGAGGCGATTTCGACCACAGTCCGCCGCGATGGCGGACGGTACTGCCAGTCGCTACTAAACCCTGTTTGGCTGGTGGTTTATGGCCAGCCACTGAATTGAAACACTCGATTAAGGAAATTGCAATCCGCTTGCCAATTTCCAGCAGGATGGATTTTCGATCATAAACCATTGTTTTAAAAAGCGTTGAATGGGAACGTGGACGTGAGCAGTTCACCGCTTCTGTTACCCGACGGTAACGTCATTGAGGTTTTCTTGAAACACTCATATAAAATAAAGGCTTAGGGATGTTGTTTCGTTATGGTAACGGTTACTTATCGGTAACAACAGAAGTTAACTTATGCCGCCGCATCTTTTCCCACAATGACTTACGCGAAATCCCCAGTTTCCGGGCGCACTCACCGATCCGCCAGCCACATTGACCCAGCGCTTCCCGCAGATGGAGGCTCTCGGCCCGGGCCAGAAACAGGCGGAGGTTCAGATCCGGCTTATCCACCGGGACCGGCTTGGCGACTCGATTCAGAGCGGCGCCCTGGATTTCCGCCGGCAGGTCGATCAGCGTGACCGGCTTGTTGTGACAGAGGACCGTCAGCCGCTTGATGGTGTTTTCCAATTCACGGACGTTGCCCGGCCAGGCATAGGCCAGGAAGGCATCGATGATCACGTCGGGACAGGCGAATTGCACCCGGTCGAATTTTTTGCAAAATTTTTCCATAAAGTGATGCACCAGCAGGGGGATGTCCTCCGCCCGATCCCGCAGCGGCGGCAAGTGGATGGGCACCACGTTGATCCGGTAGAACAGATCCTCCCGGAACCGCTTCTCCTGGATCAGTTCCGTCAGAGAGCACTTGCTGGCCACGACCACCCGTACGTCCACCGGGATCAGCCGGCCGCCGCCCACCCGCTCGATTTCGGCGTCCTGGAGTACCCGCAGCAGCTTGGTCTGGATTTCCAAGGACACGTCGTCGATGTCGTCCAGGAAAATCGTTCCGCCCTTGGCCTGTTCAAAACGGCCGACCCGGCTGCAGATCGCACCCGTGAAGGCGCCCTTCTCGTGGCCGAAGAGCTCGCTTTCCAGCAAAGTCGGCACCAAGGCGGAACAACTTACCTTCACGAAGGGACCGTCCTTGCGGCTGCTGCACGCATGGATGGCGCGGCTGACCAGTTCCTTGCCGGTGCCGCTTTCTCCGTAAATGAGGACGGTCACATCCATGGGCGCGACGGCCTGGATCATCTCGTATACCCTCTGCATCGGCTCGCTTCGGCCGACGAGATTGGCCGGAGACCGGAACGCCGAGGCCGCCAGCTTGTCCTGCAGGGCCCTGTTCTCAGCTTTCAGCCGCCGCAACTCCAGAAGTTCCCGGACCTTGAGGACCACCACGTCATCCGGGAACGGCAGCGGCAGGTAGTCCGCGGCGCCCAGCTTCACCGCTTCCACGGCATCCGGGATCGATTGCCGCTCGGCGATGAGGATGACCGGCACATCCGGACAATGCGTTTTTGAAAACCGGAGCAACTCCAGACCATCCACACCCAATAAGTACCGGTTGGAAATGACCAGGTCGCAGCCATCCCCTTTCAGTTGACCTTGACCCGTGAGGCCGTCCGGACAGGCGATCACCTGGAATCCGGCGCAGGACAGAGATTTCTCCAGGCGGGATCGAAGCGCCCGGTCTGCCTCCACCAGGAGAACACGGGTTCCCACCGAAGCTGGAATCGCCACTGTCCGCCTCGCCTGCCAAGATTTTGTCATTTATATTCTACAAGACAAGAAGACACCCGGCAACGCTTAATCCTCACGTGACGTTACTTCTCCCGGACGCGTGGGGATGCCGGCGATTGCGGTTTCGACCGCCAGGCCGCGGCCATCGGCCGCATTTCCCCCCCTGCGCGGGGTCGGCCCGGGTTTGAGCTTTTCCATCACTCTTGAAAAGTCCCAGATCCTGTTGTATTTTCGAAACGTGAAAGATTTCCGGAAATCCCGAGCCTCAGGTCTGGCGGATTGCGCATCGGGGGAAAACGCCTGGAAGGGCATCATCCCGCTGCTGCTCGGATTGTGCCTGGCGGCGGGCAGCCCGGCTTGGGCCGGGCCAGTGGTCCGCTTCCAGCATCTCTCAACGGGAGACGGACTTTCCCAGGGCACGGTCCACCGGATTCTGCAGGACCGGCAGGGATTCATGTGGTTTGCCACCGACGACGGGCTGAACCGTTTCGACGGCTACAGTTTCAGGACGTACCGGTCGACAGTGGACACCCCGGGCAGCCACGGCAGCAGCGTCGTTTTCGACGTGGCCGAGGGCGGGCAGGGCCGGTTGTGGGTGGCCGCGGGGGGCGGGGGCTT
>ERZ1645192.4120-NODE-4120-length-11633-cov-11.922525_pt1 | contig 11633 bp, 14 predicted proteins | sample MGYA00575354_ERZ1645192 | MGnify/ENA primary metagenome ERZ1645192 (study PRJEB40844, sample SAMN11349763) | freshwater sediment metagenome | isolation source: river sediment | host: Sediment | place: India: Faizupur Khadar , New Delhi | collected 2017-02-21 ... | reverse complement strand
ATTATAATAATATGAACCGAGGTGCCGGAAAAAACACCCCAGGCTCCTATTTTTACGATATACAACACCATTTCTTCTTTAAACAAAAGAATGAGTACTGCTACTACAAGAGCAGCAAAACCGAAAGCCATGAACAAAGGCAGGGTGTTTTTATCAACTTTTTGACTGGTGCGGTAAATGGCCCATAACAGAAAACAGGCCTGTCCCCCTAACATGAAAACAAAAGAAAGCAGCAATACAGACACAGATCCACTGGTCAACAAGAGGATCAATCCGGCCAGAAGGCCCATGATACCGCCAAAAAGATTTAGATTAAATTTAGATTTCTCCAGGATATTCACAAGGCAATTTTTGAACGTAACGTCCTGCAAAGATATAATTATTTATTAATAATCAATGACAAACCGCCCACACACATGCTTTGTCCATTGTACCGTACAGTAACCAGAGAAGATTTTCCCATGCTTTCACCCTGAATGCATACACAATGCGAAACATCGTATCCGTGACGGAAAAGGTAAAAGGCCAATGACGCATTAGAGGTGCCGGTGGCCGCTTCTTCGGGAATGCCATAGAGCGGCGCAAAATTCCGGCAATAAATCTTTCCCCGGAACATTTCCGGGACATAAAACACATGAAACCCCACTACTCCGTATAGTTGGGACAGTGCCGATATCATTTCAAAGTGCGGTTCAAGGGTATCGAGTTGTTCTTTGCTATCTGCCGCGAGCAGAATATCGGACAGTCCCGTACAGATTATTTCCGGAGTAAAGCGGAGAGATGGTTCAAGACCAAATGCCCGGTAAAGATCCAGGCTTTCCCGGGAAGAAAAAAAACGTACTGTACGGGAAGGTACCATTTCCATGAATATTTCCTTTCCGTTCCACTCCACCCGGACCGTTCCGGCTTTTGTTAAGGCCGAGGCTGAAAATCCGTCCAGAACACCAAGGCTTCTCAATAACTCAAAGGCGGCCAGTGTGGCGTGTCCGCAAAAATCCACTTCATCAACCGGTGTGAAATAGCGCAGCCTGTACGTTGCAGGCCCACCCGCAAGAACAAAAACAGTTTCTGGGTATCCGTACCGGGCCGCCAGTCGGGCCATATAAATATCGGATGGAAAAGTCACGGAATCTTGCAGCCAGACCACGCCCGCCCTGTTTCCCGTAGTACCCGGAAACCCGGCGCGCGCCGGGTCGGCAAAAACATCTGCAACCATGAATTTCATAGTCTAAAAATAAGTATATTTGTGCAATAACATTTTAAAAAAACCGTTATGGAAGCAAAAAAGATCGCCGTTATAGTCGGAAGCCTCAGGAAGGAATCCTATAACAGAAAATTGGCCGGTGTGTTGTTTTCCGTTGTCCCGGAAACATTGAAGCTCGAATTTGTTGAAATAGGATCTTTGCCTCTCTACAACGAAGACCTGGACATCAATCCGCCCGCGGAATGGCAGGATTTCAGAAATAAGATGAAAACATTCCAGGGAACCATTTTTGTAACACCCGAATACAACCGCTCAATTCCCGCCGCCCTTAAGAACGCGGTGGATGTCGGGTCCAGACCTTATATGGAGAACGTATGGAGCGGGATGCCCGCAGCCATTCTCAGCGCCTCACCCGGTGCCACGGGAGGTTTTGGGGCGACGCATCATTTAAGACAAATCCTTGTATGCGTGAACATGGCGGTTATGCCTCAGCCGGAAATGTATATTGGGAAAGTTCATGGTCTTTTTGATGAAAAAGGGACACTTACCAGTGAAAATACCCGGAAGCTGCTGAAAGATTTTTTGACCGCCTTTGAAACCTGGACCGGAAGAAACGGTAAATAAAAATATGGTTAATCATCCGCTGCTTACAGATCCGGACACATTCCCGTCAAATGATGTGCTGGCCGTTGCGCTCGGAAAAAGTTTTAACGCTTTCGAGCAGTTCATAGATCGTGTTACCAATACAGATTTTAACCTGGATATGCAGTGGAATTATTATAAAGACGGCAAATCCTGGTTATGCAAAATAACCGGCAATAAAAAGACTGTTTTCTGGTTGTCGGTATGGGACGGTTATTTTAAGACAAGTTTTTACTTTACCGAAAAAACCGCACCCGGAATCCAGCACCTGGATATCGCCAGGGGGTTAAAGGATGACATCCGGGAAAGCCGGGCTATAGGGAAATTGATCCCGTTGATCATTGACATCCGGGACAAAGAGCAGTTAGGCGATCTCTACACGATCATCCGCTACAAGACAGCTTTGAAATAATCTGTCACCTCAGACTGGCTTTACTGAAAATATGCTCGGGAATTTCCTGATTGAAAATAATGGAAATGACCCGGAATTCCGTACCCTTACCTTCCTTAAGCATGTCTTTATATACCATTGTCCTGGGAAACCAGCGGTTCTGGATACGCTCCACGTCGGTCAGGTCAGTTCTTTTGAGTAATTGTCCGCTTCTGGCATACATTTCCTGGCGCAAAGGCACGAACCGTTCTTCGTCTATCCAGGCTTTTTGACGATAATAAGCCACGTCGTTCACTTTGGCGGTCATTTCAATCACCAGCACATTGCGGCCCTCCAGCGTATCCTTTCCGGTTATCCGGGCTGTATAGATCTCGGAGAGCTTACGGTCGTCCATCATATCTTCGTAGGACAGATCAGAGCCCATAACCGATTGCCTGAGCATATGCCCCGATATCTGTATGGTACGGTCTGCTGCCGGTGTATAAATCCACAACTGATCTTCCAGCTTAAGCATTTTGGTCCCGGCCTCCGAAGCCGGAGAAAGGTATTCGGTAAAGGAACGCTTATCTCCCTGGCTCCATCCCTTTGAGGTTATAGTCCGGCTGGTACGCCGACCATGTATAGTCATGCTAGATTCCACTATCCGGGTGCCGGAAGAAAGATTACGGTCTACCCGTTCCAAAACGTCTTCTGCCGTCAGTGCCTGTTGGGCAAAAACGGGCTGTGTACAGACAGGTAGCAGGCACATTATAAAACCGTAAATAACTATTCGAATATTCATGTATTTCATTGCTATTATTTTTTTATACTTCCAATTCATTGAACAGCCGGGCCGTTTCACGCTTGTATATCCCGGCGCCGGCCAATGCATTGCCCAGCAGCATGGAAAACACGCCCGGGATAAATCCTATATAATAAACCACGGGAGTGATGGCAGGACGAATAACCGACGGCATGAGTATGGTGGCGTTTTGCATATAACCCGACATATCAAACCCTTTTACATTCAAAGCATAGACAAGGGCCACTCCCGCCGCGGTACCGGCCAGCGAGCCGATACATCCTATCATAACCGCCTCCCAAAGCAGTGAGCGGTAAATGTGTCCTTTATCCTCCCCTAACGCAATACGTACGCCAAATTCGGTATACCGCCTTAATCCGCCCAACAGGCCGGCATTCCACAACACAATGGCCATAGCCGCCACAAAGATAAAGATGAGCATGGCGCTTATGGCTTTGGAATAGTCAACCAGCTCAGCCATCCCCGACTGTTCCTTTAATGTTAACATCACCGGTTCAAACATTTTTTCTTCATCCGGGGCAAACTCTTTTATATCTGCATTAAACCGGCTTTGAACGGCCACCGCCATTTTATGATCGTAATAGCTGACCGGCAGATAACCCAGGATCTCCCCGGCGGCATCGTCCATGCCAAACGCGCTCCGGGCATCCCGAATATCAAGTATTACAGCTCCCCGGTCCAATCTGGCAGAACCAAACTTAAGGGTCCCCGATATTATATAATTCGTAAATGAGAAACCTCCCTCCATTGTCGTTCCAAATAGTGTGAACGACTCGCCGGGATTGATATCAAAACGACTGGCGAGTTCTTCGGATATAAGGCATTCTCCGGATTGCGAAGGCATGGCTCCACGTACAATAGCTCCCGGCAGATTAAAACGGGAGGGCTCTTTAGTGTTTACAGATATCAGATCAATGGCCCAGCCGGCTACCGGTCCCTGACCCCTGGTGAGTCCCTCACGGTCGGGAAAATCGGCCAGGGCTCCAAAGCGAATCCGGGCTACCCAATCCATATCGGGCCAACGATTTTTAAGCTGCTCCGTTATACGGCCGGCTCCGAGGATAGCCAGATCGTTGGGAATCTGATCTGCCTCGGCGGCATAAGCGCTTGTCATTACTTTAACATCGCCAGTATTAAAGTTTGAACTCATCTCAATGGAATCGCCCATTGCCCCCGTGACCCAACTGTAAAGGAAAACGGTAAGCAGAGCCCCGATTGCCACAACAAAAACGGGAACCAGACTTCGGCCCCTGTCGTGCAATATGCCTTTTAATAGAAATTTTTTCATATCAGCTTCCCTTTTAAAGCTTCTGTGGGTCTCATTTTCGCAATTTTTCGTGCAGGCAGGTAACTTACCACCAAGGAAGAAATAACTACCAGGAATACCGAAGTCAGGATGAGTCCCATGCTGTACATGGGTATAATTTTATCAGACACGGCCAGCCCGGCCTGGTCTGTCATCTGCGGCATGGGAATTCCCGTATGCTGTACCCATTTTAGCAACGGTATGCCCCAGACGCAGCCCAGAGCAATAGCCAACAGGGAATGCATTGTTCCTTCTATGGTAAAAATAAACATTACTTTCAGCCGGGTCATCCCCAGAGCTATATAGGTGCCAATCTCTTTCTGCCTGCGGAAAACGGAAAGGACCTGTGTATCAAAAATGGCCAACAGGGCAATGCCCAATAACAGTATGGATATGACCACCGAGCTGCTTCTTTTGGCTTTTATCACGTCCTCAATTTCCTGTAATAGCATTTCCCGGTCTTCATACCGCCAGCCTTCCAAAAGGGTTCCCGGCCGGGGCATACTGTGTGACTCTGTTACCCCTGGGCCCAAAATGAGCATTGTAGATTCACCGTACAGACCGGTCATATTACGGAGTGCTTCCAGCGGGATCCATACCTGCCCCGCGTCAACGGCAGGCACTGTAGTCCGGAATATCCCGGCAATGAATACCTCCCTGGCATCGAAAGTGCCGTTTACATCCCTCCAGCGCACGATCATTTTGTCTCCCTCGTTCAGTTGGCAGGCACCGGCCATCCGGTGTCCGATTATGGCGGGGATTGTCTCTTCGCCGGCTTGCGGAGGCAAAGAATCCAACAGACGGGAAGGAAGCAACAGCACGTTTTGTCTGGGATCAATTCCCCTGAGCATCACATTTATCAAACGTCCGTTTGGGTAAGCCGAGGCTTGAGTTATAAGAACCGGGACGGCATTTCCGGTTTGGATTTCAGAAGCAAAAAGACTGCCGGACAGGCCGTGGGCATCTGCCAGTGTATAAGGGTCGTATGGGTCGTAAAGCGGATGGGTCATCCGACCGTATCCGGTTTCCCAGGCCGTGGTATCGGTACGCGCCTGTATATTCCAGCCGTCCAGTAACCCGTTGAAAAACACGATTACCACAAAAGCAATGGACAGTACCGCTACGTTCAGCCAGGTCCTGCGTCCGGCCCCAATCAGGTTTTTGAAAGCAATTTTAAACGACCACATCGCGTTCGACCTCCCCATCTTTAAGGTATATGATCCGGTCCAGATACTGCATTACTTTCTCGTCGTGAGTAGAGAAAATAAATGTGGTGCCTAAGTCCCGGTTCAGTTGTTTCATGGTCTGTACAATACGATGTGAATTTTTTGAATCGAGGTTGGCCGAGGGCTCATCGGCAAGAACCAGCCGGGGCCTTTTTACCATGGCTCTTGCAATGGCTACCCGCTGGCATTCTCCACCCGAAAGGGCAGCCGGTCTGGAATGCACCTTGTCTGTCAAACCTACCCAATCCAGGGCTTCCATAACCTGCCGTTTGCGCTCGTTGGGGGACATCTTTTGCAAAAGCAGGGCAAATTCCACGTTGTCATACACATCGTAAACAGGTAACAAATTATACGTCTGGAAAATAAACCCTATGCCGTAGTTTCTGAGCAATGCGGCTTCTTTGTGCGACAAATCGTTGATACGTTTACCCAGAACGTCGGCCGTACCCTCCGTAGGGACATCAAGGGAACCGATAATGTTCAGGAGCGTTGTTTTACCGGATCCGCTCGGCCCTGCCAGCCCGGCAAATTCCCCGCCGGCAAAAGATAGATCAATATGGCTGAGCGCGGTAAATTCTGTTTTACCGGAGGGGAATCGTTTATAGACCCCGTTAAGTTTAACAATTTCCTTATTTTCCATAAATTATTGATTGATATCATTTTGATTGGTGGCTCAAGACATACATAAGCCTGAACCCTGTCCCCTTCATTGACGATTTACTGTTTCCAATGGCAGATAGTACGGAATCGCGCGGGTTGGCAAACGCCATTAAATATAAATCTCCTGTCCGGAACGTATGTTTCCACTGCAGAAAATTATACACGTTTTGTCCTTTCCAGTCGTAATAAAACATATAACTCACATTATCCGACATCCCCAGGGGATAACTCACCCAAAAAGCGGACAAATGTACCGGGGTATTCAATTCGAAGGGCTTCCGATCGCAGGAAACCACCAGATGTTCTACCGTAACACCCAGCCCGTTGCCCAGTCCAAATGTATAATCGGCTCCGACGGTCAAAAACTCCTGGTTGGTAAACTGGCCCATATCGGTACGTTTGTTTATCCAGGCGGCCTCCATCCAGAGGCCCACTTCATAGTCCAGCCTCAGGTCCAGCCCGTATCTGTTTTCAAAGATCCCTAACGTATCTGTTTTTCTCCGGTGAAAGGTGAACGCCATGTCTCCTGTTCCCGCCGGCACCTGTATCCTGCCTCCGAATTCAGGCGTTTTACTGTCCGACGTACCTATATCCCAGGGTCTGGGTGCTTTATTGCCTATAAGGCCCCATATCCATATATTGATGTTGTTTGCCGCATAATACCTGCCCAATACGCTCCAAACGCCCTCTGTCAGTTGCAGCGGATCCCTGGGGTCCATGGAATCGAACCACATGAGGGGGCGTAACATCATGGCTGACCCAAAGTTTATTTTTTGAAGCCCCATACGCAATTCGACCCGGTTTGCAGAGATACGCATCCAACCGCGGTACAGGCGCGCGGCAGCCTCTATGCCTGCTTTATCTGTCAGGTTACCGAACCATGCATTGGTATATATATTGGCAGCCACCTCGGCATCGACACGCCAGAGAGAAGGTTCGCCGCTGCACCGGACCTCCAGGTTCAACTGGGGTATATACCTGGCTCCTGCCAGACCCTGTGAAGACCACCCTGTCCAGGCGCTTAGCTGCCCCTTATAGCGCAACTCATCCTCTCCGTTCTCTTGTGCGGCTATGGGCAGGACCCGGCCGGACAGGAAGAACAACATTGTTGTCAGGAACATCCTGCAGAATATCCCGAAGAGATCAATTCTTTTCATGGTTTTCTCTTTCGGCCATTCCGTAAGCCAGCAAACGGGTCATCTCAACCACCATTTCCCCGGCATTTCCGTATAAACTCACCAAACGCGGATCGTTCATTAATTCAACCATCTTAAAACTTATGGCCACCAGCATCTGGGGCTTGAAATCCTTTCTGAAAAAACCATTGTTCTGGGCTTTTCTCAGGTCATCCACCATCCCGGTCCAGATGCGGGTACTCATTTGGGTTATGTACTGTTGTAATTCGGACCCGGAATCGAGGTATACATCCTGTATAAATTCCCGGCTTATTTCGTGTGTTCCCTCCATTTTAAGACGGATAAGGGTTTCCATTTTTTTATCGGCCGGACCTTCTGCGGCAATGATCTCACGGAATTGTTTTACGCCTTCGCCGGCGGCATAGTCCATCACTTTTTTAGCCAGTTCTGTCTTATTATCAAAATACCGGTAAAACGTCATTTTACTCACTCCTGCACGGGAACATATTTCTTCTACAGAGACTTTTTTAAAGCCGTATTTCCAGAAAAGTTCTTTCCCTGCGGTTAACAGCTTCTGTTCCGTTTTCTGTCTCAAATTCATGATAAACAATGTTACTATAAAATAAATATATTACAATAATAGTAATTATTTACAAATATAGTAACATTTCTTATTTGTGTATGTTTTTTCACTTATATTTAAATAGAAATCTAGCTATGAAAACAAAAAAACGTATAAAGACGGGGATCCCCGACCCCCTGACCCTGGCCCTGGGCCTTACCCTGGTAACCATGATACTGGCCCTCATCTTTGGATCCGGAACCGCGTCTGTTTTACAACGGACAACAGATATTCTTTCTTTCTGGGCCATGGGATTATGGGATTTACTGGCCTTTTCCATGCAGATGGTCCTTATTCTGCTGCTGGGATATATGCTGGCGCTTTCTCCCGTATTGGACCGTTTATCTTCCCGGCTGACCGTTCTGAGCCGTAATCCGGTCCGGGGCACAGTGCTGCTGACCGTTCTTGCCATTCTGTTAGGCTTTCTAAACTGGGGACTTGCGCTGGTCTTCTGCGCGGTTTTGGTAAAAAAGATCGCCGACAGCGCACACAAAGCCGGTCACACCGTAAATTATCCACTTATGGGAGCCTCGGCTTACGTCTGTATGATGGTATGGCATGGCGGACTTTCGGGTTCGGCTCCGTTGTCTGTGGCCGGCCCCGGACACTTTTTGGCAGAAGAAACCGGTATAATTCCTGTTTCCGACACTATTTTTTCGCCCATGAACCTTACCGCCGCCGCCCTGTTGCTGGTTTGCCTGCCTCTGGCCGCGGGATTCTTTGCACGCAGGACCCCCAAAGCAAACACCGTCGAAGCAGATAAAGTACTGCAGTACACGTCTGTACCGCATTCTGTCTGGCGGCCCACCCTGCTGACTGTTTTAGGGATATTGCTGCTTGCCGGGTTTATCATTCATTCCATTAACGAAGGAAACAGCGGCCTGGGTTTAAATGAAGTAAACCTCGTACTATTTGCCCTTGTTCTGATTGTTTTTCCCGATACCGGATCTCTGTCTTCTGCCGCTTCGGAAGCCATTGGCAGTACAGCCGGAATAATCATTCAGTTCCCCCTCTACGCAGGTATCATGGGCATCATGAAATATTCCGGATTATTGGTTGTTATGACCGGTTGGTTCGTAGACATTTCAACGGTAAGGACCCTGCCTTTGTTCTCGTTTCTGAGCGCCGGACTGGTCAATCTTTTTGTGCCCAGCGGAGGAGGGCAATGGGCCGTACAGGGACCTGTGATTATACGTGCTGCCAGCGAAATAGGAGCAAGTCACGCCAAAGAAGTAATGGCTCTTGCTTACGGAGACCAGCTTACCAATATGCTTCAACCCTTCTGGGCACTCCCTTTGTTGGGAATAACCGGCCTGAAAGCACACCAGATCCTGCGTTATTCGGTGCGCTTCATGCTCATTGGCCTGATTATTTTCAGCCTTGTGCTCCTGGTTTTATGACAGATGTCTGTCAAAAACCCAGTTCGTGCTGAATAGGGATAAGTGCATTGAGCGCCAGAACGGCAAACTCGTCCAAAGAAAGGCCAATGACCTCGCACTCCATAATGTTTTCCCGGTGCACCGAGGCTGCAAACAATTTTTCCTTCATCCGTTTGGTAACCGATTTGGGTTTTACGCTTGATATTTTTTTGTCGGGGTAAACCAGTGCTACGGCAAAGATGAGGCCGGTAATGGTTTCTCCGGCCGCGAGAGCATGCTGGAAAACCGTAGAACGCTTCCGGCCCGGAGTAGCTTTTTCGTTATGCAGAAGCACCGCATCGGCAGCCTCGGGGGGAAATCCCTCGGCTTTTAACAATGCGGCTCCTTCGGGACCGTGCCTCAACGGATCGGCCTGGGTGTCCTCCACGTCTATATCATGCAGCAGCCCGGCCAGACCCCACACGTCTTCATCTGCTTCAAAACGGCGTGCCAACGCTCTCATAACAGCCTCAGAGGCGAGTGAATGAGCAATCATTTTCGGATTTTTGATATGCCCGTGCAATAAATCCAGGTAGTATTCACGACTTTTCATAATACAAAAATAATATTTTTATATAATTAAGTACCCGTTCGGGTGTTAATATAATAATATTCTTATATTTGTACCCGAAAGGGTATAGAATATGAATAATCTACCATTAAATGAGTATGTGAAATCTAAACGCAAAGCACTTGGATTATCACGGGAAGAGTTGGCGCGAAAAGCGGGTGTAGGTCTTCGTTTCCTGCGTGAACTGGAACAGGGGAAAGAAACCCTGAAAATGGATAAAGTAAACCAGGTTTTATACCTGTTTGGGATGCAACTCGGTGCTTTACCCATGGACAGAACTAATCTGATAGAGCCATGAAACAAGCAAGAGTTTTTAATTACGATATATTTGCTGGTGTTTTGACAGAAGATGAGAATGGCTATACATTCGTGTATGATGCTGATTATTTGGCCGGAGAAAAAGCAGAACCCATCAGTTTAACTTTGCCCTTAACAGATAAGCCTTATATAAGCAATATACTACATCCTTTCTTTGACGGACTGATCCCCGAAGGGTGGTTACTGGATATTGCTGAAAGGAATTGGAAAATAAACAATAGGGATAGAATGTCTTTACTGCTTGCCTGTTGCAAAGATTGCATTGGGGCAGTGAGTGTTCAACCTTTTTAATCGCAAGTCGTATGCAAAGATGTTTATATTGTTATCAACCTCTTGAAGAAGGCCTGTCAGATTATCATCCTCGATGTTCAAAGAAATTGTATGGAACCGCCACGCCACCTGTGCTTCCATACAATAAGTCAGACATCGCATCCCTAGCTTTAAGGGTTATCCGCTCACAAATAACGATTACAGGGGTACAACCGAAACTATCTGCCGATATAGAGAAGGAGAAAAACGGAGGAACGCGTTTTACGATTGTCGGCTTTTGGGGAAAATATATTTTAAAACCTCAAACAGAGCAATATGCCAATCTTCCTGAAAATGAAGATTTAACAATGCATCTGGCAGATTTGGCAAAGATAAAAACCGTGCCTCATGCTTTAATACATTTTAAGGATGGTTCATTAGCTTACATCACAAAGCGAATCGACCGGAATAAGAAAGGCAATAAAATTCCAATGGAAGATATGTGCCAATTGACAGAAAGGCTGACAGAGCATAAATATAAAGGGTCTTATGAACAGATAGCCAAAAAGATATTAGAGTATTCAGCTTACCCGTTACTGGATTTGATTAATTACTTTGAAGTTTTATTATTCTCATATCTGACTGGAAATGCAGATATGCATCTGAAAAATTTTTCTCTTTGCAAAGTTGCGAATGAATACACATTTGCCCCCGCTTACGACTTGTTATCTACGAAATTAATCATTCCTGAAGATAATGAAGAACTGGCACTAACCTTAAATGGTAAAAAACGGAAGTTGAAAATAAGTGATTTCGATTATCTTATAAAGAACTTCAGGGTAGATGAAAAGACCATTAACAATATCTATGAGAAATTCAGGAAAGTATTGCCTCAATGGTATGACTTTATAGATGTATCTTTCTTGCCTGAACAAATGAAAGTAGCATATAAACAGCTTATTCAATCCAGGTCGGCAATATTAAACACATAAAAGATTCGCCTGTCCGGAATCTTTTCTTATTAATCCTTTGCGAAATTTGCAGCAATGATGCAAGGTCAATGAATGAAAAAATAGTTTTAGCCGTTT
>ERZ1645192.4117-NODE-4117-length-11636-cov-29.504447_pt1 | contig 11636 bp, 12 predicted proteins | sample MGYA00575354_ERZ1645192 | MGnify/ENA primary metagenome ERZ1645192 (study PRJEB40844, sample SAMN11349763) | freshwater sediment metagenome | isolation source: river sediment | host: Sediment | place: India: Faizupur Khadar , New Delhi | collected 2017-02-21 ... | reverse complement strand
TGGAGGTCCTGGACCGCTACCCCGGCTTCGTCCTGGACGAGCAGCGGGTGACGCTGGCCGCCGCCTCCCGCTGCGCACCCTACGGCATCCCCAACGGGTGCCCGCTGGAGGAGGTGGGGCGCTACCGCAAGACACCGCCCTGGCTGACCTCCGGCCGCCCCATCGAGGTCACCTGCCGGATCCGGGACACCGGAGAACAGTGCAGGGACCGGGGCACGCTGCGCAACGCGAAGGTAGGCGGCACCTGCGACCTGGAGATGAGGCCGGTCACCGGCGTTCACTAGGGCTGCAGCGCGGCCCCCCCGTCAGCCCCCCCGCAGGGCCTCCACCAGCGGCATGCGGGCGGCGCGCAGCGCCGGCAGGAGGCCGCCGAGGAGTCCCATGACCAGCGCGAAGGCCAGGGCCTGACCGGCCACCCCGGGGGTGAAGACGAAGCGGAACGCCAGCTCGGAGAAGGTCTGGAAGTTGGTGGTGGAGACCCTCACCCACTGCAGGAGCGCCGCCGCGCCGAGCCCCGCCGCACCCCCCGCCAGACCGAGCATCAGGGACTCCGAGAGAAAGGCCAGCAGCACGGCCGCACGCCCGAAGCCGAGCGCCCGCAGGGTCCCGATCTCGCCGGTGCGCCCCGCCACCGCCGCGTACATCGTCACCGTCGCCCCGACCGTCGCCCCGAGCGAGAAGATGACGGTGAGCGAGAGCCCGAGCACGCGCAGGAAGGTCGCCAGCATCTCCGACTGGCTCCGGTAGTAGGCCGGTTCGCGCCAGAGGTCTAGGGTGAGCCGCGGGTCCGCCTCGAGCCGCCTCTTGAGCTGGGGAAACGCCGCCGGGTCTTCCAGACGCATCAGGACTGCGGAGTACACCGGCCGGCGGAAGGCCTGCATCAGGGTGTCCACGTCACCCCAGACCTCGGAGGCGAAACCCGTGTTCCCGGCGTCGAAGATCCCCGTCACGGTCCAGTCCCGCCCCGCGAACCGCATGCGCTCGCCGACGGCGACGCCCTCGTACTGGCGCGCGATGGCCTCGCCCACGACGACCTCGTCCGTGCCGGGCCGATGCAGGCGCCCGGCCGTGACACGCACCCCCGGGCGTAGCGCGAGCGAGGCCGGTCCGATGCCGCGGACCACCACGTTGGTGCGGGCGCCGCTCTGCTTGGGGAGCACCACGAGCACCACGAGCTCCCGCGCCACCAGCCGCTCCCCCGTCATGCCAAAGGCGGCCTCCGGCTGGCCCTCGACGATGGCCACCTGTTCGCGGTCGAGCGCGCTCTGGACCTCGGTCTCCGAGGAGCGGCGGAGCGCAATCGCGTTGTCCGGCGAGCCCGTGTCCACCAGCGTGCGCTCGAGCCCCTCGGCCAGCATCAGCACGGCGGCGAACACGAACACCACGAGGGCCATGCCGCCGGCCGTCAGCAGCGTGGTGCCCCGGCGGGCGGCGAGGTTGCGCAGGCTGTAGAAGAGGAGCAATTCCACGCCCTACCCCACCCGCCCGAGGGCCTCGGCGATGCCCACGCGCACGGCCTGGCGCGCCGGGAGCACGGCTGCGGCGAGCCCCACCAGGACCGCGGTCCCCAGGGCTTCGAGGACCGTGCGCGGTTCGACCGCGAAGTTCGGGAAGAGGCCGCCCACCACCGCCGCGAACCGCCCCGTGACCGGGAAGGCGAGCGCTAACCCGAGCACCCCGCCGACCAGTGTGATCAGCACCGACTCGCCCAGGATCGACAGCGCGATCCGGCCGGTCCCGAAGCCGAGCGTCTTCAGCACCGCGTACTCCGAGAGCCGCTCGCGCACCGACATCGCCATGGTGTTGCCGACGACCGCGAGGAGCGTGGCGATGACCACGAGCGCCACCACCCGGGTCGCCACCAGGATGGTCTCGCTCATGGCGACGAATCCGAGCAGGAAGGCCTGCTCGCTCTCGGTCAGCGTCTCGGCGGCGGAGCTCGCGAAGAGGGCGTCGATGGCCGCCGCAGCCGCGGCCGCGCCCTCGGGGCGGGCGAGGCCGGCGACGTAGATACCGACCTGGTCGACCCGCCGGGGGTCCGTGGCGCGCAGGGTCTCGTTCAGGTAGTCCCAGTGGAAGAAGAGCTGGGTCTCGTCGGTATTGCGGTCGCGGCCCCGGTACACCCCGCGAATGGTGACCGGCCAGTCGCCCGGGAACACCGTGCCCTTCAGGGGGACGGTGTCGCCCACCTTCCAGCCGAACCGCTCGGAGAGCTTGCGCCCCACGATGGCGCCCCTGCGGTCCTGGAGGAACGCGGCGCGCTCCTCCGCGGAGAGCTGGTACTCCGGGTAGAGGGCCAGGTAGCTCGCCGGCTCCATCGCCAGGTTCACGAAAAAGTTCTTGGGGTCCTGGTAGTACCCGCCGAACCAGTTGCCGTAGGAGAGCGTGGTGACGCCTTCGACCTGGCGGATGCGGTCGCGGTAGTGGATGGGGAGCGGAAAGATCAGGGAGATCGCGTTGCGCGTGACCAGCCGGTGGGCAGAGGAGGCCGCGACCCCTGCATACCAGGCGTCGACGACGGTCTGCAGGAGCACGAAGGCCAGGATCGCCACCACCGTCCCGGCCACCGTGAGCGCGGTGCGCAGTCGGTGCCGGGCGGCGTTACGCAGAAGGATCTTCAGGAGCATCGCTCAGGACGCCCTTGTCCAGGTACTGCACCTTGCGCGCCCGGCGGCCGGCCCGCGGGTCGTGGGTGACCATCACGACGGTCTTGCCGAGCTCCCCGTTCAGCCGCGTGAGGAGGTCCAGGACCTCGCCCGCCGAGACCCGGTCCAGGTCTCCGGTCGGCTCGTCGGCGACCACGAGCAGGGGGTCGACCACGAGCGCGCGGGCGATGGCCACCCGCTGCTGCTGGCCACCCGAGAGTTGACGCGGGTAGTGGTCGGCGCGGTCGTCCAACCCCACCAGGTGCAGGGCGAGCGCCGCGTGCTCGCGCCGCTCCCGGCGCGAGAGCGGGGCCAGCAGCAGGGGCAGCTCCACGTTCTCGAAGGCCGTCAGGACGGGGATCAGGTAGTAGAACTGGAACACGAAGCCCACGTGCTCCGCACGCCAGCGGGCGAGCTCGCCCTCCTCGAGCCCGGTGATGTCGAGCCCGCCCACGCGGATGGTCCCGGTGTCCGGTTGGTCGAGCCCCGCGATCAGGTTGAGGAGCGTGCTCTTGCCCGACCCGGAGGGGCCCATGAGGGCCAGGAACTCGCCCGCGGGGATGTCCAGGTCGATTCCCGCCAGGACCGGCACCCGCTGCCCTCCCCGGCGGTAGGACTTGCTGACGCCGCGCAGTTCCACCAGGGGCGCGGTCACCGCGAGCCACCCGCCGGGGCCCGCCCGCGGCTCGCCCCGGGACGCCGCTCGCCGGGGCGCCGGGGCGTCAAGGGGCCCCGTCCGCCGGGCGCACGCGCGCGCCGTCGCCGACTCCGGACGGCTCCAGGACGACCACGTCGCCCGCCGCCAGGCCGGCAGCCACCTCCCGCAGATCCCCGAGCCGCCGCCCGAGCTGGACCGGCGTGGAGACGGCGCGGCCCTCCTGCACCCGGTGGACCCGGGCCTCGCCCGCCTCGCCGAGCACGGCGGACTGGGGTACCGCGGTCAGCCGTTGGCGCTCGTCCTCGCGCACGTCGCGCTCGAGGAAGGAGACCTTTGCACTCATCTCCGGCAGCACCCGCGGGTCCCGCTCCACGAAGGCCGCCTTGACCAGCACGGTCGCCTTGCTGCGGTCCGCCGTGGGGACCACCGCGTGCACGCGGCAGAGCAACCGGGCGTCGGGCAAGGCGTCGAGCTGGACCTCGCAGGGCTGTCCCACCGCGACCCGGCCGATGCTGGACTCCGCCACGTCGACTTCCACCTGCACGGAGCCCGGGTCGGCGATGGTGACCACGGAGGCACGGGCATTCACCGATGCCCCGAGGGGGGTGACGATGTCGCCCACGTCGGCATTCTTGGTGAGCACCACCCCGTCGAAGGGGGCACGGATGGCGGAGTACTCGAGCTGCACCTCCGCCTCGCGCAGCGCCGCCGCCTGGCTGGCGAGACCCGCCCTGCGGGTCTGCACGGCCGCCTCGGCGACCTTGTAGCGGGCCTCGGCGACGTCGAACTCGGAGCGCGACACGAACTTGCGCTCCAGGAGCTCGCGGATGCGCTGGAACGCGAGGCTCGCCTCCTCACGCTCGGCCTCGGCCTGGGCGAGGTCCGCCCGGGCCACGTCCACGCCCGTGCGGGCGCGGTCCCGCGCGGCGGCGAGGTCGGCGTGCTCGAGTCTGGCCACCAGCTGCCCCGCACTCACGCGGCTGCCCTCCTCCACCGTCAACTCCACGAGCCGGCTCGTGATCTTGGCACCGAGTGCCGCCTTGCGCTGGGGGACCACGTAGCCGCTGGCGGTCAGCACCGTGAACGTCTGGGTCGGCCACACGGCGCTCACCCGCGCCAGCCGGACCTCGACCGCCGGGCGCAGGAACTCCGGCCCGTAAACGAGCCCGACGCCGGCAAGCGCCAGCGCCAGGACCAGGGCGAGCGCCGCACCCCGCCTTCGCCGCCGCCCCACCCCTGGCGAGCGGCGGTCGATGCGCAGCCCCGTCAGGGGGGGTGGTGCGGCCGCTTCGCCGGGGGGCGTTCCGGTATCCATCCTCAAGGGCCGTTTCTGCCGTTCGCCCGCCACTGCGCCCGCACCTCGGGGGGCAGCGCGGTGATCGCGGCGGCCAGCGCCCCGTGGGCCGCGGCCTGGAGCTCGCCCTCCCGGGCCCGCAGCTCGGACAGCGCGGCCTCGATCTGGGCCGGCGTAGCGTCCGCGCGGGCGATGGCCTCCGAGAGCGCCTGCCGGGCGCCGCGGACCGCCCGCATGCGCTCCCCGAGCTCGGCCCGCCGCTCCTGGAACGCCACCCGCACCACGGGACGCGCCGGTGGCGGCACGCCCTCGAGGAAACGGCCCACGCCCCGCTCGGGGCGCCCCCGGGGGTCCCCGGGCCCGCCGGACCATGACACCGACGGCCGCTCGTGAAAGGCACGGCCCGCCACCCAACCCCCGAGGAACAGGTTGGCGGAGAGCGACACGGCGAGCGCGGCGAGCAGCGCGACGGCCCAGCGACCTCCAATGCTCACGGCAGGTCCTCCTCGGCGCCGTACACCAGCGCCACGACGTCCACCGACTCCAGGGGGTCGTCACCGGGGGACAGGAGCCCGGCCCCCAACACGAACCCCAGGACCCCCGAAGCCAGCACGGCCCCGAAGCTCCCGCCCCAGGCGAGGCGCATCCCCCATCCCCACGCCGGGGGCCGGGAGGCGCGGGGGTGGCGCCGCGGCACCTGCAGCACCGCCTCGCGCAACCCCGGGGGCACCGGAGCCGGCAGCAGGGCCACGTGCAGCCTGGCCTCCAGCTCCCAGGCGCTGGCGAGCCGGCGCCTCGCCTCCGGCGAGTCCTCGAGCAACCGCTCGGCCACCTCCCGCTCGCCGTCCTGCCAGGCGTTCAGGTCAGGGCCGTACGCGTCGAGCAGGTCCTGGAAATCTTCCACGTTCATGCGCTGTCCCCTCCTGCGCCGGCCCCTCCCGTGCGGGACACCTCCGGGGCGCCGCCGTCCGCCAGCCGCCGGCGCAGCTCACGTTTTGCCCGGACCAGCAGGGCCTCGAACGCCTTCACCGACACCTCCATCACCGCTGCGGCCTCCGCGTTGGAGAGGCCGCTCGTGTACGTGAGGGTAACGGCGGTCCGCTGACGCTCCGGCAGCGCGGCCACCGCCGCGCCGAGCCGAGCCTGCTCCTGGTCGGCCTCCAGCGCCTCCTCGGCAGCGGCGACAGTGCCCACGGCGGGGTCCTCGGGGTCGAGCTCGACCGCTGCAGGACCGCGGCGCCGCCAAGCGTCCACGGCCAGATTGGCCGTCACCCGATACAGCCAGGTGGTCAGCCTGGCCGCGCCGGGCCGCCAGGCGGGGGCCTTCAGCCAGAGACGCGTGAACACCTCCTGCGTCACGTCTTCGGCCTCGCTCTCCGTGCCCGTGAGCCGGCGGGCGAGGCCGAAGGTCGAGCCCAGGTGGCGCCGCACCAGCTCCTCGAAGGCGGCGGACTCCCCCGCAACCGTGCGGGCGACGAGTTCGTCGTCGGGGAAGTCCGCCGCCACGGGAGCGGGCGGATCAGCGGACGAAGCAGGGCGGGTGCCGCTTCGCGGCGAGCTCCTCGCCCGTGATCCGCCCGTCGCGGTTCACGTCCACCCGCTCGAACATGCGGTGCGGGCGGCCCATGAACTCCTCGCGCGAGACCCGCCCGTCGCCGTCACGGTCCATCCGGGAGAAGAAGTTGCCATGCCCCCCGGGCCCCTTGTGACGGCCGCCCCAAGCCCCCTGGGGGTAGGGCATCGCCTGCGGCCCGGCCCCTGGCGCCTGCGGCCCGGCCCATGGCGCCTGCGGCCCGGCCCACGGCGCCTGGGGCCCGGCCCACGGCGCCTGGGGTCCGGCAGACTGCGGCCCGCGCTGCCGCGGGCGCACCCGCTCCGAGGGGTCGACGAAGCCGTCACCGTTCGCATCGAGCCGAGCGAAGCGCTCCGCGCGCAGCTGCTCGACCTCCGTCCGATCGATGACCCCGTCCCGGTTCAGGTCGGCCCGCTGCAGTCCGGGGCCACCCCACGCGGCGGCGGGAAGCGGCGTCAGTGCGCCCAGCACAGCGGCGACGGTGGTGGCAGTGGCGGTGAGTGTGAGTTTGCGCATGGGTTGCCTCCGATGGGCAAGGCGGGGAAATCCCGCCCTCATCCCTTGTACGCGCCGGGCGCGGAAACCCTGCGCAGCGTGATCAGGGGGATCTCGCCCGGGCAGTGGAAGCGCACCGGCACCCCCGACGCCCCTGCGCCCCGGCTCGTGTAGCCCACCATGCCGCGGTACTCCCACGGACCCGCAGCGGTGAACCGGGGCGCGTGGCTGTGGGTGAACAGGGGCCCGATCCGCGGCAGGCAGATCTGCCCCCCGTGGGTGTGCCCGCAGAGATAGACGCGCGCCCCGTGGCCGGCGGCCTCCCGGTAGACCTCCGGGGAGTGGGCGAGGAACAGGGTGAAGGCGTTCCCGGGCACCTTGCGAAACGCCAGTGGCAGGTCATGGCAGCGATAGTAGTGCGGGTCGTCGACCCCCACCAGCCAGACTGCGTCGCCGCCGCGCCGGAGCTCCCGCGCCTCGTTCACGAGCATCGTGACGCCGGCGGCCTCGAACTCGGGCAGCATCTCGATGCAGTCGTGGTTCCCCAGCACTCCGAAGACCCCGTCCCGAGCGCGCACGTGGCCGAGCAGTCGGCGCAGGTGGCGCAGCGCCGGTGCCATCGGCCCGTACATCTCCATGCGCACGTCCCCGCCCACCAGGCAGAGGTCCACTTCGCACCCCTGGACCTGCTCGACCAGGGTCTCAGTGAGCGCCGGCACGCCGTCCAGATGCAGATCGGTGAGCAGCAGGACGCGGTAGCCCTCGAACGCCCCCGGCAGGTCGGGAAACTCCAGTTCCACCGGCCGGACGCGCACGGCGAGGACGTTCGCGACCCCACGCTCGTACCAGCCGAGCAGGCGGAAGACCCTGGCCATGACGACCCGGTAGTAGACGTAGCTCTCGAAATTGAGCCAGGTCTGCCAGCGGGCGAGCGGCGCGTGGCAGGCGCGCCATTCCCTCAGGCGGGTCGTCGCCCGGACGATGCGGGGATAGCCCCCGCCGGACGGACGGTACAGCACGTAGTGCCAGAAGGCGGACCCCGCGAAGGACAGGGGAAAGAAGAGGGAGAGGGCGAGCAGGGCCTGCCAGGGGCCCAGCTCGAGCGAGGGGTAGAGGACGGCGAGGGGCAGCACCCCCTCGAGGAACTGGTCGAGGCCGGCCCTGGGCAGGCCGCTGGGGTACTTCAGGCGGCGCTTGAGGAAACTGGTTGCCAGGTCCCCGGCCATCGCCGCCAGGCCGGCGGCCGCGCCAGCGGCGGCGCCAACGCCCAGCAGGGGTCCGGCCAGGGCGCCCGCCGCGACGCCAACGGCGATGCCTCGCCAGGTCTTGTGGGGTCCGAGGATCGGCTGCCCGTCCCACGCCGTGGCACCGCCGTCGAGGGGCCGCCCGAACCGCTCCCCCAGCGCCAGACGGGCCAGGAACGGCGCGAAATTGATCCACACGAGGAACAGCACCGCCCCGACGACACCCACGGCGAAGCCTCCACGAGAAGGACTCAGGACAAGGTTAGCATCGGGATGGCGCCGGGATGCAGCGACGGAGACACGGCGCGTGCGCATGCCGGAACGCCCTAGGCGGGGACAAGTGTGACGGATTTCCCAGGTCTGTCGGGGCCATTGACAGGCACCCCGGGGAAGCCCGCTGGAGCGCGTCTAACCGACTGATCAAAATGGATGAGCGTGCCCTGGCCCAGGGCTTGCTAAAGGCTGGTCAGGCCCATCGAGTGGCCTGCGTCGAGCCAGCCTGACAGGCTGGCCCTGCCGCCCCGGGGAACCTCCTCGAGGAGACCCCGACCGGCGGGCTCGGCAGACGCCCCCGGGGCAGGCGCCCCGGGGGCGCCCGGGCAACCGGGACATGGCGGCCCACTGGCCGGGCGTCCGAAGACCCCCGGCGGAGAGCGAGACGGCGACGTCTCGCTCGGAAGTCCGACCCCACGAGGCGTTATCATTCGGCATGAGCAGCTTGTTCGGTCAGGTCCTGAATCGCCGCCGGGAGCCCCGCAGTCCGGTGCGGGCGCGCGTCTACATGACCCGGGGCGGCGACCGCATGCGCCGCTGCATCGCGCGGGACCTGAGCCGAGGGGGCGCCTTCATCGAGGTCGACCCCCTGGGTCTGCGGACGGGGGCGCCGATCCAGGTCGTCTTCGCCCTCGACCTGGGGGGAGTCACCAAGCTGCACCGGGTCTCCGGGATGGTCGCCCGGCTCTCCTGGGATGGCGTCGGAGTGAAGTTCTAGCTTCAGGTCTGCCGCAGGCCCTCGGAGGGCTCGATGCGCGCCGCTCGCCAGCCGGCCAGCGCGGCCGCCGACACCGCCGCAACCAGGGTGAGCACCAGCGCCGCGGCATAGTGCTCCGGCAGCAACCGGCAGACCGCCTCGCCGGCCTCGACCCGATGGGACAGCATGCGGTTGATGCTCTCCTCCACCCCGCGGTAGACCCCGCTCGCCAGCGCCCACCCGAGCACCGCCGTGAACAGCGACTGGAGCACGGGGAACCAGACGATGTCCGAGGTCCGGAAGCCCACCAGGCGCAGTACGCTCAACTCCCGGCGCTTGCGCTCCACGTTGGCCCAGAGGCTCGCGCCGAGCGAGAGCGCGAAGCCGACCAGGCCGACGGCGGCGATGAGCCAGAAGACCGCCGTCAGGTTGCGGTCCATGGACTGCACCAGATCGATGTCCTCGGCCCGGGTCCTGACCTCCACGCCCTGCGCCGCGAGCGCGTCGCGCAGCCCCGCCACCCCGTAGACGTCACGCGCGTAGAGCCGGAAGCCAGGGAAGCTGCGGGGCCCCTCGTCGGGGGCGTCGCCCTCCCAGCCGAGCCCCGCCACGGAGCGGCCGTCACGGAAGTCCTCGATCGCCACCATCAGCTCGAGCGGCACGAATCCCCCGTCCCGGGAAAACGCGGCCGGGCGCGCGACCGCGGTCACCGTGAGCGGCAGGTGCACCCGCTCGGTCTTGCCCTGGAAGGTGCGGGCCAGGCTGCCATCGAGCCGCTCCCCGGCCCCCACACCGAGCTTGCGGGCGGCGGAGTCCGAGAGCAGGACCTGGCCGACTCCCTGGGGAAGGTGGCTCTCCGGGCCGAGGAGCGGGTCGCCGGGGCCGGTGGGGACCAGCTCCACCGCCAGGATCCGGCCCCCCTTCTCCGCCTGCAGGTCGATGCTCGCGGCGATGCTGCGGGTGCGCGGGACGAGGAAGGCCACCTCCGGCCGCCCCCGCAGGTCCTGGAACCACTCCGGCCCGTAGCGCCCGCTGCCGACGGCCTGGATCTCCCGGTTGCGCGGGTCGCCGACGAGCCGGTCGACCATGCTCCCCACGATCCCCGCCTTCAGCCCGTAGAGCACCATCATCGGCGCCAGCACGGCGGCGAGCGCAAGCACGAAGTTGCCGGACATGACCCACTCGTGGCCGTAGTCCTTCAGGGCGAGCCACAGGACGTCGCGCAGGCGCTTCACGCTCACCCCGTCACGACGGTCTCGGTGACCGAGCCGCCCTCCTTCTGCCGGGTGCGGTGCGAGAGCCGCCGCAGGCCGAGCTTGTCCACGTGGTTCCAATCGTGGCTCGCGACGATGACCGTGATGTGCATCTCCTCCACGAGCTCCATGAACAGCGCCATGATCTTGCGCGCCGCGATCGGGTCGAGCGGCGCCGTGGGCTCGTCGGCGATCACGATCGAGGGACGGTGGGCCAGCGCCCGCGCAATCGCCACCCGCTGGCGCTCCCCGACCGAGAGCTTGGCCGGGAGCTTGTCCAGGTGGCGGCGGATGCCGAGGGCCTCGGCGATGGACTCGACGGTGTCGTCCTCCGGCAGCCCCAGCAGCCGGCGCGAGAGCCCGATGTTCTCGCGCACCGAGAGATAGGACAGCAGGCCGCCCGTCTGCATCACATAGCCCATGCGGTGCTTGCGCAGGTCCCCGAGCTCGTTCAGCTGGCGCTTGCGCCAGATTTCGGCGATGTCGATCGGCGGCGCGCCCGGCTCCGGGCGGAAGCGGAAGGCACCGATGTCGGTGGGGCGCAGGATCATCGCCAGCAGGTCGAGGAGCGTGCTCTTGCCGCAACCGCTCTGCCCGATGAGCGCGATCTTCTCGCCGAGCGCGATCTGCAGGCTGGGCACCACCAGCCGGAAGGCCGTCCCCGCCGACTCGCGAGTCTTCACGACCTCGCGCAGGTGGTAGATCAGCACCCGGTCCTGCGGGCGGCTCGGGGCAGGCTGGGCTCTGGCAGCCACGATCCTAGGGCAACATCTCGAGGGGCACGGGGAAGACCGAGTCGCCGGTCACCGGACCGCCGCCGAGCGAGATCCACAGGTCGGTGTGGTCGTGCAGGGCCTGGTAGTACGCGATCTTGTTTTCGAGACGGTGGAGGAATTCGAGCTGGCGTTTCGCCGGCCAGTCCTCCCAGCCCTCGAGCGAGAGGTCCATGACCTCGCCGGTGTAGGGCAGGTCCTCGATGTACTCCCGCATGTAGCCGAGGTCCGCCAGGTTGTCCGCGCCCGCCGCCTGGGTCGAGCCCCCCACCCGTGCCGGGTCGCGGCTCAGGGTCGCGGCGAGGCTCTGCAGGTCGTCGATGAAGCCCCGGGGCGAGAGCAGCCCCTCCTCCGCCCGCTCGAGCACCTGCTTCAGGACCTGGTGCAGGTCCGAGAGCTGGTCGCGCGTCAACAGCACGCGCACGTCCAGGGTCGCCCGGTCGGGGTTGCGGAAGTCCCGATCGAGGAGCCACGCGTTGAATACGGTGGGCACCTGGCCTCCCTTGTCGCGCTGCAGGTAGCGCATGCGCAGGGCGTAGCCGAGCTTCTCCACCTTTTCCTGCAGGGCCGCGAGCTGCGGGTCCGCAGGCGCCGCGGCCGGCGCGGCCGGGGCTGCCTGAGTGGGCGCGGGTGCCTGGGCAGGCTGGGGAGCGACGGGGGCCGGCGCCGGGGGCGGCTGGACCGGCGCCGGGGCGGCCACCCGCGCGGGGGCGTGCGGCTCCGGCACATGC
>ERZ1645192.4116-NODE-4116-length-11641-cov-7.072847_pt1 | contig 11641 bp, 5 predicted proteins | sample MGYA00575354_ERZ1645192 | MGnify/ENA primary metagenome ERZ1645192 (study PRJEB40844, sample SAMN11349763) | freshwater sediment metagenome | isolation source: river sediment | host: Sediment | place: India: Faizupur Khadar , New Delhi | collected 2017-02-21 ... | reverse complement strand
GCAATTCCCGGTCTTTTTATTTAACCAAGTTTTTAAATAGGCCAAGCAATGATTTATCGGCAAAATTTAAATCGCACGGCCCCAGAAAAACCAAATTCTAAGCCAAAACCCCTATTTATAGTACATTGATTTGTAAAGACATTTCAAGAAGCCGGGAATTGCTGGTTTTGAGGCAGCTTCTGAAGCCATAGTAGGGGGGTCACGGCCAATTCGCCTTCTCCGGCAAAATCCAGCGTACCCCGCCGCGCGGGTCGGGGCGATCCCCGCAATAGCGCGGAATCAGATGCACGTGCAAGTGCCTCACCGTCTGGCCCGCCGCCGCGCCGTCGTTGACGCCGATGTTGAACCCGTCCGGCCGGAACTCGCTCCGCAAGGCGGCACGGGCCTCGACCAGCAACTGGCCCAGTTCCACCCACTCCACCACGGTGACGTCAAACAGCGAAATCACGTGCCGGCGCGGGATCAGCAGGGTATGCCCCTGGGCCACCGGGAACGCATCGCGGATCGCGTAAAAATGTTCGGTTCGGTGCACGATGCGTTCCGACGCAAGCCCGCAAAACGGGCAGGAGAAAGCTTGGGACATGGGCAAAATCCACTCGACAATTCACCATGCGATCCCATCAGATTAGTCGGGAATGGGCAAAATGCACTCGAAGGTGGGTCGGTGACCTCAGGAGGGCTGTTGGGGGATTTATCCCCCGGCAACATGCGGTAAAGTTACCCCCCACCAACCGACTCCCCCCGGCGCCGCGACCGGGGCTTTCGTTCGAGGTAGCCAATTCTCATGCGGGATTACTGGATTGCCCCTTCGATTCTGTCCGCCGATTTCGCCCGGCTCGGCGCGGAAGTGGACGCCGTGCTGACCGCCGGCGCGGACCTGGTTCATTTCGACGTGATGGACAACCATTACGTCCCCAACCTGACGGTCGGCCCCATCGTGTGCGAGGCGCTGCGCAAGCACGGCGTCACCGCGCCGATTGACGCCCACCTGATGATCAAGCCGGTGGATCGCATCATTCCCGATTTCGCCGCCGCCGGCGCCAGCTACATCACCTTCCACCCCGAAGCCAGCGAGCATATTGACCGCAGCCTGCAACTGATCCGCGACCTTGGCTGCAAGTCCGGGCTGGTGTTCAACCCCGCCACCCCGCTGGAATATCTGAAGTACGTGATGGACAAGGTGGATATGGTGCTGCTGATGTCGGTCAATCCCGGCTACGGCGGCCAGCGTTTTATCAACGGCACCCTGAACAAGCTGCGCGACGCCCGCCGGCTGATTGACGCCAGCGGCTATCCAATCCGGCTGGAAGTGGATGGCGGCGTCAAGCTCGATAACATCCGCCAGATTGCCGAGGCTGGGGCCGACACCTTCGTCGCCGGTTCCGCCATTTTCAATACCCCCGACTACCGGGCCACTCTCACGGCGATGCGCGCCGAACTGGCCCAGGTGGAGCGCCAACCCCATGTTTGAACACGTCGCCGCACTGTTCTTCGATTTGGATGGCACCCTGGTGGACAGCGTCCCTGATCTGACCGCCGCGGTGAACGCCATGCTGCAGCAACTGGGCCTGCCGGAGCGCCCGGAAGCACGGGTGCGCACCTGGGTCGGCAACGGCATGAACAACCTGATTCACCGCGCTCTGACCGACGACATGGCCGGGCAGGCGGACCCGGAGCTGTTCGCTCGCGCCCGCCCGCTGTACAAGGCCGCCTACGCCGAACACATCAGCGTCTACAGCAGCCTCTATCCCGGCGCGGTCGAAGGACTGACCGAGCTGCGCGGCGCCGGTTTTCCCATGGCCTGCGTCACCAACAAATCAGTTGAGTTCGCTCTGCCCCTGCTGGATCGGCTGGGTATCGGCCACTTTTTCGCCACCGTGGTCGGCGGCGAGTGCGCGCCCAATCCCAAGCCTGCCCCGGACGCCCTGCTGTTGTGCGCCGAACGGCTGGGTATACCGATCCGCCGTGGTCTGATGATTGGCGACTCGCGCAATGACGTGGGCGCAGCCCGCAATGCGGGCTGTCCGGTGGTGTGCGTTCCCTACGGCTACAATCATGGCTACGACATCCGTGACGCCCAGCCGGACGCCGTGATCGCCTCGATTGCCGATTTGCCCGCCCTGCTCAGTCAGCGGGTTTGAACATCCGGGGTGATTTCTCGCCAGGATTATACTGTGGGGCTTGCAGGGACACGGCGGCGCTGTGTCCCTACGGGGAACCTACCTGGTAAGACCTTTTATGGCAATCGCCCGGAGTCTCGATAGAGCCTGGTGGGCCATTCGCGCGACCGGTTCGCTGTCGCCCTGAGTAGTTACGCACGCTAGTGGCATCGGAGCCGCCATGGATATCCAATCCTTCATGTTCACTACGTCCGTGTTGTCCCTGGCCGCCGCAGGGATGATGGCCATGACGCTGTGGACGCGCACCACCTATCCCGGCTTTGGCTGGTGGACGGCCGGCATCGCCGCGCTGGCGGCAGGACCGGCCTTGTTCTTCCAGGGGGCGGGCAGTTTAGCCATCCTTGCGGGTGACAGCCTGACCATCGGAGGCTTCCTGCTGATCCAGCGCGGCATGCGGGTGTTCCGGGGACAACCGGTCAGCGACTCGCTGGAGTTGGCCATCATGGCGTCCTTTATCGTGGTGTTCGGCTACGCCAGTCTCGACCCGGCGGCGGCCAACACCCGTATCATGATTTATTCGCTTTATACGGGTTTGCTTGCCCTGGCCACGGCGCACGTCACGCTCCGCCCCCGTCCCGCCTATTTCGACGCCACCGATGCGCTGCTTGCCGGCTGGCTGTCGTTCATCGGCGTTCTGGCCATCGCGCGGTTTTTTCACCACGGCATCGCGCTACCGGCCATGCTCGAACCCGGCGTGCAAAGTTATTACATCCTGGTTCATATTCTGACGGTGCAACTGATCACCTTGATCCTGATCAGCCTGAACGCCCGGCGCATGGAATACGACTACCGCGCCGCCCGAAATAAGTTGCAGGAAGAAATCGCCGAGCAGCAGCGCATCGAGGCAGATCTGTGCGACAGCGAGGAACGCCTCACCACCATCCTGGACAGCGTCGAGGCCTATATCTACATCAAGGATACGAGCTACCGCTATTCCTACGCCAATCAACCCGCCTGCACCCTGTTCGGCAAAAATTTGGAGGACATCATCGGTCACACCGACGCCGATCTGTTCGACCTGGATACCGCCAGCCGGATGCACCATGACGACCGCCGGGTGCTGGAAACCGGCGAACGGGTCACCACCGAAGAAGTGGTGACCGGCGCCGATGGCGCTATCGTCAAGGCTTATCAGTCGGTGAAGATTCCTCTGCGTCACCCCACCGGCGAGATCTATGCGCTGTGCGGCGTTTCCACCGATATCACCGCCCGCAAGGCCGCCGAGGCAGCCCTGCGGGTCAGCGAGGAGCAATACCGGGCGCTGGTCGAGAACACCACCGATTGCATCTGGGAAATTGATACGCGCGGCCGCTACACCTACCTCAGTCCCACACTCCAGAATCACCTGGGTTATCACCCCGCCGAGTTTCTGGGCCGGTCCGCCAATCACCTTCTGGCCGGGGACGATGCAGAGCAGGTTGTCGAGGCCTTCCTCACCGCCGCGAAGCAACGGCAACCCTTCTGCGGGGTGCATTATAACCGTCACCGCGATGGTCACCTGGTGGTCGTGGATAGCCGGGCGACGCCCTTTTTCAGCCCGGACGGCGAATACCAGGGTATGCGCGGCATCAGCCGGGACATCACGGAGCAATACAACGCACAGATCGCGCTGCGTGAGCGCAACAAGGAGCAGCACTGCCTGTATGGCGTGTTCCGCGTCACCGAGGATTTGCGCAAGCCACTGCCCGATGTGCTGCGCGAGGTGGTGGAATTGCTGCCGGCGGGCTGGTTCTACCCCGAGGTCGCCGTGGCCCGGATCGAATGGGAAGGACAGGATTATGCGACAGCCCGCTTTAGCGACGCCGTCGTCCAGATGAGCGCCGCGATCCTGGTGGATGGCGAACCGCACGGTCAGGTGACCGTGGCCTACGTGGAGACGCGCCCGCCCCAGCAGGAAGGTCCCTTTCTGGCCGAGGAACGCACGCTCCTTGACACCGTCGCCGAACGACTGGCCAACGTCTTTGTGCGCCGCATGGCGGCAGATCGCTTGCGGCGCGCCCGGGCGTTCACCGATCAACTGATTGAAACCGCCAACGTGATGATTCTGGGACTGGACGCTCAGGGCCGGGTGGTGATTTTCAACCCCAAAGGCGAAGAGATCACCGGCTATTCCCGGCGGGAGCTGCTGGGCCAGGACTGGTCCTCGACCGTGGCGCCGCCCGAGGGCGAAGCGGCGGCGGCAGAGGCGTTTTCCGCGGCCCTGGTGGCTGGGGAGTTGCCCAGGAAGCTGGAAAACACCATTTGGACCCGGTCCGGGGCGGCGCGGCGGATCCTGTGGTGGAACAATCCAATTTTCAATCCCGAAGGCGAGCGGATTTCGCTTTGTCTGGGCGTTGATGTGACCGAGCAACGCCAGGCCGAACGCGAATTGGCCGAATACCGTCAAGGTCTGGAGCGCCTTGTGGCCGAGCGCACGGCGGATCTGGCGGCGCTGACCGACTCGCTCCGCCTGGCTAACGAGGAACAGCGGGCCATCTTCGACGCGGCGACAGTCGGCATCATCCTGGCGCGCGACCGCAGGATCGAACGCTGCAACCGCACCATGGAGCGGCTGTTCGGCTACGGCCCTGACGAAATGCTCGGCCAGAGCACGCGGCTGTTGTACGCCGACGAAACCACTTTTGGCGACATCGGCCAGAGAGCCGAGGCCAGCCTGCTGCAGCAAGGTTTCCACCAGGAGGAACTGGAGCTGGTCCGCAAGGATGGCAGCCGGTTCTGGGGCCGCCTGGCGCTCCAGTTCATTGACCGCCAGGACCTGCGCAAAGGCAATGTCGTTACGTTCGAGGACATCAGCATCCAGCGGGCGGCCTTCGCCGAGATGAGCAGAGCGCGTGACCTGGCTGAGGCCGCCGCGCAAACCAAGGCGAATTTTCTGGCCAACATGAGCCACGAGATCCGCACGCCGCTGAACGCGATCATCGGCATGACCCATCTGGCTCTGAGGACCGAACCGACGCCACGCCAGCGCGACCACTTGCTGAAAATTCAGCGTTCCAGCCAGCATCTGCTGGGGCTGATCAACGATATTCTGGATTTTTCCAGGATCGAGGCCGGCAACCTGGGGGTCGAGCAGATTGATTTTGATCTGGCGCAGGTGCTCAAGCGCGTGACCCGGCTGATGGTCGGGAAGATCGCAGGCAAGGCGTTGCAACTGAATGTGGCCGTGGCGGCCGACGTACCGAACCGACTGGTGGGTGACCCGCTGCGGCTGGAGCAAGTGCTGAGCCACTACGCCGACAATGCGGTCAAGTTCACCGACCGGGGCGAAATCGCGATTGCGGTGCAGGTGGCGGCCCCGCTGGCCGACGGGGTGCTGTTGCGGTTCGCGGTGCGCGACACCGGGATTGGGATTGGCGCGGACCAGTTGCCGCTGCTGTTCCAGAGTTTTCAGCAGGCCGACGCCTCCGCGAGCCGCCAGTACGGCGGGACCGGGCTGGGGCTGGCCCTCTCGAAACGGCTGGCAACCCTGATGGGCGGTGAAGTGGGCGTCGAGAGCGCGCCGGGGCAGGGGTCTACGTTCTGGTTCACGGCCCGGCTGGGTCGGGGCGCAGAGACCGGGGCGCCGCTACCGGATTTCGCCGCCCTGGCTGGCCGCGAGGCGCTGCCGATCGAAGACTGTGAACATACTCAGGAGGTCGCGCCCGATCTGCTGGGCGAGGCGGCGCTTCCGACACCCACAGTGCCGGACGCGCCCGGGGTGGACGGCGACCACGGGCGCGCGCTCTGCAGCCAACTGGTGCAACAATTGCGCGAAGATGACCCCGCGAGCCAGCAGTTCCTGAGCGAGCACGAGGCGGTGTTTCGGGGCATCCTTGGCGCGCATTTCCCCGGGATCGCCGAGGCGATTGAACGCTACGACCTGGAACTCGCTTTTGATCGGCTCCAGCAAGCGGTCGCTGCTCAGGACATCGTCCTGTGATACTGTATTCAAAAATCAAAGGCTTATCGTAGGAGCGGCGCCTGAGACCAGGCTCCCACGCTGGAGCATCACGGCCATTAACTTAAGGGTTCCCCTCCTTGGCTAAGGAGGGGTGGCGCGTAGCGCCGGGGTGGTTTGATCGCGCGAGCTAACCCCCCCGGCCCTTCGGGCCACCCCCCTTGGCAGGGGGGAATAGAGCCTTTCCGCGACAATCAAAGAGTTATCATAGGAGCATGAAAAACATTCGCTACCTGCTGACCGTCGTCATCCTGGCGACGCTGGTCGCTCTGGCGGTCGCCATCTGGCCATGGGTCATGAAGACCGAGGGGCGGGTTATCACCGTCGGACTTTACGAGAACGCGCCCAAAGTCTACACCGGCGCAAACCACCGCCCGGCCGGCCTGTTCGTCGAATTGCTCAATGAAATCGCCCGCGCCGAACACTGGACGCTGCGCTACGTTCCCTGCCAGTGGGCCGACTGTCTGGAGCAACTGGAGCAGGGACGGCTCGACCTGATGCCGGACGTGGCCTTTTCCAGCGAGCGGCAACAGCGTTTCGACTTTCATCAGGTCTCGGTCGCCAGCAGTTGGTCGCAGATCTACAGCCGTCCCGACCTCAAGCTGTACACCCTGGCCGACCTCGCCGGCCAGCGCGTCGCCATTCTGCAAGGAGGCATTCAGGAAAAATTTTTCGCCCAGTTGATGGCCGGCGGCAACCATGCGTACCAGCCGGTTCGCGTAGATTCGCTGGATCAGGGCTATGCGGCGGTGGTCGCCGGCCAGGCGGACGCTGTGGTGACCAACAGTTTCTTCGCCGCGCGCAACGGCAGCCAATACCGCTTGCAGGAAACGCCGGTCATGTTTTTGCCCACCAGCCTGTATTTCGCCGCCGGCAAAGGGCGCAATGCAGACCTGCTGGACCGCATTGACGTCCATTTGACCGAGTGGCGGCGCGATGCAACGTCGCTCTATTTCGACGCCCTGCACCGGGCGATGGCTTTGCCGCCCGAGGTGCTCGTGCCCCACTGGGTCCGGAACTCCCTGGCCGGGCTGGGCGTCGGGCTGCTGTTATTGCTGGCGATCAATTTGTTACTGCGCTGGCAGGTCGCCCAGCGGACCCAGGCGCTGGTGCATACGACCCAGGAACTGGAGGATGAGCGCGCCAATCTGGAGCGGCTGGTGGATGAGCGCACCACCGAATTGATGCACGCCAAAACGCAGGCCGAAGCCGCCACGCGCATGAAGTCGGAATTCCTGGCCAACATGAGCCACGAAATTCGCACGCCGATGAATGCGATTATCGGCATGTTGTATCTGGCGCTCAAACATGAACTGCCGCCCGATTTGCATAACCAGTTGGCGAAGGCGCAGGGCGCGGCGAATCTGCTGCTGGGCCTGATCAACGACATTCTCGATTTGTCCAAGATCGAGGCGGGCAAGCTGGAGATCGAGCAGGTCGAATTCCGGCTGGACAGCGTGCTGGAGCCGCTGACCAATACGATCAACACCCAGGCCGAGCAAAAGGGCCTCGAATTCCTCATTCGCTATGATGTCGCCATCCCGCCGGTGCTGATCGGCGATCCCCTGCGCCTGGGGCAGATTCTGCTCAATCTGTGCAGCAACGCGGTGAAGTTCACCGAGCACGGCCAGATCGAACTGGCGCTGCACAGCCTCAACGCCACGGAAACGGCGCTGACCGTGCAGGTGTATGTGCGCGATTCCGGCATGGGCATGACGCCGGAGGTTCAGGCCCGGCTGTTTGAAAAATTCATCCAGGCGGATCAGTCCACCACCCGCCGATTCGGCGGCACGGGCCTGGGGCTGGCGATCTGCAAGAATCTGGTCGAGCGGATGGGGGGGCGGATCTGGATCGAGGACTCGCAGCCTGGGCAGGGCACGACCATCGGGTTGACCGTGCATCTGCAAATCGCCCAGCAGGCGCAAGCGCGTCGGCGCGAACTGGTGGAGCAGGCTGGCCCGCTGCTCGAAGGGCTGCGGGTGCTGGTGGTGGATGACAACCCGGTCTCCTGCGAAATCCTGGCTGAAATGCTGCGCTTCTTCCATCTCGACGTCGGCATTGCGCTGAACGGGCCGGACGCCTTGACGGCGCTGGCCGCGGCTGCTGAAAAGCCCTACGACCTGGTGCTGATGGATTGGCGGATGCCGGGGATGAACGGCGATGAGGCGGCTCAGCGCATTCACCGCGATCCGGCCATTCCCCGGCAGCCCAAGGTGGTGATGGTGACCGCCTATGGCCGTGAAGACGTGATCCGCCGGTCCGAACAGGCGGGGATTGATGGTTTTCTGATCAAACCGGTGTCGCCTTCCACCCTGCTCGACACGATTATGTCGGTGCTGGGGCGTGGCCGGATTCTGGGGACCGAGGCCCAAGCGGCCGCCCGTCCGCCGGAGGCGGCGACCGGTGGCCACCTGGCGGGCGCGTGGGTGTTGCTGGTCGAAGATAATGAGATCAACCGCGAATTCGCCACCGAACTGCTGCGGAGCGAGGGGATCGAGGTGGATGTGGCGGTGAATGGGCAGGAAGCGGTCGAGAAGGTGCAGCAGCAGGCGTATGACGCGGTACTGATGGATATTCAGATGCCGGTTCTGGACGGCCTCGAAGCGACGCGCCAAATCCGCGCGCTGGGGCAAACGCCGGGCGGCGAGCGGCTGGCCACGGTGCCGATCATCGCCATGACCGCGCTGGCGATGGCCCGCGACGCCGAACAGAGCCGGGCCGCCGGCATGAACGACTACGTCACCAAACCGGTCGCGCCCGACCGGTTGATCGCGGTGCTGAGCCAGTGGATCGCGCCCGCCGCCGCGCCCCGGCCGGAACATCCGGCGCCGCCGCTGTCGCCGCCGCCCGACGAGTTGCCGCCCGACCTGGCGGCCCTCACCACGCTGGACGCCGGCGAGGGGGTGCGCCGCATTGGCGGCAAACCCGACGCCTACCGTAACCAGTTGCGCCGCTTCCGCGAACACTATGCCGACGCCGTTGGCGAGTTGCAGCGCCTGGCGGCGGAACAGGGCGCCCAGGCGGCGGAAGCCTATTGCCACGGATTGAAAGGCGTTGCCGGCAACCTCAGCGCGACGGCGCTGTATGACCACGTCACCGCCCTCGACGCCCAGATCAAACAAGGGCGACTGCCTGATGCGGCGGCGCTGGCGAAATTCCAGACCTTGCTGGCGGCAGTGATGCAGGACATTGACCACCTGACGGTTCGCGCCGCGCCGCCGCTGCCGACCACCGCGCCGCCGCTGGAGTGCGCGGCGCTCAGCGAGCGGTTGCAGCGCCTGGCCGAGGCGCTGGACTATAATATAGGGGCCGCTGAAGCCCTGATCCTGGAACTGCAGGCTGGGGTGAGCGGCACGCCTTTGGAGCCGGAAATCGCCACCATCGCCGCGCAGATTGATGTATTCGCCATCGAAGAGGCGCTCGCGCAGATCAACGCTCTGCAAGACCGCCTGCAACGCTTACCACCTGAATGATCTACCATGACTGATTCCGTCGCTGCCGACAGCCGGCCCCGCGTGCTGATCGTGGATGACGTGCATGAGAATCTGCACGCGCTGATGAATATCCTGCGCGACGACTATGTGATCAGCGCTGCCACCCGGGGCGAACGGGCGCTGGAACTGGCGCAACGCCAGCCGCAGCCCGACGTGATTCTGCTCGACATCAAAATGCCGGGCATGGATGGCTATGCGGTGCTCGCCCATTTGAAAGCCAATCCGGCGACCGCCGAGATTCCAGTCATTTTCGTCACCGCGCTGGCCGAAGCCACCGACGAGGCGCGCGGCCTCAAGCTGGGCGTTGCGGACTACCTGACCAAGCCGGTCAATCCCGAACTGCTGCGGGTGCGGTTGCGCACCCAACTGGAGTTGCGCCGTTATCGGCGGAATCCCTTGACGTTCGATAGCGCCAGCCATAGCGACCCCAAACGTCGGCCTACCCTGCTGGTGGTGGACGATGTCCCGGCCAACGTTCATGAATTGCTCGGCGCGCTTAAGGACGACTATTGCGTCAAAGTGGCGACCAGCGGGGCCAAAGCCCTCGACCTGGCGCTGGGACCGGCGCCGCCCGATCTGATCCTGCTCGACATCGTCATGCCGGAGATGGATGGCTACGAAGTCTGTCGCCGGATCAAGGCTACGTCGGTGGGCAACCGCATTCCGGTCATCTTTGTGACCGTGATGGGCGCTGTACAGGAGAAGGTCAAGGGTTTCAACCTGGGCGCCGCCGATTACATCAGCAAGCCGTTCGACATTGACGAGGTCCGCGCCCGGGTGCGCACGCATCTGGAGCTGTCCCGCCTGCGGAATACGCTGGAAAACCTGGTGGCGCAACGCACCGCCCTGCTGGAAAAAAGCGAACAGAAATACCGAATCCTGGCCGACTATTCCCCCAACTGGGAGTATTGGCTGGCGCCCGATGGCAGCAGCTACCTCTATGTGTCGCCCGCCTGCCTGGAAGTGGCGGGCTATCCGCCTGCCGCGTTTTTTGCAGATCCCGGCCTGATGGTCGCACTCATCCATCCCGACGATCGGGACACCTGGCGGGCGCATACGCAGAATCCGACCACAACCGAGTGCAAGCCGATGATCCTGCGCATCCGCACCCAGGCGGGGGACGAACGCTGGATCGAGCATAGCTGTAAACCGGTCTTTGATGAGGGGGGCCAGTTTCTGGGACGGCGGGGTTCGAACCGCGATATCACTGAGCGTCAGCGCATCAAGAGCCAAAATCAGGCTGCCCAGGAGGCCTTGCGCGCCAGTTATCAGTCCATCGTGTCCATCCTCAACGCCTTGCCCGAATCCGCCTTCCTGATGGATCGGGACGGGACCATCCTCGCGTTGAATAAAACCATGGCTCGGCGTTTCGGTCGTCGCCAGGAAGAACTGTTGGGCGCCAATGCCTATGAATTACTCGATCCCGTGCTCGCGCACACCCGCCGCCAGGCTGTTGACCAAGTGTTCCAGTCCCGTCAGCCCCTCCAGTTCGAGGACGAGCGCGAGGGGCGGATCATTGATAATTCCATCAACCCGGTGCTCGATGAGCAGGGTCAGGTGATCCGAATCGCCATCTTTGGCGCCGACATCACCGAGCGCAAGCTAGCGGAAAAATCGTTATTCGAGGCCAAGGAACGGCTGGCGTTGGCGCTGGCCGCCACCAACCAGGGCATCTACGATCTGAATATCCAAACCGGCGAGGCTATCGTCAGCGCCGAATACGCCACCATGCTGGGCTATGACCCGGAATGCTTCGCAGAGACCAATTCCGCCTGGATCGCTCGCCTGCATCCCGATGATCGCGATGCCATCGTGAAGATTTACCAGGATTACCTCGCCGGGCGCTTGCCCGAATACCGGGTGGAATTCCGGCAAAGAACCCAGTCGGGCGCATGGAAATGGATTTTTTCGATGGGCAAGATCGTCGAACGCGATGCCGACGGCAGGCCACTGCGGATGCTGGGCACCCATACCGACATTGACGCGCACAAAGCCACCGAAGAACAACTGCGCATGCTCTCGCTGGTGGT
>ERZ1645192.4114-NODE-4114-length-11641-cov-18.847661_pt1 | contig 11641 bp, 6 predicted proteins | sample MGYA00575354_ERZ1645192 | MGnify/ENA primary metagenome ERZ1645192 (study PRJEB40844, sample SAMN11349763) | freshwater sediment metagenome | isolation source: river sediment | host: Sediment | place: India: Faizupur Khadar , New Delhi | collected 2017-02-21 ... | reverse complement strand
AGGTTTTTTCATTAACAAATCACGCTGCTATAAATAAACAGCCCGGAGATTAAAAAACACTTTTCACCCTGAACCGTTGATACACACCGTAAGCAACAGAAAGTACCAACAATATTACAACACCCTCACCTACAGGTGCTCCTTCGGCCGGTGGATTGTAGTCGTCGCCATCCATTCTCATCAGAGGTCCGCTTACACCTCCACCGGAAAAGGGTTGCGTAAGTCCTGAAGCGGCTTCTACCCGCACTGAAACTCTGTTTGAAGCATAAAGTCTTTCGCTGCCCGATGATTTCGATTGTTTCAGGGCTATCATGGCTGAGGGTAGAGATTTTTCCGCATTGTTACCCGCTCTGTGGCCTAACGAAGACTTACCGCCGTTCGATGATATAACCGCCGTTGTAGAGAAAATTTCCGGGTCATTTCCCACGCCCCCAGAATAACTTTCAGAAGACGAAAAGGACGAAAATCCTTCCGTATTGCCGGAGTAAATTGATTTTGAACTCTTATTGCGGGGTTTGTACGCCGGCACTTCAATTGTACCGGCCAATACCTGCTGCGTATTTGGTCTGACTTTATTGAAACTCTCAATCAGTGCTTCTTCTTTGATGGAATGAATGGTGCTTCTTAGCAGCAAAAATGATAAGCTAAGCACAGTAAATGTTAATAAAGCGATTGTTCCTATCTTGGTTTTCATCTGTTCCGGTTTATTTGTTAATTACTGATTTCAGGATTGTTTTTTGTCCACTGACTTTGGCATACGCTTCGAGCATATAGATTCCCGGTTTCAGATCATGACGAATACTCATCATTCCTGTCGGAACTTTATTAGTCATCATCAAATGACCCGCCAAATCGTAAACGGTAACAAGAAGTTCTTCGCCCGTATTGTTTCTCACATCGATATTATCCGGTTTTACAGTCAGCTGTATGTCACTGTTTTCCGGTTGCGGTTTAGTGCCTGTAATGACCCTGTTTCCGGTCAGTTTGAAGCGTTTTTCGGCAGAACCTGCTGAAGAGGCGAAGGTCACTGAACCGCTGTCGGCAATCTGCTGAGTGAATCCGGTTGCCAGGTCTTGTATGTTAAGCGATTCATACATTCCCTGCATTTCGGTATTGAATCTGAATTTCAGGGTGTACGTACTTTCTCCTCCGGTACGGAAGCCAATGTACGTGTCATTCAAATCATTGTCCGTATTTACCTGCATTCGCCTGTTGTCGGCATCCATTGCGTAAAGCTGAACATTGTCGGCGCTCAACGTCTTGTATCCGTCCCATCCTGCATCATACGATTTCCCGGTTCCTTCTGCTGTAATCAGATACACCCTGTCCGAACCATTTTCACCAATTACATCGATGGTTAGCATCGGCTTAATCTGTTTGCTGGTGACATCTATCGTTTTCTCAGACAAAACTCCACTTATTCTCATAGGTTCATTTTGAGTGGTAATAGCATTCCGATAAACTGTAGCATACCGGAAAGTAAAGTTTGCTGTGGGAGGATTATCTGCAATAGCTTTGACCAAAAATGCCTGCATTGAAGGAATTTGTGTTTTTCCAATCGTATTTGCCGCGTTAATAGGGATTGCCGAATAAGTTCCGGGCAGATCACCTGCCTGACCGGCTCCGTTATTTGTCAACCAATCCTGGCGACTTCCGGTATTGTATATGTAAATCGTGGGTGCCAGATTATCAAAATCACCGGCTTGCATATTACTGATGAAAATCGGTGCTGCATACGGATTAGCCAGCATATAATTTCCACGTGAGTACACCGGACTTTGTGATATTGTTAACGGGAGGGAGAAATTTTCATCGGTATTCAAAAGTCCCCTGAATTTGTACGGACTGGTATCAGCATTATCAAAGGCTGCTTGAGGCTGAGTGATTTCATACCCCAGGAAAGGAACAAGGATGTCGTTGATTGCCACATTCTGCCATTTTTCCTGTAAACTTTGAGGGTCAGTGTGGTATTCCTCGTACTTCCGGATAATGGTATTTACCGATGGATCGCCTCCATAGATACTTCCCTGCACATTGGGTCCGAACAGTTCAAACAGTCTCTTGTTTCTCACAGGAACACCGAAAAATTGCCATATCCTTGGCCAGTTACCGGTAGATGGTTTGGAAATGGAAGCAAATTCAACGGTAGCTTCAACGGCAGCATTGTTATGTGGTTGAGCAAAGACCAATGCTCCGTTTGCTTTGGTTTTAAGTGACTTTAGTATTAACTGATCAGCTGTACCCATGGTGGCTGTTCCGTTAACGATTAACGTTTTTTCAACCGGAATTATCAGCGCTTTATCTGATTCGTTAACCAGATTTCCGATTGTTCTGTCCTGATCCAGCATCAGGTCATTGATGGCTGCTGAAGTATGATTGACTGTTGTTGCAAAAACCACATTTTCACCCGCAGCAGGTACAACACCGTATGTCCAGTTGGTTTCGACAGCCCAGTCGGTACTTACTCCACCATACCACAAATTGATGGCGACCGGGACAGAAAGTGAAAATTCGTTATTATCCAGGTCTTTATCGTTCATACCTGCCGAGTAAACGGTAACCTCATTTACCAGGTCAGTACCTCCCATATCCTCAGTAATATTACTTACTTCCAGGCTTAGGGTATGTGAATCATTTATAACCAGCGGAGTAGAAAATGTCCATATTACAGAGTGATCCGATGTATTGTAAGCGCCTGACGGTGAACTGGAAACATAATTCACTCCGATGGGGAGAAAATCTTTGACTGTATAATTACCGGTATGATCAGCATCTCCAATATTTGATACTGTTATTGTGTAAGTTAAATTTTCGTTTGGGCTCACTCGATTTTTATCAGCAATTTTCACAACTTTGAGATCAGGTATATTCACAACAAATACTTTGTATCCCGCCTGATTGTTGGTGTAATCAGAATCAAAAGAAATCAACGGATTCTGATGATTGGCAATGTAGGCCATGTTATGTATATTGGTGGTTCCTGCCGGAAAATTAGCACCGGGTTTGATCTGCAGCTGGTAGGTTTTGGTATAACTTGACCCTATAGGCATATCTCCTGATATCGTCCATTCGATATTCCCATTGCTATTCGTTCCACCAGCCGCATCTATCACATCCATGTAGGTTTCATCATAATTATCAGTGATAGTTACATTATCACCTTTGTAATTACCCATGTTACCAAAATTCAACGTATATGTAATGATATCACCTGCAACTGCATTTGTTTTGTTAGCAGTTTTTGTAATCCACAAATCATGGGTAGATACAACCTGTGTTTTCTCAATAAAAGTCAAAAATGGGGCTGTTCCGTATGCCGGGGTCGTTAATTCAATTTTGTTTTCGATGGTTGTGTTTGGTGTAACATTGTCATTCACCTTCACAATGACATTAAAAGTTGTCAGACCAGCCGGAAGGTTGTTGAATGTCCATTTATTATTTCCGGTAAATGTGTGAGGTACTGCTCCACCATTATTAGTTGGTTGCGTGCTGCTGATGTAAGTGGTCAGCAATGGATAAGTTTCGGTAAGTGTAATGTTTTGAACCGGAGATCCGTAAGAATTATAGATTATCATTCTGTATTCCAGGTTTCCGCCTGACTGTACAGGATCAGGAACGTCAACCTTATAAGCACTTACATATTGATATGGCGGACAATTACCTCCACATATTTCAGTTATAAATTCTTTAGATACGGGATTCCCACATGCAACCGGAGTGGCAGTAACTGTGGTTTTATTTGGGTCCTGAGGAGTTCCGACACTGGGATTCGTGCCGATAGGCGAAACCAGTTTCATAAGATACATTGAAGTTGCACCCGGCTCTATCCATTCCGTACTGTTATTGTTAAGCGGTATACCGTTTAGTGATGAGAATGAAGTTGTAAGTTGCTGGAATGGATTTCCTGCCTGAGTAGTAGATAATACCCACTTATTCCATATATTACCGGTATTGGTAACAGATACAATGTAAAACAACTCCGAATTTGAAGCTGATTTTATCACTCCACTTGCCTGGTTCAGTGTGACTGTACACTTTTGTTTTGATGAAGATTTTGTTGTATTGCTTGTTATGGGAGTTGTAATTTGATCAGATTTGATAGTCGCTGCATTGAAAAAGTCTTGCGAAGTGGAATTTGACAAATAATATCCATCGGGATAATGAGAAGCATCTATGAATTTTTTCCCTACCCGGCCATACACATGAATTACATGTGTTCCGGCATTCAAATGTTCTAATTCCGGTATCTCATTTTTTGTCCAGGTTATTTTGTTGGTCAACGGATCGAAATTGCCAACAGGATCTGAATATAAATAAGTAAAATCAACTGAAGGTAACACATCCTCAATCACCACATTATTCTGTATGGTAGTTCCGTTATTCTGATATACGATTCTGAATCTCAACTCGTCGCCGGGTTTTACGGAATCGGGAGCTTCTTTAGTTATTGTTAATTGCCCGAAAGCAGGGATTACACCAAAACAAACAAGCATTACGGTCAATGTAATCGTTTTTAATTGAAAAGTAGTAGTTTTTATCATACAATTCTAATTTTTAATGTGTAAATGAAAAAATGAAGGTTCAGGCTTAAAATGCTAAAAAAATGAGAACTAAATTTCGTTGTATTTATTTAGAATTATTCCACGCAAAAATAAAGGGTGATAAAAATAATCTGTTATCATTTTTGACTTTTTTGTTACCATTTCAGAATCTTATATTCCGTTTTTATGAATTATACACGATTTATTCTATCCTCAAACCCATTAATTATACATCTTTAACCTTTATTTTATTAAAACATCTGATTTCTGCCATCCATTTATGATTTCTTTGTTACATTTGCAACCGGAAATAAACGAAAGCTTCTCCCAAAGGCAAATACATGACATTATGAGTTTATATTCAGATTTGCGTAAGGATGATTATATTGAAGAATTGAGTATTTCGATGTCTGATTTTGATGAAATCTTACCGTCAAAAACACCTAATTTCTTCAATTTCAAATCGGCTTCCATTGGCAACGGGACTTTTGGGTCTTATACGCCCAAAAAAGGTGTATGGATTTTCTACGCCAGTCTTTTTCCTGAAAAAGACGTAGTATGGAATAGTGCAATAATTGAAGACGGAAAGGATACTTTATTTTTCAATTACATACTTAACGCTCCTGAAGGGATGCGTAGCTACGTTGAAATACCGGAAGCTGAAGAGACTTTATCAAGTAAAACATTGCTCATAGATGCAACAAAGTCTTCCCGTAAATCATTAAAACTACCAGGGAAAAAGAAGTTTGAGATTTTGCAGATTGCTTTATCCGAAGAGATTTTCTCAGACTACATGATGGAATTGATTCCACAAACAACCGATGAAATCAAAAAATACATCCAAAGCCATTTCTACAAGAAAAACCAGACCGGACTCATGCTTCCGCTCGATATAAAAGAAGAACGATGTATCCGCGAAATAATTCATTGCCCTACAAAAGAGGAATTACAACGATTCTTCACTCTTCTGAAAATCAGTGAACTGATGATGTGCTATTTCAGTAAAATCATCAACAAAGAAATTTTGAACATCATTGGAGGAGAAAAAATTACGCTGACTGAAAAAGACACAATCGTGAAGATCAAAAAACACATCGACGAAAACATCGAAAAAGATCTGGATGTAAATGCATTAAGTGAATTATCCGGCATGCCGGCAACAAAAATAAAAAGCCTTTTCTGCTACATTTTCGGCTGTACAATAAGCAAGTACCACCGGAAGAAAAAACTGAACGAAGCCTACAGCAAACTCCTCGACATCGGAAATAAAATGACTGTAAAAGAAATTACGTTTGCACTGGGATTTAATTCAATTGCCTCGTTTTCAAGGTCGTTTTATAATGAATTCAAAATCAGGCCTTCTGATATCAACGTGAAAATAAGAGATTTGGATGCATTTATGCATCAAACCAAAAAATCTGCAAATGATTAAATAAAACACACATGATGAAAGAACTGAAAGATCTGGCTGCGCATCCGTTTGACTCTAAAGTACGTTCAAATGTTCAGAATTACATTTATTTCAGTGCTCCGCTTCTCGGGCAGGGCACTCTGGGATGTTATGCTCCGTGTGCCGATATTTCCATTCTATACATCTCATGCAGGGCGACCGAAGATTTCATCTGGAAAAACAATATCAACTCCCGGAAAAGCGACGCCTTTTATTTCAATTACTTTCTGAAAGTTTCGCATGGATTACAGGCCATGTCGGAAGACCGGAAATCCAAACGGTCGCTGGTTGAAAACACGTTGCTGGTAGATGGTACGCTTTCTGCCGAAAAATCACTCATACTTGTAAAAGATGAGATTTTTGAGATTTTTCAGGTGGCACTTTCCACCGCTTACCTTGAATCGCTTTTGAATGAATACCTGACAGATTTCACCCCCGAAATCATAAATTTCTGTTACCGAAAAAGCACCGACAGAAGTCAGGTAGGATTAACTCTTCCTATCGAATCGAGAGAGGAAATGTGTATTCGCGAGATTGTAAATTGTCCTTTGGAGATAAATCTTCAGAACGAGTACACCGTAATGAAAGTGAAAGAACTCATACTCTATTACCTTCAGCGGATGGTCAACGGAGGAGTGCTTGAAGTTTCGGACAACAAGGACATTTCAGTCCGGGAAAAAGAAAAACTGATAAACGTAAAAACATTTCTGGAACAGGAAACCGGGAAAGATCCCGATTACGGGCATCTGTGCGAACTTGCCGAAATGAACAAACAAAAACTGAATGTACTGTTTGAGAAAGTTTTCGGGCAGAGTATTGCGCGCTATCACCGGACACAAAAAATGCAGCGTGCCTGTAATTTGCTACTGGATTTTGAAAAAAAAACTGAGTATCAACGAGATAGCCTTTCAACTTGGATTTTCGTCAGTTTCATCTTTTTCAAGAGCATTTTACAACGAATTCAAAAAAAGACCTACCGGATTCAGAATCGGATAACAACCATTCTGACATACATAAACTAAAATTACCGACAATTCTTTCAGAAATTACCCGCTCTGAAAAATATATTTTTGTACCTTTGAAGATCAAATTCGAAATGGTACTATGAAAATCAGGTTACTTCTATTTCTCTTTATCTTATCCTTCCCGCTTTTCGGTAAAATCACTGCTCAGGACATTGAATCTGCAAACAAATTGAAAAGCTACGCTCAGCAATACGTAGCATTCTCGAAAAATTATCCGCGGGAAAAAGTGTACATTCATTTTGACAATACTTCCTATTTTCTGGGTGAAACCATCTGGTTCAAAGCTTACGTTGTGCGTGCCGACCGCCACTCACTGAGCGAACTGAGCAAGGTGCTGTACGTAGAGCTGATTAATCAGGAAGGATATGTCGTGGCCGAAAAAAAACTGAAAATTGAAAACGGGCAATGCCACGACAACTTCTATCTTCCATCAGCCGGTTATGCCGGTTTTTATGAAATCAGAGCATACACACGGTATATGCTCAATTTCGGTAATGAGAACTATTTCTCCAGGGTGCTGCCTGTATATGACGAACCCAAAAACGAAGGTGAATTCACACCTAAAGTCACTGTGAGACCAAATTCACAGCGAATTCCACTGAAACGACCTTCCTACAGCCAAAAAGAACGCATTTCACTGACATTTTATCCTGAAGGAGGTAATCTGGTACAGGGAGTGAAATCAAAAGTAGCATTCAAAGCCACCGGAGAGGACGGCGGGAATGTAATCGTTTCGGGAAATATTGTGAACGGGAAAAACGAGGTGCTGGCAGACATCTATACAGAATACCTGGGCATGGGAGCATTTGAATACACTCCAACTGCAGGCAGGCAATTCGCAAAAGTATCCTACAACAACCGTGACTACACTTTTCAGTTACCGGAAGCCTTACCTGAAGGTTACGTGATGAATGTGAACAACCTGGACAGTGCTAAAGTAAATATCCTGATCAGTAAATCTCCAAACACAAAATCCGAACCTCTGGGGCTTTCTGTTTCGTGCAGAGGCATCATGTATGCTTTTGAAAATGTGGATCTGACCACTGACAACGAAATAAACCTCACACTCTCTAAAAATATGCTCCCATCGGGTGTGTCGCAAATCACGCTTTTCAGTCCGAAAGGCGAAATATACTCCGAAAGACTGATTTTCATCAATCACCAGAGTGAAATGAAAATCAACATGACACAAAACAAGCCTGTTTTCCGCCCTTATGAAGAGGTGACAATGAACTTTCGGCTGAACGACAGGAAAAACAATCCGGTTCAGACCACATTCTCGCTTTCTGTGTGTGATGCCGGTACCAGCTCTGTGGTGCCTTATGCCGATAACGCACTGACCAACCTGCTGCTTTCGTCCGAACTTCGCGGCTATATCGAAAACCCGGGTTACTATTTTGAAACTGACGATCTGAGGAGAAAAAGTGCACTGGAATTGCTGCTCCTTACTCAGGGATGGACCCGATACGAGTGGAAAGAAATGAGCGGCGCAGCACCATTCAATCCGGTTCATCCGCTTGAGAAAGAACTTGCAATCGAAGGTTCGGTGGTCTCATTGTTCAGAAAAACGGAATTGAAGGACGTGGAAATCATGATGGTACTGATGGGCGACAGCTCCTCGCAACGGGGTAAAGCACTCACTGACGAAAACGGAAAATTCGGTTTTCTGTTGCGTGATTTCTACGGCGATGCCAAGATTATCCTCCAATCGAAGATAGATGAGAAGCGAAAAGAAACCAGAATCATGCTCGACAGGAACTTTAGTCCGGATTTGAAGTCATTTTCTCAGACTGAAATAAACGAGCCCCGCCACATGATTTCATTCAATGGCAGCGAAACCGCAGAATCCAATGTAGATACACAGTATGAAAACGACACCATCAACGGGGATTTGCCCATGAGCGAGAAAATGCATGTACTGAAAGACCTGATAGTAACAGCCCGACAACGACCGATAAAAATCAGCGTCAAATACGAAGTGGCAAAAGAAATGGATAAGATACAGGACACCGGCGAGTGGAGTCCGGCCGACATTTATAGCTTTCTGGATAAAATGAATCAGTATTTCTCCTATTCTACTGATAGTGGAGGCTCAACATTCAGGTACAAGGGCAAAAAAGTATATTTCATGCGCGATGATTCGCCCGATTTGGTGGCTTTCAACATTGAAAGCCTGATGAGCGGCCAATCCACCGATTTAGTTTCCACTCAAAACGAAATCAACACTTCGATGAATGGTAGCAACAACAATTTCAACACACAAATGCCCGTGTTCGAAGAAATTGAATCGATTACTATTATTGAAGATTACGGTTCGATACTGCGGTTATTCAGTGGAGATCCAAATTACGACCCCACAAAAGTAGCAATCGTGGTAATGCATTTGAAGAAAAATTATCAAAAAGAGCCTGTCGGGATACGCAATACCTCGTTCAGGGGTTTCTCCTATCCGAAAGCATTTTTCAATCCGCTGTACAACAACCGAGACCTGCCTCAACTAACCGAAGCCGACTACCGGCGCACCCTCTACTGGAATCCGAATGTAACCTCCGACAGTAGCGGTAATGCTGAAATATCATTCTATAACAACGGTAAAAGCAGGCATTTCAACGTAAGCCTTGAAACCGTAACTCAAAACGGAATTATCGGATCTTTCAAAAAGTAAAAAAAAAATCCGGGGTTCGTGTACCCGGTGAAGTAAAAAAAAATGAACAGTTGATTGCTCGTCTGTTCATTTTTTTTTACACATCTGTCAATCAGATCTTAATGTTGAACACGTGGAAAGATTTCGGTTCAAGACTTACCTGAAAACTTGTGCCCGGAATTTTCATTTCCTCAATTACCGGCACTACTGCTGCGGGATTTTCAAGCGTATTTTCCACATCCGGATCAACGGACTTTAACGTGGTTTTCACAACTGCTCTTTCGGCATTTTTCAGCCCTTTGAGGATGTAATTGATCGTTCGGGTTTCACCTGAAGTATTGGCAATTTTCAGAATAATTTCATTTTTATTTTTATCATACACCGAAGAAGCATAGATGCCATCCTGTCCGGTTAGAGGGAGTTTATTTTCGGAAGTATTCAGCATATTGGTACCGGCATTGTGTCCGTAGAGCTGCTGTACATAGTAATTGACCGACCGGACGCTGTTCATGTTATCAAACCAGATCAAATCAGGGCGCCACTGCCATCCCTGCACATGAGCAAAAAGCGGAGCGTATGTACACATGTGCACCACGTCGGCATTGCGTTCGAAGCCTGTCATAAAAGCAGCTTCGCAAAGCGCCGACTCAAAGTTGTTTTTCCTGTTTTGCGGGTGACAGGCATATTCACCGGCAAACACTTTCGGTCCTTTGCGGTCATACTTATCATAGCGTGCTGCTCCGGATAAGAACCAGTTCGGGTCTCTGTAATAGTGCTCATCCACCAGGTCGGCTTTCAAGCGTTTCATTTGTTCCCATCCGTATTCAAAGTCCTTGCCATCGGGGCTCGGACCGGAAGAGCCTATGATTTTGATTTCGGGATATTTGGCCTTAATGGCTTTCATGAATGGTTCCAGCCGTTCGGGATAAAGGCTTCCCCATTGCTCATTTCCAATACCGATAAACTTCATGTTGAATGGTTCGGGGTGTCCCATCTCGGAGCGGATTTTTCCGTATCTGGTAGTTACATCGCCGTTAGCAAATTCAATCAGATCCAGCGCGTCCTGAATATACGGGTCGAGATCGGCACCAACGGAAGCATGAGCATGTTCGTCTTTATTCTGAAACTGGCAGGCAAGCCCGCAACTCAACACCGGAAGCGGCTCAGCACCGATATCTTCCGACAACTGGAAAAATTCATAAAAACCGAGCCCGTAGGATTGATAATAATCCGGAAAAAACCGGTGGGTAAAGGTATATTGCCAGCGATTCTCGTTCAGTTTACGGTTTTCTGGGATTCCAATTGAATTTTTCCACTGGTAACGTGTATTGAGGTCGGTACCTTCTACAATACAGCCGCCCGGAAAACGGAAAATACCCGGTTTGAGGTCGTACAGCGCCTGCGCCAGGTCTTTGCGCAATCCGTTTTTACGACCTTTCCACGTATCAACCGGAAAAAGTGAGATGTGCTCCAAATCAATTCCTCCTGCCGAAGTCAGGAAAATTCGAAGTTTTAATTTTGGATAATTCCGGTTTGGTTTAAGCATGAGCTCATATTGTTTCCATTCACTGCTTTTTACATCCAGCTTTTGCGAAGTAATCACGTTGCTTTCCTCATCAATGAGCTCAATCCGGATGCCTGCATTTTCGAAGGCAGATTTTCTGCTCCATACTGAGAACCTGTACTCGTTGTCTTTTTTTACGGCAATTCCAAAAAAACCTTCATTTTCAAGGCCGGTATGCTTATCGGTATGTCCTGAATACGAGAGTCGAACATAGTGAGGATTATTTTCAAAGGGACCGTCATTTTTAATCTCAATTTTTCCGAAGGTATTCCAGCCCAGAAAAGGTTGCGGAAACTCAAATGAACGGTTTTTAATAAGTTCGGCATACAAACCACCGTCGGCACCGTAATTGATATCCTCGAAAAAAATTCCGTACATGGTTTTCTGAATTTCGGCCCCGTTTTTCTTAAAATCCAC
>ERZ1645192.4113-NODE-4113-length-11643-cov-11.721609_pt1 | contig 11643 bp, 12 predicted proteins | sample MGYA00575354_ERZ1645192 | MGnify/ENA primary metagenome ERZ1645192 (study PRJEB40844, sample SAMN11349763) | freshwater sediment metagenome | isolation source: river sediment | host: Sediment | place: India: Faizupur Khadar , New Delhi | collected 2017-02-21 ... | reverse complement strand
CCGTTGGCCTGCAGCGCGGCTTCGAGCAGCAGCAGGGCGCGGTCGGGGCTGACGGGCTGGCGCGTGGTGAGGGTGATCTGGCCGCTGAGCGGGGGGTGAACGACGTAGTCGACCTTGAGCAGGTCGCCCAGCATGACGCGCACCACTTCGGCGGCGGGGGCGGATTCGAACTTGAGGCTGGTGGTGCCGCCGCGCGCCGGGGCGTTGACCGCAATGGGCGGCGGCGCCACCACGCGGTCGGTGCCGCGGATCAGCATCGGCTCGCTGCCGGTGTCACCGTCGGCCGCGGCGGCGGCAGGGGCGGGCGGCGCGCTGGCGGCGGCCGGGGCGGCGACCACGGGCGACGCTGCGGCGACCTGGGCCGCGGGCGCGTGGGCCGGGCCGGCATCGGTGGCGGCGCAGGACGCCAGCAGGCCGGCGCAGGCCAGCACGAGGGGCAAGAGAGGGAATCGGTGCATGGTGATCGACATCGACGAGGTCACAAGGGCAGGCCGTGGCCTGCAAAGGTCAGCGCGCGGCGCTGGCGTCACTGGCGGCTGGCGTGGGCGCGGTGCCGCCGAACGCGCCGGTACGCAAGGGAGCGCTGGCGGCCGGGCTGGCCGGTGCCGAGCTGGCGGCGGGCGCGGCGGTGGTCGGTGTGTCACGCTGACCGCAGGCCGTCAGGCCGCCCACGCAGGTCAGCACCAAAACCGTGAAGGAGAATGACTTGATCATGGCTGCAATCGATCGGGCAGTGGATAGGGTTACAGGATGAGTGTCGGTCAGCGCACCGATTTGTCTGCACCGGTGGCAGGCACCGCCGCGCTACCACCGAAGCTGCCGCTGCGCACGGCTGGACGGTCGGTGGCCGCAGCCGGCCGGGTCGGCGCGGACGTGCTGGTGGGGGGAGCTGCGGTGGGCGCAGGCACGGGCGCCGCATTGACACTGGGCGCTGCCGGGGCCGGTGGCGCCACGCCATTCGAAGGTCGGCGCGGTGTGGGCGCGCTCGCAGGGGCGCCAGCCACACCGCCCGGCCGCGCCACGGGCGCGGCGGATGCGTCAGAACCCGCGGCCAGCTCGATGCGCCGCTGCTGACCCGCACGGCTGAACAGGGCGGCGCGGGCCTGCACGCGCTCGAGCTTCCAGTCGGCGACGGTTTCGCCCACACGCACGAAGCGGGTCTTGCCCTGCTCTTCCAGCATGACGCCGGTCAAGGATGGTCCGGCCACCAGGCCTTGCAGCCGGACCTGTTCAATGGCCACGGGGGGCGCCGCCGGCGCGGCGGCGCTGGCGGCGGCGACGGGGCGGCGGTCGGGGCTGAACAGCGGGCGCTGGACGACGCCGGGGTAGTTGGCGGTCGCCGCCGGGTTGGGCCGCAACTGGGCGGCCTGCACGTCGTCCAGCTGGGGGGCCTGGGGTGCGGGCGCCTGCCACTGGCGCCAGCGCGCCTGTGGACCGGGCGCCAGCCACAGCGCCGCCAGCACGAAGGTCAGCAGGCCGACGGCGGCAAGGTAGACGATGGTGCCGGCGCGGTTCATGGCCGACGCTCCTTGAGCACGTAGAGCTCCAGGTTGCCGAACAGGGTCTGGGGCGCGCCCTGGTGGCCAAAGCCCTGGATACCGAGCTGCACGCTCTGGATGTAGAGCGCGGGGCGTTGCTGCGCCAGCTCGCGCAGCAGCGCCACCAGGGCCGGCCAGTCGCCTTCGACGCGCAGCGACAGGCCGATGCGGTCGAAGCCGTTGTCGTCGCGCGGGGCGGTGGTCTGGCTGCTGGCCACACGCAGGCCACGCCCGCCGGCGAGTTCGCGCACGCGCTGCAGGGCGGCGTTGCCGGTCTGGCCAGGGTCTTCCTCGGCCGTGCCGACATGTTCAATCAAATTGGCCTGCAGCGCGCTGTCAGTCTGCGCCAGCAGCTCTTGATTTTGTAGCAAACCGGCAAGCCGGGCATGGCGCGGTTCGATCTCGGCCAGCACGGCGCTGGCCTGGCGGTACTTGGCCACCACGGTCCAGGACGCCCAGGCCAGCAGCGCCAGCAGCAGCGCGCCGGCGATCAGCAGCCACAGGGCTTCGGGGCGTGGGCGGGCGAGCGGGGTGGTCATGAGGCGGCGCCCTCCCCGATCTGCACCGGGCCATGGCGGCGCGGTTCGAGCCGGAGTTCGATGATGAAGGTCTCCTTGGTGGCGCCGGCGCCGCGGGTGGCGGGCGAGGCCAGGCGCACGTCGTGGGCGCCGGGTTCGCGCGCCAGCCGCTGCACCAGGGCGGCGGCGTCGTCGGCCTGGCCGTTGAGCACCAGCTTGGTGCCTTCCAGGCGCAGGCCGGTGAGCCAGGCGCCGTCGGGCAGGGCGCGGGTGAGCAGGTCCAGCACCGGCGGCAGGGCCAGTTGCTGCTGGTAGACCTGGCCGACGGCCTGCAGGCGCGCCAGCCGCTGCATCAGCGCCTCGCGCTGGGCCAGCTGGGGCGCGGCCTGCTTTTGCAGCGCGGCAAACGCCTGCTGGGCCTGCTGGGCGCGCGCCCGAACCAGCGCCGTGGGGGTGATGACCAGGGCCGCCAGCAGCGCCAGCAGCAGCGCCAGCAGCCACAGCCGGCGTGTCAGGCCCTGGCGCACCAGGCGTTCGCGCCGGTCTTCGCCGAAGCCGCGCAGCACCACCGGCTGCACGCCGGCGCCGTCGGCCGCCGGCGGCAGCACCCAGACTTCGGGCGCCTGCGCGGGGTCGAAGCCGGCCGCCTGCAGCGCCTGCTCGACCTGCGGGCGCGAGGCGATGGCGACGTCGACCTGGACGAGTTGATCGGCGGCGCGGCGCACCGACCAGCCGTGCACGGTCTGGGCGGCGCCGAACGGGCTGGAGGCGGCCACGTCCAGTTGCACGGCCTGCGCCAGATCGTCGGGCGCCAGGGGGGGCAGCAGCAGGCGGCGCTCCAGCACGCGCTCGGCCGGCAGTTGCAGGGCCGGCAGCTCGGCCCCGCCGGGGGCACCCGGCACGGCATGGGCCTGGCCGCGCACCAGGCGCCAGACGCGGGTCTGACCGTCGGCGTGGCGCAGCGCCACGCGGCTGGCCGGCCGCAGGCCGCGCAGCAGCGGGCCGTCCAGCGCCAGCATGGCGGCGGCGCGCCACTGGCGCGGCCACTGGGCGGGGTCGAGGCTGAAGGGACGGTGGCGGTCGGCGGTGGTGGAGGTCATGCGGGGGAAAGGTCCGGGCTCATCCGGGTGTCAGGACGATCTGGCGGCGGCTGCGCAGCACGCGCCAGGGCGCGCCGCGCGATGCGCCGGCCACCAGGGCCACGTCCTGGACGAGGTGCAGCATTTTGCCTGCTTCCAGCGGCACGCCGGCCGTGAGGCGGTAAAGAGACGTGCCTGCGGTGCCGATGAACGCCTGATTGAAACCGCTGGTGTCGGCCCCGGGCTGACCGCCGGCGCGCTGGCGCAGGTATTGCTGGGCGGCGCCGCCCTGGCCCTGCGCCAGCACCGCCAGCACGCCAGGCGGCGCGGCTTCGGGGTTGACGCGGGCCAGGCTGCCGAGGTCGGCACTGACCAGCGGCGCCAGCCGGGCGTACAGGCCGTAGTCGATGCCGGGCACCAGCAGCAGGTCCTCGACGGCTTCGAAGCGGCGCGCTTGGCGGGCGGCGGGGTCGGTGGTGAGGGCCAGCTCGGGTCGGCCTTCGCGCCATTCGACCAGGCTGGCGGCCAGCGCCTGGGCCTGGGCTGCCGGCAGGCCGCCGGCCACCTGCAGCAGCGCCGCCAGCAGCTCGGGCGCGGCGCCGTTGAGCGAGATCAGGCCGCTGAGCGGCGCCAGTTCGACGGTGATGGGCACACCGGCGTAGTCGACGCTGGCGCTGACGATGCCGCGCGGGCGCTCGGGCGCGACCTGGAGCTGCTGCAGCGCCAGCGCGATGGCGGCTTCGCCCAGCGCCTGGCCGCTGACCTGGTCGCGTTCGGCACCGACGAACCGGATCTGCTGGCGCACGGTGGCGCTGACGCCGACCACCAGCAGGCTGAGGGCAGCGACGATCCACAGCACGGCGATCAGCGCCATGCCGGCGCTGGCGGCGGTCCGGGAAGGGGGGTGCAGGAGGCGGACCTTCATGGCATCAACGCGGGGCACCGCCACCGAAGCCGCCCAGCACGGCCGAGGGATCGGTGGCGTAGTTGGCGCGCAGCGCCACCACCAGCGGCGGCCAGGCCGGTGCCGGGCCGTCCAGGCGCAGTTCGACGGCCGCCGGCAGCAGGCTGGGCGGCAGGGCGTTGGTGGTCAGGCCGGGCGGCGGCCACTGCGGGCTCCACTGGCCGCTGGCCGGCTCCAGGTAGCGCAGCGCCAGCGCGCTGACCGGCCAGGCCAGCACGCGCGCCTCGGCCTGACCCCAGGCGCTGAAGGCGGGCGCGCCGTTCCAGGGGGCGTAGCGCAGCACCAGGCGCGCGCCGCCCTCGCCCGGCTCCAGCGCCAGGCGCAGGTAATGCCTGCCACCCAGGCCGAAGCGCGCCGGCATGACGCCGATCCAGGCCAGCGCCTCCGGCCCGGCCTCGAAGAACGGCGCCTGGGCCGGGCCGCCGGCCGCCTGCACCAGGTGGCGGCGCGCCGACGCCTGGCCCAGCACTTCGCCCAGCAACTGGGTGGCGAGGCGAAAGTCGTCGGCGGCCTCGATGCGCTGCTCGACGCGCGCTTCGACCTGGCCCATGCTGCGCAGCGCGCTGGTGAGCACCAGCATCAGCAGCGACAGCAAGACCAGGGCGATCAGCACCTCGACCAGGGTGAAGCCGCGGCGGCGGCCGAGCGCGGCGTTCATCGGATCACCTCACCCGGCTGCGGCCGTCGCTCGGGGCGCAGGCTGCTGAGCTCGAAGCTGCGCTCGGCGGTGCCGTCGTGCCAGCGCACGTCGATCCGCAGTTCGTGCAGGCGCGCCGCCTGCGGCGCCGCGTTGCCGGCCGGCGTGGGGTAGGGGCGGCTGTGCACGTACCAACCGTAGCCGGCGCCTTCGCCGCGCTCGTCCAGCCCACGCGCCGGCACGGTTTCGTGGGCAGCCAGCAGCGACTGCGCCAGCACCATGGCGCGCTCGTGCTGCAGCAGACCGCCCGCCTGGCGCGCGTTGTTGCCGCTGACCTGGTAGAGCAGGCCCAGCGCCATGGCGGCAATGGCGAAGGCGACCAGGATTTCGAGCAGCGAAAAGCCGCGCTGGCGCGCCCCCTCACCCCTGCCCTCTCCCCCGGGGGGGCGAGGGAGCGACACCGCCAGCGGGGGAGCGTGGGGGCAAACCCCTTCCGCCGCCGGGCCGCCCCAAGGCGGAAGCGGCCCCCTCGGGGGGCAGCGCACCTCGCGCAGCGGGGGAGCGTGGGGGCAAGCAAGCCTCATGGCTCGATGGCCTCCTGCTCGACGCGGCCGGTGAACCAGTCCACGCGCAGGCGCACGCCGCTGCCCGAGGGGCGCAGCAGATCGACGCTGCCACCACTGGCACCGCCGCGCGGCAGGAAGTGGATGGCCAGGCGGCCGTCGGCGTCGGCGGTTTCGGCCGCCATGACGGCGCGCATCACCAGGGGCTCGGGCACGGCGTGCTGCGGGCCGCCTTCGACGCCGAAGGTGCGCGCCCGCAGATCGACGGCGAAGCGGGTTTCGGCGCCCTGGCTCAGCGCCTGCTGGCGCGCGGCGCGCAGCTCGGTCAGCACGGCACGCACGGTGTCGCGGTACTGCGCCGATTCGTACAGGCGGCCGAAGGCCAGCGGCACCAGGCCGGCGATCAGGCCCATGAGGGCGATCACCACCAGCAGCTCGATCAGGGTGAAGCCGCGCGCGCGCGCCGGCGCCGGTGGTCGAAACCCTGCCTTCGATGCTATATTTACAATAGCTGCTCGCGCTTGCCGCATAAGCGCTAGAGCCTGATTTTTCTTATAAGTTCAGGTGGATCGCCAGGATTTACTGACGGTTGCGCACGTCGGCGTTTTCGCCCTCGCCGCCGGGGGCGTTGTCGGCGCCCAGCGACAGGATTTCCAGCCCGCCATTGGGGCCGGGGTTGGCGTAGCGGTACGCGTTGCCCCAGGGGTCGGCGGGCAGGCCGCCCTTGAGGTAGGGGCCGTTCCAGCCGTTGGCCGAGGACGGCCGGGTGACCAGCGCCTGCAGGCCCTCGGCGTTGCTGGGGTAGCGGCCGACGTCGAGCTTGAACAGCTCCAGCGCCTTGTCGAGGTCGGCGATCTGGATGCCGGCGGTCTTGCTCTTGGCGCCGCCCAGGCGGTCCATCACGGCCGGGCCGACCAGGCCGGCCAGCAGGGCGATGATGGCGATCACCACCAGCATCTCGATCAGGGTGAAGCCGCGCGCGGCGCGGGCGAGTTGACGGCGAGCAAAGGGGGTCATGAAAAATGTCCTCTCAACAGGGCAAGCTATTTGAAATGGGTTGTGCCGCGCAAGCGCACGCGTCCGATGGCCGCGGAGCAGGCCAAGCCAGCGATCGCCCTGGCCGGGATCCCCCGGCCGGCGGCGATGCCCCCCCCTGGAGGGAGGAGGCGCAACAGCGCGCAGCGCGTGGAGCCAAGGGGGTGGGCCATGTCATCCGGCAAGGTCGTTGATGGACAGAATGCCCAGCAGGATCGAGACGATGATGGCGGCGATCAGCACGCCCAGCAACAGGATCAGGATGGGCTCCAGCAGCGTGAGGGCGCGCTTGATGCCGGTTTCGACCTCGCGGTCGAGCACCTCGGACAGCTCCAGCATCATCGGGCCGATGCGGCCGGTTTCCTCGCCCACTCGGACCAGGTTGATGGCCAAAGGTTCAAACACGCCGGTGCTTTCCATGGCGCGCACCATGCGGGCGCCCTCCTTCACCTGCGGCGCCATTCTGGCCAGCGGCTGGCGCAGATTGAGGTTGCCCACGGTGTCGGTGGCGATGTGCAGCGCGGTCAGCAGCGGCACGCCGTTGCCCAGCAGGGTGCCGAGCGAGCGGGCAAACAGCGTCAGCTCGTATTTGTAGAGCAGCGGGCCGACCACCGGCAGGCGCAGCGCGCGGCGCTGCCACCAGGCGCGCCCGGCCGGCGAGCGCAGCCAGCGCCAGCCCAGCCAGCCCAGCAGCAGCGCGCCGATGGCCAGCAGCAGCCCGTGCTGGCGAAAGCCCTGCCCGAGCGCCATGACGATGCGCGTGGGCAGCGGCAGCGCTTCGCCCATGTCCTTGAACAGGCGCTCGAACTGCGGCACCACGAAGCCCAGCATGCCGACCAGCGACAGCAGCGCGACGCCCAGCAGGATGGCCGGGTACAGGGTGGCGGAGACGACGCTTTCGCGCAGCGCGCGCAGCCGCTCCATGTGCGCCACCAGGCGCTCGAGCACCTGCGACATCTGGCCGCTGGCTTCGCCCGAGCGCACCATGTTGAGGTAGAAGTCGCCAAACAGATCGCCCCGCTTGGCCAGCGCGCGACTGAAGGTGGCGCCGCCCTTGACGTCTTCGAGCACGCCTTCCAGCAGCTGGCGCACGCTGGGCTTGGCGCTCATCTCGATCAGCACGCGCAGCGCGTTGTCCAGCGCCAGGCCGGCGCGCAGCATGATGGAGAGCTCGCCGGTGAAGGCCAGCACGTCGGCGCGCGTGACCGGCCCCTTGAGCGTGCGCTGGCCGCCGCGGCCCAGCGCCGCCGAAGCCGCCGCCTGCGGCGTGGCGGTGCCGACCTGGATCGGGGTCAAGCCGCGCTCGCGCAGCTGGCGCAGCACGGCGTCGGGCGCGGGCGCTTCGCTGCGCCCCTCGATCAGCCGGCCATCGGCGGCGGCGGCACGCCAGGTGAATTCAGGCATCAGACGCAGGCCACGGCGCAGGCGCCGCCGTTCGTGCCCGCTGCCGCAGACAGCAACGGGTTGGGGTGAGGAAACCGCCGCGGGGCAGGCGCAGGTGCGCGCATCACTCCCCCTGATCCTGCGTCACGCGCAGCAGTTCGTCCAGGCTGGTGACGCCGGCGGCCACCTTGCGCAGACCGTCGTCGTACAGGGTGTGCATGCCGGCCTGCACCGCCAGCGCCTGCAGCGCGCTGGCGTCCTGACCCTGCAGGATGGCGCTGCGCAGCGTCTCGTCGACCACCAGCAGTTCGTGGATGGCGCTGCGGCCCTGGTAGCCGGTGCCGCGGCAGTGCTCGCAGCCGCTGGCCTGGTAGATGGGCTGGCCGGCCGGCACAAAGCGCGCCAGGCCGGAGCTGCGCCACAGTTCGGGCGACGGCTGCACCGGCGTCCTGCAGTGCGGGCACAGGCGGCGCACCAGGCGCTGCGCCAGCACGCCGTTGACGGTGGAGGTGATGAGGTAGCGCTCCACCCCCATGTCCTGCATGCGCACCACGGCGCTGGCGGCGGTGTTGGTGTGCAGGGTGGACAGCACCAGGTGGCCGGTCAGGGACGATTGCACGGCGATCTGGGCGGTTTCGCCGTCGCGCATCTCGCCGATCATGATGATGTCGGGGTCTTGCCGCAGGATGGAGCGCAGCGCGTTGGCGAAGGTCAGGTTGATCTGGCTGTGCACCTGGATCTGGTTGATGCCTTCGAGCTGGTATTCGACCGGGTCCTCGACCGTGATGATCTTCTGGCTGGCCGCGTCCAGCGTGGACAGTGCGGCGTACAGCGTGGTGGTCTTGCCCGAGCCGGTGGGGCCGGTGACCAGCAGGATGCCGTGCGGCCGGTGGATCAACTGGTTGAAGCGCGCCAGCGTATCGGCCTCGAACCCCATGTCGCCCAGGCCGAAGCGCACGCTGGCGCGGTCGAGCACGCGCATGACCACGCTTTCGCCCCACACGGTGGGCACGGTGGAGACGCGCAAATCCAGCTCGCGACCCTTGACGCGGGTCTTGATGCGGCCGTCCTGCGGCAGGCGGCGCTCGGCGATGTCCAGGTGCGCCAGCAGCTTGACGCGCGAGCTGACGGCGGCGCCCTGCTGGGCCGGCACCAGCTCGCCCGGGTGCAGCACGCCGTCGATGCGGTAGCGCACGTGCAGGCCGTCGTCGAAGGGTTCGAGGTGGATGTCCGACGCGCGCAGTTCGATCACGCGGCCGATCAGGCTGTTGACCAGGCGGATCACCGGCGCCTCGCTGGCGAGGTCGCGCAGGTGTTCGACGAAATCGCCGGCATCGCCGGCCTCGGCCGCCCCCTGATCGGGCGTCTGCGCCTCGGCCTCGTCCTGCTGGCGCCGCAGCGCCTTGTCGATGTCCGAAGCCAGCGCCACGCTGGGACGCACCTGCAGGCCGGTGCTCAGGTGCAGCGCCTTGACGACGAAGGCGTCCTGCGGCGCGCGCATGGCCACCACCAGGTCGTGCCCGTCCACACCCAGCGGCAGCACCTGGTGGGATTGGAGGAATTCGGGTTGCAGGCCGTCGATGTCGGGCAGCGGCTCGGGAAAGCCCTCGCCCGGCACGAAGGGCAGTTGCAGGTGCTCGGCCAGGGCCTGCGCGGCGTCCAGCTCGGACACCAGCCCCAGGCTGACCAGCACGGCGTCGAGCGAGCCGCCCATCTCGCGCTGCGCCGCCAGCGCGCGCTCCAGGTCGCGCGCCGGCAGCTTGCCGGCGGCCACCAGGCGCTCGCCGTAGTCAGGCCAGTGCATGGACGGCGCGGACAGGTCGGAAGCGGGTCGGGTGGACGGCAGGGGGATGGGTTCGGTTCGGTTCATGTGGCTGGGGCGCGCGCATCACCGGGCGGGCCGGCGCGCCAGCGGGGATTCTACGGGGCGGCCCCAGGGCCTTTCGCCTGGGTCGCGATGACGCCCCCCGCCGCGCCGTAACCACTACGTCGCCGTTGGCACACTGAAGGGCCCTGCCTGGACACGCCGGGTGAAACGCTCGCGCAGGTCGGAGACGGGCTTTTCGAACCCGTGGAACACCAGCGCCGACACCGCCAGCACGGCCACCAGCCAGACCAGCACCACCCAGCCGACGATCGGCCCCAGCGCCCCGCCCCAGAGCTTGAGCGCATGGATCAGGAGCAACATGAGCGGGAAATGGCACAGGTAGATCGAGTACGAATAGTCGCCGATGCGCGCCGCCAGCCAGCGGCCCCAGCCGGCGGCGGGCTGATGGCTGGACAGCCAGGGCAGGATCAGCACCGTGCCGACGCCAGGGGCGACGATCAGCGCCAGGTCGTTGAAGCGCCCGCCGGCGAAGCCGCGCCAGTCCACCCGCATGAAATAGTGCATGGCGGCCACTGCCCCCAGGGTCAGGGCCAGGCCGAGCAGCGCCTTGAGGCCCTGCCGGCGCGCCCACCAGCCGGGGTGCCAGCGGTTGAGAATGGCCGCGGCCACACCCCAACCGGTGGCGTCCAGGTGCATCAGGGTGACGCGGCGGATGTCGTCGTCCCAGGCGAAGAAATGGGCCGACGGCGTGACCACGCTGCGCAGCACGGTGGGCACGGTGATCAGCAGCAGTGCCACGGCCCAGAACAGCTGGCGGCGCTCCAGGCGCCGCAGCAGGGCCACACCGCCCAGCAGCAACGGCATGAGGAAATAGAACCACTCGTCCAGCGCCAGCGACCAGGCCTCGGCAAAGAAATAGGGCTTGGTCTGGGCCCAGGCGAGGTTCTGGGAAAACACGGCAAACGACCAGGCAAAGCGCCCCTCCTCGATGCCCCACCAGGCGATCAGGGCATTGATCAGCAGGAACAGGTAGTAGTTGGGGATGGTGCGAAACCAGCGGCGCAGCCAGAAATCGCGCGCGCTGGCCCACCAGCCGCCACGGGTTTCAAAGCTGCGGATCATCATCGAGCCGATCAGGTAGCCGCTGAGCACGAACAGCCACTCGATGGAAAACACCGCGCAGGCGCTGAGGGCGGCGCGCCAGCCCTCCCACTTCGACAGGCCGGTACTGACGAAGAACCCCAGGTAGCCGTGGTTCATCAGCACCACACCGATGGCGACCGAACGCAGCAGGTCGAGACCGAAGTTGCGCTGGTAGCGCGGGGCGGAAGGTGTCGAGCTCATGAACGGTGGGCGCGGTCGGTGGCGCTGGCCGGCGCGCTTTCGCTGGCGCGCCAGGCGCGCCACGCGGGCGAGCGCCAGAGCCGGATCAGGCTGCGAGCATGCCACAGCAGGTGGCGCAGACGGCGTCGACTGGCGCGTTGCGCCTGGTGCTCGACCGTCGCCGCGTCGGCGCGCCGCAGCCGCCAGCCGGCCAGTTGCAGGCGCAGGCAGAAGTCCACGTCCTCGCAGTACATGTGAAACGCCTCGTCGAAGCCCCCGATGGCCTCGAAGGCCGGCCGGCGCAGCAGCAAGAAGGCGGCGTTGACCCAGTCGGGCGTCTGACCGGCGCCGACCTCCATGCGCCGACCCAGCAGATGCCGGCGCAGCAGCCGCAGCGGCGTGGGGCGCAGGCGCTCATGGTCCTGACGGCGACCGCGCGCGTCGGTCTGCACCGGGTAGGCCGCGCCGACGCGGGGATCGCTTTGCAGCTCGGCCACCAGCGGCGGAAACGGGTTGACCAGGCAGCGCAGGTCGGGATTGAGCACCGCGAACAGCGGCTGGCCGCCATCGATGCGCGCGTCGAGCGCAAAGGCGCGGTTGTGGTTGGCCCCAAAACCCAGCGGTGCCGGGTTGTCGACGAGGTGCAGCTGGAACGGCCAGTGGCGCCCACGCAACCGCTCGGCCGACGCCGGCTCGGGGACGTTGAAGGTGACGATCACGCGCGCCAGCCCGGGCTCACCCAGCGCCGCGAGCTGCGCCAGCAGCGCCTCGACCG
>ERZ1645192.4112-NODE-4112-length-11645-cov-7.285246_pt1 | contig 11645 bp, 13 predicted proteins | sample MGYA00575354_ERZ1645192 | MGnify/ENA primary metagenome ERZ1645192 (study PRJEB40844, sample SAMN11349763) | freshwater sediment metagenome | isolation source: river sediment | host: Sediment | place: India: Faizupur Khadar , New Delhi | collected 2017-02-21 ... | reverse complement strand
GCGCGCTTGCCTTGGGAGCAAGAGGTCGCTGGTTCAAATCCAGTCGCCCCGACCAAACTGACTGACCGCCTTCGGCGGTCGTTTCATGTTTCAGGTTTCAAGTTTCAGGAAAATAATTTCCAAAGAACTGGTCGGCAAACCTGTCCTTTTTAGCTTGCACGGCAAGCGAGAGGGGGAGGCTCCGCGGACCTGGTCCGTGGAGGGGGCGACGTGAGCCCCGCTAATGGCAGCAAGAGGTCGCTGGTTCAAATCCAGTCGCCCCGACCATAAAAGATCGTTCTACGTTCCGCGTTCTACGTTACTAATAATCCCAAAATATGCGCTGATAAAATATAATGCCGAAGGGCCCTGGTCGTGGTCTATACATTTGTCGTCTTCGTTTTTAATGTAGAACGCAGAACGTAGAACGCAGAACGTCTTTTGACCTAATCTATCCAATGCACGAAGTTGCTGACATCATCCCTTGGCGACGTGAACTCGTTGATCGGTGCCGAATCATCGCTATAGCCGAGGGCGAGGCCGATGACGACGTCCTTGTTTTCGGGGATGTTGAGTATTTCTTTTATATCATCCTCGTAGGCATTGATGAGGCCGATCGGGCATGTCGAGAAGCCGAAATTGTGCGCGATCAGGACAAAATATCCGAGCGCTATCCCGATATCGACGAGGCGGGCCTCGGAGAACGCGTTGTCGAGGCACATGATGACCGCCGTGGGGGCGCCGTAGAAGTTGCAGCTCCCCTCGTTGACGAAACGGTTGAAATCCATCCCCATCTTTTCGAGATAGGGGTTCATCAGGATAAATGATTCGGCCCCCCTCTTATGGAATTCCGCAGAGAGAGGCTTGACGTTGCCGGGACTGCACGATATCTGCTTTTCCCGGTAAAGCTTCACCAACCGGCGGCTCAGGCGCGCCTTTTCCTCGCCCATGACAACGTAAAAATCCCAGGGCTGTAGATTAATGGCTGACGGAGCATGGATGACCAGCTGCAGCATCTCTTCGATCTGTTCCTTTGTGACCGGGTCAGGCCTGAAAGACCGAATGCTTTTTCTTGTCCTTAAAATCTCCAGCAGATCCATACCGTCAACCTCCTTTCGTATGCGGGCTCCCTTTACAGGACAAATTCCGTCTCCCGCTTTGATGACGTGAGAATGTCCCGGTGAATGATCCTACCATATTCGTTTACAAGAATGCTCTCTGCCAGGTCCCTGACCACCTGTTCGCACACCCAGGAAGGAAGGCCGTCCATGACGTGGACGGTAAGCAGGGCGCATGTTGTCTCGCTCTCAATCCTGTCCTTGTTCGAATGCTTCCATATCCAGCGCCGTGTCAGGGCGTCCCTGTCGTCCTTGTAGATCACTTCGCCTTTATCCACCGCTTCCTGTTCGCCCATATCCATAGGAACGAAACTTTCCGTCCCGTCGGCGAACGTAAGGCGTATATCGCCATCCACCGCGTTCATCGCGTGGCCTCCGATAGGAACAAGATATTTCAGCGATAGTGCGTTGTACAGGTCCACGATCGGGTTGATGCGGGGGAACGGCCCGCCTTTGAGCGCCCGGCGAAGAAGGGATTCGAGGGAACTCGGGTACTTCGACAGAGAGATCCCCATTTTCTTGTATGCCTCGCGCCACGCCTTTATGTTCGGGTGGTCCTGCGGCCGCTCAAAAGAAAAATGGACCGTCAGATCGTCAACAACGTCTTCCAGCCCATCTTCTCCGTACCTTATATTATCAATCTCACAAACAACCACACCGACCTGCAATGCAGGAAAAAGGCCGAATAGCCCTTCGTCGATGGTGAAAAACATTATAATTTTTTGCCGGCTACGCCAATGCGGGCGATGGCCCTTAAGAGCGCCATTTCCATCAATTTGTATTCAGCCTGATCGTAGGTCAGGGACTTCAGCAATTCTTCGGCTCTTTCCATCGCCTTTTTCGCCCGTGCAACATCGATGTCCTGGGCCCGTTCAGCCGTATCGAGGAGCAAGGTGACCTTGTCCTCGACAACCTCGGCAAACCCCCCGCTCGAGGCCAGGTATACAGTCTCGTTGCCCTTCCTGTAGCGTATCTCGCCCACCTTCAGGACGGTAAGGAACTGCGTGTGGCCGGGCATGATGCCGAATTCGCCTTCTGCCCCGGTGGCCTCCACCACATCGACTTCATCTTTGACGACCGTCTTCTCAGGAGTAATTATCTCAAGACTGAGCATATCGTATTATCACCCTTCCATGAACTGTTTTGCTTTTTCCACGGCCTCTTCGATCGTGCCGACCATAAAGAATGCCTGTTCCGGGATGTCATCGTGTTTGCCTTCAGCGATCTCTTTGAATCCCCTGATGGTGTCTTTCAGCGCGACGTAACGGCCCGCCTGACCCGTAAAAACTTCCGCGACGAAGAACGGCTGGGAGAGGAATCTCTGGATCTTCCTGGCCCGGGCCACCGTCAGCTTGTCGTCTTCCGAAAGCTCGTCCATACCGAGGATGGCGATGATGTCCTGAAGCTCTTTATATTTCTGGAGAATCGACTGTACCTGCCGGGCAACCTGGTAATGCTCCTCGCCGACAACGTACGGGTCGAGGATGCGGCTCGTTGAGTCGAGCGGGTCGACAGCCGGGTAGATACCGAGCTCGGAGATCTGACGCGAAAGGACCGTCGTCGCGTCGAGGTGCGCAAATGTCGTCGCAGGCGCCGGGTCTGTCAGGTCGTCAGCAGGCACGTAAATGGCCTGGACTGATGTGATCGAGCCTTTCAGGGTCGATGTGATACGCTCCTGGAGCTCGCCAAGGTCTGTTGCAAGGGTCGGCTGGTAACCGACGGCGGACGGCATACGGCCGAGCTGCGCGGAGACCTCTGCGTTCGCCTGGGTGAAACGGAAGATGTTGTCGATGAAGAGGAGCACGTCCTGGCCTTCCTCGTCCCTGAAGTACTCGGCAGCGGTCAAAGCGGTGAGGCCAATCCTTGCACGCGCGCCGGGGACCTCTGTCATCTGGCCGTATATCAGGGCGCACTTATCGAGAACGCCGGAGCCTTTCATTTCGAGCCAGAGGTCGTTTCCTTCCCTCGTACGCTCGCCCACTCCGCCGAACACCGAGATGCCGCCGTGGTGCATGGCGATGTTGTGGATCATCTCCATGATAACGACCGTCTTGCCGACGCCTGCGCCGCCGAAGAGGCCAACCTTGCCGCCCTTCGGATACGGCTCGAGGAGGTCGATGACCTTGACACCGGTCTCAAGGAGTTCGATCTTTGTGTTCTGCTGTACCAGGGTCGGCGCGGGGCGGTGGATCGGGTATGTCATCGCTGTCTTGACCTCACCCTGATTATCGACGGGAGCGCCGATAACGTTGAGCACCCTGCCGAGGATCTCCTTGCCTACCGGGATCTCGATCTGGGACCCTTTATAAGCGGCATCCTGACCGCGCATGAGACCATCCGTCGTATTCATTGCGATGCACCGGACAGTATTGTCGCCAATATGCTGGGCAACCTCAAGGATAAGGTTTTCCTTTCTATCGTCTATCGCGGGGTTCGTAACATAGATCGCACCATTAATCGGCGGAAGCTGATCCGGTGGAAACCTGAAGTCTACGACCGTTCCAATGACCTGTACTATCTTCCCTTTGACTTCCACGCTGCTCATCTATCTTCCTCCTTGGATTATTGGCCTCGTAACGCCTCGGCGCCGCCGACGATGTCCAGCATCTCGTTGGTTATGCCTTCCTGACGTCTCTTATTGTAAACCAGGGTGAGGTACCTGACCATTTCACCGCAGTTGCTTGTCGCATTTTCCATTGCGCTCATCCGGGCCGCATGTTCGGATGTCTGGGACTCGACCAGGGCATAGTATATCTTGGTGCTGATGTACCGCGGAATGAGCGTGCCCACAATTTCCGTACGCGCCGGCTCGCTGATATAGTCGATATATTCAGATTCCTCGGGGGTCTTGATGGGGATGAACTCATCAAAGACCACACGCTGCTTTACCGGGGACTCAAAGTATGTGTAGGAAAGGTAAACCTTGTCAAATTCCCCCGTCAGGTATAACTCGATGATCTCTGCCGCAACGATATCGACCAGGTCCTGGTCCACCTTTTTGACATCGACCCAGTCTTTCACGATGTCGTGCTTCCTCTTGGCGAGGTAATCGCGGATCTTGCGACCGAAGACATAGATCGCGATCCTCTCGTAGTCCGGATGGTTCATCCGCACGAAATTCTCCGCCGCCAGGGAAACGTTGACATTGAAGCCGCCGCAGAGCCCGCGGTCCGACCCGATGGAAACGATAAGGACCTTCTTGATCTCTTCCCGCGTCGCGAGAAGCGGATGGGCGTCCTCGGGCATGTTCTTGACGACCCTGCCCGTCAGCTCTTCCATTTTTATCGCGTAATCCTTGATCTTTTCGAGGTCCGTCTGGGCGCGCCGGAGCTTCGAGGCGGAGACCATCTTCATGGTCCTCGTAATGGTCTGCGTGCTGTTCACGCTGCTTATCTTTCGTTTGATCTCTCGTAACGTGGCCACTTAAAGCTCCCTTACTCGATTAGTAGGTGAATCCGTCTCTGAACTCGCTCAGTAATTTCTGAAGTTTTTCTTCGATCGACGCGTCGATGGCCTTCTTCTCCTCAATCTCCTTCAATGCTGCACCGCCCTTGGAATCAAGGAAACGGGAAAGCTCGGATTCGTATTTCTTGAGTGAACTTTCCGGGTACGTATCGATGAACCCGTTCGCCGCTGCGTACAACAGAACGATCTGTTTCTCGACGGGGATCGGTACATACTGTCCCTGCTTGAAAAGCTCGGTCAGCCGTGAACCGCGGGCGAGCAATGCCTGGGTCGCCTTGTCGAGGTCGCTGCCGAATTTCGCAAATGCGGCCATTTCACGGTACTGGGCCATTTCCAGCCTCAGTTTGCCGGCAACCTGCTTCATTGCCTTGATCTGTGCGTTGCCGCCGACGCGGGATACGGAGATACCGACGTTGATGGCGGGACGGACACCGGCGTAGAACAACTCCGGTTCGAGGTATATCTGGCCGTCCGTGATCGAGATGACATTCGTGGGAATGTACGCGGACACGTCGCCGGCCTGTGTTTCGATGATGGGAAGGGATGTCAGGGAGCCGCCGCCATGGGCGTCGTCCCATTTCGCGGACCTTTCGAGGAGCCGTGAATGCAGGTAGAAGATGTCGCCCGGATACGCCTCACGTCCCGGGGGCCGCCTGAGAAGAAGTGCCAGCTGGCGGTATGCGACGGCGTGCTTTGACAGGTCATCGTACACGATGAGGGCGTGTTTCCCGTTGTCCCTGAAGTATTCGCCCATGGCCGTTCCTGAAAAGGGTGCCAGGAACTGCAGGGGTGCGGAGTCGCTTGCGGTGGCCGCAACGATCGTCGTGTACTCCATTGCGCCGTGCTCTGTCAGAAGGTCGACGATCCTCGCTACGGAGAACCTCTTCTGGCCGATGGCGACATATATGCAGAAGACGCCTTTGCCTTTCTGGTTGATGATGGTGTCGAGGGCGACAACCGTCTTGCCGGTCCCGCGGTCGCCGATGATGAGCTCCCTCTGGCCCCTTCCGATCGGGATCAGAGCGTCGACTTCTTTAATGCCGGTCTGAAGCGGCTCTTTAACGGGCTGGCGCACGACGACGCCCGGGGCAACCTGCTCGACGGGGCGGAATTCTTTCGTGTCGATCGGGCCTTTGCCGTCTATGGGGTTTCCAAGGGCGTCCACGACCCTGCCGACCAGGGCCTCACCGACGGGGACCTGGGCGATCTTCCCGGTCCTCTTGGCCAGGTCGCCTTCCTTGATCTTATAGTCTTCGCCGAAGATAACGGCGCCGATGTTGTCTTCCTCGAGGTTCTGCACCATGCCCGTGATGCCGTGGGGCAGTTCGAGAAGCTCGCCGGCCATGGCATTCTCAAGTCCGTAGATCCTTGCGATACCGTCGCCTACCGTCATGATGACACCGGTTTCCTGGAGGTCGATCTCCTTTTCGAAGCCCGATATCTTCTGCTCTATAATCCTGCTTATTTCGTCGGCCCTGATCTCCATAGACACTACTCCTTCAGTATATTTTCCTGCAGTGTATGCAGCTGTCTTTTGACGCTACCGTCAATGATGGTACCCTTGATGGCCACTTTGACGCCCCCAATGAGACCTTTATCTTCCTTCACAGCTAGGGTGACCTGCTTGTCGAGCTTTGCCCCCAATTCCTTTTCTATCTTTACCCTGACGTCGTCGCTGACGGGGAATGCGGTAAAGAGAGTTCCCTTGACCCTTCCTTCCTTTTCATCGACGAGGTCATTGTAAACGTCCCGGATGAGGCTTATATAGGCCATCCTGTTCTTCTCTAAAAGCATGGTGAACATGCTGGCGAGCGGAGAGGATACCTGAAGCGCCTTCATGACGTCGCTCAAGACCTCCTTGCGTTTCTCCACTTCGACGAGAGGAAGGACGATCGCCCTTTTCAGGCGCTCTTCCCTGTCAAGAACACTCAGAATACCTTCTATCTCTGCCTGGTATTCCTTGTATTTCCCGTTCTTCTCACCAACGTTGAATAATCCCTTTGCATATCTTTTGGCGATGGATTGGCTAATCAATTCATGCTCCTCAGTTTGACAATGAATTCCTCGACCAGTTTATCGTGATCCGACTGGGTTATCTTCTCGGTTATGAGCTGCTCCGCCTTTTCCATTGTGAGGCGGGAGATCTCTTCCTTGATCCTGCGGGACATGTCCTTGTTTTCCTGCTCGGCGGTAACGCGGGCCTGCTCCCGGATCTTCTCGGCGAAGGCGTGGGCCTCTTCGATTATCTTCTTCTTCTCGGCCTCGGCTTCCTGCATGGTCTGCTTCTTGAAGACCTCGATCTCCCCGTCGAGCTTGTCGAGCCTCGCCTGGTACTGGGCGCGCAGTTCCTGGGCGTCCCTCAGGACCTTCTGGGTCTCTTCGAGCTGGGTCTTCACGGTGTTGTGACGTTTTGCGAGGTACGCTTTCAACGGTTTGCCCACAAAATAGATGAGCAATCCGACCAATACAAAGAAATTAAAGAATTTGAGGATTAAACTCCAGGCTGATTCTCCACCGGGTGCCATCAGATGCTCCTTCTTAAGATCTTCTGTGCCGCTTCCGCCGAAAGCTTGCCGACATCGGCCATCAGTGAGTCGTAAACCTTCTTTCCTTCGGCCTCTATCTGGGCCTTGATCTTTGCAAGCTCTTCGGACAGTTCGTTTCTCGCCTTTTCGATCACGTGGACCGCTTCCTTGTTCGCCTCGGCGATCATGCTGTCCCTGCTGCCCAGGACCGGTTTCCTTTTCTCGACCTTCGCCAGATCGTATCCCTTTTCAAGGTCGACCGTGTCGGCCTTTGCCTTCTCGAGGCCGTCCGAAAGTCCCTGAAGGGTGCTGTACCGCTTGTCGAGGGCTTTCAGGACCGGCTTAAAGAGAAGAAAATTGAGGATAATGAGAAGAAGCAGGAAATGGCCAAACTGGTACAGAATGGTTACATCGAAGTTAATCATAGGGAACTTCCTAATTAGATTGGCGTTTAACTATCCGTAGCTTTTTAACACAATTCCCGGCGATATTTCAATTATTTTGTTACACAATTTAAGAAAAAATGCACAAAGTCGATCCGGGGCACTACTTGCGGGGGTTCTTACGCCTCCCCGGCGATCAATTCCGACAGTCTTTCGAGGTCATCGCGGGAATAGAATTCGATAATGATCTTGCCGCGGTCCTTCCTCATCGTGATGTTCACCTTGGTTTGCAGGGCCTTTATCAGGGCCTCCTCGATGGCGTCAATGCCGAATTCCCTGGCCGGGGCGGCCTTTTTTCTGACCGCCCTCTCGAGTTCCCTGACAGAGGTCCCCTCGCTCAGGACCCTGTCCACAAACCTTTTTTGTTCCTTCTCGCTCTTCAGGGAAAGGAGCACCCTTCCGTGGCCCTGGGTAAGCCTGCCTTCGGACATTATCTCGCGCACCCATTCCGGCAGCTTGAGGAGCCGCAGGCAGTTCGTGACGGAGCTGCGGTCGACTCCCATCTTCTTCGCCAGCTCCTCATGGGTATAGGCAAATTCCTCGACAAACTTCTCGTAGACGGCGGCGACCTCGAGAGGGTTCAAGTCCTCCCTCTGCAGGTTTTCCATCAGTGCGATCTCAAGGGCTTCCCTGTCGTCGACATCGCGGATGATGGCCGGGACCTCCCTTAAGCCCGCAAGGATAGCGGCCCGGTACCGCCGCTCCCCCGCTATGATCTCGTACAGCTTGCCCTTGTTCTTGACAAGGATAGGCTGGAGAACACCTTTTTCAGCTATGGAGGCGGCCAGTTCGTCGAGCGACCTGTCATCCATCCGGATGCGGGGCTGGGCAGGGTTGGGCACGATCTGGTCGATCGCTATCGCCCGGGATGTTCCCTTATCCTCGATATCCTTTAAAATAGCGGACAGTCCTCGCCCCAGGGGGTCTTTTTTCATGCTTCGCTCCTTTTCTCCAGGATCTCGGAGGCAAGCCTCAGGTAGCTGTCCGCACCGCGGGAGCTTATATCATACAAAAGGGCGGGCTTGCCGTGGCTCGGGGATTCACTCAGTTTGACGTTCCGGGGGATGACCGTCTTAAAAACGGTGTCGTCGAAGCATTTCGTGACCTCCTCCCAGACCCTGAATGAAAGGTTGTTCCTCCGGTCGAACATTGTCAGGAGAATTCCGAGCACCTCGAGCCCCGGGTTCAGCTTCTTCTGGATGATCGAAATGGTCCTGAGCAGCATGGCGAGCCCCTCGAGGGCAAAATATTCGCATTGAAGCGGTATTATCACCTGATCGGACGCCGCAAGTGAGTTGATCGTGAGAAGGCCCAGGGAAGGCGGGCAATCTATGAATATGTATTGATAGGTGTCGCCCAGCTGTTCGACGGCCCTTTTTAACGCAAACTCCCTATCAGGGGTGTCGAGGAGCTCGATCTCCGCGCCGATGAGGTCCGGATGGGAGGGGATGATATCGAGATAGGGGATCGCGGTCGGCCGCACCACCTCCTGTATCGACTTCTCCCCGATCAGGACGTGATAGATGTTGCTGCCGGTATTGCTGTGGGATATGCCGTAACCCGAGGACGTGTTGCATTGCGAATCCATATCGATGACCAGGGTCTTGCGCTCGGAAACGGCGATCGAGGCAGACAGGTTGACCGCGGTGGTGGTTTTCCCGACCCCGCCTTTTTGATTCGCTATAGAGATGACCATGATAATTGCATTACCATACCATATATAAACTTATTAGGAAATTTTTTTGTAGATGAGCAGGCGGTACGCCCTGTTTGTCCCCGGGAGTGAATAATCGACTGATGCTTCGATGCTGAACCCGCCCCGCGAGACCTCATCCTGCGTGTCCCCTTTCACAATATAGACAAGGCCTCCCGCTACAAGGTGACGGCCGGCTGCCGTGAGTATCGCCCCGGTCGTCCCGTATGCCTTTGCGACAAGACGGTCTCCCCCGAGGGGGTCGATGGCCTCGACCCTTCCTAAGACCGGCAGGAGATTGGGAAGGCCGACCGTACGCCGGATGTGCCTCTGGAACTGGACCTTTTTGAGATTGCTGTCGACGGGGTACACCTCGAGGGAACGGTTGAGGATGGCAAAAGGGATGCCAACGATCCCCGATCCCGACCCCACGTCTATCACGCGCCTGCCATGCATAATATATGTATAGAGAAAAAATGAATCCGCGAGAAGCTCTGAGCAGACCCGGTCCATATCCCTGATCCCGACGAGATTGATAGTCCGGTTCCACCTGTCAAGCTCTTCTATAAACCGCACGAGACCGGCCAGGGCCTCGCTCGAAACGGGGATGTGAAAATGATCTAAAGTCTGCTGTATCAGCCCTTTGCGGTCCACGTGCTAAAGGATAGCATAATTTTGTTTGTTCTGTTATACTACCGCCATGCGAACATTTATCCTGTTTCTCATGGCAGTATTTCTGTTGGTGTCATGCTCTTCCAAGCCCGTGAAAAAAACCGAAAATCCCGTCGACCTGTATGTTGCCGGCGTCGATCTCATGAAAAAGAAAAAGTACGACGACGCCGTGAAGAAGTTCACCGCCATCCGCGAGCAGTACCCTTTCGACCCTATGGCGCTTGTGGCCGCCGTGAAGCTCGGCGACACTTATTTCCTGAAAAAGGACTACGTTCTTGCAACCAGTACGTACGAGGATTACTTCAAGGCCCATCCCGACGAAGAGAATATCCCGTACGTGCTTTTCAAGCTGGGCGAATGCTACGAAAAGCTTTCTCCATCGGTTGACAGGGACCAGGCAAACACGGTTAAAGGTATAGAGAGGATCACATACCTCAGGAACCGGTATCCTGCCAGCCAGTACGCGATCGAATCCGAAGGAAGGCTCAAGGCCTTTATCCAGAAACTGGCAGACCGGGAGCTCTACGTCGGTGAGTTTTATGTCAGGACCGCCCAGTACAACGCGGCCATCATGAGGCTCGAGCCGATGCTCAAACAGTATCCCGATTCAAAAAATACCGACAAGGCTTTATTCTACCTCTATGACGCCCACCGGCAGCTGGGCAATCAGGAAAAAGCGGACGAATATCTCCAGACATTGCGCACAAAATACCCGAAGAGCCTCTATGCCCGCTCTACCATCAGGGAGCGGAAGTCATTGAAGATAACCCAGGTCCAGCCGGTAAAACCGGCCGATACGCCCGAGCCCGTCAAGGTAGAGCCTCCGGCAACGCTAAAGAAACCGGTTCAGGCACCCCCGGCGGGGCAGGCCCCCGTTCCGGTGCCGATCACCCCGGCCCCGGGGACGCTTCAGGCGCCTGAAGAGGTCCAGGAGATCCCGTCCGTACCGATACCGCAGGCTGTGAGCTCCGGTGGGCCTTCGGAACAGGCCCCCGCGACGACGCAGGCCCCTCAATACACCGAAAAACCTAAGAAACTCATCGACCTCAGGCCTCCGGAGCAACCGGCCGTACCCGCGCAGCCCGTTGCGGCCCCCGGTACGGCAAAGGCCCCTGCTCCCGCCGCCGGCGACCCGAAGGCACCTGCATCCCCCGCACCGAAGACACCGCAGGCACAGGCCGCCCTCAAACCCGCCGAACCCGCACAACCGAAGACGGATAAAGAAGGCGCAACCAAAACACCGGATAAAAAGCTCGGGTTCCTCGACCAGAAAAAACCCATCGATATCGTATCAGATACAATGGAAGGTTTTGACAAAGAGAAATACGTCGTCTTCAAGGGAAATGTCGTGGCGAAACAGGACGACCTGTACATCTATTCCGATGCCATGGAAGCCTACATGAGCGCCGACACGAACGAGATCGACAAGGCCAACGCCAAAGGCCGCGTACGGATTATAAAGCAGAACAGGACAGCCACGTGCAACGAGGCGCTCTTCGATAACGTCAAAGGCGAGATCCTCCTGAAAGGTAACGCGGTCGTAACGTCCGACAAGGACAGGGTCGAAGGCGACGAAGTGACATATTACGTGAACGAAGACCGCGCCGTCGTAACCGCCGAGAAGAACAAAAAAGCAAAGGTCACCATTTATCCAAAGCAGAACAAGTAGAGCATATCCTCCCCCGCCAGTCCGGCTTTCTTTTTACGTCATTCCGGCGAAGGCCGGAATCCAAGGTCTTGTTTTTATTGC